>Ga0224561_1000129_pt1 | contig 10700 bp, 9 predicted proteins | sample CSU2metagenome_FD_180953 | JGI IMG/M metagenome (GOLD analysis project Ga0224561, IMG submission 180953) | Soil microbial communities from Bohemian Forest, Czech Republic - CSU2 | ecosystem: Environmental > Terrestrial > Soil > Temperate forest | place: Czech Republic: South Bohemian Region... | reverse complement strand
CGGGCTGGCAGTTCGGCATCGTGGCCCTGCACGCGGACGCGGGTTTTGCCGGCGAAGAAATCTCCCTCGACGCGGTTGTTGTAACGCAGGCGCCAGCGCTGGCCGTCGAATTTGGCGCTGACCTTGCCCAGGGGTTCGAGGACTTCGAGCAGGCCAACGTAGTCGCGGCGGTCGCGCTGCACCACGGGCAAAGAATAGTTGGCGGCGGTGGAGTAGACCGAGAGATGCTTGTCGGGAGCGGCGGCGAGGAGAAGAATCGCGGCGAGCAAGAGGGGGACGCAGATCAGCAGCGCTCGGGCAGGCGGCTGGACGCGACGACGGGGGCTGCAGCCCGTCCTGATTGGCTGGGGCTTACAGGGCGCTGAAGCGCCGCTCTTCCACGGTACGATACGCAGCGCGTTTTTCGACGGCCCACCAGACAACAGGCGGCCAATCCCGCCGACGATTCGCCGCAGCCTGAACCGGCGCACATTATTCCAGCGCATAGATGGTCAGTCCGCTCAGCAGCTTGGGATAAAAGTCTGTGGATTTTTGGGGCATGACTTCGCCGGCGAAGGCCACGTCGCGAACCTGCTGCACGCGGCAGGGGTTCATGAGGAAAGCGATGTCGGCTTTGCCGCTGCGAACCTGGGCCAGGGCTTCGTCGGCGTCGCGCACGTAGGAAAGGTTACGCTGCTCGCGAATGGATTCTTCGGAGAGTTTCAGGACCCCTTCCAACAAGCATTTGTGGAGTTGCACTACATCAAGTTGCTGCTGTTGCGGAGACAGGCCAGCGAGCATAGATGCAGCCGCGGCCGAGCGCAGCCTGCCCAGCAGAAATGCTCGGTTGGCGGTTACAGCCAGCAGAGTGGTCCCGGCTTTGCCTTTGTCGCGAAGAACGGCAGCGGCGCGCGGACCGTCGAGAGCGGGATCGATTTCTTCCATCGCGAAAAAAGTGCGGCTGGAATTTTGAAAATCTTCGGCGGAGAACGAGGGCAGTCCACGCACGACGCGGTGCGTGGGGAGGACGACCAGCCCTGGGCTGTTCAGGTTGACGAAGGTCATCATCAGGAACTCGTAGGGAGCGTCGGGTGCGACGGAGGCTGCTGATTCCGAAGAGCGACTCGCGGCGCGGCGCTCGGCGCGGTAGGCCAGCGCGGTTTCGTAGCGGTGGTGGCCATCGGCGATGATCAGTTTTTTGTCCTGCACAAGTTTTTGGACGGAAGCGATCAGGGTGGGATCGGAGACTGGCCAGACGCGATTGACCACCTGGTATTCGTCCGTGAGTTCGATCACCGGGGCGGATTGGGTTCCCGCGGCAAGCGCCGCATCGATCTCGCCGGAGTCTTCGTAAAGCATGAAGATCTGACCGAAATGGGCGCGGGTGGCGCGGAGCAGGTCGAGGCGGTCGGCTTTGGGCTTGGCCAAAGTCTGTTCGTGGCGGAAGACCACCCGGGCGGAATAGTCCTCGATGCGGCCCAGGGCGATGAATCCCCGGCGCTCCTGCATGGGACTTTGGGCGGTGCTTTCGCCGGGAGCGGTGAAGCGTTGGGAATAAACATAAACCGAGGGCGCGGTGTCTTGTTGCAGGACGCCCTGGCTGCGCCAGGCGCGGAAATCGGCTGCGGCCCGGGTATATACATTGTTTGCCGGATTATCGGCGGCCTCCCGGCGGCCCAGAATGACTCGAACCAGGTTGTAGGGGCTGGCGGCGTAATAATCGTCCTGCATGCTGGGGCTGATCTTGTCGTAGGGCTGAGTGACGGCTTGACCCACAGAAACCTGTTGGGGATCGTAACGGAGCGCGCGAAAAGGAATGATTTGGGCCATAGGAAAGGCTTGATTGTAGCAAGGTTGGGCGGTCGGCTGAGTGGTCTGGCAAGTCTCCCGGGGCGGCGGAAGCAAAATCGTCAACCACAGAGGGCACCAAATAACAGAATAGTAGGTTCGGTCCAGGGTTTCGTTGGTCTGACTTTGTGTCTTTCGAGGTCAGACCGAAACTGGGGCGACCGAACTGGAATTAGCATCTTGGGAATTGTCTCCAAATTTTGACAAAAAGCCTGCTGCGCGCGGGGAAAGCTGTGATAATATCCGCGACATTGAGGTATTTATGGCCCGCCTGAATGATTGGCGCAGGTCATCTCGCCCTGGGACCCTGGTTCGAGCAGTTGCCTGCCTTTGCGGTCAAAGCTTTGACGCGCCTATTCCACTTAGTCGCCTGAAAATGGCTCCCGCACCCGCTCTGCGGCGCCAGTCGGTCTTTTCTGCTGTGCCTCCGTTTGCGCTGGCCGTTTTGTTGACCGGGGTCTGCGCCATGGTTCCTCCGGCGTTCGCTCAGACTGACGTTAACGACGCGCACGTGACGCCGCGGGACGTGGAAAAGCCGAAAGAAGTTCCCGCCGAGGTTGCCAAGAAGGAAGGCGGCGGCGGCGGCGGACTGAGCGCGCATGTTCGTCCGCTTAAAGTTGACGTGGATCTGGTGCTGGTTCCAGTCACCATCACCGATCCGCTGAACCGGCTCGTGACTGGGTTGGACAAGGAAAATTTTCAGCTGTTCGAAGGCAATTCCGCGCAGGACATCAAGACATTTTCCAGTGAGGACGCTCCGGTTTCGCTGGGGGTGATTTTCGATTCCAGCGGAAGCATGAGCAGCAAGATGGAGCAGGCGAAAGACGCGGTCGTGGAATTTTTCAAGACCGCCAATCCTCAGGACGAATTTTTCATGATCACCTTCTCGGATGAACCGGAGGAGGTCAGCGACTTTACCTCGTCGGTGAACGAGATTCAGGACAAGCTGGTCTACGCCGTGCCTCGCAAGCGGACCGCGCTGCTGGATGCCATCTATATGGGCATCAGCAAAATGCGGCAGGCGAAGTATCCGAAGAAGGCGCTGCTCATTATTTCCGACGGCGGCGACAACCATAGCCGCTACACGGAAAATGAGATCAAGGCGTTGGTGAAGGAAGCCGACGTAATGATTTACGCGATCGGCATTTATGATCGCTACTTCGCGTCGCAGGAAGAACGGCTGGGCCCGGCGTTGCTGAGCGAAATCACGGAACTGACGGGCGGGCGGGCCTTTACGATCGACAATCCCAACGATCTGGCCGACGTGGCTACGAAAATTGGCATCGAGCTGCGCAATCAATATGTGCTGGGATACCATCCCGCCAAAATAGTGCGCGACGGCAAATGGCGTAAGATAAAGGTGAAGCTGCTACCGCCGAAAGGACTGCCGCCTCTACGGGTGTATGCCAGGATGGGATACTACGCTCCGGTTGAGTAAGCGCGTTGCCGAGGCTTTTCTTCTCGTTACAATCGCGGTCTGTGCCGCAATCCAGACGGAAGCGGTTGCTCAGGCTGCGCCGCCGCAAACTGAGAGCAAGACTCAAAGTCAGCCCGTAAATCAGCCTGCCAGCAAGCCTTCCGACCCCCAAACCAGCGCCCCGTCGCCGGCGCCGGACAATTCTCAGAAACCCAATCCCCCAACAACGTCCCGCGACAACCGCGACAATGACTCTCTGATCATTCGCAAGGATGTGGACGAAGTTCTGCTTCACGCCACGGTGATCGACAGCCGGCAGCGCATTGTGACCGATCTGGACAAGAGCGCATTTTCCATCTTCGAAGATGGAAAGCCGCAGACCATCATCTCGTTTCGGCACGAAGACGTTCCAGTAGCGATGGCCATCGTGATCGATAATTCCGGGTCGATGCGCGAAAAGCGCAACCAGGTAAATCAGGCTGCGCTGAACCTGGTGCGCTCGAGCAATCCCAGAGACCAAGTCTGCATCGTCAATTTTAACGATGAATACTATCTCGACCAGGATTTCACCAGTGACCTGCTGCGGCTGAAAGAAGCGCTGGAAAAAATTAATGCCAGCGGAGGGACCGCGCTGTATGAAGCCGTGGTGGCCTCATCCGACCATTTAAGAAGGAACGCGCAACTGGAGAAAAAAGTGCTGTTTGTAGTGACCGACGGAGAAGACAACGCCAGCCTGGAAACTTTGGAGCAGGCGATCAAACAGTTGCAGGGTGAGAACGGGCCTGCAGTCTACGCCATTGGAATTCTGGGCGAGGAAGAGCATCCCAAGCGCGCCCGGCGGGCTCTGGAAATCATCGCGGAGCGCACCGGCGGGATGGCTTTTTTTCCCAAGACGCTCAGTGAAGTGAACGATATCAGCAGCACCGTGGCCCGCGACATCCGCAACCAGTACACCATCGGCTACAAGCCGACCAATCCGAGGGGTACGGGCGGGTTTCGCAGCGTGCGCGTCGAGGCCAAGGCGAAGAGCCACGGCAAGTTGACCGTCCGCACGAAGAATGGGTACTACGCAGGCGGGCAGGGAGTGGAAACCTTGCACCGGCAGAATTGAGTAGAAAGCAATTCGCGCGAGAGACGGAGAAACTCTCGCGCGAAGCACTACATTTCAGCGGCTGGGAGCGAACGGAACGCTGATTTCCATGGTGGTTTTTGAACTGGCGGCGGCATACTTCCACTTCTGGACGGCGGTTACAGCCGACTCCCCCAAAATGGGATTGCCCCCCAGTAAGTCCACGTGATCGACACTGCCGTTTGCCGCGATGAATACTCTCAGACGCACAGTTCCCCCGATCGAACGCTTTTGCAGATCTACGGGGTATTTCGGTTCCACGCGCGTAACCAGCTGTCTTTCACCACCGTTCGAGTCTGCGATGGCAAGTGTCCTTACCCCTTCGACACTGGCACCAGTGCCGACATATCCAATCGCGCCTCTGGTCTTGGCCACGTAGGCAACCACCTCAGCGTCGGAGCTAACCGTTTTCGGCATCGAGCCCCGGCCGGTAAACACCAGAGCCTCATAGTACTTCTGTAATTGGTCATCCGTCTGGCCAAGGTAGTCTCGCAGGAAGGCCTCGTGGGCCGGCCCGCGTCGCTCGATCACTGGCTCGACGTGCGCGCCATTAATCGAGCTCTTCTCTCCCAGATAGAGGCTTTTGAGCTCGCGCGCGGAAAGCGATTCCACTTTCACGCTCGGGTTTGCAATCACCTTAACGTCGCCTGCGACCGCACTCGCCCCGAGCAGAATTGTCCACCCGGCAGCAGCAAAAAATGTTTTTACATGTTTCATCGAATTCTCCTTTCCACCCTGGGGTGGGTTTAGAAATGGACGCCAGCCTTGATCACAAGCGCGTTGGTGTTGGGTTTGAATCCCTGCGGATTGTTTGCAGCGTAGAAGCCGTTTGGATACTGGTCCGGCAGACCGTATCCGTCCATGAAATGGCCCTCCACCTTAATATTCGTGAACCGGTTCGGATCGAACCGCACGGTGATCACTTTGTCGTAATCATGCCCGGTGCCGGATGACAGGAGACCACTGATGGGATAATTGAGCCAGTAGTGGGAAAAGTAAGAACCGACTTGCACACGCTTCGCGACGTGATACGACCCGGCCACATACCAGCCGCGGACATCCTCCTCGATCATGGAGACGCCTTGGGTTCCCAAGTCGGTCCAGTAGCGGCGGTACTCCGCATCCACTACGAGCTTCTTCCGTGAGTACTGGCCGTAATACTGGTTCGTCCAGTCGGATGAGCTGTTCAATCGGAAATCGGTCCCTCCGATGAGAAAGTCCAGAGTAAGGTCTTCGTTCATCCGCGAGGCGCCGACCAGCAGGCCCTTGAGCGGAGTAGCCCAACGCAGGTCGCCGCCATATTGCAGTCCTCCGAAGCTGTTGAACGTGCCGCCATCGCTGTTGACTAGGTAGGCGAACCCGCCGTACGGGCTGTCGTTGCGGTGTCCCGCATAGGCGGTGTAGGAGAGAGTTCCGAAGCTCTTGCCCACCGGAATGTCGCCAAAAATGTCGCCCCCTGTGTGAGCGAGGGTGACATCGCGCAGGTCGGTGGGATAGACACTTTGCGGCAGCAAAGCAAACGTGTGCAGGAAGTCCAGATCCTGGGTGTCGTTGTAGAGACCCATGACGGTCTTCACTTTTCCGCCGCGAATTCCGAACCAGGGGGTGAATTTGTAGGTGGCCAACGCCCAGTCGAGCGTAGGATGCCACCGGCCCAGCCCGCCCAGGTTGCGGTCGTAGAGCTGCGCGCCGATGCGGAATTTGTCGGTAATCTGCGTGGAGGCATTAGCGCCGAAGTCGGTGAATTCGCCGCTGCCAAAGCCGCTGGTGTTCATAGTCAACCAGTTGTTGTCGCTGGTGTGCACGAATCCCTGAGAAGCGAATCCGTGGATTTGGACGTCCCGGTCGAATAGCTTAAAGTCTTGCGCTTGCATTGGGGCCTGACATAAGCACAAAGACACAAAGATTAGGCCGAGTACTCGGTGATACATAGGTCTCCTTTATGAATGGGGGATGGGCAGGGTATTTTCTTTATTTCGTTTACGCTGTCAACATGACACTGTTAACGTTTTACTAATCGAGAAGTGGAATGGCAAATGACCAACGTAACCGCAGGGCCGGAGAATTTTTTGCGATTTGGGGGAGCCCCGGGGAATCCGTGAGTGCGCTTGACATGTTCAGGCCCACGTCGGTGAATGCGGCCCAGATGACGAACGTCATGGCGGGGCAGGGAGGGGCAGGGAGCCTCACAATTGACGATTCCCGACTCCGCCCCTTACCCTGTAACGTGCTCACAAAAAGTTCAGAGACGCCCCGCCTGCGCGTGGCCGACGACATTACTCAACTGGTCGGAGAAACTCCGATGCTGCAACTCAAGCGTCTGGTTCCCGCGGGAGCGGCGGATGTTTTTGCCAAGCTGGAATATCTGAATCCCGGCGGCAGCGTGAAAGACCGCGCGGCGATTGGGATCATCCGGCGCGCCGAGCTGGAAGGAAAACTCAAGCCCGGCGGCACCATCGTTGAAGCTACCGCCGGGAACACTGGGATCGGGCTGGCGCTGATCGGCGTGAACCGCGGGTATAAAGTGAAGCTATTCGTTCCGGAACTGTTTTCCGAAGAAAAGGTCAAGATCATGCGGGCTCTTGGCGCAGAAGTTACGCGCACGCCTGACGCGGAAGGCATGGCGGGCGCCATCCGCCGTGGCAAAGAATTGGTTGCCGGTGACTCCAACGCCTTCATGGCGGGGCAATTCGAAAATCTGGCCAATCCCGATTACCACTACGCAACCACCGCGGTCGAAATGTTCGAACAGCTGGACGGGAAAGTCGATGCCGTCGTTTTTGGATGCGGTACCTGCGGAACGTTCAGCGGCATCGCACGCTATATGAAGGAGCACGCTCCGGGGGTGCGGGCGGTCGCGGTGGAAACGCAGGGCTCGATCTTGGCCGGAGGCGAACCGGGTCCGCACAAAGTGGAAGGCATTGGCGTGAGCTTCATCCCGAAGACATTTGATGCTTCAGTCTGTGACGAAATCATCATGGTGAGCGATGAGGACGCGTTCGGCACGGTCAAGAAGCTGGCAGCGATCGAAGGCGTGCTCGCCGGGTCGAGCGGCGGGGCGGCAGTATTCGCGTCGCTTCAGGTCGCGAAGCGGTTGGGACCGGGAAAGCGCGTCGCGACCATCATCCCGGATTCGGCCGAGCGTTATTTGTCGAAGAAGATTTTCGAGGGCGGGATTTAACCGCGTAAGCTCACTGCGGGCAACCACTTCAAGATTAGGAATACGAAGATCACGATTTTACTATTGAACGAGTGCCAGCCGATATGAAAAGCGAGAGGCAACCCGGTTTCGCGACACGCGCAATCCATTCTGGGCAAGAGCCGGATCCGTTGACCGGCGCGGTGTCCGTTCCCATCTATCCGACTTCCACTTACGTTCAGCAGGGGATCGGCGAGAACAAGGGCTACGAGTATTCGCGGGTTTCCAATCCCACCCGCGACCGTCTCGAACAGAATCTCGCCGCTCTTGAAGGCGGAGTCGCAGCCAAGGTTTTTGCCAGCGGCATGGCGGCGATCAACGCCATAACAAGCACGTTGAAGTCTGGCGACCACGTGGTCTGCGGACATGATCTTTACGGCGGTGTGCCGCGGCTATTCAACCAGGTGCTGACCAACTTCGGGCTGGAGTTTTCCTACGTCGATACTTCGGACGAGAAAAACGTGGAACGGGCGATCCGCAGGAATACGCGGATGGTGTATGCGGAGACGCCGACCAATCCCCTGATGCAGATTAGCGATCTGGCCGCGATCAGCCACATCTGCCGCGCGCGGAAAGTCCAGCTGGTGGTCGATAACACGTTTCTTTCGCCATATTTCCAGCAGCCCATTGCGCTGGGCGCCGACATGGTCATCCACTCCACCACGAAATTTCTGAATGGACACAGCGACGGGATCGGCGGCGTCGTGGTATGCACGACACAGGAGCAGGCCGACAAACTGGCATTCCTGCAAAAAGCCGCGGGAGCAATTCTATCTCCCTTTGAGTGCTGGCTGGTGCTGCGCGGCGTAAAGACTCTGGCCGCGCGCATGGAAATTCACGACCGCAACGGCCGCATCGTCGCGGATTTTTTGTCGAAGCATAAGAAAGTGAAGCAGGTGCTTTATCCCGGACTGCCCGATCATCCGCAGCACGCTTTGGCCAAGCGGCAGATGAGCGGGTTCGGGTCGATGATTACGTTTGAAACCGGCTCGCTGAAAAACGCGAACAAAATGCTGAAGGCGGTACGCCTGTGCTCGCTCGCCGAATCGCTGGGGGGAGTGGAGTCGCTGATCTCCCATCCCGCAACCATGACGCACGCAGCGCTCGGTGAGAAGGGACGCAAAGCCATCGGACTCACCGATGGCCTGGTCCGCATTTCGGTAGGGATCGAGGATATTCAGGACATTCTTGACGATCTCGATCAAGCCCTGGACGCGATCTGAGCCGGCGATTCGTTCCCTATTTTGTTTTTCTTTGCGTTACTGTTTTTCCAGCGCGTCGATTTCCTGTTTTGCGCGTTCCAGGATCTCGCGGATCTTCGCGATTTTCCCCGCATCATGAGAGCCACGAGTTGCGGCTCTCAGCGCCGCTTTCATGACTGCCGCTGCCGGACGCATCACCTCCGCGCCCTCTTCAATCCACGGTGCCCAATCTCCGGCTTGCTCTGCGCGCTGCCAGATTTTCTTTACGGTCTCGGCTTCGCGCTGCAGTTCCTGCCGACCGCCATCGGTCAGCGAGTAAGTGCGCTTCCCTGCCCCCTGGTCTGAAGTCACTAGCCCTTCATCTTCCAGCTGCTGAAGCGCCGGATACACCGCCCCGGCGCTGGCCTTGTAAATCCCGCCCGACTTCGCCTCTAGTTCTTTCATCAGTTCGTAGCCGTGTTTCGGGCCGGCCTCCAGCATCGACAGCAACGCCAAACGGATTTCTCCTGGACCAAAGAAACGGCCCCAGCGGCCTCCGCGGCCCCAGGGAAACCCGCCGCCCATAAATGGAGCGGCCATTCCGCCCTTCCACCAACTTCCACATGCTCGATCCATAAACCAACTTCCTCCAATCTTTTCTTGCTGCTTTTGTTTGCTTAGCATTACCAATAGTTCTATCGTTATGTATATCTTTAGATATATATGGCTGTCAAGTACAAAATCGCCTTTCCTGCTAGCTTTTCGGTGCTGCCGGCCCGGCAAGAGTGCCCGCTCCACCCAGAGGTTGAGCCAAGGAGTGCAGAGCGGGCTTCATTTACAATCGCCACATGTTCTTTCGCTCGGATAATCGCTCGCCTGACCAGCTTCGTCCCGTCGTGATTACTCCTGACTTTATTTCCACGGCCGAAGGCTCTGTCCTCATCGAGGTTGGCAATACCCGCGTCATCTGCACCGCGTCGATCGAAGAAACTGTGCCAGCGTTCATGCGCAACTCGGGCAAAGGTTGGATTTCCAGCGAATACGCCATGCTTCCCCGCTCCACGCTGACCCGCACGCCGCGTGAAGTCAGCAAGGGCCGGCCGAGCGGACGCACGCACGAAATCCAGCGGCTGATCGGACGCTCGCTGCGTGCCGTGACTGATCTCACACGCCTCGGCGAGCGCACCATCTGGATTGACTGCGACGTGATCCAGGCCGACGGCGGCACGCGCACCGCCTCGATCACCGGGGCCTTCGTTGCACTGGGACTGGCTTTGGAAAAATTGGTGGATGCGGGAACGCTGACCTCGGTTCCGCTGAAGGATTTTGTGGCTGCCGTCAGCGTGGGAATAGTGGACGGAGAAATCCTGCTCGACCTGTGTTACGAAGAAGACTCGCGCGCGGACGTGGATATGAACTTCGTCATGACGGCCGGCCACAAACTGGTCGAGGTGCAGGCCACCGCCGAGCACCAGGTTTTCGACGATCAGCAGTTCGCGAAGATGATCGTGCTGGCGAAGCAAGGCGCACAGTCGCTGATTGCCAAACAACAGGCGCTGTTGAGCGGGCTGACGCTACGTCAATAGCGGCGAAACGCGCCGGATCGCTGCTCCCGCTGGGCTGAAGATAAGGCCTCGAGTCTGGTGTTCACTCAAACGTCCGCCGCGCCAGCGGCTTCGTCCAAGTTCCCATTACGCTCATCTTCCGACCAGTTTCGAACGCTTCAGATGCGAACCGAATCGAAATAAGTCGAAATTTGAGCGCAATCGCCTGCTTACGACAATGATCGGGCTTCCATCGTTTGTTCGGCACGATAAAATGTTCACCCAGATGACCAAGAACATCATCTGGCCATTACTCTTTGTCGTGGCCATAGCCTGCAATCGAACTGGCGCGGAAGGCAGCCGTGCTTTTACTGCTGATGCCGTGATGCAGGGTGGCTTTCCG
>Ga0224561_1000128_pt1 | contig 10724 bp, 10 predicted proteins | sample CSU2metagenome_FD_180953 | JGI IMG/M metagenome (GOLD analysis project Ga0224561, IMG submission 180953) | Soil microbial communities from Bohemian Forest, Czech Republic - CSU2 | ecosystem: Environmental > Terrestrial > Soil > Temperate forest | place: Czech Republic: South Bohemian Region... | reverse complement strand
GTGAAACGTCCGGCCCCGCGTTCGAAGACGGCACCTCTCCCCGCCAATCGGATCATCATTCGCGAACTCGAAGAGTATCTCCGGTGCACGCGGATCCGGCACGTGCATTTTGGCGATGGCAGTACACCACCTCCCGTGCTCGCCTATGTCACGAATTTCCCCCGTCTTTCCGTCCCTCTGACGGGATGTCACAAGATGGAGGTGGCTCACGGTGGACGTACGGAAATGATCAATCCCGTTCGCGGCCACGCTGTCTTTGTGCCCGATCACGCCTGGAATAAACCCGATTGGTCGGTGCACGTCGAGGCCCTCACTCTCCTGTTCGGCGTGAAGCAGATCGGTATCAGCCTGGTGCGTCACGGAGGAAACACGCAGTCGCCCACTACGGCACTGAAAGCCAGCGTTCACGGTGGTTATGATGTGCCAACCCACAGCATTCTCACCTCGCTCCGGGTGCTTGCCGCGGACCACTCCAAAGGTCCGCTGGCGCGTCTGCTGACGGAATCCATGCTCCACGCCTGCCTTCGACTGCTGAAATCGCCTCAGAAGCACCACCTGCGCAAGGCGATTCGCACCTATGAGTCTCTTTGCTTGTACGTTCAGGAGAACTTTCAGAGTCCGATCACGCGGGAAAGCGTTGCGCAGCACTTCGGCCTGGCGCCAAACCATATCTCGCGTGTTTTCCGGAAAGAAGGGTTCATGAGGTTCAACGATTATCTGAACCTGGTGCGCGTGAATCGAGCCAAGTTCATGCTGCAGACCTACAGCCTGACCTTGAAAGAGATCGCCTCCAACTGTGGGTACAACGACGCGGCCTATTTCTGCCGGGTCTTTAAGAAGACCTGCAAAGTCACGCCCACTGAGTACCGGACGGAAAGCTCCGCGGGCCGCTAGCTCCGGGTTGGCTTGCGCAAAGCAGGAGCATCTTCCCAGAGGTGGGTCAGCAGGTGGACCGCGTGCGCGCACGCTGTATATAAAAGGTTACCTGAGTACAACAAACGTTCCATCTCTCCTGTTTCCGGATTAGGACTAATCACACATACTACGGAACCGTGTCTCGCGCAGTTCCATGTCCGTATTGGTCGCGGTTTAAGTATGAGAAATGCAGCCTTCGTGCGAAACGCCAACAGAAGCGCATTTGCCAGCCTCCCGCAAGCTGCAAGGAAACGCTTGGAGCTGTTGTTTCGGGGAGAAACCAGGGTGGGAAGTAAACATACGGGGCCACCTTTGCGAGGGCCCGTTGAGCGGGTTTGCGGCTACAATGCACGACGTTCCTTTTGTAGCACTGGACTCCGATGCCTAAAATGCTCAAAAACCTTCGGCAGCACCTGCTCACGGGTGTTTCGTTCGCGATTCCCTTCATCGCCTGCGGAGGCCTGCTGATAGCACTTGCTATCGCCTTCGTGCCGATGACTCCCAGTGGACCGGATTTTTCTCAGGCGCCGCGGCTCAAGCTCATCAATGACATTGGAGCGGCATCTTTTACATTGATGCTACCCGTGTTGGCGGGCTATATCGCGTATTCCATCGCCGGCAAGCCGGCCCTGGTTCCCGGATTCCTTGGTGGATACCTTTCGGGTCAAGTGAAGGCGGGATTCCTGGGAGCGATCTTGGCAGGCCTGCTGGCGGGCTATGTTGTGGAGCTTCTCAAAAAGATTCCGGTCTCGAGGCACTTGCGGCCAATCATGCCGATTCTGGTGATTCCCATTCTTTCAGGTGCTTTTATAGGAGTGGTGATGCTGAAGGTGTTGGGAGTGCCGATTGCGCTCCTGATGTCGAACGCCACCAATGCTCTGAAAGCCATGAGCACTGGAAACAGTGTGGTGCTGGCTTTAGTTCTAGGTGGAATGATCGCTTTCGACATGGGCGGGCCGATCAACAAGACCGCGTTCTTTTTCGGTGCCGCGATGATCAAAGAGGGGAACTATCAAATCATGGGAGCGTGTGCCGCAGCCATCTGCACGCCACCGTTAGGGATGGGTTTGGCCACATTGCTGCAGAAGAGATTGTGGAGCACAGAAGAACGGGATGCAGGGCTGGCCGGAATCTGGATGGGACTGACTGGATTAACCGAGGGCGCGATTCCTTTTGCCGCAGCAGATCCGATTCGTGTCATACCAAGCATCATGGCTGGTTCCGCCGTAGCATCAGTCATCGCCATGGTTGGCGGAGTGGGAGACCACGCTCCCCACGGGGGCCCGATTGTGTTATTCGTGATCGATCACAGGCTCGCCTACGTATTGGCGATCCTCGCGGGGACGATGGTGACCGCGCTTTCGGTCAATCTGCTGAAAGCACGCAGCCGGAGGCTGACCAACAGAACGGAGGAGGAAGCTGCATGAAGATTGTTGCGGTCACTGCCTGCCCGACGGGCATCGCCCACACTTATATGGCGGCCGCGCGACTGGAGAAGGTCGCCAAGAGTCTCGGCCTTGAAATCAAAGTTGAGACGCAGGGTGCCATGGGCATTGAAAACAAGCTGACGGAGAATGACATCCGCCAGGCGCAGTTTGCCATCTTTGCCGTCGACATTGCAGTGGAGGAGCGCGAACGATTCAACGGAGTCAAGGTTATTCAAGTGCCGCTGCAAGAAGCATTGAAGGACCCCCACAGCATCTTCGCCAAGATTCAACCCTGATATGACACAGAGGGCCAGCACGTCGCTGGAGTTCGCGTTTGTTTGCTCTTTGTCCGACGGCTTGCATGCGAGGCCTGCAAGCCACCTGGCCGAGGTGGCGAACGACTTTGCCTCCGACAGCCTTTTGACGAACCTGCGCACTGGTTCTGTCGGAAGCCTGAAGAGCGTGCTGGCAATCATTTCTGCCGACGTCAGACAAGGCGATCGCTGCACCGTGCAGGTCCGGGGAACCGATGAGCAGGCGGCACACACCGCACTGCTGCGTTTTATCGAGCAGGTTCTTCCCGGCTGTGACGTTCCTCTGGCAGGAATTAGCCTGATTTCTGCCAACGGTACGCTTCCCCGCACTCTGCTGGCGGCAGAAGTGCGGTGTTGCTTTGGATCTCCCGTCAGTCCCGGCGTTGGAGAAGGCAAGGTCGTAATGCTAAACGGCATGACGCTGCCAACGACCTTGCGCGAGCGCGTCGTCACCGACATCGCAGCAGAACTGGGACACGTCAAACGCGCCATAGCCGCGGTTCGCGCTCGAATTCGAGAGAAACTTACACAGCCAATATCTTCCCTGGAGACAGCAGTATTGCAAGCCGACCTGGCAATCGCCGGCGACGTATCTTTCGCTCAGCGGCTGATGGAGCACGTTTCACAAGGCAAATCGGCGGGCCAGGCCGTTGTAGAAGCGGGCGAATTCTTCATCGATCTTCTGCGGCATTCCGAAAGCGAATACATCCGCGAGCGGGCCTTGGACGTCGAGGAGATTTGCCTGCAATTGCTGGAGGAGATTTATGGTGTGGATTTTCAGGCAGCAGCCATCGAGTTGCGCGAGCCCTCGGTCGTGGTGGTGGAAACACTTGCTCCGCAGCAGCTTCTCGGACTCGACCGGCGATGGTTGCAGGCGCTTGTGCTGGAGTATTCCGGTGCAACTTCCCACGCCGTCATCCTGGCACGCTCGCTCGGAATCCCCACTTTAGTAGGGGTAAAAAATGCACGGCTCCTGCTCACGCCGGGACAAGAAGTTGTAGTCGACGCCATTCGAGGGTTCGTTGTAGCGCAGGTCTCTCCTGCAGTGCAAAGATTTTACGAGCGAGAGCGGAGGACTCTGCTGCAGCGGCAACAATTCCTTCCGCCCCAGACCACGGGGCCCGCCGTTACAACCGATGGCAAAACGATTGAAGTAGCAGCGAATGCTTCCTCGTACGAAGAGCTGTCTCGGGCCTTCGAAAACGGTGCCGACGGGATAGGGTTGTTTCGCACCGAAGCCGCCTTTCTGGAACGCGACCATGCGCCTTCCGAAGAGGAGCAGTTTGCGATATACTCCGCAGCCGCGCGGGCCGCTGCCGGACGATCAGTGCTCATCCGCACTTTCGATCTGGGCGGAGACAAAACTGCCCCCTATCTGAATCTGCCGGCGGAAGACAATCCGTTCCTGGGATACCGGGGCGTGCGGATTTACGCCGAGCATCGCGAGCTGTTGCAGGCTCAATTGCGTGCCATCCTCCGCGCCTCGGCGGTGGGCAAAGTTCAGATTATGGTGCCCATGATCTCCTCTCTGGAAGAGGTGCTTCGCTTCAAGACCGAGATCTGGGAGGCAAAACAGGATCTGGAGCGCAAAGGGATTGCTTTTCAACCAGACGTAAAGATCGGGATCATGATCGAGGTGCCTTCGGCCGGATTTATCCTGGATCAACTCTGCACGGAAGCCGATTTCTTCAGTCTCGGCACGAACGATCTGAACCAGTATTTTCTCGCCGCCGACCGCAACAGTCCCAAGATCGCCGAACTTTCTAACGTGCTGCATCCGGGATTTCTTCGGTTTCTCAGACAGATCGTCCGGGAGATCCACGAAGCCGGGAAATGGGTGGGAATGTGCGGAGAGATGGCAGCCGAGATCCGCAATCTGCCATTGCTTCTTGGACTGGGATTGGATGAGATCAGCCTCCCGGCGGCAGGAATTCCAGCGGTCAAGAGAGCGATTTCGCAATTGTCGGCGGCCGACTGCGAGCGGGTTCTTGCGGACGTGATCGCTTGCCGGGATAAGAACTATCTGGAAGACCTTCTCGAGAAGGCGCAGCCGTCCGCGGCCGCACAACCGTTATTGAGCAAAGAACTGGTTCTGCTGGGCAGCGAAAGCAAGAATAAAGAGGAGGCCATGCAGGAAATGGTTGACGCCTTTTACATTGCCGGCCGGACCGCTGATCGGCAGCGACTGGAAGAAGCCTTGTGGTCCCGTGAGGCCGTTTACTCCACCGGATTGGGTTATGGCTTCGCTGCTCCTCATTGCAAAACGGAGGCGGTAACGGCCGACTCCATCGGAGTACTCAAACTCAGACAGCCGATCGATTGGGGCTCAGTCGACAGCGAACCAGTGAACATGATCTTCCTGATCGCAATGCGCGAACCGCAGCTCGCGAACCGACACATGCAAGTATTTTCAAGACTGGCGCGGAAGCTTATGAATGAGGAATTCCGCGGACACTTGCTTGCTGTCGAAAACGCACACGACATGGCCACCTTTCTGGCACAACAACTCGAAATCTCTCTGCACTAGACGAACTCTGGCAACGTCCGCTAACCGAAACTCACCCGCCTTTGGCATAGGCAAGTCGGAAAGAACTGGATCACAGTTCTTGGTAGCGATAGAACGGAGAGCATCACGAACATTCGGCACCGCAACCACTTCATAGCGGTCGCGTTCCAGCGTTGCTGGTAAGCCAGAACCGACAGCGGGATCATCTTCGGCCGGTAAGGCTCCAGGCATACCCTCAGTGATCACTTCAAAAACCGCCAACGGTTATCGACGTCGTCGCTTCCTGGTGATTGCTGCCACGGCTTTCTCGGTCTTCGCGCACGCCCAATCTGCGAAGCAGATCAGTAGCAGCGGTGGAGCAAAAGAGAAGCTGATTGGGGCTTGGCACCGAGTGCATATCGATGCGCCGGGCCCCGATGGAAAGTTCAAACCGGTCCCGCAGCCGAAAGGCCTGCTGATCTACACGCGTGAGGGGCACGTGTCGGTGCAGTTGACGTATCTAGAGTCAGCGCACACTCCTGCCCGAACATTGATTTGGAGCTGTCGCCCGAGAGGTGAAGTTGGGAAAGGCCCCGCCGATGCTCATGATGTCTAAGGAGAACACAGAGAGCAACGATCACGAGCATAGAGCCAGCAGCGATATCGTCTGCTTGAGTATCATGGTGTAGGACTGCAGGACTTGGAGGCGACGCGCGCTGTCATCAAGGCTCGCAGCGGTCGAACCCTGGAGGTCTACAAGGGCACTTACGGCAACAGCGTCTCAATTCCAGCTAACCTCACACATGGTATCGAAATTGAATTCGTACAGAATGCCCGTTAATCGGGGTTCGCGGTGCCGCCGGATACCGATGGTCCACCAACGTTCGATCACCTCGGTATCCCGCACAGACCCGAGTCGGCTCCCGCGCATCTGATTGAGCGGCTGAATATGCCTGCGAGGTCTGCGGGCCAACCATGGGAGATACGCGATGAAGGCAGTAGTACTGCATGAGTATGGTGGTCCTGAGAAGCTGAAATTTGAAGATAACGTTCCCGAACCGCAGATTAGCGGAACTACGGTACTGATCGCGGCAGCCGCTGCGAGCGTTAATCCGATCGACTGGAAACTGCGTTCAGGCATGCGCCAGAAGGATTCTCCGTTGTCGTTTCCGGCAATTCTGGGCCGCGATGTGAGCGGCATCGTACGGGCGGTGGGCGCAAATGTGAAGCACTTCAAGGCTGGCGACCGCGTTCTTGCTCTAACCTGGAAGACCTATGCCGAATTGGTGGCGGTGGACGATTCGGACGTGGCCCATCTGCCGGATGGCGTGGACCTGGCGAACGCGGCCGCGATCCCGTTGATTTCTCTCACCGGAGACCAGCTTGTGCGCCTTGCGACAAACGTGAAAAAGGAACAGGTCGTTCTGATAACGGGAGCGCTGGGCAGTGTTGGGCGCGCGGCAGTGCATATGGCGAAGAAGATGGGCGCGCAGGTGATTGCGGGTGTTCGCGGGAAAGAGCTGGAGGACGCCCGCTCCCTCGGGGTGTATGACGTGCTAGCGATTGATGATGAGAAAGCGATCGAGAACTTCCGCTTAGTGGATGCAATTGCGGACACCGTTGGCGGTGACGTTGCAGCGAAGCTGATCGCGAAGGTAAGGCAGAGCGGCTGCTTTGGCTATACCGCTATGTTGCCGGCGAGCACGGCGGCCAAAAATCCGACAGTGAAGATTACGCGCGTGCGTGTGCAGCCTGATCCATCCAAGCTGCGCGAGTTTGCCGATGACGTGCGCGATGGCAAGTTCGTTCTGCCGATTGGTCGCCGGATGCCGTTGCGCGATGCCTCAGAAGCACACGTGCTAGGGGAGAAGGGCGGGATTGGGAAGATCCTCCTGCTGGCGCCGGATTCTAAATAGTGAGATGGAAAGGCGCGTCCACGTTCTCTGAACAGCTCACCGGGTTGGCCGTAATGTCGGACAAACGGTGCTTGATGGCCGTGCACACGTAAGAAAGCCACAAACGTCCTACATTATGGGCCAAGCGGAGAGGGAGCGAGTCGCCCGTCGTAGCACAGAATCGCTCCGGCCGACTGGCCGACTGAGCCTTACTTGATGTTCCCGAAATCAATGGCAGGCTCTCCGATCACTCAATTGCATGGCTGGTATAAATCGTTATACCGTTCCCGTCGGGGTCCTTTATGCAAAAAAGATGATGGCCAAAAAACGTTTCATCAGGGATCTCTCCTGCTGCGATTCCCCGACTGATGAGCTCCAACCGATATTTTTTCAATTCATTCAGGCCTTTGCCTTTAATCATGACGTGCCGTCATAGGAAAGCTTTAAAGCATACTTCCAGAGGCGAGCGTCTCCCCGAAAGTCAATACGGTTTGAGAGGTCCACTACACTAGAGTCAATAATCTTCCGCGTCATTTCCCGTGGGGATAGAGCTGCGGTGAATCTAGAACACACAGGTCCACGAACTCCGAGAAAGAATTTGCTACGATTTTATTAGGGCTGTTTATTAGAAGAATCGCGTTGCCCTCTCTTTCTCGACTCCACAACCCTATCGCATAGTCCCAACATGAAGTGAGGTAGTCTGCAAACACGAAGAATGTTGGGCAATCGGTACTCTCGCCCGGCCCTGGGTAGGCGACTGGGCCAAGGCAATGCAACCTCGCAAGTGGCCAAAACGTAAACCCATTCCCATCCTGGTCGCAATGCCAGTCCGGTTTCATCCCGTTGACCTTAAGGAAGTAGGATCGCAGGTCGTTTGGCATTCGGATGTTGTGTGTCCTCTGGAATACCTCAATTTCCTCTTCCGTGACTCCCCCTGCGGGTTGTGCCCCAGCATCGGCCCAGTGAGTCAGTAATCTCGAAATTATGTCCGGCATGGCGTCACTAGTCCTTCCACAAGAATAATATCTTCTCCATCATCGCCTTCCTCGGCAGCAATTGCTTGTTCACTAGTTTGCTCGGAATGGTCTCCGCAGCTTTATAGAGATTTGGTTGCTTTTCAACCCATTCCTTTGTGAGTCCCTTCGCCGCCATCTTCTCCACCTCCTCCGCGGTCAGCTCCGCTGTTCGAGCGACGGGCTTCAATGCTGCCGGGCGCAGTGTCTTACCGCCTGGAGGGTCGTAGCTTTCCCCCGAGGATTTGGTTTTGGTCAAGACGGCCGGCTGTTCCTCGCCTCAGGAATCGCGCCCAAACGGCCAAGGCGATAACACCATATTGGCCTTCACTCCAGCCCCACCTCTCAAGCCCTCTCGGCTGGTCGCAGATCCCGAACTGAGCCTGAAGGACTCCAAATGATCCGCGACCGGAATTCCTCATACTTTGACTCGAAATAAAAGGTCGTGGACCGCCCGAGCAAGGTCTTTGGGCGCTTCGAGTTACCCGACGAATGCCTCGTAGACCACCATGAACGTCAGGTCCGCCAATTCGCCGATGGCCGCTTGAAATTCCTCGAGATTTCCTGAATTCTGTCGAAGGGGCCCCCTCTCATCCGTCATACGTTCAGGTGCACAAAGGTGCTCACGACAGTTCCCCAAGGAGAAAATCTGATGCAATTTGCCCTGCTAATCTACGAATCACCGGAAGCTTTTGCGACCCGGAACAGCGACGGAACCGACCCTTACACGGGTGCTTGGCGGGCGTACCATAAGGCTCTCGTCGAATCCGGCACCTACCTCGCTGGCGATCCGCTTCAAGTGCCAGAGACTGGAACTACAGTGCGGCTTGAGGAAGGAAAGCGGCGCGTACAGGACGGCCCCTTCGCAGATACCAAGGAGCAACTGGGGGGATTCATCATCATGGAACTTCCCTCAATTGACGCGGCGCTCGACTGGGCAGCGCGTTGCCCGGCCGCCGCGGACGGTGCTGTGGAGGTCCGTCCCGTTGCACCTGAATCCAAGCGCCGGATCACGGGATGAGTGGAAGCGGGCAAGAGGACACAAATCGGGCGATCGAGCGAGTGGCCCGCGAGTCATACGGTCGCCTGGTGGCCTATCTCTCCTCGCACACGCGCGACGTCGCCAGCGCCGAAGATGCCCTCAGCAATGCGTTGCTTGCGGCACTCATGGCTTGGCCGCGCGATGGACTGCCACAAAATCCGGAGGCCTGGCTGCTGACCGCAGCGCGCCGCTCCTTCATCGATCTTGTGCGTCATCAACAGGTGGCCGTAGCCAGTGAGCCCACTCTCCAACTCCTACAGGAGGAACGCGAGATGACGTTGCCTGCGGAGTTTCCAGATGACAGGTTAAAGCTCCTGTTCGTGTGCGCTCATCCCGCGATCGATTCTTCCATGCACACGCCGCTCATGCTCCAGACCGTTTTGGGACTGGATGCGGCGCGCATCGCCCACGCCTTCCTGGTCTCACCCGCAACGATGGGGCAGCGACTGGTGCGTGCCAAGACCAAGATCCGCGACGGTGGCATTCAGTTCGAAGTGCCGCAAGAGCGCGAACTGCCGCAGCGCCTCGACGCGGTGCTCGAAGCGATTTACGCCGCCTTTGGTATTGGCTGGGACGATATGGCGGGCGTCGATCAGAGCGGCCGGGAGCTTGCCGAGGAAGCGATCTGGCTCGGACGCGTCCTTCTTCAGCTAATGCCCCGGGAAGCAGAGGTTCGCGGGCTGCTGGCTCTCATGCTCCACTGTGAAGCGCGGCGGCAGGCACGGCGGGGACCGGAAGGCCGCTATATTCCGCTCTCGGAGCAGGATTCACGGCAGTGGTCTCTGCCATTAATCAACGAAGCGGAACGCCATCTCGCCGAAGCTTCGAGTCGCGGTCGCACCGGCCGGTTTCAACTCGAGGCCGCGATTCAGTCGGTACATGCTGAGCGGGCGCGCAGCGGCAGGACCGAGTGGGCTGCGATCATGCTGTTCTACGAACAGCTGATTCGCAAATCCCCGACGCTCGGCACGCGAACTGGATACGCCGCGGCAGTAGCCGAAGCGCAGGGACCTGAAGCGGGCCTGGCGGTACTGGACGCGATCGATCTCAAGTCCGTCTCGGGCTATCAGCCCTACTGGGCGGTGCGCGCTCACTTGTTGCAACGGCTAGCGAAGACATCCGAGGCCGCAGATGCTTTCGACCGGGCGATTGGTCTCGCCGAGGACCCGGCAGTGAGACAGTTCCTGCTCCAGAGGCGGGGTTAATTTTCTCCGGTTGTTCGGTCGAAATCGAATCCCTTCACCCGTCATTCCCATAGAGGCGGCTTAGCAGCAGTCCCGCGGCGCCTAAATCAGCAGGAGGGTATATGACAATCGCAGATAAAGCAGTTTTGGTGACCGGGGCCAATCGCGGCATCGGACAGGCGCTGGTCGAGGAAGCCTTGAGTAGAGGTGCGAAGCGGGTATATGCCGGTACGCGCCGGCCCTTGGCCCACTCAGATGGGCGTGTCACGCCCCTGATTCTGGACGTGACCAACGCTGCGCACATTAACGGAGCAGTCGAGAGAGTCGAATCCCTCGACGTTCTCATCAACAATGCCGGCATCGCACTCTACGACGATCTGAGCAATCTCGACGCAATCGGGCAACACCTCGCCGTCAACCTCTTCGGCATGCTCAATGTGACGCGCGCT
>Ga0224561_1000127_pt1 | contig 10725 bp, 10 predicted proteins | sample CSU2metagenome_FD_180953 | JGI IMG/M metagenome (GOLD analysis project Ga0224561, IMG submission 180953) | Soil microbial communities from Bohemian Forest, Czech Republic - CSU2 | ecosystem: Environmental > Terrestrial > Soil > Temperate forest | place: Czech Republic: South Bohemian Region... | reverse complement strand
AAAGAAGGCGAAGTGCTGCCCGAGATCGCGAAGACCCGAGGTTAGACCGAATCGTTGTTGCTCTACTACATCACTGAGCGCGCCGCATTTGCCGGAGACGAGCCTGCGCGCCGCCGCCAACTGGTCAAGAAAATCGCCGAAGCCGCCCGCTGTGGCGTGAACTACATCCAACTTCGCGAAAAAGACCTTTCCACGCGCGAGCTGGAACAATTAACGCGCGAGGCGATCGAAGCTCTCGGCAAGGCGAGAAAGTTGGCCGCTGGCAGCCAGCAACGGAAAACCGCTCTCCTCATCAACTCCCGCGTCGACGTAGCCCTGGCCGCAAGCGCCGACGGCGTTCACCTGCGATCGGAAGATGTCTCCGCAGGTGAAGTCCGAACGATCTGGTCGCGTAGTGCGAGCAACTGTGGCGCGGGCACCCATTCGGCAGGCTCAGGGCAGGCTCTTGCCCGCGAAAACTCACCACGGAGTCCACTGATCGCAGTCTCCTGTCACTCCCCAGCAGAAGTGGCCCAAGCCGCTGCAGACAGCGCAGACTTCGCGGTCTTCGCGCCCGTCTTCGACAAAAAAGACGCCCCCGGTGCTCGCCCCGCTGGTCTCGGCGCGCTCCGAGAAGCATGCCGCGCCGCAATTCCGGTGCTGGCCCTGGGAGGAATCACTCTGGAAAATGCTCAATCCTGCTTCGACGCAGGAGCAGCCGGAATCGCCGCCATCCGGCTATTCCAGGAAAACGACATCGCAACGGTGGTGGAGAAGCTTCGCGGTCTTACCCCGTCCACTTCTCGCTCGTCGTCAGAACCTGCATGATTTTTGCGAGCCGCTGGGCCCGCGTTTCTTCCTGCTTGGCATCGCGAATGGAAATCGCCATTTCTTTCTTATGGGTAAACGAGAGTGTCTCCCATTTGTCTCGCGCTTTCTGGCTCTTCGCCAATTCTTTTTTCAGCTGCGAAGGTGCATCCACTGTACGCTCTGCCTCGTCGCGCTCCATCACTACTTCCACGGTGTCGCCTGGTCTTACGCCCGCGCCCTCGCGCAGAATTTTATTCACAGGCATCATGTGGCGGCCTCCGCAGGGCATCAGGGACGAACGAAAGGGGGAGCCGTTGATCGTCCCCCGGATGGGAACGCGCGCGCGCGTCCCGAACATCTCGGGCACATCCACCGGGGGAGTGATCGCGGCCACCACTCCCGCTTCTTTTCCTTCGATCTTCGCTTTGAACTGCAGTGCTTTGAATTGCACTTTCCCCTTCGCCATCGCAACCCTCCGAGACCAGCGCTGGTAAACTTTAAATGCGTTACGCAAACAGCCACAAGCTTTTCTGCGTCATGACACTTACTCCAAATCGGCCGGACATTTCGCTCCTGCCGGCCACGGAGCCAGCCCTGGTTCGCGTGCCTGAAGGCTGGTTCCTGATGGGGTCGGACTCCGGCCAGGACGGCGAACGTCCGGTTCACCGCGTATGGATTGATTCATTCCTGCTGGCCGCGACCCAGGTCACCAACGCCGAGTATGAACGCTTTCTGCATGCGACCGGAGCTCAGCTGCCGCCGTTTTGGAACGATGCGAATTTCAATCATGCTCAGCAGCCGGTTGCCGGTGTCTCCTGGTCGGAGACAACCCGGTATTGCGAGTGGCTTTGCACGCAGACCGGACGCAACTACCGTTTGCCGACAGAGGCGGAATGGGAGTGCGCGGCGCGCGGTGGACTCGAACAGAAAAACTTTCCGTGGGGCGACGAACCGCCGCAGTCGCTTCCCGACTATGCGACCCGCTGGCAGACCGGCCCGGAGCCGGTCGCGCGTTACGCCGCCAACGCTTTTGGCCTTTACGATATCTGCGACAACGTCCACGAGTGGTGCAGCGACTGGTACGATCCGAATTACTACGCGACTTCGCCCAAGCGTAATCCTCGCGGCCCCACGAGCGGCCAGCGCAAGGCTTCGCGGGGAGGATCGTGGCGGCATCACGTGAAGGTTGCGCGGTGCTCGGCCCGCTCCAGCATCCCGCCCGAATTCCAATACGCAGATTACGGGTTTCGCGTAGCCTGCGATTTGTAGCGCAACCGCGGCCCCGTTGCTACCTCGTGTGCTGCCGCTACCTCATATACTTACTCTCGCCATTCCGAGCCGGGCGCAAGCCCGCTGAGGAATCTGCGGTTTGCCGGCATCGCATATAAATGCTGGGGGAGCACTTATGTTCCACACCGATCTTCTTCTCCGCAAACGCATCCTTATCACTGGCGGTGGCACTGGCCTGGGCAAAGGCATGGCGCAACGCTTTCTCGAACTCGGCGCGGAAGTTTATATCTGCGGCCGGCGCGAAGACGTTTTGAAAACAACCGCTGCTGAACTGTCGGCAGCCACAGGTGGAAGGATCCACGCGATTCCCTGCGACGTCCGCGAACTCGATTCCGTTGAATCCATGATCGACACGATCTGGAGGGATGCCCCGCTCGATATCCTGGTCAACAACGCCGCCGGAAATTTCATCGCCCGAACCGAGGAACTCTCCCCGCGCGCGTTCCAATCCGTGATTGGCATTGTGCTCATGGGCACGCTGCACGCGACCATGGCGTGCGGACGCCGCTGGCTCAAGGCCAACCACAAAGGCACGGTCCTCAGCATCTCAGCGACTTATGCACCTGTGGGCTCGGCTTACGTGGTGCCGTCGGCCGTGTCCAAGGCGGGCGTCGAAGCTCTAATGCGCAGCCTCGCCGTCGAATGGGGAAACCGCGGTATTCGCATGAACGCCATCGCTCCCGGTCCCATCCCCACGCAAGGCGCGTTCTCGCGTGTGTTGCCACGTGCGGAATTTGAAACCGCAGCTCTCGACCGCAACCCGCAGCATCGTTTCGGAACTGTCGAAGAACTCGCGAATCTGGCCGCGTTTCTGGTGAGCGATGGCTCCGCCTACATCAACGGCGAAGTCGTGCGCATGGATGGAGGAGAGTTTCTGCAAGGCGCAGGTGAATTCAGCAATCTGGGACGACTGATCACTAACGAAGACTGGGAATCCCTCAAACCGAAAAAGCCGCCGAAGTAGATCTGAAATGAAATTCGGCAACTAAATGCAGGAGTAAGAATTCAAAATGCAGAAGTTGGATCTTGTTTTTACTTCTGCTTTCCTGTTTTACTTCTGCGTTCCTACTCCTGACTTCTGCCTGGCTACTCGTGCCCTGCTACTCGCCCCGCACATAACACAAACCAATTTTCTGTTCCGGGCGTGCTTTTCTTTGCGGGCTGCGGGACGAAAATTTCTTGAAGACTGCGAGCTGACGGTGGTATACGACTCAGATTCGTAATTTCTGACCCGGCTCACCGAATCAGTCTGGCCGCGGCTGAGCAAATCTCGAACTGGGAGGGAATATGCTTCGTCGACGTTCCGCAGTCGCCGTTTTCATTTTGTCGTGCAGCCTGCAGCTGTTCGCTCAGGGCGGAGCCACTGGCGCTATCAGCGGCACGGTCCAGGACACTTCCGGAGCCGTCCTTGCCAGAGCGAAGATCGAAGTTACGAACGAAGCGACTGGCGAACTGGTGCGCACCGTGACTGCGGACTCGTCGGGCTTGTTCTCCGTTCTTCTGCTTCCCATCGGCACTTACACCGTGCAAGTCACGGCCACAGGACTCGGCACCGTGAAGTTTGCCGGAATCGCGGTGAACATCACAGAGAATACGAGAATGACTGCGGTCCTGAAACCCGAGGTGGTCAAGGAAGTCGTCGAGGTAAAGTCCGAAGTTGCGCAAGTGAACACGGCGGACGCCACTACGGGAGAATCCCTGGGCTCGACGACCATTACTTCCATGCCGCTGGCAACGCGGAACTTCCAGCAATTGCTGACGCTTTCGGCCGGAGCGTCATCGGACCTGAATAATGCTTCGCAGTTGGGCCGCGGCCAAGTCTACATCCACGTCAACGGCGGCCGCGAGGACAACAACAACTATTTGATCGAAGGCATCAGCGCGTCAGACTACGCCTTCGGCGAATTAACTTACACTCCGCTGCCCAGTCCAGATGCCATTCAGGAGTTCAGGGTTTCGACCAGTCTCTACGACGCGACCCAGGGACGGAACGGCGGCGGCAACATTAACGCCAGCCTGAAAACGGGAACATCAAAGTTCCACGGCGGTCTGTTCGAATATTTCCGCAACACCAAACTCGACGCCAACGATTATTTCCTCAATGCGGCTGGGCTGCCGCGGCCGGTAATCCAGCAAAACATTTTCGGCGGAGATGTTGGCGGGCCCATCGGACAGAAGGCCAAGCTGGGCTACTTCTATGTGAACTATCAGGGGACTCGGCAGCGCAGTGGCGACTCGCCGGGGACGTTTATTAATACTGCGATCCCTGTGCTGCCATCGGCTCGCGACCAGAATACACTGCTCAATACATTTCTCAATTGCTCCAACTGCCCGGGCACAGGAGCCACGGCCATTGACACCGTTGCTTTGGCGCTTTTGGGGACCAAAGGCAATCAGTTCGGCGGAGGAGGCGGGGGGTGGTTGTGGCCAACGGTCCCCGGCACGGCTGGCTTCACGTCCACGTCAAACGGTCCAGTGCTGAATTACGGTCCATTCATCCTTTCCACGCCCGGAAAATTCACCGACAATCAATTCACGCAAACCTGGGATCGCGAATTCCGCAGCGGCAAGGACCATCTCTCGGAGCGGTTCTTCTGGTCTGACTCCGATACGTACGAACCCTTCGGCGCGGATTCATTTCAAATCCAGGTCGGACTCCCGTCCACCCCGAACAATCTGAATTTCCCGATCGAGGTCCCGCTGCACAGCCGTTTCGGCAGTCTCACCGAGACTCACATCTTCAGCACCAGACTGATCAACGAATTTCGCTTCGGCATCAACATCATCGGCGACAAGCTGAACAATCAAGCCCCGGTTACAGGCGCGCAGCTTGGCATCAACCTGCCTACGGCGACCGGACCCGAGGGCGACCCCAACATGTACCGTTTGCAATTCGGGAGCTGGGCGTTTGGACCTTATCCAACGCAACTGCAGTACGCGCTTTCCGACAACTATGTCTGGCTCGATACGGTGAGCTGGACTCACGGCAAGCACCAGTTTCGCTTTGGCGGAGAGGCCGACCGGGTTGCCCTGCGCCGAAATCTTCCGGTCGCGGACAACGGCCTGATTTTCTTCGCCGGTCCACAGGCTCCGACGGACTTCCAGGGCTTCCTGCAGGGGTCGCCGTTCTTCGGCGAGGCAGGCGGCGGGGCGAGCAATCACGACTACCGCATCCCGGCGTTTTCCTGGTTTGCCCAGGACGACTATCGCGTGACCAAGAGCCTGACCCTGAACCTCGGCGTGCGCAACGAATTTCTGGGAGCTCCCTACGACGAACTTTGTCATATCGGCAACACCGATCCCTCGCTGGTTGCGACTTCCCTGCAGCCCTTTACCACGCCAACGCAGCCGTATGTCTATCCGACGTGCGTAAACAAATTCAATCTTCCAAACTTCACCGGAACGAAGCCGCATTCCTCCCTGAACAATAACTGGGCAACGGTCTTTGAGCCGCGCATCGGATTTGCCTACGCCCTGGGAGGGCATCACACCACATCGATCCGCGGCGGCTACGGCATCTACAGCGTGCGTGAGGATCTGGGCGCGGTCGACAATCTTTCCTTCTCGGCGCCTATCTTCCCCATCGGCATCAACTTCCTTCCAGGACCCTACGGCACCACGACCGGGGGCTTGGCTAACTTGTTCCAGCCGTCCACGAACTTTCCCACGGGCATCCCGGGCCTGGGCCCGGTAACTGCGGCGAACAATGGCTCATTCGTGCCGAGCCCTGCGATTTTCAATGGCTTTGCGCAGGTGGGAACTCCTGGTTGTGAATTAGCCTTCGGGGCCATTCCTCCAGCGGCAATACCACAACAATGTGGTCCGGCCTTTACCGGGAACGTCAACAGCCTGATCGCACTCGCAGTGCCACTGCATTGGGTCTCCCCCACCACGCAGCAATGGAATTTCACAATTCAGCGGGAACTGGGCCGGGATTGGTTCGCAGAACTGGGCTATGTGGGCACAAAGGGCACTCGCTTGCGCTCCACCTACGATCCTGACGAGGCCACGCTGGCAAGTCAGCAAAGTCCGGTGAAAATACCCTACGCCTGTACCGGTGGCGCCGGCACTTGCACTATCGTCGACTCCACGGCGGAGAACGCCAGCGCCCGCGCACCGTATCTGGGAATTGCTCCCGCTAACTTTGAGGAGTTCGCGCCCAATTCCGATTCGCACTACGCCGCGCTGCAAGCCAGCCTGGCCCATCATTTCTCCAAGGGCCTCTATTTCCAGGGCGCATATACGTACTCCAAGTCGATTGACGACGTTTCCACGGCCAGCGTCGCCTTCGACACGCGCTTCAACGACCAGAACAATCCGCGCGACTCTCGTGGCCTTTCGGATTTCGATCGCCGCCAGCGCTTCATCGCCAGCTCGGTGTATCAATTGCCGTTCTTTTCGAGCGCCAGCGGCCTGGAGAAAGGAGCTCTGGGTGGATGGGAAGTTAGTGGCGTGGTCACGGTGCAATCAGGCACGCCGTTCACAGTAGTCGACCCTGCGGGCGGCAGCGCCTACGCATTCAGCAGTCCAAACCTGGCGACGGCTACGTTTACCTCTGGGGCCACCTGTGGGAATGCCCCCACTTCGGGAAGCATCACGTCAAGGCTGGGCAACTGGGTAAAGGCATCCGCCTACCAGCCGGATGCAACTCTCCCGCTGTCGACTGGAGGGTTTAGCGACGCCACGGTTCTTGGCGACTCGCCGCGCAACTGCATCATAGGGCCGCCGCAGAAAAATGTGGACATGACATTCGGAAAGACATTCAAAATCACCGAGGGCCAGAATCTGCGCTTCCGCACGGATTTCTTCAATCTGTTCAACCATCCGTCGTTCGCCAATCCATCGGCGGCGGTGGTAGGGCCCGCGGGAGGCTCGGCACCCATCACCACGGTCATCGGCACGCCGCGGCTGATTCAGTTTTCGCTGAAGTATTCGTTCTGAGGGCAGGCCACAGCGCTGTTCTAAATAAACTCCGCAGGGTGCGGTGAGGTTAGGGATTGGGTCGAACTGCCGTGCATATCGGCAAAATGCGCTGGCAAGCGTTGCTCGGCTGGGCGGACGAGGGCGTCCGCCCCTCCACGAACCCTCGCTAGCGCCCGCCGTCGGGGCTGGGACTCACCAGTCCCTTCAACAGCATATTCACCAGGCTGAGAAGAATTGCGCCCACAAAGGCCGCGAAGAATCCGTGCACCTGAAAATTCGGCGCGAGGAGTGCCGCGGCAAGCTCCAGCATCAAGGCATTGATCACGAGCCAGAAAAGACCAAGGGTAACGAGCGTCAATGGAAATGTAAGAACCTTCAGGACCAAGCCGATGGTGGCATTGACGAAGCCGATGACCAAAGCTGCGATCAGTGCCGCGACCGGCCCGCTGACGTGAAATCCGGGGACTACCTGGGCCACAATCCAAACCGCCAGCCCGCTAAGAATCCAGTGCAGAAGCAGACGCATGAGTTGACTCCTTGCCTGGTCCGCGGAGAATGTCCGCGGAGAATGTCGGCCAACGAACGGCCTGCTACGATCGGCCTGCTCGGGCAGACTCAACGCTAGCCAGAAATCAACTATATCAAGGCAGACTAAATCATGGCAGACCAGGAGGCATCTCCGCCGGCGCAGAAGGAAGAAGGAAGAATGTCCCGCGGTCACGCTTCGCGAAAAATTATCGGCGGTTCACCGTCCTGCCCTACGACCTGCGATACACTACAAAATTCGACCCGATCTCTGACTCGAACCCCCAGGAGGAACGCCGCATGCCCGACGCCGCTCTCAGCGGTTCTGAATTCAAGAAGCAACTGCGCGCAGGATTACCCAAGATGGGCTTGTTCCTCAACGCTCACAGCCCCACCGTCGCCGAGCAACTCGCCCACAGTGGCTACGACTGGTTGCTGGTGGATACGCAACACGGCCCCATGGGCTACGAAAAACTTTCCGCCATGCTCAGCGGGATCGCGAACGGCGGCGCTAAGTCGCTGGTCCGCGTCGGCGGATACGATGATCGCCCTGGCATCCAGCAGGCTCTCGATATGGGCGCCGACGGTGTGCTCGTCCCTTACATCAACACCGCTGAAGAAGCCCGCCAGGCGATCAGTTGCACCAAATATCCCACCGTGGGCACGCGCTCGGTCTACTTTCCGCAGCGCAGCATGAATAAGAATGGACTGCTCGGCTATGCCGGCAACTGGAATAACGAAGGCATCGTCGCGCTGCAGGTGGAAACGGCTTCGTGCATCGAGAATATCGCCGAGATCGCTGCCGTACCCGGCGTTGATATTCTTTTCCTCGGCCAGAACGATCTCTGCATGTCGATGGGGCTTTATAACAAATACGAGTTCCCGCACATGTACACCTCGCCCGAACTCGATGCCGCTACGAAAAAACTGGTCGAACACGCACGCAAGAACAACGTAATCCTCGGATTGTTTCTGTTTGGCACGTCGCGCGTCGGCGAGTTCCTGGAGAAAGGATTCACCTTCATCAGCGTTGGCAACGACCTGCACCACGTACTTACGCAAGCTGGGGCTTACGTCGGCGACATGGAAAAGATTGCGCAGGAGAAGGGAAAGTCCTGGAAGCGCCGCCCCACCGCCCTGTTCTAAGACGAGTCTGTAGGGTGCCTCATCTGAGCCGCGCCGTCTGCGGCTAGGGCGGGGATTGTCGAGGGAAGGAGCAATTTACAATTGGCCGCACTTCGTCCAATGCGGGAGGTTTGTATATGCCCCAGCGAACGCTACTCGGCGTGATGTTTTGTGTTCTTGTTCCTGCCACTTTTGCGCAAATACGCCCAGCTGGGATTCGCCTGCGCGAAAACGTCATACGCGGTCTACGGGAGAAGCGAGTCGATCCTGCATATCCGCAAGCAGCCCTGAAGGCCAGCGTTCACGGCCTTGTCGAACTTCAAGTCAAAATTAGTCAGACGGGTGAAGTTCAAAATGTTCAGCTCGTCAGCGGGGATCCCGTCCTGGCTTCCTCAGCCATAGAAGCCGTCAAGCAGTGGCACTACAAGCCTTATTTACTCAATGGCGCAGCAATGACTGTCTTTACCAAAGTCACGCTGAACTACGAACTCTCTTCGGGAGAAGGTGTCGTCCTTGACGACCCTGTCCGCACGGCCCCAGCCAATTAGAATTGATCGGTTCCTATGCATTTCATCCTCACCGAAATCGAAACCCGCGTGCTTGGCTCTCTGATCGAAAAAGACATCACCACGCCTGATTACTACCCGCTCTCACTAAACGCGCTGGTTAATGCCTGCAACCAGAAAAATAATCGTGAACCGGTCATGACGCTCGACGAGGAAACCGTGCGCACTGCCCTGGCCACCCTGCAGGAAAAGCGACTCGCCGGGCCGTCAGGAGGCGCTGACAGCCGCGTCACGAAATATGAACACCGGCTACAGGAAGTCTTCAACTTCGATCGCCGCGAGATCGCTATTGTGTGCGTGCTTCTGTTGCGCGGGCCGCAAACTCCGGGCGAACTGCGCGGCCGCACGGAACGCATGTATCACTTCGAGGCTTTGGACGATGTTGTCTCGACTCTTGATCGCCTCGCGCAGCGCGAACCGCCGCTGGCACGGGTTTTGCCACGACAACCGGGGACCAAGGAATCGCGGTACACGCATCTTTTTGCGGGCGAACCCAACATAGCTGATTTGCCAACCTCGAGCGCGGCAGGTTTCTCGACGCACTCCACCTCGTCTGCCACCTCGTCCACCGCGGATCGCCTCGCCCAGTTGGAAGAGGAAGTCGCTTCTCTGCGCCGGGAGCTTTCCGAAGTGCAGCAACAACTCGCCGCCTTCCGAAAACAATTTGAGTGACGTTCTCGTTCTAGCTCCGTCTATTCTTAGGTAAGAGTTCAGGGGAGCGTGCCGGTTCTTCTGCGATCTCCGCGGCCGTTCTCGGCGAACTCTGCGATAACGCATTTTGGTTTCTTGGGTGTAATCTCTACTAAGCGCCGCCGACGTCAGGAGGATTTATGCATCGTCGCGAATTCCTCATTCGCTCTGCTACCGGCGTTGGAGCCGCGTGGCTCTCGTCCAAAGCCATCCTCGACGCGATCGCCGCCCAGCCGCTTCCCGCAAAGTTCGCGGCTTCCGACACGGTCACGCTCGGCAACACCGGCATCAAGACCAGCCGCCTTGCCATGGGCACGGGCACCGTCGGCTCCGGACACCACTCGCATCAGACCGCGCTCGGCGTGAAGGGGCTTTCCGATCTGCTGCTCAATGGCTACGATCACGGCCTGCGATTCTTCGATGCGGCTGATTCTTACGGAAGCCATCCCCACGTGGCCGAGGCGCTCAAACGTGTGCAGCGCGATAAAGTTACCGTACTGACAAAATCCTTCTCGCGCGATGCCGCGACTATGCGCGCCGATCTCGATCGCTTTCGCCGCGAGCTCAGCACCGACTATCTGGATGTGTGCCTGATGCACTGCGTCACCGAAGCCGACTGGACGGAGCGCTACAAAGGGGCGATGGATGTGCTTTCCGAGGCCAAAGAGAAAGGAGTCATCCGCGCTCACGGCTGCTCCTGCCACAGCATCGAAGCCCTGCGCGCAGCCGCGAAATCTCCGTGGGTGGAAATTGATCTCGCCCGCATTAACCCAGTGGGCGCGATCATGGACGCCGATCCACCTACGGTGGTGAGCGT
>Ga0224561_1000125_pt1 | contig 10841 bp, 8 predicted proteins | sample CSU2metagenome_FD_180953 | JGI IMG/M metagenome (GOLD analysis project Ga0224561, IMG submission 180953) | Soil microbial communities from Bohemian Forest, Czech Republic - CSU2 | ecosystem: Environmental > Terrestrial > Soil > Temperate forest | place: Czech Republic: South Bohemian Region... | reverse complement strand
CGCGTGGAATTGGCCGCGCCGTCGCCAAGCGACTCGCGAAGGACGGCTTAGCCTTGGTAGTGAACTACCTCAGCAACGCCAGCGAGGCTGAAGAAGTCGTGGCCGAAATCAAAGTGATTGGCGGAGAAGCAATTGCGGTCAAAGCAGATGTCGCCAACCAGACTGACGTTGAGCGGCTATTCGAAGAAACCATGAAGAAGTTCGGCAGCATCGACGTGGTCGTCCACAACTCGGGAATCATGCCGCTTTCGCCTATCGGCAAGAGCGACGTAGAACTGTTCGACAAGGTCATTTCTACAAACCTGCGGGGGGCGTTCCTGGTCTTGGCGCAAGCGGCCCAACACATCGCCACCGGTGGCAGGATCATCGCCTTTTCCAGCAGTGTGCTGGCCAAATCTTTTCCTTCTTACGGTCCGTACATTGCGTCGAAGGCCGGCGTCGAGGGACTGGTGCATGTGCTGGCGAATGAACTCCGCGGACGCAATATCACCGTCAACGCGATCGCTCCTGGACCGGTAGCCACCGATCTTTTCTTGAAAGGCAAAAACGAAGATCAGATCGCCGAGTTGAGCAAGTTAGCGCCGCTGGAGCGCCTGGGACAGCCGGCCGACATAGCCAGCGTTGTTTCCTTCCTGGCCGGTCCAGATGGCGGATGGGTGAACTCTCAGGTCCTGCGTGCTAACGGCGGCTTCGCCTAAATCGTGGACGCCTCTGAAGACCGAAAATAATCAAACAAGAGACAAATCGAAAAGGAGAATAGCCATGAAACAGGTAATCGTGATTACGGGAGCGTCGAGCGGCTTTGGCGAGCTGACGGCTCACGAGTTGGCAAAGGCTGGACAGGTCGTGTACGCCAGCATGCGTGAAACCAAGGGACGTAACGCGCCGCAAGTGGAAGCAGCAAAGAAGTTCGCGGTAGAGAACAAGGTCGATCTCCGTACCATCGAATTGGATGTGGCTTCGCCGGAATCTGTGGATGCAGCGATTCAACGTATCGTGATCGAGAACGGGCACCTCGATGTCGTGATTCACAACGCTGGACACATGGTCTTTGGCCCCGCCGAGGCTTTTACGCCGGAGCAGCTTGCAGAGCTTTACGACATCAACGTGCTGAGTGCACAACGTGTGAACCGCGCGGCTTTGCCGGTGCTGCGCCAACAGCGCAAGGGTTTGCTGGTTTGGGTAAGCAGCACCAGCACTCGCGGAGGAACTCCGCCCTACCTGGCTCCGTATTTTGCCGCCAAAGCTGGCATGGATGCCCTCGCAGTCAGCTATGCGGGGGAACTGGCGCGATGGAACATCGAAACCACGATTATTGTTCCCGGCGCGTTCACATCGGGTACGAATCATTTCGCCCACGCAGGATCACCGGAAGACAAGGCGCGATTGAAAGAGTATGAGTCGGGACCGACTGCTAGTCTGGCAAATGAGATCATAAAAGGATTTGAACTGACAGCGGCGCCGGACGCGGATGTGTTGGACGTTGCGAAGGCTATCGTGAAGATCGTTGATATGCCCTTCGGTACGCGTCCGTTCCGGGTACATATCGACCCTGCCCAGGATGGGGCCGAGATCGTCAATGGTGTTGCCGACCGTGTCCGTGCGGAACTGCTACGGAATATGCGGCTCGCGGATCTACTCAGGCCATCGTCAACTAAAGTCCCAGCTCAGAAAGCTTCGTAAAGCCCGAACCGAATGTATCCGGGAGGAGAGAAATAAAACTCGTCACTGAGTCGACCTGAATGGTAAAAACAAGCCGACCTATCGGGAGTTGGCTCCCAAATCAATCAGCGGGAACGCTTACTGGGACAAGAGTGCCAGCGCGATTGATCAGCGCAAGTTTAATCTGCCAATGGGGCCCGGCATGGCCGAACTGGTACCGGTGAAGTATCCCGCAGATGGCGGTTACACGCCCGGCGACACCTGGGATCTCTACGTCGGTAAAGACAACCGCGTCGTGTACTTTGTCTACCACCGCGGCGGGGCCAAACCGCCGAGCCGCGTCCTCGCAACCTGGGCAGGCTACAAAAAGGCAGGTCCAATTCTGTTCTCAACCGAGCATCGCGGCTTCGCCGATGGCAAGCCGCTGCACATTTTTATTTCTGACGTTTCAGTCAAGCTGACGGGCTCGGACAAGTGGATGCCAGTGCAATAGGTCGCGCAAGGCGAAACCCGTCTCCGGTGCTCCCGCGACTGTAAAATGCAGGCATTCCGATGAGGACTGACGTCTACCTGGATATCGGGGACAAGACCTTTGCGTCTGGTCTGCTGCTGGAGTTGATCGCTGTGCTGCGCCGATGCCGCCCGGGCGACCTCGTTGCCTTGCTCGGTGACGACAAAAGCGTTGGCCCTGAGCTGGAAACATGGTGCCGGTTCACCGGAAATTCACTGCTGGACGCCACGGCCGACCAGGGCCGCACGCGCTGGGTCTTCCGTTGCGGTGCGGTTCCGGCCGCTGCCGGGGTATCAGCAGAAGAGAGTCGCCCGGTGGGCTCGCGGCTTTGGCTTTACACGAATTTCGACTGCAACCTGCATTGTGACTACTGCTGCGTGCGTTCTTCGCCGACCGCGCCGCGACGAGAACTCGGGCTGGCACGCGTGCAGCGGATCGCTCGTGAAGCAGCAGAGCTTGGCGTTAAAGAAATCTTCGTGACCGGAGGCGAGCCGTTCTTGCAGGAAGACATCGGCGAGATTCTGATTTCTTGCGCTGCGGCAGCCCCGACAACGGTTCTGACCAACGGAATGCTCTTCACGGGGCGGCGCGCAGAAAGCTTGCGAGCGTTGCCCCGTGATCGGATCGTCCTGCAAATCAGCTTGGACAGCGCTACGCCAGAACTGCACGACCTCCATCGCGGGCCCGGCACGTGGGCGCGCACTCGGGAAGGGATTCAGCGCGCTCGTGAACATGGCTTTCGAGTGCGGCTTGCGGCCACCGTTTCGACAGATCCTGAGGCTGAGGCGTTCCGTCAATTCCTCGATGAGGAGAAGATTGCGGCAGACGACCGAGTCATCCGCCGGATTGCCTTGCGTGGCTCTGCCAACGATGGGGTCGCAGTGAGTCGAGCCGATTTAGTACCGGAAGTCACGATTACAGCCGATGGCGTGTACTGGCATCCGGTCGGCGCGGAGGATGCCGATCTGTTGGTCACGCGCGAAATATTTCCTCTCTCCGAGTCCTTCGCAGCCGTCCGCCGCGCCTTCGACCGCGAAGGCGAACATGCCAATCAGCTGGCCAGAATCTTTAACTGTGCGTGAAGGTCGCCAAACCGCGAGGAAGCTTTTACGTACGTTTGACGATAAACACGGTTTTGTCGTCGATCAAGGCCTCATCGCCATTCTGTCGGAGAAGGCCATCCTGCTGCGTCGCGTAATCCAGCAACGCGTTGCAGATTTCTCGGGCGGGTTGCCGGTAATGTTCCCGCATCACCGCCTCGAGTTGCTCGCGCCCTTGCTGGTCGGTGCCGTCGTAAACTCCATCGGTATAGAGGACAAGAATATCTCCCGGACTCATGAGCGTGATCTCGGAGAGATCGGCCGTGTTGAATTCTGTTTGCCGAACATTCAGGGAATAGTATTTCTTAAGATCGGGGTGGTGCGCCGGTAGTTGTAGCCCAAGCGCAAGGAATTGCACCATGTGGTCATCGTCTATCTTCATGAACTTGCGATATTCCGCAGAGAAGACCAGCGGCGGAGGGTGCCCAAAATTTGCAAAACGAAAATGGCCCAGAGGATCAACTTCGCCATACAGCATGGTCGCGATTTCGCGAGCGCCTTCTTTTTCGGTTATGCCCAGCGCGTTCCGGGCGGTCACCGACTGCGCCAGCCGCAGGTTGATATTTTCCAGCAGCATCGGCGTTGTCTTGCCGTATCGGTCCAGTTCGGTGAGCATTAAAGCATGGAATGTGTCATGAACCGTGGAAGCAATCTTTGCTGAGATTACTCCGTGGCCCTGCGCGTCGACTACCAGAACTCCAGCTGTCGAATAAAGATCGCGCAAGTCTTCTGCGACACGTACCTGCTCGGAACTCCGTGCGAATCGGTAATCCGCTTCCATCTTCAGCGTATAGCCCGGGGTTCCTCTCATCCATTGCACGTGATCGTCAACCGAATTGCGGACAGGAGCTCCCGGAGACAGCGGTTCGAGAAATTCCTTTGACAGGCGCTGAGCCTGTTGAATGCGTGCGTCGATGTCATAGCGCTGCTGAAAATTGATGTATTCAAACAGGTCACCACCGACCGTGCCAGCCGGAATCGAGTTTCCGAACATCTCGATACCAGGAATGTGCGGAATGGCACCCTCCACGGGCATCAACCGCTCACGCAAGTACTCATCGATACTCGGAACTCTGCTGATATTCGTCATAGCCAGACTTCTACCCCTGGATTTCTACGCTGACTTGGCGAGTTCCTCGAAGAATCCCTGTTGGGCGGCGGCCTGCCGCAATGCGGCATAGCCATCGACGTGAGGCAGCAGCCAACGCTTAAGTCCTTCGGCCTCAAGTATCGGGCGATGAACCGGGTTGTCGAAGCTCATGGCTGAGAGCGCGTCGACGAAACGGCGCTCCCGTTCGGGGTCGAGGTCGGGTCGGGCCGTGAACATGCAATGGTTGTAGGCCGGAGAGGACCATACCTCACGGAGGCCGCCTTCAGGCACCAGATGCTCACTGCGAACCGTGTTCCAGAAGGGGCTGCCGATTGCGCCGGCGTCGGCCCGCCCGTCGAGCACGGCGCGCACCACCTCCACTTCGCTGGTCCCGGTGTCGCCATGTTTGCCTAAATCGCTGTTGAAGCGGAGCGCACGGTAGTCCCTCCCCTCGCGCATGCCTTGCTGCTCCAGAAAGTGAACGGGTAAAATCGCGGCGTGTCCGCTGTCGCGGCTGCCCAGTGCGAGCGTTCGATCTTTCAGATCGGTGAGAGTGGAAATGGGACCTCCGCTCACCGCGACGATCTTTGTCATCCAGCCGAGATCGGTGTCGCGCATGGCGACCGCGCGGCAGGCGTGGCCGCTCCACTCGTCCGCTTGCAGGTAAGCAAGGTTTGTATTCCATGCAATGTCGATACGCGGCACTGCATCGCCTGGTTGGGCCAGGAGTGCGCCGACCTGGGTCTCGTAGCTCTGAAACAGCACAATCTCAATGGGCAGATGCGCTTCGTCGTGGAAGTAGCTCCGCATCCCCTCCCAGATGGTCACAACTTTCGGAGTATAGGCGACAGCTCCCAGCCAGATTGTTTTGCTCATATTTGTTTTACCCGTGGCACTCCAAAGTTCTTTGATTCTTGTCAGCGGAGTCGCGGACAGTTTCCGCTGTGGGTTCTTGGTCTCAGAAGAGCGGTATTCCCAACAGCGACTTCCCGATGAACTCGCGCAGAACGTCGCCGGTTGGCGCCATGACTGCGCCGGCATGCGCATCACGGAACAGCCTTTCGACGTTCAAATGCTTTGAGAACGCGGCCCCCCCGCAAACGCGCATGGCTGCCGAGGTAACGCTGATCGCGACATCGCCGGCAGCGGCTTTCGTCTCCAGCACGCGCAGCATGGTTGTCTCGCGGGGCTTCTCGAGGTGGTCAATCAGATCGTCGATGCGTGCCGACAGTCCGTCCGTGTCAATCTGCATCGTCGCGAGTTGCGCCCGCAACGTAGGCAGACTCTCTCCGAGGCTCTGGCCTAGGTGCTCGAATTTCGCGCTTTTGAGGTGCGCGGCAGTTCCGGCAACTGCGGCACGACACAATCCCAGGGCCACAGCTGCCGTCCCTAAATTGAAAAGCGGGAGCACCAGATTTAGCATGGCCGGAAAGCCCGCACCGTCATCAGTAAGCTGAAAATGGGATGGGACTTGGCAGTCGTCCAGCGCAATCGGCGAAGAAGCGTTGGCCCGAAGTCCCAATCCGTCCCAGGGCCCAGCCACTAAAAGGCCGCGAGTATCCGCTGCAAGGAGATAGAGTGTCGAATCGGTGGGACCCTTTCCCTCAGGGGCCAGCGCAGAAACGACATAGCTCTGCGCATGACCTGCGCTGGTCACCCACGACTTCTTGGCGCTTATGCGGACGCCGTCACCATTCCGATATGCGCGGGATATAGGCGCCCAGAAATGACTGCGCGAGCCGGCCTCACTGAAAGCGAGAGTTGATAGATGGCGGCCCGCACTAATCTCCTTGAGTATGGGTGCGAGTGCCTGAGCCGTGCCTGGGCGCGCCGCCGAGATGATCGCGCTGCCGAGGATGTGCATGAGATAGACCATGGCGACCGAAGCATCTGCTTCGGCGAGCGTTGCGATCACAGCCGCAAACGTGCGGGGACCTAAACCTAAACCACCAGCGTCCGTGGGTAGCATCAGTCCGAGCAATCCGGACTCACCAAGCGACACGACGGCCTCGGTAGAGAATCGTCCCGCTTTGTCATTTTTCCCTGCGGATGGCGTCAGCACGCGATTGGCGATCTCCCGGGCTTTCACAACGGCCGCGTCATGAGTCATGATGGCACCTAGCATCCACAAATTTACTGGATCGAACTCTACTGGAGCGAATTTTACTGGACCGAACCAGAGGATTGTCGCTGAGGATGCGCGGAAGGGTCAAACGGTTGGGATGAGTCTGACTCGGGGTGCTGGTACTTCGTTGCTGTTTTCACGTCTACCTGGCCCATAGTCTGCATGACGAGTTTCAGGTTTCCGGTCTTCTTCAGCACGCGAGTGCCGAAGTCATGCCGGCCACAATACAAGACCAGCTTCTTCGGCAGACCGGCCTTCGCTCGCGCCTGCCGGAACTTGAGCGCCATCGTAGTCAGATGTCCCGAACGTGCTCGTTTCGACGGAAGCACCCAACCTGCGTGACGCGCGCCACAGAGTCTCCGCAGAATGGGAACTACTCTGTTGCTCAGAGGCACCTCCGTTACGCCGTTGACGGTCTTGCTGTCGGAACAAGTTGTTGTCCTATCGTGAAGGTTAGCAGGTAGAGTTCTAGGTGGAGGGTTGATGGCAAACTTAAATCAGCTTGAGCATGTCGTTGTCCTTATGCTTGAAAATCGCTCTTTCGATAATGTGCTCGGCTGGCTCTACGATCCCGCCAATCCCGCGCCCTTTAATGTGGAACCTCCGCCAAACTTTGAGGGAGTGTACGGAAAAGGTTTGTTTAATCCTGGCCCGAAGGGCAACATTTCGATCGGAAAAGGGCAGAGGCCAACAGACCCGTATCCCGATCCCGGGGAGCCGTACGAGGACGTATATGAGCAGCTATATAACGTTCCGGCGGTGGCCCTTAAGGACACCCCGTTGCCCCCAGCGACTCCACCGAGCATGAAGGGATTCGTAAATAACTATTCCCGAAAGAATGGACAGACTCCCGAAATCATCATGAACTGCTTTACACCGGCGACACTGCCGGTATTGTCCAGCCTTGCTTATCACTACGCAGTGTGTGACCACTGGTTTTGCTCGATTCCATCGCAGACGCTTTGCAATCGCTCGTTTGTCCAGGCTGGTACTTCATCAGGTTATGTCGACAACGAGGGCAGCGGAGTGATCTTTGTCAACAAAACGCCGACGATTTATAACCTGCTCTCTGACGCTCGTCGGACGTGGAAGATCTACACCGGTGGATGGACCGTAACCAGCCTCGTCATGATTACACAGGAGAGAGTGTGGGACTACGCGCTGCGTCCGGATTACTTTAAGTTTTTGCACGATTTCGAGAGTGACGCGCAGAAGCCTGGCGGACTGCCAAATTATGCTTTTATAGAGCCCAATTACATGGATTCACTCAGGTGGGGGCCGGAGAACGATATGCATCCTGAGTCTCACGCGGTCCAGCTTTATGGCGTATCGAACGTCGAGGAAGGCGACAGGCTTGTGCATCGAGTTTACTCAGCCGTGAGAAATAGCCCCGACTGGAACAAAACTCTCTTGCTCATTCTCTTCGATGAGCATGGCGGCTGTTATGACCACATGCCTCCGCCAACTACCGTCGCTCCCGACAAAGCTGTGACGCCCACGTCGCAACCGGGTGGGAGCGGGTTCGCCTTCGACCGGCTAGGCATTCGAGTGCCCGCAGTCGTCATTTCGCCATTTACGCGTCCGGGAACGATCTTGAACGATGTATTCGATCACACCACGGTCCCGAAGACAGTCATGAGGTGCTTCGAGATGGGGACTGATGGGTTGGGACGCCGAGCTGCAGCGGCAAACGATCTTGGACCGGCCCTAAACTTAGATGTCGCTCGAACGGACTCGCCACCGATCCCGACGCCAAGTGAGCCAGAAGTTGGAGCTCTGCAGAGAACATTAGCACTTGGAAGGTTGCTGATGCATGCGAGCGATAAGCCGGTTACAGCGTTGCATAAAGCCAGTCTGTCCGAAGCCGCACGGCGTTTGGGACGTCAGGATCTTGCGGAGCAAGCTCAGAGAGCGACGTCTGCCATGGACGCAGAGGCGGTCGCCGTCAAGCTGGAAGCCGAGCTTTGGAAACAGCGCGCCATTCAACGTTAGCGGTCAGTCTCGCTGGTCGCTTACGAAACGAGGGGACCGCGAGGTTGAAGGATGGTCATGCGCTTCTCGACACGCCAAGACGCAGACGGCCTCGTGGATTGCAACCCCCTTGTAGCGCGCAAAGGCGCGGCGTTGGGCGCACATTGAGTCTAATGGGCACCGGCTTTCTGGTAGTCAGGATACGGCGGATGGGGGAGTGTTGCTGGCGGCGGGTTTTTTTTCAGCAATTCCATCGCGACCTCGACGGCCTTTTCCAACTGTGGGTCATGGCCCGCGCGCACCGCTCTTGGATCATATTCCACCTCAATGTCGGGCGGAACGCCGTGATTCTCCACGTCCCAAGTCCCGTTCGGATTGTAGAAGGCCAAGTTGGGCGTGCCCGTGAAGCCACCGTCCAGTAAGTCACCCGGATTCGTGTAGTGGCCAACCAAGCCTCCCCAGGTCCGCTTGCCGATAAGCGGACCGATGCCGGTCTTGCGGAACATCCAAGGCAGGGCATCTCCTCCGGAGCCAGCCATTTCGTTGATGATCATCACTTTGGGTCCGAAGATGGCCTCGATCGGAGTGGTCATTTCCTTTCCTTCACGCATGGTCCAGTAACTCAGCAACGGTCGTCGCAGGTAATCGATGATGTAGTCGGCGATGTCACCGCCTCCGTTGTAGCGTTCATCAACGATCGCGGCATCCTTGCCCACCTGAGAAAAATAGTAGCGATTGAAGTTGGTATACCCTCCAGCGTAGGTATCGGGCAGGTAAACATAGGCCACACGGCCGCCGGTGAGTTCGTCCACCTTCCGGCGGTTGTCTTCGATCCACGCGTCGTTTCGCAGCCCGGCCTCATCATCGACGGGCACGACGGTTACATCCCGCGACCCGGCTCCATCGGGTGTGGGGCCGACCTTGAGCACCACCTGTTTGCCTGCCGATTCTCCAAAGAAACTGTAAACGTCTTTGGGAGCGCGCAGGTCGCGGCCATTAACCGCAAGAAGGTATTCCCCCACTTTCACGTTCACTCCCGGTTGCGTCAGCGGAGCGCGGAGCTTGGGATTCCAATTCTCCCCGTCGTAGATGTGCGCGAAGCGATAGCGGCCGTTTTCCACCGAGTAATCGGCGCCGAGAAGGCCGGTCTTGACGCGCTTGGGCTCAGGCATATCGCCGCCGCCCACGAACATGTGTCCGACGGTGATGTTCCCCAACATTTCGCTGAAGAGGTAGTTCAGGTCGTCACGGGTGGCAAGGTTCTCCAGGTAAGGCTCATATTTCTTGGTTACAGCTTGCAGGTTGAGGCCGTGAAGGCCCGGGTCGTAGAGAAAATCGCGCTCGTCGCGCCACACCTGATAGTACATGTGCTTCCACTCGGCCCGGGGATCGACCCAGATCTCCATGGACTCGAGTTTTAGCGGCCCCCCATGACCGGGCTGGGGCGGGCCATCGGCGGGCTTCTCTGCCGGGGCGATGGACCATTGATCCTGTTTGGCGTAGAGCATTTTTTCGCCGTCGAACGAGAGGCTGAATGTGGTCACGCCGTCAAGAATCTGGTCCGTCTTGCGCGTCTTGAGCTCAAATTTATGGACTTTCATTCCAGGTCCAGCGTCGTCGGAAACAATGGGATCGACCTGTGGCCCCTCTTCCAGAAAGAGGACCCCGGGCTTGCCGGCGAAGAGACCATCATAGTTTCGCGCTGGAATGGGCAACGCGAGAATGCGCTGGCTGATGTGGTCCAGATCGATATCAACCACAACAGGTTTTTCCTCTTTTGCTTTCTCCTTCGCTTTGTCTTTGTCCAGGTCTTTATCTTTGTCGGCGTCGGCCTTTTTGTCCTTCTCACCCTTTTCGGCTTCCTTGCCTTTTTCTTCGTCGCTTTCGGGAGCAAGGGGCGACCCCTCGTCTTTCTTGAGCACCATGACGTAGACGCTTCGCGTGACCGGACGTTGCAGACTTGTCATGTCCAGCCATCCCGTGTTCAACGCGACGTCCGTGCTCGCGGTGAAGTATAGATACTTGCCTTCTTTGTCGAAGGCGATGTAAAGCGCGTCGCTCATCCCATCGGTGAGCTGGTAGCTTTTCGCTTTGTCGAGCGAATAGGCAAAAACGGCATGCAGATGATTTTGCAATTGTTTTGTATAGGCAATCCACCGGCTATCGGGCGACCAGACCATCTGCAGCTGATGCGCCGGATCCGTATAGGTGTCCGAATCGACGTGCACTGGTGTTTTCTTTTCGAGGTTGATGTACGAGAAGTTCAAGCGCTTGTCGGTATAAGCGATTTTCTTGGAATCGGGCGACCAGACCGGCGAATAGTAAAACGTCGGCGGAGTTCCCAGCTCGAACTTGCGGACCTCGCCGAGTCCGTTCTGGTCG
>Ga0224561_1000124_pt1 | contig 10915 bp, 7 predicted proteins | sample CSU2metagenome_FD_180953 | JGI IMG/M metagenome (GOLD analysis project Ga0224561, IMG submission 180953) | Soil microbial communities from Bohemian Forest, Czech Republic - CSU2 | ecosystem: Environmental > Terrestrial > Soil > Temperate forest | place: Czech Republic: South Bohemian Region... | reverse complement strand
TCCGTCCTACAGCATCGGGAGCGGCATGAGCATCGTCCACGCGGACTGCGCCTGCAGCTGGCGTCAATTCCAGGGACGACGCGAAATGCGCCCCAATTCCGGAGGCTTTTTCGCCCGAAGAGATCATCCACTGATTCAACGCACCGGCGATGCTGCGCCGTTGGGCTGCGTCTTCGATCACCACGAAGCGCACGAAACAGCGTCCGGACGCCAGCCGCGCCCGCATGGGATTCTGCAACGCGAACATGCGGTCGAGCACGAAGGCCATATCCTCATCTTCGCCGAACTGGACCACGGCGAGCATGCGCTTGCCCTGCAACGGTGCGATCACTTCCTCGGCCAGGGCGAAGACCCCCGGCTTGCTGGGGACACAAAGCAGGCTATGGGGAGACTCGCAGTGGAACCACCGGGACCAGTGCAGGCGGCGGTAGTCGACAGGGCGATCGAAGCCATGCCGGGCCAATGATTCGGCGACGAGGCGAGTTAAACCTTCCATATTGCGGGCTCCTGGGTCCTGGCTGCCGCGGCAGAGAAAAGGAGTTCCCCAATCCCGCCGGGCAGGTGCAAATACAATCCCTGCAATGAGTTGTCGTGACCCCGGGAGGAGGTTCGGGGCGACGGCCACCGCACAAAAAACCGGGCTTCGGCTTTCGGGCTTCAGCTAAAACCAAGAAACCGGTTCCTAGGCCTCGTTTGCTGGACTCAGACTTCCGGGTGCCGGGCCAGGTATCATGCGAGGCCGAACACTGTTAAACCTGAGCCCTTCCTGCTCGCGGGCGGTGCCAAGTCACCTCTGGCCTGGCACCTGTCCGTGTTGTTTCCTGACTATGCTCTCTTTCGCTATTTCAAAAATTCGCCCCGTTCCCGCGGGGTGAATTTGTGTGCTTGGGATTGCAAAGTTACTCCCGTGTATGGTGTCTGTCAATAGAGAAATACCACAGGTTGTATCCCCAATAATGACGGCCCAGATGCGGGGTGTGGTCCCAGTCGGGTCCTTGTTTTCCACAAGAACCATGGATTACCGGTTGTTCCTTCAGTTTTGGGACGGCGTCCCGCCCGTTGCTGCGCTTCAGGGCGAGAGCTAACTAACTAAGAGCTAAAGGATTAAGAGTTAACAGTTTAGAGGCGATGCGAGTGTAGGCTCCACGGAGGCTCGTGCATCAGGCCCAGGCGAGTGGCGGGGCGAGGGCCGCTACAGGGCTGCGGAAGCTTGCGGCGGGCCCTCGCAGGTTCGTCCAGGGCGAAGCCGTTGCCATCCTGTTGGGACTCCGCATCGGCCTGCGGCATGGACACGTAGACGTCTTCAAAAATCTGCCGCGGCGCGATGCTCAGCACACCGTCGGAAGACTCGACCAGATAGTCTCCCTTACGGCCGGAATGCTGGCGCCCCAGTGAGTCGGTGAACACGAGACTCGAACTCAGCTGCTTGGCTTTCACCAGAAATCTGGTGCGGTAGGTCTTCCATGGGGCAGTCTTGGTTTCTGCTGCTTTCGTCTGTGTTGCTTTCATTCTCGCCAACCTTGGGGGGAGGAGGTTTGTCAGGGGTTGAACCTCGATGTCACGGTCATCGCACATAGTCGATAGCTGTCTGCGGCCAGGGTCCATTTGTGAAGGAAGCGAAAGCGACTGTACGAGCGAAATCCCGCGCGGTCAATTCAGTATTTTTGGTGCAACTGAGGAAAACCTTCGCGGCAGATTTCGCGGAGTAACGGAGACGCAAGGAAAGCTGACGTGAGTCCAATTGGAGCGCTCGACAGTGGCGCTTGTGTCATCGGCACAACGGGTCGGAAGAAATCAGGAGTCCGCAGCCACAGGATTGTCCACAGGTCGTGCACAGGAAATGCAGAAAAGGGTACCTTGCAAATACCACGTGAGGACAGCCGCCTGTCCGGCCGAGCGCAGCGAGGACTTGGGTTTCGGCAGACGGCAGTACGTGACAGGATCAAAGTCAAAAGTTCGCCGGCGTGGAATGCTCCGCAAACCAGGCGAGAACGCGCTGTTCAAATTCCTGTGGCGCCGCGCTCATCGCTCCGCAGTGATCGGCGTCCGCAACTTCCCAGAGCACGGTCTTAGAATTTCGCTCGTGAATGAGACGCGAGTGCCGAACGGGAATGTTTCCATCGATCTGGCCGTGAATCAGGAATACGGGGACTGGCGTGGTCGCGACCGCATCTTCCGGAGAGACTTGCTGCAGATTGAACCCGTATTTCCAGCGGGCCCGCAAAAATGCGGCTTCGACGAGTGGACGGAAAAACGTACGCCCGAACCACGGTCCCACAGAAGGGCCGAGATGAAACGGTTGTCCCATGCGGTCGTAAGCGATTTCGTGAAAATTCGAAAACGAGGATTCAGCGACGACGGCGCAGAAATGCGTACCGGCTCCGAGCGACTGCAGAAGTTGCGCGGCGCCCATGGATTCTCCCAGGCCGAAGATGCAGCGCGGATGATCTTGCGCAGACAGCAAGTCGAACCACTGCCGAATGTCGTTGCGCTCGAGCAGACCGTAGGTGGCGAGCGCGCCGCCGCTGGCGCCCTGCGCGCGGGCGTCGGGGAGGAGGACGCTGTAGCCGTGAGCGAGCAGCAGGTGCGCGTATCCGGTCATGCCGACGCGGTTGTCGCCGAGGCCGTGAAGGAGGATGACGGAATCTCCGTTAGCGTGCCTCGGATGGATGGCCCAGGCACGGAGCATGATCGCGTCGGGCGTGGTGATGGAAACGTTTTGCAGATCGGCGTCGAGGGCGTGGGCGGATTCGATCATGGCGGATTCATCTTCGAGCGTGAGCGGACGACGCGGAGGGTGCAGTGTGCCGTCGGCGACCCAGATTCCAGCGATGGAGCAGAAGGTGAGATAGAGAACGACGGCGAGAATCAGGCGTCGTGATCGGCGGGTGAGCGGCATTCTAGCTTAGAGGATGATACGAGAACCAGCAGAGTGCGGTTCCGCGAGATGCCGCTCAGATCAAGCCCGGGTGCCCCATTTCACGCGCAGCTTGCGAAGTGGGATTCCACAGTCCCGTTCTTAACTTGGAGATTTCGGATCGGAATGGATCAAAAGCGGGGCGGACAAGAATGCCCGCCCCGCACGATCAACTTCCATACAACGGCACTCTCTACCGGTGAGCCAGCGCCGGCTCGTGCGCCTCTTTGCCGGCCTTGAACGCCGCGAAGCGCTTGTTGATTTCGTCCCAGTTGACCGCGCCCCACCATGCGGCCAAGTATTCCGGACGCCGGTTGTTGTATTTCAGATAGTAGGCGTGCTCCCACACGTCGTTGCCGAAGATAGGATAGTGGCCCTGGCTGATGGGATTATCCTGATTCGGCGTAGACATGATATGCACTTCGCCCCCGGGCTTGCCGGCGAGCCAGACCCATCCGCTGCCGAATTGCTTGACGCCGGCGTCGTTGAACTTGGTTTGAAAATCTTTGAAATTGCCGAAAGTTTTCTGGATCGCATCCGCAACGGGGCCGCTCGGGTCGCCTCCGCCTTTGGGCTTCATGATCTTCCAGAACATGGAGTGGTTCACGTGGCCGCCGGCATTGTTGCGGACCGCGCCGCGAATGTCTTCGGGGATCGCGTTGATGTCGCGGATGAGATCTTCGGCCGTTTTGCCGGCGAGTTCGGGATGCTTCTCAAGAGCGGCGTTGAGATTCTTGACGTAAGCACCGTGGTGCATGTCGTGATGCAGCGTCATCGTTTGCTTATCGATGATGGGTTCGAGGGCGTCATACGCATAAGGCAGGGGCGGCAATTCGTGAGCCATGATTGATCCTCCAGGTATGTGAGATGACAGGGCGCGAGGTTTCGATGCAGGAGGATTTTAGACCGTGGGAGGCGAAGAGGCAAAGCCGCGAAGAGAAAAGGGGCGCTCGAAGAGGCAAAGTTCCGCCTCAGTCCTGATTCTCAGGACAGCTGGATTTACGCGCGTGCCAAGTGACAGTTCCGTCCCTCGAAATCGAGACGACGTCTACCAGGCCGCCGACATCACCGGCAGTTTTCTCGTAAGCGTCGATCGTCAGCTCAACAATTTTGGTTGCAAGCTCCGCGGCTTGAGTCGGCGCTTTAAGTGGCGTGCGAACAGAAATCTTGTCTCCGATCTTGCCTTCGCGTTTTTTTGGGCGCAGAATTGTTTCGCGACGTCGGCGTGTTTCCCGGCCACGCAAATCCGGCTGGTTTGGCCATCGGCCGAGCAGGGCCAGCAACGGTCGTTCGGCGGCAGGCCGATGTTCTCTCGGATCGGGTCGAACTCGTTCTCAGCGTCAAACCGTATCTCGCCAATTTCGATCGCCAGGGTCCTGTCCATAAATTCGCCGGCCGTGATCTGCCCTCCGCGCGGCCCCGGAGTCTTCCTTGCATCTTCTCTGTGCTTATCCCAGTGACTCTTGACGGCCTGTGCCCAATCGACCGCGGCGGCATAGAGATCACTCACCTGCCGATCATGGCTTGATGAAGCGCGCACGGCCTCGCGGGCCAGATCGTTGTTGTCCCAGAGCGTTTTCCCGGTCGCACGATCGAGAAAGCGTGACGCTCCGACGCTCGCGAAAATGAACTGGTGGCGAAAGACCGCAACCTTGCAGTAAGAGTTGTCGGGCACGCCTGTGTCCTGACGGATCGCACGGCTGTCGGCGGCAACCACCACCTCGTCTTTCGCAAAATTGATGACGACGATCGTGCCGGAATCCGCCTGCGCCAACGCACGCGGGGAGAAAAAAGCAATCCACAGCAGAAAAACCCTGGAGGTGTAGCGCAAGTTGGCGTTCAATGGCGTTCCGACCCATCGCGACTCAGGCACCGCCATTCTATACGCCGCAGATCATGCACTTTATGATGGCCCTTGATTCGCTTGCGAATCTATCGCTTCCGCTGCCGCATCCTTTATGCTAGTAGTGCACTCATTACTCATTTATGACTACTTTGAAAACGAAGACTTCTGGCGGTGGCGTTCTCGTGGCAAGCGCGTCTGGCAACGGCCTGAACCCCGAGCGCGAGCGTGTGTTTGAAGCGTTCCGGGAGTGGGGATACCTGGAGGGCGACCTCGACCCGCTGGGGTTTCTGCGGCCGCGTGTAGTGCCTGCATTGCGGGTCGATAGTCCGTATGCGGCGGAAGCGCGAGCGATTTATTCCAGCACCATCGGCGTCGAGATCAATCACATCTACGCGCCGGAGAAGCGGCAGTGGATTTACGAACGGATGGAAGCGGAGCCGCAGCCGGGCGCAGGAAATCTGGGGGAAGAAAATGGTGAAAGGAATAAAGACCAGCAGCGGATTCTCGATCTGCTCATCCGCGCCGATATTTTCGAGCAGGTGGTGCAACAACGCTATCTCGGCAGCAAGCGATTTTCGCTGGAAGGTGTAACGGCGCTGCTGCCGCTGGTGGATGAAATCCTTGACACGGGCGCGCAGCGCGGCGCGATTGAACTGGTAATGGGCATGAGCCATCGCGGACGCCTCAACGTGATGGCGCACGTGGCCCGGCGCGCTCCGGAGGAAATCTTCGCCGGCTTTGAAGATGTCGACCCACGCAGCGTGCTGGGATCGGGCGACGTGAAATATCACATGGGCGCGACCGGCGAGTACATCACGCGCAGCGGCGGCAAGGTTCACATTCACCTGGTTTCGAATCCCAGCCATCTGGAAGCCGTCGATCCGGTTACGGTCGGCCGCACGCGCGCGAAGCAGGATCGCACCGGCGAAGGCGGACGCGAAGCCTATTTGCCGCTGCTGGTGCATGGCGACGCGGCTTTTGCCGGGCAAGGAATTCTCGCCGAGACCATGAACTACGCCGACCTCAAAGGGTTCACCGTGGGCGGCACCATACACATCATCGCGAACAATCTGCTGGGATTCACCACCAACTACTACGAAGAACATTCCACGCGGTTTGCGGCCTGCATCGCGCGGCGCCAGTCAATTCCGATTTTTCACGTCAACGGCGAAGACGTGGACGCCGTGGTCCGCGTCGGACGCATGGCGGTGGAATACCGCTACAAGTTCGGCACCGACGTGGTGATCGATCTGATCGGCTATCGCCGCCACGGCCACAGCGAAGTGGACGACCCCACCATCACCCAGCCGCTGCTCTACAAGCGGATCAAAGAGCATCCCCCGCTGTGGGAAATTTATGCCGATGACATCGGCGCCAACGACGCGGCCGAGCGGGCGGCGAAAATCAAGGCCCAGTTCGAGGCCGCGCAGAAAAAAGCCGGCACGCTGAAACAGAAGCCGACCATGCGCGAGCTGCCGAAATATTGGGATCAGTATTACGGTGGGCGTCACCAGCCGGAGTTCGAAGTAGAAACGGGATTACCCGGCGAGGAACTCGCGGAGTTGACCGAAAAGCTGACGACATATCCGGAAGGCTTTCACATTCATCCCAAGGTGAAGAAGTTGCTGGAGCAGCGCGCGGAAATGGGCACGGGCAAGCGCGCTGTGGATTACGGCATGGCGGAAGCGCTGGCGTTTGCGAGCCTGGTGAAGGGTGGAACTCCAGTCAGGCTCTCAGGACAAGACACGCGCCGCGGAACCTTCAACCAGCGGCACTCCGTGCTGATCGATATCGAAAACGAAAACGAATATGTCCCGCTCGAAAACATTGCCGAGAAGCAGGGACGCTGCGAGATTTATAACTCCACGCTTTCGGAAGCGGGCGTGCTCGGCTTTGAATACGGCTACAGCCGCGATTATCCCGAGTCGCTGGTGTTGTGGGAAGCCCAGTTCGGCGATTTCGCTAACGTCGCGCAGGCCATTGTCGACCAGTTCATCAGCGCGGGCGAGGCCAAATGGAATCTGCTTTCAGGCGTGGTCATGCTGCTGCCGCACGGCTACGAAGGCCAGGGACCGGAGCACTCCAGCGCCCGCATCGAGCGCTTTTTGCAACTGGCGGCGCAGCACAATATTCAAATCGCGCAGCCTTCGAACGCGGCACAATATTTTCATCTGCTGCGGCGGCAGGCTCTGCGGCACTGGCGCAAGCCGCTGGTTGTGTTTACGCCGAAGAGCATGTTGCGGCATCCCGATGCATCGTCGCCGATCGAAGATTTCACGCACAAGAATTTCCTGAACGTGATTCCCGACGCGGAAGTGGGTGAGGCGGATCGCGTCCTGATCTGTTCAGGAAAAATCGGCCACGAGTTGCAGGCTGAACGTAAGAAGCGAAAAGATAATTCCACCGCGATCGTGTTCCTCGAACAGATGTATCCCTTTCCGGAAAAAGAATTGGTCGCCGAACTCGATCGCCACGGCAGCACGGGAGAGATCGTCTGGGTGCAGGAAGAGCCCGCCAACATGGGTCCGCTCTTCAACATGCTGACGCGTCTGCGGCGCCTTGCGGGCGAGCGTCCAGTGCTGTCAGTGAAGCGCTCGGCGAGCGCGAGTCCCTCGACCGGCAGCGCCAAGGCGCATGAAGTGGAGCAGAAGACGCTGATCACGCTGGCGTTTACGAGAGGATAGTCCCGAGTCGCGAGTATTCCAGCCGCGGGTCCCGAGTGTTACGGCCTTCCGTCCCATCTGCGTACAACAGTTGCCTGTGAGATTGAAGCAGCTATAATGCACGGAATCGAGGTGAATCATGTCCAAATCCTGCCTTAGGGTGTTTTTCGCTGTGGCGTTTCTGCTGATCGGGTGCGCCGTTGCCGGCACTGATGTTGCGATGATGATGGCTACGCAGCGCTCGGCCCCCGCACACCTTGTCAAGATTGCTCTCGAACATCCCAACGCTTTGAAAAGCGCCCGACTGAACAACGACAGCGCGAAGTCGATTACTTCGTACAGGATCGGCTGGGCAAACGTTTATCCGAACCGAGTCGAACTCCGCCCGGGCAACCTTTTCACCGTTCGGAGGGGGATAAGGCCCGGTGATGCTCAGGACGTACCGGACCAAACGATACCGTTCGACGAAAGCGCACAGAGCGTTATCTTCTTTGTCGCGGAAGTAACCTTTGCGGATGGCAGCAACTGGGAGGTTGACATCAAGGACATCACCCCCGAGGCCGGTTTTCAATTTTCTCGATGAGAGTGGCAAGCCGGTCTAGTCGGTGAAAGATCGCGATATCGCGCATTGAGGGGTTCACCTCAGCGGCTTGAGGCTGTTCTCTTCAGGCGGCGCTGGGAATCGAGTGTAACTCGGGCCTTCCCGATTTCTTGTGCGCCCTTCTGGTGTACCCTTCCTTCTTCATGCCGCGCCCCGCCAAAACTTTGCGTATTGCCGTCGATACCGGAGGAACCTTCACCGATTGTGTGTGGATGGACCGCGGCCGACTGCGAATGCTGAAAGTTTTTTCCACGCCGCAGGATCCGTCGCAAGCCATTGTGGAAGCCCTCAGAAAAATTGCGCATCAAGGAGAGTTCGTCCTCCTGCACGGCACCACCGTGGGCACCAACACGCTGCTCGAACGCAAAGGCGCTCGCACCGCGCTGGTGACCACCGCCGGATTCGAGGATGCGATTGAGATTGGACGGCAGGCGCGACCGAAGCTCTACGACTTTTTCTTCGACCGCATCGAGCCGCTGGTGGCTCGTGATCTGCGCTTCGGGGTGGAAGAACGCACGGCGAGCGATGGCGAAATCCTGACCGCGCCTTCGATGGAGGAGTTGCCATCACTGCTGTCGCGCGTGACGACAGCCAAGCCCCACGCTGTGGCGATCTCGCTGCTGTTTTCGTTTGCGAATCCGAAAAATGAACTCGCGGTGGCGGAAGCGCTGCGGCCATTGGGAGTTCCGATTTCGATCTCGCATGAGATCCTGCCGGAGTTTCGCGAATACGAGCGCACATCGACGGTGGTGGTGAACGCGTATCTGCAACCGGTGATGAGGGGATATCTCGAACGCTTGTCCTCGGGAGTGGCCAACGGCCGCGCGCGAATTTTTGTGATGCAGTCGAATGGCGGAATCGCCGCACTCGCTGCGGCCGCGCGCGAGCCGGTGCGGACGGTGCTCTCAGGACCAGCTGGAGGAGTCGTCGGAGCGGCCGCCACCGCGCGGGCCAGCGGATTCGAGCGCGTGATCGCGTTCGATATGGGAGGAACCTCCACCGACGTTTCGCTGGTCGATGGCGCGATCGCCACGGCCAGCGACGCGCAGGTTGCCGGGCTTCCGGTGGGCGTGCCCATGCTCGACATTCATACGGTAGGCGCTGGCGGAGGCTCGCTGGCGCGCTTCGATGCCGGAGGCGTACTGCGCGTGGGCCCGGAATCGGCAGGCGCTGATCCCGGCCCGATTTGTTACGGGCGCGGCCTGCAGCCCACGGTCACCGACGCGAACTTATTACTAGGGAGGCTGCAGGCGGAACGTTTCCTGGGCGGCGAGTTCAAACTCGATTTGCAGCGGACACGCACGATCACGCAATCATGGCTGAAAAAACAGAAGTCGCGCCTCACCCTCGAACAATTTGCCGACGGCGTGATTCGCGTCGTGAATGCCACCATGGAGAAAGCGATCCGCGTGGTGTCGGTCGAGCGCGGGCGCGATCCCCGGGACTACGCGCTGGTGGCCTTTGGCGGCGCGGGAGGATTGCACGCCTGCGCGCTCGCCGAAGCGCTCGGGATTCCGCAAGTGATCGTTCCGGCGCTGCCGGGAGCGCTTTCGGCTCTGGGGATTCTGGCCAGCGATGTGGTCAAAGATTATTCCCGCACCGTGCTGTGGCGGGTTAGCGGCGAGATTCCTCACGAGCGGTTGAAGCAGGAATTCGCGGCTCTGGAAAAACAAGCCGCAAGAATTTTCAAGCAGGAAGGCTGGCCCGGAAAACCAGGCCACGAAAAAAGTGTGGACGTGCGCTACCGCGGCCAGGGATACGAACTCAGCATCCCGCTCAGCAAGAATCTGCTGAAAGAATTCGAGCGCGAGCACCAGCGCCGCTACGGATACATCCATCCCAATCGCGAAGTCGAGCTGGTCACTCTGCGGCTGCGCGCCGTGGTGAAGACGCCACAGCCGAGAATCACCGCAGCTCATGCGGGAGGGACACCGCACTTGGGAAAGGTAGCCCATGTGGGGACGGGCACTCTTGCCCGTCCAGGCCGAGCAACGCTCGGCTCGTTCTCCACGCCCGAAGTCCTAGTTCTGTTCAACCGCAAGAAACTCAAAACCAAAATCTACTCCCGCGACAACCTTCAGCCCGGCAAGAAATATTCCGGCCCTGCCATCATCACCGAATACAGCGCCACTACAGTCGTCCCGCCCGGCAAGCGATTTCACCTCGACCGCGCCTCGAACCTGATTATTACAATCTGATGAAAATCACGCCCCGCGCCTGGCAATCGCCACTCGGTGCTGGGTGCACGCCACCGCTTGCGGCTACAATACTCCCGTGAAACCAAGCATCTTTGTAGTGGAGGACGACCCGGATATTTCGCGCCTGGTGCGGCATCACCTGGAGAACGAAGGCTTCAACGTGCGGGTGTATCCCACCGGCGCAACGGTTTTGGCCGATGCGGAGCGCCAGCGCCCGGCGCTGTTTGTGCTCGATATCATGGTTCCGGGCAAGGACGGCCTGGAGCTTTGCCGCACGGTGCGCCAGACTCCGGGGTTGGCCGCGGTTCCGGTAATTTTTCTTACCGCGAGGAGCAGCGAAGCAGATCGCGTGCTTGGCCTGGAGCTGGGCGCGGACGATTACATCGGCAAGCCGTTCAGTCCGCGTGAGCTGGTAGCGCGCGTGAAGGCCGTGCTGCGTCGCTTTGAGCGGCCGCTGCCGCCGAGTCCGCTGAAGGTAGGCGAAATTGAAATCGATCCTTCCGCGATGACGTTGACTGTCGCCGGCAAGCTGGTGGCCACTACCGCCACCGAGTTCCGCCTGCTGGATTATTTTGCGCGCCATGCCGGACGAGTCTTCACGCGCGATCACCTGCTCGACAGTGTTTGGCGCGACACTTCTTATGTAACCCCGCGATCGGTGGACGTTTACGTGCGCCGCATTCGCGAAAA
>Ga0224561_1000123_pt1 | contig 10923 bp, 10 predicted proteins | sample CSU2metagenome_FD_180953 | JGI IMG/M metagenome (GOLD analysis project Ga0224561, IMG submission 180953) | Soil microbial communities from Bohemian Forest, Czech Republic - CSU2 | ecosystem: Environmental > Terrestrial > Soil > Temperate forest | place: Czech Republic: South Bohemian Region... | reverse complement strand
TCGCGATCTGCGAAGCTACGACATTGGAGACAACCTGCTCGCCGGATCGCACCACGGCGGCCGCGGTCTCGTCGCAGGAACTCTCGATCCCGAGGATGTGCGCAGAGGGCATTGTTTCTAGTTTCTAGCTTCTAGTTTCCAGTTGCAAGCCGGTCCGGGTGACGCCTAAGCGGCCAGCATGAAGTTATATGATTAGAATTCATGTCCGATTTAGTTAAACACGTCGCGCTGGCGGAATCTTCCACCACCGGATTCTCGACGACCATCGTCCAAACTCTGCGGCAGCGGGGCTATCAGGCATTCCTGGTGGGCGGATGCGTGCGCGATTTGCTGCTCGGGCGGGAACCGAAAGACTACGACGTGGCCACGAATGCTACGCCTGAACAGGTGATGACAATTTTTCCGGAGACCTATGCGGTGGGAGCGCAGTTTGGGGTGGTGCTCGTGCCCATGCCGGAGCCGCCAGCGGGAAGCAACGTTGCAAGCAACGTCTCTACGGAAAGCGCTGCTGGCGGGGATCTGGCCTGCGGCTTCTCGACCCATTCTCGCGCCGTGGAGGTTGCTACCTTCCGCAGCGACATTGGCTACTCCGACGGCCGGCATCCCGACGAGGTACGCTTTTCTCAGGATCCGCGGGAAGACGTGGCCCGGCGCGATTTTACGATCAACGGGATGCTGCTCGATCCCGTTAGTGGAGAGCTGCTCGATTTCGTCGGCGGACGCAAGGATCTGGAAGCAAAAATTGTCCGTGCGATCGGCGATCCCGAACGTCGTTTCGGCGAAGACAAGCTGCGCATGCTGCGGGCGGTGCGTTTTGCCGCTCGTTTTGAATACGCGATCGAGCCGGGCACCTTTGCGGCGGTCCAGAAGCTGGCTGGCGAGATTAGCGCAGTCTCGCGGGAACGGGTGCGTGATGAACTCACGCGCATGCTCACCGAAGGGCATGCTTGCCGTGCATTCCTGCTGCTCGATGAGAGTGGCTTGCTGCGTGAAGTTCTGCCGGAGATTTCTGCGATGAAGGGAGTGCAACAGCCGCCGCAGTTTCATCCCGAAGGCGACGTATTCGTGCACACGCTGTTGCTCCTGGACAACCTGCCGCAACCCTGCCCGCCGGCCCTGGCCTGGGGCGCGCTGCTGCATGACGTGGGCAAGCCGCCAACATTTCGCGTGGCGCCTGACCGCATCCGGTTCGATGGGCACGTTGAAGTCGGCGTGAAGATGGCGGAGGAAATTTGCAAGCGGCTGCGGTTTTCCGGCGATGACGTTGAGCAGGTGCTGGCGCTGGTGGACCATCACATGCGGTTCGGCCAGGCCACGCTCATGAGCGAGTCCACGCTGAAGAAGTTTCTGCGCATGCCACGTTTCGACCAGCACCTGGCGCTGCACCGCGCCGATTCCCTGGCCAGCCATGGCAAACTTAGCACTTATGAGTTCGTGAAGGAAAAACTGGCTGCGATTCCGCCGGAGAAGATGAGGCCGGTGCCTCTAGTCAGCGGCGACGATCTGATTGCCGCAGGGCATGTGCCCGGACCAAAGTTCCGCGAAATATTGGAAGCCGTAGAAGATGCGCAACTTGAGGGCCGCCTGGGCTCGAAGGAGTCGGCGTTGGAATTCGTGAGGCGCGAGTTTCCCGCGTAGCGGAAATTCGCGCGGCGTCGGCCAGCGCGACGGAATGCTAGAATCGGGATCCTGGCAGTCGCGAGTTGCGGATGGGAGTGGCGGATTCGGGTAGCGAATACTGGCCGAAAGGAGTTTTGCTTGGAGCAGGCTGGAGCAGGGTTGGAGAAGGTAGTCGCCGATTCTCTGCGGCGCATGCCGGCGGCCGAAGCGACTCTAACGGCATGGCCGTTGGTGTGCGGGTCGGTGGTCGCGGAACGCACTCGCGCGCTGGATTTTTCGGAGGGAGTGTTGCGAGTCGAGGTAGGGGATGCTGGGTGGAGACGCGAACTGCAGGCACTGGCGCCTCGTTACGTGGCGACGATAAATCGCTACACGATCGAGAGCGTTCAGAGGATTGAGTTCGTGATTGCTTCCCCGTCGAAGTGAGTGTGCCTTCGCCATGAGCAGAATCTGCCGTCGAGATTTCTACGACGATGGTCACTGAAAATGAAAGTCACTGAAAAAGACGTTGCCTACGTGGCTGACCTGGCGAATCTGGAACTCACGGCAGATGAGCGGGCGGGCATGGTGCGTGATCTGAATTCGATTCTGGATTACATCGACATGCTCAATGAACTGGACACGTCGGATATCCCGCCGATGGCGCAGGTTTCGGATCGCTATGGCGTCGATGAATCCAAGCAAGGCAGCGAGCGCTTCTCTTATGCCAGCCGCGAAGATGTGCTGGAAGGTTTGCGAAAATCATTGCCGCAGGAAGTCGCGCTGGAAAATGCGCCGGATTCGGACGGAACTTTTTTCAGAGTGCCGAAAGTGATTGACAGATAAATGCAGAAGTCAGAATGCAGAAGTTAAGACGAAGTTCACTTCTGAAGTTCTTACTTTTGACTTCTGCCTTTTGGGTTTGTTCCCGTGGACCTGACTTCCCTCACCATCGACGCCGCCCGCTCCGCTGTGCAGGAGCGTAAAACTACCGCGTTCGCGGTGGCGGAGGCTTACTACGCGCGCATCCAGAAAGAAGACGGTCAGATCGGAGCCTTCCTCACACTCTCGAAGGAGCGCGCGCTTGAGCAGGCCGATCGCATCGATCGCATGGCCACCGAAGGAAAGATTCTTCCCCCGCTCGGCGGAGTTCCGGTCGCGATTAAAGATGTGATGAGCACGCAGGGCGTGCGCACGACTGCGGGATCGAAAATTCTGAGTAAATATATTCCGCCTTACGATTGCACCGCGGTCGCGCGCCTGGAAGCGGCGGGAGCGGTGGTGCTCGGCAAGACGAATTGCGATGAGTTCGCCATGGGATCGTCGAATGAGAACTCCGGGTTCCATCCCGTGCGCAACCCGCGCGATCTGAACCGCGTGCCGGGAGGGTCCTCTGGCGGATCGGCCGCGGCAGTGGCGTCCGATATGGCGGTGGTCGCGCTGGGATCCGATACCGGCGGATCGATTCGCCAGCCGGCTTCGTTCTGCGGAGTTGTCGGCTTGATGCCGACCTACGGCCGTGTTTCACGTTACGGGCTGATCGCGTTCGCGTCGTCGCTCGATCACATTGGACCGCTGGCCAAGACCGTGAAGGATGCAGCGATTGTGTTGCGGACGATTGCCGGCCGCGATGCCATGGATCCCACCTCAGCCGATTTGCCCGTGCCCGACTACGTTGCCGAACTCGACAAACCGGTGCGCGGCTTGAAGCTGGGCGTGGCGAAGGAATATTTCGGCGAGGGTCTGGACGGAGAAGTGCGGCAGGCGGTGGAGGCGGCTATCGAAAAGTTGAAGGGACTGGGCTGCGAGATCGTTCCTGTCTCTCTGCCGCACACGTCGTACGCGATCCCGACTTATTATTTGGTGGCGACAGCGGAAGCATCGTCGAACCTGGCGCGTTACGACGGCGTGCGTTATAGCAACCGGGCGAATGGGGTAAAGACGCTCTCGGGAATGTACCGCCGCAGCCGCGATGAAGGCTTTGGAGCGGAAGTGAAACGGCGCATCATGCTCGGCACGTACGCGCTGAGCGCCGGCTACTATGACGCTTATTATCTGAAGGCGCAGAAGGTGCGCACATTATTGACGCGCGACTTCGAAGAAGCATTTCGCAAGGTCGATGCGATTGTCACGCCAACCAGTCCGACGGCTGCGTTTCGGCTGGGTGAAAAGTCGAACGATCCGCTGGCCATGTACCTGGCCGACATTTACACCGTGACTGCGGATCTGGCGGGCATACCGGGGATTTCCGTTCCGTGCGGCGAGACGAAAGAGAAGCTGCCGATCGGCTTGCAGATTCTCGGCAAGCATTTTGACGAGGCTACGATTTTGCGTGTGGCGCACGCATACGAGCAGGCGCGGAAATCGGCGCCGTGATTTAACGTTTGTGCCGTCTCAGAGCACCGAGTAGTAGCGTTCCCCAGCGCACGCGCGACACAGCAGTTTTCCATCCCGCCGGACCTCCCGGCGGAAGTTGATGCCCTCACCGCAGGCCTCACACACTACGCGCTCGCTTTTGTATCCGGGGAACTCTTCGGGCGGCAGATCGACCTTCACCCACTGCAGCGCAAAAAGATCGTCATCGGAGATCTCGCGGTAAGCCAGCATCTGCTGTTGATTCTTGTCTTCGATTTCGGGATGCATCCTGCGGGCGAGAGATTTGGAAGATTCCTTAGCCGCGATGCGGATGGCCTTGCCGCTGCTCACATCGACAAACGTGGCCGCGACTTTTCCCCAGTCGCGAAACTTCAACGCGCGCTTGCCCAGCCGGCATCCCGTAACCACAGCGACCGCGTCGGTGGCGCAACGGTCGATCTCGACGAACGTGACCAGCCGCTTGCGATCTTTGCCTCGCGGATCGTCGATACCAAGCTTCTGTAATCCGAGCATCGCCAGGCGCACACCGAGCACCTGCCCGGCGCAAAGGTGGCCGTGGGCCTGTTCCGCATCGTGAAGATATTCGTCGAGGGATTTCATAAAAGCAGCTGTCAGCTCTCAGCCGTCAGCTGTCAGCTAACACCAAGCACCGAAGAGCCGACGCTCCTGGGGCCAGCCAAGGTCGAGTCACTTCCTTCGCCAGCGGATGCCATCTTTGGTTTGTTCGATAATGATGCCCGCGGCAGTCAGCTCAGCACGGATCGCGTCTGAGGCTTTGAAGTCACGGGCGTTGCGGGCCGATTTCATCATGTCGACCTTATTTTCGATGTCTGCGTCTGAAAGCTGGCCGGACTGAATCGTGTCGCGGAGATTTTCGCTGACATCTTTGCCTCGGCCCTCCGTCTGTGCCCAGTCGAAGACCTTTTTCATTTTGGGGCCATCGTCATCTTTTAGCACGGCGAAAATTTCGTCAAACTTGCCGAGCGCCGCCAGCAGTGGAGCAACGTCGTCTCGCTTAATTTCGCTCGCGTCGAAAGCAGCGTTGACGCGACGGACCATTTCAAAGATCGCGCCCTGTGCTTGCGCGGTGTTGAGGTCGTCCTCGAGAGCAGCTCGCAGGCGGTCGGCGGTTTCGCTCGCCAGCGTCTGCATTTCCCGACTGGCGCCAGCCGGGAAATTTCCCGCGGTCAGTCGCAGACTGAAATTCCGCAAACGTTCCACAGACACTGCCGCCTGCTTCAGCCCGTCGAATGTGAAATTCAACTGGTTGCGGTAAGGGACAGAAGCCAGCAGATAGCGGAGGGAAGATGGCTTGTGCCCTTTCAGCACCAGATCGCGGAGAGTAAAGAAGTTCCCGAGACTCTTCGACATCTTTTCGCCTTCGACCAGCAGAAAGCGGGCGTGAAACCAGAAATTAGCGAAAAGCTTTCCGGTGAGCGATTCGGATTGCGCGATTTCATTCTCATGATGCGGGAAAATCAGATCCTCGCCGCCGGCGTGCAAGTCGAAACTCTCGCCCAGCTTCTGCATCGACATCACGGAGCACTCGAGATGCCAGCCAGGGCGCCCCGGTCCGATCCCCGTGTCCCACGAGGCTTCTTCCGGTTTTGGCGCTTTCCACAAGGCGAAGTCGCGGGCGCTGTCCTTGTCGTATTCGTCAATGTCGACGCGGGCGCCATCGAGCATCCCGCCAAAATCTTTTTTTGAAAGCTTGCCATATTCGGGAAACTTCGCAATCCGGAAATAATACGAACCGTCCTCGGTGCGGTACGCGATGCCTTTCTCCACCAGCTTCGCGACGAACTCCGCCATCTGAGGAATAAATTCAGTGGCGTGTACCAGCACCGGCTCCTCAATGCCGATCATCGCGGCATCTTCGCGGAATGCTTTCTCGTATTTCGCGGTATATTGCTGGACGCTCACGCCGTCGCGGGCGGCGTTGCGAATGATTTTATCGTCCACGTCGGTGATGTTCATCACATAGCGGACCTTGTATCCGCTCTGGCGAAGGAAGCGCTGCAGCAAGTCCACCGCGATAAACGTGCGAAAGTTGCCGATATGCCCGTAGTCGTACACCGTTGGCCCGCACGCGTACATGCGGACTTCGTTGTCCACGAGCGGGCGGAATTCTTCGACCCGCGCGGACATGGTGTTGTAAAGACGGAGAGCCATAGAAGCTTTTCGGGAGTAGCGACGAACCTATGATTCTAGGGGGATATTGGAAATGCGGTCAAATGGGCGTTCGGGAGGACGAGGCCTGTTCCGGCAGGGTGTGAGCGTGTGCCCGCAAGCGGTTCTGCACCAGAAAGACGTAGTGCAATGCGGAAATGATGGTGAAAATAAAAGTGGCGCGCAAGCAGACTTTGCGCGTAATCCAGACCCAGCGCAGGGGCCGCACCTCGAACATCAGGACGAAAAATACAGCGGCGATTTGGGAGAAAGTATTTGCCTTGCCGAAAATGCTGGGCCGGAAATCCCGTAACCCGGCAATGGCAAACAACACGGCGCTGGCAGCCAGAATCGAAATGTCGCGGCTAAACACTACTACCGTGTATTTCCACGGAATCTTGTGCAGGATGGAGAGCACCAGAAACATCGTGCTCAGCAGCAACTTATCGGCAATAGGATCAAGGTACTGCCCAAGCAAAGTTTGTTGATGAAGGGTGCGCGCCAGCAATCCGTCGAGTCCGTCGCTGAAACCCGCGATTACGAAAACCACCAGAGCCCAGAGATAGCGGCCTTCTACCAGGTGAATCACAATGAACGGAACGAAAATCATCCGCAACAAAGTGAGCTGGTTTGGCGCCGTGAAAATCTGAGAAAGCTTCACGCTCGCCCCCGCTCGGAACCAGTTTGCGCGCCCGAATGACCTGCGTTTTTTCTCGTCTTAGCCTCGCCCGTCGATCCCAGCAAAGCGGAAGGCTTCCGGCCCGTCTTCGCCTGAAATCGTTGGGACAGGGAGGGAATGTCTCCATCTGGCAGGTCGAGTTCGATGCGATGAATGCGGTGCATAGGGAAGAAAACGACGGACGGGGTAAACGGCTCGCCGTCTTTGACCATGACGGCCAGATCATCAACCGACGATAGATCAATACCGCTGACACTCAGGCCTTCCGGGGCTAGCGCCAGAATCATTCCCCAGAATTTATCTCTGGGGTTGCTTAGAGTCACCACCACCAACGCGCCTGGCGAAAAGGGGGCGCACTCGGCGGACGAAGCCTTATCGCGAACAGACGGTAGTTTCTTCACGACGCCATGATTGTCGCCGCACTCGGCAAGGTTTGCAACCGCGGGTTTACTTCGCGGTCGTCCGAGGCAGGCATCCAGCGCAATCGCCCGCCGAGCGCGTAGAAGAAGGGAACGGACCCGCCCTCTTGCGCTAGACTACGTCACAACGGGGACATTACTCATTCCAGCAGAGCCGAACACTCGCCGGTAGCGCTCCACTTCGGAGGGCAGGCCGAGCGCCTTGGCGTAATTATCGGAAAGCTTCACGGCGGGGCGACCCTCCGCGCTCGACACTTTGCAGATCAGACTGATGGGGTCGAACCCACTGCCGCCCTGCGGATCGCAACCGCGGAAATCATTGGTCAGCAGGGTGCCCCACCCGGCGCTGAAGCGAATGCGGCGTCCGGGAGTCCACTTGCGGCGATCGAGAAAATCTGCCGCCGCGCGGAAATCGGCGGCGGTTGCGCCTTTCGCCATTACGCCGCCATAGTGGGCATGCAGGCCGAGTATATCGTCGACGTCGAGCGCATCGGAAGCAATGATGAGCTTGGTCGCTGGATCGCGACCGCGGGCCTTCAGCCACGCGATGTATTCGTCCCCGGCCGCAAATGGATTCTTACTGTCGACGCGCTGGCCGGTCCAGTCTGCCGCCCATTCCGGCGCGCCTTGCAGAAACTGCGTTGTGCCAAAAGTGTCGGGCAGCATGATCCGCAATTCGCCTTCGTAGGTTCTCTGCCACATATCGAGCACTTGATATTGCGAAGCCTTCAGCGATTCGTCATCCGGCGCCAGTGCGGCCACCACCATTGGAATCTCGTGCGCGTTGGTTCCAATCGCTTCCAGATCGTGCTTGTGGGCAAGGAACGCATTCGAGGTGCCGACAAAATTTTGCCCGAGATTCGAAGCCATGGCCTCGACCACATACTCCTGCCATAGAAAGCTGTGACGGCGCCTCGTGCCAAAATCGGCGAGCCTGAGATCGGGCACGCCGCGCAGCCGCTCAATCTTGCTCCACAGCTTCGTCTTCGCACGGGCGTACAAGATGTCGAGGCCGAACTCGCTGAGCTTTTTCAGATGAGCGCGGGTCTTCAGCTCATCGAGGATGGACAGCGAATACAGCTCCCACATGGTGGTTTCAGTCCAGAGACCGTCAAAGGTAAGATGAAACTGGTCGCCGTTGATTTTCAGCTCGTAGTCCGACAACCGGAAGTCGCGCTCCAGCCATTCCAGGAATCCCGGCTCGAAAATGCCGCGGCGGCCATAAAACGTGTTGCCGGCCAGCCAGACCAATTCTGATTTTCGGAACCGCAGTTTCCTCACATGTTCCAGTTGCTGGGTAAATTCCTCAGTGGTGAGGAGATCGGCGAGACGAACTGAGGTGGTGCGGTTGACGAGCGAGAACGATACCCGCGTCTTCGGATAGTGCTTCCAGATAAACTGCAGCATCAGCAACTTGTAGAAATCGGTATCGAGCAGGGATCGGGTCACCGGGTCGAGCGCCCAGTTGTGGTTGTGAGCCCGTTCTGCGAAATTGACAATCATTGGGTGGTCTCAGTGAACGCAAGAGTTTGAACCAGGCGAAATCCCTCTCCCCGAGAAGCTCCGAATGATTCTAGCCGCGGATGATCCCAACTGTCGAAACATCACCATCGCACTCCGTGACCCGGATCGCAAATGCGGATCCGTTCTCAGCAGTTGGACCAGGGGTTTCCGCCGAGCTAAATGAATGCGAGAATAGGGCACTGGTTTCGATGACTGCTGCAGCCCGCGAGGAGGAAGCCGTTTGCCATTAAAGCAGGATGTGCCCTGGTACAAACTCGCGATCATTTACCAGGCCCACGTTCGTACTTTCTACGACAGCAACGGCGATGGCGTGGGTGACTTCCAGGGGCTTGATCAGAAGCTGGACTATCTGCAGGAATTAGGAATCAACACAATCTGGTTGATGCCATTCTTTCCGTCACCTCTGCGTGACGACGGCTATGATATCTCCGATTACTACTCAGTCCATTCCAGCTATGGAACCCTGGAGGATTTCAGGACGTTCTTGAAATCGGCCCACGCGCGCCAGATACGGGTGATCATCGAAATGGTGCTGAATCATACCTCGGATCAGCACCCGTGGTTTCAGCAGTCCCGCAGCTCTCGGGAGAACCCGCGCCGGGATTGGTATGTCTGGAGAGATACCGACACCGGATATCCCGAAGCTCGGATCATTTTTCTCGATACCGAGCTGTCCAATTGGGCGTGGGACCCAATTTCGAAATCCTATTATTGGCATCGTTTCTTCAGCCACCAGCCCGACCTCAATTATGACAATCCCGCTGTTCGGGAAGAGATCTGGAACGTCATGAAGTTCTGGCTCGAAATAGGTGTCGACGGCTTTCGGCTGGATGCGGTCCCCTACCTGGTGGAACGCGAGGACACGAATTGTGAGAATTTGCCCGAGACGCACGGCATCCTGAAAGAGTTGCGGCGAAAACTCGATGAACAATTTCCGGGCAGGATGTTGCTGGCGGAAGCCAATCAATGGCCTGCGGATCTTCGCCCCTACTTCGCCGATGGAAACGAATTCCACATGGCGTTTCATTTTCCGCTGATGCCAAGAATGTTCATGGGAGTGAAACTGGAGGACCGCAAGCCCATCACTGAAATTCTGCAGCAAACTCCGGAAATTCCGCCGTCTTGCCAGTGGTGCCTGTTCCTGCGCAATCATGACGAGTTGACCCTCGAAATGCTTACAACTGTCGAACGGGACTACATGAACGACACGTATGCGCAAGACAAGGAGATGCGGCTGAACCTCGGAATTCGGCGCCGGCTGGCCCCTTTGCTCGACAACGACCGGAGGCGGATTGAGTTAATGCACGGAATACTGATGTCGTTACCGGGTACTCCAAACATTTATTACGGCGACGAGATTGGAATGGGCGACAACACCAAGCTGGGCGACCGTAATGGAGTGAGAACTCCGATGCAGTGGAGCGGAGGCTGGAACGGAGGGTTTTCCGCGGCAGAAGCGGAGAAACTCTATGCGCCGTTGATTCAGGATCCGGTCTACGGTTATCCCGCCGTCAATGTGGTTTCGCAAAAGAAGACGGAACACTCTCTCCTCAACTGGATAGGACACATCATCGCGGTTCGAAAAACTACAAGCGTGTTCGGCGCCGGGTCGATTGAGTTTCTCTATCCGGCCAATCACCGAATATTGGCATACGTGCGCCAGTTGGACAAGGAGACGATCCTGGTGGTCAATAATCTCTCAAACGCCGCTCAGGCGGTCGAACTGGACCTGCGCCGCTACAAAGGAAATATCCTTATCGAGATGTTTGGCAAGAACATCTTTCCGCGGGTAGGCGATTTGCCGTATTTGCTGACCCTGGGTCCTTACCAGTTTTACTGGTTTCGGTTGCGACGCATCTGAAGTTATCGCTGACTGGGGAATGACGTCTCATGGCAGAGGCTAAATTGGCGGAAGAGAGTGTTCTCACGGACGATTTGCTTCGCCAGCTCATCAATGTCGGTGAGGTCGACATCCTGGTGGGCGTGCCCACGCACAATAACGCCAAAACGATCGACACGATCGTCGAAACGATCCGGGCCGGCATCCTCAAATTTTTTCCACGCGAACGAGCGGCCATCATCAACGCCGACGGAGGCTCGCGAGATGGCACCCCCGAACTGATCGCGAACGCCGCCATCGACGATGCGCGATCAGTT
>Ga0224561_1000122_pt1 | contig 10927 bp, 10 predicted proteins | sample CSU2metagenome_FD_180953 | JGI IMG/M metagenome (GOLD analysis project Ga0224561, IMG submission 180953) | Soil microbial communities from Bohemian Forest, Czech Republic - CSU2 | ecosystem: Environmental > Terrestrial > Soil > Temperate forest | place: Czech Republic: South Bohemian Region... | reverse complement strand
GTCCGCGCGAAAATCGCCCCATCATTTCGGGTCCATCGTTTCTCGGATTGAACGATGCTCCGCCTGCGAGCCGCAGCGAAAAACTCCCGCCCGATCCGAGTCTGCAAACTTCACAAAATCTCGACTATCTTCTCGAGGACGAAGGGCGCGGTCAGGGCGGCAGCGGAGCTTGGAAATATGTGTTGATGCTGCTGGCGTTGGCGCTGGCAGTGGGTCTCGGATATGTGCGCTGGAGCGGCCAGGATTTTGCGGGACTGATGGCGTCGGCGAAGCGTAGTGCGTCATCATCTTTATCTTCTTCTGCGTCGAAGCCGGCCACGCCGCCAGCTTCTGGGGCGTCAACGCCCGATGCAGCAGCGTCGCAGCCCGCCAATCCCGATGGAGCATCCGCCGCAGGCGCAAGCACGGCGACCGGGGCCGATACTCCCGCGACTGGCACTCCGGACGCCGCGAATTCCGGGGCGGCGGCGAATGCTCCGACCACGCCACCGGCGCAGCCCGCTGCAACCGGCGCGCCAACCGCTGCCCCGGCCGCCGCGCCCGGCGACGCAGCTTCGAAGCCCCCGGCATCATCAGCTGCGTCCGGGTCGACTGCAACCCCAGCTGCTTCAAGCCCAGCCGGCTCCGATTCCGCCGACAACCGCGATCACACCGCCGCAGCCGAGCCCGTGGCCAAACCCGCTCCCACGCCGAAGCCTCCTGCCAAGCCCGTAGACCCGGTCGCCGAAGCGGAGAAATTTATTTATGGCCGGGGCGCTCCGCAGAACTGTGATCGTGGCATGAAGACACTGCGGCCATCGGCAGCCAAAGGAAATCCCAAAGCGATGATCTCGCTCGGCGCGCTCTATGCCACCGGGGTTTGCGCGCCCCGCGACCTGCCTACGGCGTATCACTGGTTCGCGCTCGCTCTGCGCAAGCAACCCGACGACCAGCCGCTGCAGGACAACATGAAGAAACTCTGGGGCGATATGACGCAGCCGGAACGGCAGCTCGCCATCCGCTTGAGCCAGTAGCTTTAGCCTGTGTGGAACGGGCCCTCTTGCCCGCGGCTTTTGACGTTTGATTTTTATTTTGTCGAGCAACCTAAGAAATCAAAGTCAAAGGCAGCGGGCAAGGGTGCCCGCTCCACACAATCCATGATCCTAGGCAATCCAAACTGCACCCTCTATTCGTACTTAGCGTAGAAGTGAACCATCAAAGTGAAAAAGGAAGAGACGTAGCTTTTGTCGAGTCCGGAACGACAATGTCCTGAGGGACAAGGTGTTGCGCCCGACCTGGCGATGGTCACAGCCCTCAAGGCCGGCGACCAGAGCGCGGTGGCGCAGCTCTACGACCGCTATTCGTCCGTGGTGTACGCGGTTGCGTTGCGCGTGCTTGGGGACACCGGCGCCGCCGAAGACGTGTTGCAGGAAGTGTTCTTGCAGCTGTGGCGAAATCCCGCGGCGTTTGATGCGGCGCGCGGAACGCTGGGCTCGTGGCTGGCGGTAATCGCGCGCCACCGCGCCATCGATTTCCTGCGCAAGCGCAAGCCAGAAACCGATCTGGAAGATGTGATCGTTTCGGTGTCCCCCGATCTGGCTCGCGAAGCCGACCGTTCGCGGGTTGCGGAAGAAGTTCGCGGCGTGATCGGCGCCATGCCTCCTCCTCAGCGCAGCGCTCTCGAAATGGCGTATTTTGAAGGCCTGAGCCATTCCGAGATCGCAGGCAAAACCGGCGAGCCGCTGGGCACTATCAAGACCAGAATTCGTACCGGACTGATGACTTTGCGAAAGGCGTTCCAGAGCCCCTGACGGGTGCCCCCATTTCTCGCACGTTTTTTGGCGCGAGAAAGCATGCCCTGAGCGAAGTCGACGGGTGGGAGGTGGGGAGGAGATTGAAGTTGGAAGTGATCAGCCTTTAGACAATGAGCACACACGAACAATTCGCCGACGATCTCGCACTCTACGCGGTCGACGCGCTGAAAGGCGAAGACCGCGCAGCCATGGAGACGCATCTTGCCGGCTGCTCCGCGTGTCGGCTGGAACTGGAACAGCTACGCGGCGACGGCGCATTGCTCGCATTGTCGACGCTAGGGCCGAAGCCTCCGCAACGCGCGCGCCAGCGTTTGCTGGATGCCGTGGCGAAAGAGCCGCACGTGCCAGTGAAAGTTGTGGAGACAGGATCCCGCCGGTCGTGGTGGGGAGCGTTGGGATGGGCCGCAACCGCAGCCGTCATCGTGTTTGGGGCGTCGCTATGGAAAGAAAACGCGGCGCTGAAGCAGACCCTCGCCTCCGCCAACGCGGAAGCGACGCAGAGCGCACGCGAACTGGAAGACATTCGCAGAATCGCCGCGCCCATCATCGAACCGGAGGCGCAGGTCGTCACCGTGGTGGCTTTGAAGGCGCAACCGCAACCGCAAGGCAAGGCGTTCTATCTGCGCAGCCGCGGCAGCCTGGTTTTTCTCGCGACAAATATGCCGCCGCTTCCGGCCAACAAGGCCTATGAGCTGTGGCTGATTCCAACGCAGGGCGCGGCCATCGCCGCGGGTGTATTCAAGCCCGATGCTCACGGCCGCGGAACGGTGATCAATCCTCCGCTCCCGCCGGGTGCGGAAGCCAAAACCTTCGCCATTACCGTGGAGAATGAAGCGGGCGCCACGACTCCCACCATGCCGATTGTGATGATGGGCGCCGGAGAGTAGGCATCTCCAGGTTTTCCTTTGAACTAGCTTCGTGTGGACAAAAGGCGACTCGCGCGCGGCGCTTGACTTTGCCCGTGTAGGACGGCACACCAATCAAAAAGCCCGGCCTGATCGGGGCCGGGCTTGGTTTTTTGGGTTACCCGAATATCAGGCAGCCGCGGATCTCTTGGAACGGCCCTCTGTCGTGATTGGTTGAGCTACTTTGCGCACGAGAAAGGGCTGCAGATTCGGCTCAGAACCGGCCCACTCCAGACTTGCAATGGAATGTCCGGGCAGGCACGTAACGAAATAGCGCTCTCCGTTGGGGCTGGTTACTTCAAACTTACCGGACTCTCCCTGTAGAGCCTCGGCAACGTCGTAGGTCGTAATGCTGTCATTCAGTTTCATGGGGACTTCCTCCAGTTTTCCTTACGGTTATTTGTTGGATTGTCCCCTACCCTAGGGAGGAGCGTTACCTCCATGATAGAACGCATCACGATGGAGTCAAGGCCAGCCCGCAACTTTTCCTGTCTAATTCATACTAGGGCATTTACCCGAGGAGCGATCGGCTCGCGTGGGGCGGACACTCTTGCCCGCCGGTTTTGACCTTGTTGCCAGAGCACCCGCAACGGCCATCAGCAAAATTAGAAACAAAGCCAAAAGCGGCGGACAAGAGTGTCCGCCCTACACGAACTCAGTCAGAATCTTGCCGGCCGGTTAAACGTCCTTGCTGTCTTTACTCTCTTTCTTTTCCTCGGTTGGGTTCATCGCCGCTTTAAAACCCCGTATTCCATCTCCCAAGCCTTTTCCGAGTTCCGGTAGTTTCTTGGGACCAAACACCAGCAGGGCAATCCCGAAAATTACGATGAGATGCATGGGTTGGAACAAACCTTCAATCACAGAATCCTCCTTGTGTTTCTAGCTGGAGCTGATTTTCACAATTGGTGTTCCGAACCGGCCAAGGCCACAAGACCTTATCGTCTCGCGACCTTGCCGGACACAAGCGTTGAAGTTTCTCTTAAACTGCGCTCTCCTTAGCAACCCTTGAAGGAAATGAAATCCCCCAGCGGATTGGGCAGAGTGGGATTGAAAGGTTCGAACGCATAGGTCTTCGAAGTGTCAAACCCAGCGGCCTGGGCGGCGGTGGCGTCCACGAAGGGCAACAACGCCTGCACCACCTGGTCGATATTGGTGAGACACAACGTTCTTTCATAGCCATTGTTGTTCGGAGGAGCCACGCTTTCGGCCACTCCTTGAATGCCGGTGATCGTCGTTATCGGTCCACCATCCTGGGCCGCCACATCGGGACCGATAACGCGCGCGAGGGTGCGGTGGTCGCTCTCAATACCCATGATGCGCGCCGCCGTCACGCGCAGCGGGGTAGTGCTGAAATTGCGTACGCCCACCAGATACGCCGCGATGAAAGCATCTTCCAGCGTGACCAGGGTGTTCAACGTGGTCTGCGCGTCGGCGAACATGTTCTTGGGATAGTAGAACGAGGTGAAGGGAGTGAACTGATCGGTTACGGATTGCTCCAGCAGATAATGAGACATCTCTTCCTGCCGCGCACCCATCAGGTAGCCCTGGTCGTCCGTTGGGATATTCGCGAAAAATGGCGCGATGTTGATGATATTGGTGTAGGTCGTCACCGCCAGGGCCTCAGCGATCTCCGCCGCCACCAGAATATCGCGGTCTGACTTCTTCAACCCTTTGGACTTGATGTCGCTGTCCTCGGCCGGAGGAGTTGTTTCCCGATCCAACGCCGAGGCCAGAGTAACCAGTCCACTCATCGCGACGGCGCCGGTGGCTCCCACAATCGTGGCACGCTTGAAAAACGACCGCCTCGAAATTTCGTGGCTCACGCCGATCGCTTCCGTTAACTTGGAAAGGCTCATGACTTAATCTCCTGAATTGATTTTTGGGGGAGTGACACATCTGCAGTGCGGACTTTTGACCAGCCCGGTTGCGTTGCCCACTCTCCAACGTCATGAGTACGGAAGGAATTGCCCGATGGATTGCGGCGAGAAGATTTATTTCGAGGATTCGCGTAGGACGGACACTCTTGTCCGTCGCTCTTGACTTTGATTTTGATCGCCTTTCGCGAGCGCGAAATGTCAGCCCCACGGGAACCAAATCGAAAGCAGGTCAAAAGCGACGGACAAGAGTGTCCGTCCTACACGTGCAGAGTCTATGAGTGAGAACCATATACGGAGGGAGCGCCGATCGAAATCCCCTCACGGTCCCGTGGATGCCGCGCTCGTTTCGCGGAGCAATGGTACTGTCAGGTCCTGTTTCTCGCCCGGAGACAGCGGATCGATCATGATCGGGTCGGAGGGCTGGTACCCCTGAGCCCGCACTCGAATGATCACATTGGTGCGCGATGGGATCGGGAGTTCATCATACTGGCGTGGCCCGATGATGATCGAACCGCCTTGACGCGGATTTTCCGGGTTGTGAAAGCTGACGGTGATGGTCATCAATGGCTCGTGGGTGAGAGCGTCCATCGCATGCACACGGAGGACCGCGCTGCGTGCTCCCATATTTATCGTGATTTCCCGACATGCGCCTCCGGGTGTTACGGTGACTTTTTGGAGTTCGACCTGGCCTTGCCATCCGGACCAAAACCCCGAGAAACCGTCCGGATCTTTTTCGGCGCGTAGCGTGTAACTGCCGGGCTGAAGATTGTCGAGTGTGAATTTTCCGCTGTCGTCGGCCGTCGCGGGCGTTGGTGCGTTCCCGCGTGTCACCGTACCCATGAATTGCGGGTAGATCTTGGCCTCGGCAACCGGAGCAAAGCCATCGTCGACGGCAACACCGGCAATGCATCCCATGCGCCTTGGCGAAAGTGTGGTGACGATTTCCTGCGTCGCGCCGGGCGCGAGAGATGCGAACGCGAATTCCGACGACGAGTACCCCTTAGCCGTAACCACAATTCGCAGCTTGGTCAAAGATGGAACTTGCGGCGGGAGGCCGTAGCTCAGCAGCGGCTCAACGGGAAGCCAGAGGCCAGGTTTGTCCCCGGGAAACACATCGAGCAAAATGTCGTGGATGGGCTTGGACGTCGCGGCATCGGTGACTGTCAGCTTCAGCTTTGCAGTCCGCCGGCGCACGTTGAAGGTGATGTTGGTGCAAATGGAAGACGCGCCGATGGACACATCGCGGTCCGGCCACCAGATTCCCGGATAACCAAGCTGATCGTTAAATGCGTTCGCGTTGTAGTTGCCGGGAGGGATGCCTTCGATTCGGAATTGTCCGGCCTGATCGGAGCGAGGCTCGGGAGAGATTTGTGCCGTGGTCCAGACGTTGTCGCCCAATGTGATGCGGATTCCCTCTACGGGCCGGCCGGTGCCATCGACCACGCTTCCCGCCAGGCAGCCGGTTTGGGCACGCGCGCCGAGCGGCGAGAATATCGCCACGAGCATCGCCGCGATCACCGAGGCAACCGATACAAGTCGACTCGCCATATTGCTAGATCGTGTGGAGCCCTAACCCTCGTCCGCTTCTTTCAACTTCGCGATCACCCCGAAATCTTCGAGCGTAGTCGTATCGCCTTTTACGTCTCCGCTGCTGGCCAGCTCCCGCAGCAACCGCCGCATGATTTTTCCGCTGCGAGTTTTCGGGAGCGTGTCGGTAAAGCGAATGTCATCGGGCTTAGCGAGCGCTCCGATTTCTTTGGCTACCCACTTGCGCAGCTCTTCTTTCAGTTCTTTGGTGGGTTTGCGGCCATGTTCCAGCGTGACGAACGCCGAAATCGCCTGGCCTTTGAGTTCGTCGGGACGGCCGACGACCGCCGCCTCCGCGACCGCTTCATGCGCCACCAGTGCGGACTCCACTTCCATCGTGCTTAAGCGATGGCCGCTCACGTTGAGCACGTCATCCACGCGGCCCATGATCCAGAAATATCCGTCTTTGTCTTTGCGCGCGCCGTCTCCGGTGAAATACATTCCGGGAATCTGCGACCAGTAATTCTTCACGTAGCGATCGGGATCGCCGTACACGGTACGCAGCATCCCCGGCCACGGCCGCTTGATCACCAAAAATCCTCCCGAGGCTTCGGGCACTGATTTTCCATCCATCGTGACTACATCGACGACCACTCCCGGAAACGGCCGCGTCGCCGAGCCCGGCTTGGTGGCGATCGCGCCGGGAATCGGGGCAATCATGATGTGCCCGGTTTCCGTCTGCCACCAGGTATCCGTAATGGGGCAGCGGTTGCCGCCGATGGTTTCGCGGTACCACATCCAGGCCTCGGGATTGATGGGTTCGCCGACGGTGCCGAGGAGGCGGAGGCTCGACATATCATGCTTGTTGGGCCATTCGTTGCCCCACTTGATGAAGGTACGGATCGCCGTGGGAGCGGTGTAGAAGATATTTACTTTGTGGCGCGCGATGATCGACCAGAAACGGTCGGGCTCGGGAAAATTCGGCGCGCCCTCGTACATCAGGCTGGTGGCGCCGTTCTGCAGCGGTCCGTAAACGATGTAGCTGTGGCCGGTGACCCATCCGATATCGGCGGTGCACCAGTAGGTGTCTTCGTCTTTCAAGTCGAAGATCCATTTCGTGGTGAGGTAGGTGCCCACGGAATAGCCGCCGGTGGTGTGGACCACGCCTTTCGGCTTGCCGGTGGTGCCCGAGGTGTAAAGAATGTAGAGCGGATGCTCGGCGTCGAGCGGCTCGGCGGGACAAACATCCGAAGCTTTCGCCATCAACTCGTGCCACCAGTGATCCCGGCCGGACTGCAGGTTGATGGGTGTTCCGGTGCGCTTGTAGACGACCACATTCTTCACAGTGGGACACGACTTGAGCGCTTCTTCGACGGCGGGAAAAAGTTTTACCTCCGCGCCGCGGCGGTACGATCCATCCTGCGTGATGACGGCCGTGGCCTGCGAGTCGTGAATACGGTCGACGAGCGCGTTCGAGGAGAATCCTCCGAAGATGATGGTGTGGGGCGCGCCGATGCGGGCGCAGGCCAGCATGGCGATGGGCAACTCGGGCGTCATGCCCATGTAGATGGCGATGCGGTCATTTTTCTTTACCCCAAGAGCCTTCAGCACGTTGGCGAACTTCTGCACTTCACGATGCAGTTGCTGATAAGTGAGCACGCGAACCTCGCCGGGCTCGCTTTCCCAGATGAGCGCGGCTTTGTTCTTGCGCCAGGAGGCGACGTGGCGGTCGAGGCAGTTGTAGGAAAGATTGATCTGGCCGCCGACGAACCATTTCGCCCACGGGCAATTCCATTCCAGAACTTTTTCCCAGGGCTTGAACCAGTGCAGCTCGCGGGCGATGCCGCTCCAGAATTTGTCGGGATCGTCGATCGATTCGCGATAGATCCGTTCGTAGTCGGCCAGGCTCTTGATGTGCGCGTGCTTGCTGAATTCCGCGGGCGGCTCGAACTTGCGCTGCTCCTGCAGAATGGAATCGATGTTGGTGGCCTGCATGTCGGCGACGGCTTTATCGGGCATGGATGAAACCTCAACCTGGAGGAATGGGCTTTCCCGTGCGGGAGGTGCACGGAATTGCGAAGGGACATTCTACAACGGAGGCAGGCTGCCCACTCATCGCGGTTTTCGACGAGTGAGCACCACGAACCTCAATTCCCGGGGCAGCCTCATTATGTGAAGGCGCGTGGGCAAACCCGGCCCGGTCACACATCCAGGAAACGATCGTGATTTTCGGAGGAAGGCAGCATGCAGGTTTCGAAGCGACCGAAGACGCGGTAGCGATTGCGGGCGACTATGCGGTATCCCCAATCGCGGAGGAAGCGGGGCTTGAATTGCGCCACGAATCCCAGGAGGCCCCAGAAACCCCCGAGTTGCTTGAGGACGAAGATTGCGGCGTCGGAGCGAGCCAGCAGGTATTCATCGGGCTGATCGGGGTTGACGACGACATATACGGTGTCGAGATCGGTGGCGTCCGCCCCGTGCCGCGACAGGGTGCGCGCGGCCAGGGCACTCTGCAACGAAGCGAAGCGGAAAATTCCTGCGGGATCGCGGCGTAGGACGAACTGGTTCAGGCGGTTGCAGAGTCCGCAGACGCCGTCGTAGAGCAGGATGGGGTGGGTCATGGGTTCGCGCCGCATCAAAAAACCTCAATAGGCGTTATCCAAGGCAGCACCTCAGGTCGCGCAAGCCGAACGGTCCGGGAGCGGGAAGTCCGGCGCTTATTTGTTCTGGAGTGAATCGACGCTGTGGCTGCAGATCGCCCGGCAGCGGATCGCACGCCGTCGCCGGCTCCACGACTCCTTCCGAAAGAATCCGCACCTGTGCCCTGGCGACCAACGGCACCTTCATGGTCAACTCGCACACCCGTGCCAGCACGTAGTGAAACCACAGCGGCGCGGGAAATATCCATACGCGGCGGCCAAGCACTTCCGCCACTCGCCGCGCGGCTTCGCCGAGAAAGAGTTCTTCTGCTCCGGTGATCGCGAGCGTCTGATTGCCGAGGCGGCCGTCGACCAGGGCAGCGCGCAGCACGTGTACCAGGTCGTCAAGCGCCAGAGGACGGATTGCTTTCTGCCGGACGCCCACGGTAACGAGAACAGGCAGCGTATAAAAAGCGTGGCTCAGGTGGTCGAGCATGTGGTCGCCGCGTCCATAGACCATGCCCGCTTTTATGATTGTGTGGTCGAGGCCCGAGCTGCGGACGATTTCTTCCGCCGCCCACTTCGACTCGTGATACGGCGACCCGCAATCAGGACGAGCGCGCAGAAAACTCATCAGCGCGATGCGACGAACTCCGGCTTGTCTGGCGCCTTGCACCACATTGCGCGTCCCTTCGACGTGCACCTTCCGGTAAGTCTGCTGGCCGAGTTCACGATTGATTCCGGCACAGTGGGCAACGGCATCACATCCGGCGAAGGCGGCGGCCAGCACACCGGGATCTGAAAGATCGCAAGAGACCGCCATCACCGCGCGTGAATCGGGCAGCTTGTCGCCGGTTTCACTGCGCGCTGTGCGCGAGAGTAAGACCACCTGGTGGCCTTCGGCCAGCAAGCGGCGCGCTAAGTGTTTTCCGACAAAACCTGTTCCTCCCGTGATTGCGATCTTCATGATTGGCGCTCTTTCTTCGCCCTGTGGCGATACCAAACCTGCGTGGGACATACTGCGCTGAGGAAGTCGCCGACGGCGCCCGCGATCTCCTCGGGCTCCAGTTTGTAGAAAATGCGATTCCCTTCCCTGCGCTCGGAAACCAAATCGGCGGCCTTGAGAATGGAGAGATGGCGCGAAATTGACGGACCCGAGATGGAAAAGCGAGCGGCAATCTCTCCTGCGGCCAGGTCGCGTTCTTTCAGTTCCTGCAGAATCTGACGCCGGGTGGGATCGGCAAGGGCGCGAAAGGTGCGGGAAACCGCTTTCATGTTTCTATATTAGCTATTTTGCTAAATAGTGTCAAATAGAATTACTCCGGGTGTCGGGCGAGCATCCTTGGATTCTGGGACTACTACGGTCGCGTCCATTTGGGGTTTTTGTTCCGGGCGACAGAACCGCGCGACAGAACAAAGTCAAAGGCGACGGACAAGAGTGTCCGTCCTGCACGCGCGAGGCGGCGGGGCACCCCTTCGGCGTCGCTCAAGCAGGCTCGGCTCGGACAGCCGAGGCGGCTGTCGCTACATGCTCTGTTTCTGTGTTTTCTGTCAAAATCTTGTCCAGAGGGTAAGGGTTAACTTTTTTGGTTAAGTTACTGATCTGCATGGGAATATAAACCTGGAAAGCGTGTTACGTTTGACCTTCCAATTTGACATTCTGGATAGATAGGGTAAAGACAGTGGCGCGGACCTTTTGGTCGGCGCCGTTTGTGTTTTCGGGGGATTTCTGGTCGAGGTCAAGGTCGTGGAAAAGACCATCCGAAAGCTTTAAGGCCTACTGGCGGCACCGCCGCACAGGAACAGCCCACGACTTGGCTGGCGCGAAGGTAGAAAAGACTGAGATCCCTCCCGCCGCGACGAAGAACGCGTCGTTAGAGACGGGATGACAAGGCGCTGGCCTGGCCGGCGCTCCCAGTCCGGCAACTTCTGCCGCAGCGCGGTTATGCGACGGCGGGACTCTGGCTGGTAATTGGGACACGTACCAATGTTTCTCCCGCTGGAGTTGCAAGTAAAATAGAATGGATCGTTCCCTGGAAAGGTAGATAGTTGGCGGAACATCGTCGACGAATCGAAGACTGGGGGAGGAACAGAAGGCCCCGATTCTGCATCTAAGCGAAAAGCGCCCTTATCTTTCCATCTTTTGGCGAAGAGTAGTTCTGAAGCCGAATCTTCTGAAGCTCGAT
>Ga0224561_1000120_pt1 | contig 11066 bp, 8 predicted proteins | sample CSU2metagenome_FD_180953 | JGI IMG/M metagenome (GOLD analysis project Ga0224561, IMG submission 180953) | Soil microbial communities from Bohemian Forest, Czech Republic - CSU2 | ecosystem: Environmental > Terrestrial > Soil > Temperate forest | place: Czech Republic: South Bohemian Region... | reverse complement strand
GTCAAGAGAAGGTAAAAAAGCCGCCCTGGTCGGGGCGGCTTTTCTCCAAAAGCGGGGCTTCATCCTAATGTGCGAATGCGATGTTCAAACCCGTGGTGAAAATAATGTCGTTCTTCTTCGACGTGGAAGGCGGGTTCGTCACATAGATGTCGGCGAACTGGTTCTGCCATCCCAGCCATTTGCTAATCTTGGTGACCGTACCAAAATCAAACGTGCCGCGATACTGGCTGGTGTCGCTCAGATCAGGATAGAAGTAAAACTTCTGCGTCACCACCGTGCTGGCGCCGAGCTTTTGCGTCAGCTCCTCGCCCAGAGTGAGAGCGCCGAACTTGTCGGTCTTGCCGTATGAAGTGAAGGTCGGCGGCGTGGTGGGCGGCGTTACCGGGGGGCCATTCGAGTAAGTCTCGTGCGTATAGTTTCCCCCGGCAAAAAAGTCGAGTATCGTCTTGTCCGTTTTGATGGCATGGAGGCCGAGGCCACCGTCGTAGACGGCGCGCAGATCCAGTTCCTGCAGTTGGTTACTCATGAAGTCTGTGCCGACAAAAACGAACATTCGCGCACTGATATTGCGGTCGTAGCGCAGGAGGCCTTCCACCAGATTGGCGATCGTGGCCGGCACCGCTCCCGGGGCATTGTTCGCGGTGTAGACTGAGCTCGCGGAGAGCGTGATTTTGTCGTGAATCGTGAGATGGGCGGCATTGAACGCAAGGGCCAGGTTCTCCGTCTCGCTGTTACCGCGGGCCAGAGAGAAGCCTACGTTGGCGCCTCCGGTCCACCCGTGCCTCAGTGTAGGATGCATTGACTTGTCATAAGCGGTCTGTTCCGCGTCGTTGCGAATCACCGTGACTTCTTCCTTGGGCGCTTCGACGGTGCCGCTCGTTTTGGTCGCGATCTCCAGTTTGCCGTCACTGGTCGTAACCGTGCCGACCGCGGTCTTTCCGCCCTTCAGGTCCACGTGCAATTCCTGGTCGGTCGTAATTTGATCGATCGCCGCAAACTGGATGGTCACGTCCCCCGCAAACTCGGTGTGCAACACCACCGTCTTGCCATCTGACTTCACAATCTTCCCGGTCAGATGGTCACCGTTTTTCAAAGTGATCTGGTCAGCCAGCATCAGGGCTGACGAAATCAGCATAAACACAACGACGCACTGCATCTTACGCAACACAGACTGATCCTCCATGGGATAAAAGATAATGTCGTATGCGAGCTAAATCGTAACGATCCGAAATTCGAGACAACCATTGGGGCCCGGGTCCGCCAAGTATTCAGCGAACGGGAAAAAACACAGGTAACCAGACGAAAGTGGCAGAGACTTACCAGAGGGCACTACTCAGGCACGGCGCCAACGCACGCCTAAAACCCACGACGGGAACCCCTACGCGGGACCCGGTCAGCTCTTTGTTTCGGGTTTCTTGCTCTGATCGGTGGAAGCCTGCGTGGGCGGTTGATCTTTCATGCCATCTTTCAGGGCACGAATCCCCTCACCCAGACCTTTTCCGAGTTCAGGCAGTTTCTTTGGGCCGAACACCAGCAGGGCAATGAAAAAAATAACCAGCAGGTGCATCGGTTGAAATAGACCTTCTAACATTTCGAAGCCTCCAGCAACGGCACCTTACAGCGTACGGAAGGATGGGGCGGAAGTCAATGCAATGCCGTTGTCCGTCTTAGGCACGCGTTGGATTGCCCGCAAAACCTTGTGCCAGTTCGGTTTAGCGTCTTCCGACAGACCATTGTCCAATAGCCTCTTGTGAGCGTTGTCCCAGCTTGTTACCTCCGTGACCTTACCGAAAACGATGCCGCCGGGCTATGTTTTGGAAGGCTGTCTTACGGTAGGCACTTCTCTCAAACGGCGCGACCGGCAGGCCAATCACGGGGTTAGGGAGTCTGGTGAAACTCAAGTTTGCGGTGCTTCTTGCTTTCCTGGGTCTGGCAATCTTCTGCGCTGCCGATTCCGCCGACGTCAAGCCGCTGAGCACCAACAAGGCGCTCACCACCACTGAACTCGTGGCCTGGTTGACTGGAGGTATTTCCAACAGCCGTCTGGTGCGGTTAGTCGGCGACCGCGGGCTGACCACCGCTCCGGGAAAAGACGAACTGCGCCAGTTGCAGTCGGCTGGGGCCGATGAGAATCTTCTTCGTGTTGTTGGTTCCGTCAAGACTCCGTCTGGCTCCGCGGTCGCTCCAATCCCGCCAGCCCTGCTAAAAGCGGCTACCGCCGCAGTCCGGCAGAATTATCACGAAGCGGAATTGCAATTGCGAGAAGCTTTGCGCGACGACCCGCGGAACAGCGCTCTGCACTTCGCTCTCAGCACGATGCTTCGTCAGCAGGATCAATGGGACGATGCCTTCGACGAGATCGCGCAATCGCTGCAACTGAAACCGGATTTTCCCGAGAACCACGGCAGCCTCTCCTACATTTTCTACCGCATGGACGACGGCCAGAACGCGGTCGCCGAAGCGCGCACCGCGTTGAGCATGGACCCGGAGAACTCTGAGGCTTATCAATACCTGGGCCTGGGCTTTTACTCCAGTGGCGAATATAGCGCTGCAGTCCATGCGTTTGCGCAGTCTCTGCTACGCGACCCTGAGAACGCCGACAGTTATTACGATATGGGCATTGCCCTGCACGCCGCCGGCAACCTGGCGGCCGCGTTGGCAGCCTATGAGAGGGCCATCGGCCTTCGTCCAGACTTCTGGGAGGCGCATTCCAATTTAGCGTTGATCCTGCACGAAGAGGGCAAGCTTGATCAGGCTGTAGTGGAATATCGCGCGGCCAAGAAATTGGCTCCGGCAGAAGCCTCCGTCCGCAACAATCTGGGCAACACGTATTGCGATCAGGGCAAGTTCGACGAGGCGATCACCGAACTGCGCGAGCTCTACAAGCAGCACCCGGAATGGCAGGAGGGGCACGGCTGCCTGGCCAGCGCGCTCATGGCGAAGAAAGACTACGAGAGTGCGGTCGCAGAACTGCAGCTGGCGTTGCAGCTGAATCCTTCGGGTGCCACCGAACACCGCGTTCTGGGTCAAGCCCTTATGCTGGATGGCAAACCGGAAGAGGCGCTGCGCGAATTTCGCCTGTCGGTTTCCCTCAACCCTGATTCCGACGTGGCCCATCACTACCTGGGCACAGTCCTGTTCGAGCAGCAGCAGTTGCAGGCCGCGGAAAGAGAATTCCGTGAAGCCCTGCGGCTAAAGCCGTCCGCCGACAACCACTATTCGCTGGCAGCGTGCCTGATGAGCCTTGATCGCTACGAAGAGGCTCTCTCCGAGCTGGACCTGGCTGCCCGGCTCGATCCCGAACGCACTCTTTACCGCGCTCGCCGCGAAGAGCTTCTCAAGCTGATGAAAGCCACGAACAGCGCCCGGTAGAGGATCGCCGGCCGCAGCACGAGTCGGACGTGTCCCACAGGCCAATACCTCCGTATGTACTGCTGGTGTTTCGGGCTGGCCCAAAATCTGCCTACACTAATAGAAGATTTCCGGAGATGCAGGATGGAAGCAACACGGTCCCAGCACGCAGCGGTTGGCGCGCGCCCACAACATGCAGTCGTGCGTGGAAATGATGCCAGCAGCCTCAATCCGGCAGCCTTGACCAATGGGCCCGCTGCGGTTGTCGGCAAGTCCTCCGCGTACGGACTACCCTGCGCCACTTGTCACCTCTACTACCCAGCCGATCTTGACGCTTGCCCCACGTGCCAGGGCAAGGAGCGTGTCGCCCCGGTCATGCGAATTGCAGCCGGCCAAGTACCCCAGGGCAGCACTGAGACTGCACCGCCTCGCAAGGAAGATGTGGCACAAACTGGCAAGAGCCCAAAACAAGCTGGCACGGACTTGGACGAGGAGCGCGAGCAATTTCTTCGTGAATTCAAATCTGAGCTGGTTGCGGTGCATGCCGAGGCCACCAACGCGCCCGCGTACACCTGCAAACTCGAACACAACCATCCCGCCGGGTTGCAACCTGCCGAGATTTGCCAATCCTGCCATGAGCTCCTGCAGGGTCGCCTGGACGTTTGCGAGGCGGCTTTACACATGGACCTGAAAGAAGCCGCGCAGATTATTTACGATGCGGTGTGGGCTGATCCTTCCGACCCGAGCAAGACCTACCGCAACGCTGCCAGCGCCCTGCTCACCGAGTTGCGCAAGCGTGCAGGCATGAATGCTGTGCGTGGCCCGTTCCATCCCATGGCTCACTGAAATACATCTTGAGTCCCAGTATCGGTGCACGCAGACTAGCCTGAAACCCACCGGCTAATGAGCCGCGGGCGTGGGTGCCGTCATCAAGCTCACAAACATTCTGTAGAACTTCTCGGCGTTTAGATCCACCTGGATTTCGACCGGCTGCGCGTCCAGTTTCGGTTTGTCTTTGTCGCTCCAGGTCAGAGTGTTTCCGTATCCCGCTCCTTTGTCGAGGTCCACTGCCATGTAGCGAATCTCGCTCTTTGTGATCAGAGTAGGGTCGATCCACGCTGCAGCCGCAAGTTCGTCCCACATGATGTCGGCGCCGGGCCAGAACTGGGCAAAATGCGAAAGATAATGGGCGAGCGGAGTGCCGCTGGCTTCGATCTCTTTGATCATGGCAGGCGTTAGTTGAGTCTTAATGGAAATGTCCGTGGGCGTGCAGACAATCTTTTTCCAGCGCTCACGAAGCACGATCTGCGCCGCCTCCGGATCAAACCAGAAATTGAATTCGTGACGCGGATTGCTGGCGAACTCCGGGTTGTCGGTCCTGGGACTCAGGCTTCCGCCCATAAACACAAGTTCCTGCACCAGTTCTGCAAACTGCGCATCGATCGAGATCGCGAGCGCCAGGTTCGTCATGGGGCCGCCTTCGTAGATGGTCACCTCGTGGGGATATTTGTGCACCATGCGGACCAGAAAATGTGCGGCGTCTTCGTCCGCAGGCTTCGTCGTAGGTTTGCCCTCGGGAAGTTCCGGCACGACAAAAGGCTCATGCCACCAGCGGTCGTCCCACGCGCCCGCGTAGGCGACTTTTCCGTAACGCCGTTGCCAGAGTTGGGCTTCCTCACGGCTGCGGACGAGGGGGAACGCCGCTCCGGGCACAACCGGGATGTCGGTCCGGCCGATAATTTCCAGCAATCGAAGCGTATGCGCCACTTCCTCATCGCGCCACTGATCTCCACTCACCACCGTGATCCCCAACACCTCCACCTGCGGCGATTGAATCAGTACGAGCAGCGTCTGCATGTTGCTGCCGCCAGGCCCGGAACAGTCTTCGTTGATGATTATCTTGCGTCGCGGCTGGGCGAAGCAGAGCGTGGCGGTCAGGCAGTAGGCGATTAAGACTAAGGATTTCTTGGTCGGCAAGGCTAATCTTTCACGAAGTGTGTTCGTTTCCGCGAGACAAAGGGCAGAACGGGTGGTGCCCGTCTGCCCCGGAAGTTAGTCACGCAACGCTCTAGAACGCGAGCCTGAGTGCAAATTGAATCAAGCGAGGATTGTTCACGGTGTTATTGATGACGCCGAAGCTCGAGGGCGTGTTGATGTCTTGCTGTCCGCTATCACCCAACCCCGACAAGTAGAACTGCGGATGGTTGAAAATGTTAAAGAACTCGGCCCGGAACTGCAAATTCATACCTTCACGGAGCGAAAGCGGAAAATTCTTGATGACGGAGAAATCGGTGTTGACGAAACGTGGGCCGTAGACGGGTGCACGCGCGGCGGTGCCGAGTTCTCCTGCAGGTGCCTGTTCAAAGGCACAGGGATTAAACCAATGCTGGTGAGTGTGAATCTGCGTGGGGCAGTTGGTGCCCCCAGGTTCAGGACCAGCCTTATTCGGATCGCCCACTTGGTTCGGACGCTGGAGCGTAAATCCGTTGTAGGAGAAGAAGGTTCCGGATTCATCAGCGCTGTCGACGACAAATAGCGGGAATCCGGATGTGGCTCTCTCGATCAGATCCAGGTGCCAATTTCCGAGCAGAGCATTCGTCGCGCCATTCCAGTTCCCTCCAAAGTGCTTGCCTTTGCCAAAAGGTAGATCGTAAAGGACACTGGCGGTAAAGCTGTCATCTAGATTCAGCTGGGAGAGACCCCAGTCAAGTTTCTTCGTTCCGGGCAGTGGCCAATAGATGGCGCCAGGGTTCGTGCCAAGGCCATCAGGCATACCCGAGTCAAAGGTGCGGGACCAGGTGTAGCCCAGCAGCGCGTAGAGGCCGTGGCGCGTACTCTTGGTCTCAGCCTTGACTTCAAGAGAGTCATAGCGGGCATTACCCACGCTGTTGTTGCTGTTAACGCTTTGAAAGGGGTTCGCGAACGGGAAATAACCTAAGCCACAGCCCACCGTGTAGCCCGGCACTGGAGCAAAGCCGTTGGGGCAGGCATTCGGATCATTTAGGTTTTCGTTCTCCTGACTGACCAATATGTGGTCGCTGCGAGAGCCAGCGTACCCGACGGTTAACACAACATTTCCTGGCAACAGCCGCTCAACATTGAGATTGAACTGCTGGATCATTCCCTGCTTGAAATTAAGGTTTGCGGATTGAATGCTCCCGGTATAACAGCCCGGGCTTACTGGCGCCGTAAGGATTCCGGCTGGCGGACATGCAGGATTCGTCGGCGCAATCTGCTGGAATCCATACGAGAGACCGCAGCCTGGGGCGCCAAATGGGTTGCACAAGCCAGTCGAAGAGAAAAATGGAGTCAATAGCACATTCGGAAAGTTATCGGGATCAATTTCCGCATAATACGGGGGGTTCTGCCATAGCCCCTGCCCGCCTTGGTTCCAGGCTGAATCGTGGAAAATCGCATACCCGGCACGGAGAACGGTTTTGTCGCTGCCCATCGGCTTCCACGAGAAACCAATGCGCGGTTCGAGTGCAGTTTTGTCGAACTGAATGCCAACGCGACCATCGGTAGTGATGCAGTTTGTGCATCCGCTCAAGGCCGGGCTATTTTTCGGGACATACCACTTGAGGTTTTGAATGTTGTAGTTCGACTGCCGATTCTGGGCTTCAGTTTCGGGAGTGGCCAGGGACCACGCGAGCCCGATATTCACGGTCAGATTCTTGGTCATGCGCCAGTCATCCTGAACGAAAGGGCGCACCAGTTTCCAGCGGCGACCGGTAGTAGCCCCGAGGAACGTTTGATCGTGTGCGGCAAAAACTCCCATGCTGCCCAGCAGCAGGTCGGCAATGTCATCACCGGTTCCCAATCCCGCCTCGACGACATAGCCATCCTGGAATGCATTGTTTCTTACGTTCATTTGGTTCGCTCGAAAAACCAAACCGACGCGGATATTGTGTTTGCCCCGAATCAAGTCGAGCGTATCGGAGAGCGAGTAGACGTTCGTTCCACCCTGGTAAGGGGAATAGCCGCGGTCTCCGACCGAGAAGTAACTCGACATCTGGAACGACGTCAGGCCACAGCTTTCACAGTCTTTGGTCGACTGATTCAAACTCCCGGGGTAGCCGGTGATGGCGTCGCACTGCGCTCCCAGATCAGCGCCGGGAATACCTAGGTTCGCGGCTTCGCAACTGCCGGTGCCATACGAAAGAATGTGATTGAAAATCCGGCTGTAGCCGGCGGTGAACTGGTTGATCAGGTTCGGTGAAAAGATGTGGGTTTCCGTGACTACCGCATTGCGTCCATGATTATTGATGTACTGGTTGCTGCCGAAGGCGTTGGCTTCGGACCAGGTCGGAGAACCTCCAGGAACAAAGTTCGTGGCCTGATCATAGCTGAAGCGCGCAAACGCGGAATCCTTGTTGGAGAAATTGTGATCGAGGCGAACATCCCAGGTTCCTTCGTTGAGTTTGCGCACGGGCTGGTTGACGTAGTTGTAGCCAGTTGCGTTCGGAGCATTCGGAGCAGGATACAGCTGGACTACCTTTGCTCCAATGCTATTGATCAGGGCCTTTGGAATCACGTTGCAAGTCGTGCCAGGGCTTTGGCTCCCATCCGCAAGCACGGGCTCGGGAGTGGTGCCGGATGAGCACTGAAAGGTCCCAGGTTCTCCTGTAATTCCGTTTTGGTTCGCATACGGGTTCACAAGTGATATGCCCAGCGGGTTGATGGTGAAATCGTAATCGCCATTCGCATCCGGAGTGGTCATGGCGGCGTTTGGGACATAACCCGTGAAGGTTACGCCTTCCCGCTGCATCTTGGCCTGATAGTCCGCAAAGAAGAAGGTCTTATCGGTCTTGATGGGGCCGCCCAGCGATCCGCCAAATTGGTTCAGGTTGAATTTTTGGGCAGACGTGGAGAAGTACGGGCTGGCATCGAGCTTGGTATTGCGGAAGTACTCGAATAACGAGCCGTGAAATTTGTTAGATCCTGATTTCGTGGTCACCAATACGGTTGGCCCGGCGCGTTCTCCGTATTCAGCCGAATAGTTATAGGTCAGCACCTTGAATTCCTGGATGTCGTCAATGTCCGGAAAGATCGCGATCCCACCTTCATCGAGCTGATTGTTATCGTTGCCGTCGAGTAGCCAATCGGTTTCCTGTTCGCGCGATCCGCCGACTGAAAGCGAAAAAGATCCGCGCGTAGCGGCTTCACTACTGGCGGCATTCGTGAAAAAACTGACTGGACTAGTCGACGCGGTCGTTCCTGGAGCCAGCGTCGCCAGTTGCACGAAATTCCGTCCATTTAAGGGAAGGTCGGCTACCTGCTCTGCTGTGATGACTTGGCCCAACGTTGCATTCGTGGTTTCAACGGCAACTTCCGTGGCATTCACTTCCACGGCAGTCGTGACCGATGCGGGCACGACTGCGAAATCCAGCTCACGATGCTCATCGATCTGCAGACGGACGTCTTTCTGCTCCGCGGGTCCGAACCCCTGTGCATCGACTCGAATGGTGTAGAACGCGACGGGTAACAAAGGGATCAGATAATGCCCGGAGTCGTCGGTCTTCGCCTCGCGCGACAGGCCGGTGCCTTGCGAAGTAGCCTTCACAGTTGCCCCTGACACGACCGCGCCTGCTTTGTCGGAAACTGTGCCGGAAAAACTTCCGGTTGCCTGGCCGTAGAGGAGTGGACAGAGTGAGAAGACCAGGAAGCAGTAACCACCGCAGAGCAGCGCCTTCTTGTTCAGCATTCGAACCCCTTTCGGCGGCCCTCAACCGAACGAAAAAGTTTCCCCTGCTCTTGAAAGTTGAAAGCCTTAGCCGTAGAAGGGCCTTATAAATGGCCCGCTATTCGGAAGTCAAGATTTTTCGCCTGAAAGCAGCGCTCCTCGCCGCGATCTTTTCATATCGACGCATGAAAGAATTGCGGTTGACTTATTCGGAACCGGCGGATTCGTGACACACATGCAGTCAAATGCCAAGCGCAGCACGCACTTGCACTCATATATCGTAAGCAGCCACAGTGAGTTGTGAGTGTTAACGACAACTTCAAATGGAACCAGTCCCGGATCGGGATTTCCATTCGGCATCGAAACGCTGGCGATCATAAAAAGACTTCTGCGTTCCCACTCCGGTGGTCGAGAGTCCCGCGTACAAATTGGCGCGCTGCACCGCCTCTTGTTCTGGTATGCCCTCTGCAAGAAACACGGCAAAGCTGCCAATGAAGGCATCGCCCGCACCCGTGCTGTCGATACTCTTCACAGGAAAAGCGGGCACGTGTTCGCTGCTATGAATGCCTGCGAGAAGGCAGCCCTTGGAGCCGAGCGTGATGATGACTCGGCGAATGCCGCCATTGACCAGCTCCCCGGCACATTGTTTTGCGTCATCGACGCCGTGCACGGCGATTCCAGTGATCGTCTCAGCCTCGCTTTCGTTGGGCACGAAGTAGTCGAGGTTCGCCAACGCCAACAGGTCAACCTGCTGTGCCGGCGCAGGATTCACGATGCAGCGAACGCCGTGCTTGCGCGCGAACGCGACCGTGTAATAAACAGTCTCGAGCGGAATTTCAAACTGCAGCACGATGCAGTCGGCGGTTTTCAGTGTTTCCGCGGCGGCGTCCACATCGGCTGGCTTCAGCGCATCATTCGCTCCCTTGACGACCAGGATGCGGTTTTGTCCACTGGGATCGACGAAGATAGGCGCGACGCCACTCGATAGTCCCTCGACCTGCTTGACGTGCGTCGCATCAATACCAAGCTTCTTGAAGTTCTCAATCGTGGCCGGACCGAACAGGTCGCTTCCCACGCGCGCCACCATGAACACTTCCGCCCCGCATAACCGCGCCGCGACCGCCTGGTTCGCACCTTTGCCGCCGAAGCCGAGGTCGAACTTCTGCCCGAATATGGTTTCGCCGGGTTTCGGGAACCGATTCGTAAAGGTCGTCAGGTCGACGTTGGCGCTGCCAATCACTGCGATGCGAGGTCGCTTTGCCATAATGTTCCGTGCAGGAAATTTTTTGTGCAGAGATCTTCGCACAGAAGGTCGTTAGGAACGCCCGAGTCTATTAAGCGATCTGAATCGTGTCAACGCCAGATTTGTGAGGCGCGCCATAGCCGCTGTGCAGAGATCGTCGACCCATTACGGAAATCTCCATCGCCTTTATCCTGTCGCCTTTATCCTTGACACGATTTCGGTTGCAACGCTAGGCTACCTCGCTGCTTCAGCCCTGAATACAACCAGGGCTGAATACAAATAGAATGCTAATCGATTCACCCCGGCCTTTCGCGGACTGACAAGCTGCCAAATTAAGGAGCCACGATGTTTACGCCACCGAATTTTACAGTCGCGCTGTTGATGACGGTCGCCAGCGCGGTCTGCTGGGGATCGTGGGCCAATACATTCAAGGGCGTGAAGAATTATCGCTTTGAACTTTTTTATTGGGATTATGCGGTTGGCATTTTTCTGATTTCGCTGGTGGGCGCGCTCACGCTGGGCAGTACGGGACACGACTCGACGAGTTTTCTGAACAACGTTCGTTCCGCCGATAATTCAAACATTCTATGGACGATGGTGGGTGGGGCGATTTTCAATCTGGCAAACCTTCTGCTGGTGGCTGCGATTGACATGGCCGGGCTGGCGGTGGCGTTGCCGGTTTCGATTGGAATCGCGCTGGTCGTGGGCACCATGCTGAGCTATATCCTGCAGCCGAAAGGGAATCTGCTGTTCATGGCGGCCGGCGTGGCGTGTGCGCTGATCCGTGAT
>Ga0224561_1000117_pt1 | contig 11101 bp, 15 predicted proteins | sample CSU2metagenome_FD_180953 | JGI IMG/M metagenome (GOLD analysis project Ga0224561, IMG submission 180953) | Soil microbial communities from Bohemian Forest, Czech Republic - CSU2 | ecosystem: Environmental > Terrestrial > Soil > Temperate forest | place: Czech Republic: South Bohemian Region... | reverse complement strand
TACCGTGGACTTTTACGGGGAATACGGCCTTCCTGCGATCCTGCCGGCGATGATTGGTTGGTGGCATGTTTTACCCACGACCAGTTTGCAACGAAGTCCGCGAATGGGGAATGGCTCGGATGGGTGGGAAGGGGCACGGACGAGGGGGACGCGGAAGTAACCAGGAAGATGGTGACTAAGGAAACCTGAAACGTGGAAGGTCTTGGCAGCAGCCAGCGTGGCGGTCCGTTCGTCGTACGCGCTGGGCGGACGAGGGCGTCCATCGCTCCAACACCCGGAACTTTTCCCCGCTCTCTGTGGTCTAATGAGCAGAGCAGTTTCTCGAAACAGCCAGGTCCAGCCATGAGCTTTCCACGATTTTTTTTCGCTCTGACGGTGGCGATTTATATGGCCAGTGCGGGTTTCGCGGCAAACCCGTCACCCGGTCCTGCACCAACCCAGGGACCGCCGCTTCTGCCGCAGCAGTTCGCTGGTTGGCAGAGGCAAGGTTCGGCGCAGATCAGCACGGATGCCGCCGGTGCCGACCCTACCAACGCCGAAGTCCTCAAGGAATACGGCTTTACCGACGTTGCCGTCGCCACTTACATCCGCGATGACGGCCGCACCCTGAAGATTCGCGCCGCGCGCTTCGCCGATGCCAGCGGGGCTTTCGGCGCCTACACTCTTTATCTGCAGCCGGAGATGGTGCGCGAGACGATCGGAGATCAGGGCGCTTCTCTCGGCCAGCGCGTTTTGTTCTATCGCGGTCACGTGCTGGTGGACGCTTCATTCGCCAAGGAGTCTCCTATGGCTGGTGCCGCGCTGCGGGAGTTAGCCGGAGTTCTGCCGCGTCCCCCGGGCAACGCCGGCAACCTGCCCACGGTTCTGGACTTCATGCCGCGCCGCGGCTATGTTCCGAACACTGAGAAATATGTGATCGGGCCCGAAGCGCTCAACGCTCTCACGCCTCCGGTGAGCGCGGAGGAGGTGGATTTTGCAGTGAAGCCCGACGTGGTCATGGGCAAGTATTCCACGCCCAGCGGCCAGGCCACGCTGATGCTCATCTATTACCCCACGCCGCAGCTGGCCGCAGAGCATCTCCGTCGCATTGATGCCGCGCATAAGCTGGCGCAGCCGCAAGCCGGAGTTTCCACGGTGGAGAGTGCAGGTCAGTTCTCTGACAAGCGCACCGGATTCATTGTGGCCGTCGCTTCTGGGCCAATCTCCGAGAGCGATGCGAAATACGTTCTCGACCAGGTGAACTACGAAGCCAACGTCACGTGGAACCAGAGAACTGATAACCGCGACGTGCGCGATCTTTCTTCGCTGATCCTTAATATCGTGATCCTGTGCGGAATTCTGGGAGCACTCTCGATCGTGGCCGGCGTAGCGTTCGGCGGATTCCGAATCCTGATGAAGCGCCTCTATCCCGACAAGGTTTTTGACCGGCCCGAAGCCATGGAATTCATTTCGCTGCACCTGGACGGAACGGTCTCCGAAGGGGAGTCCGGGCACTCTTCCGGGAGGGTCGGGCGGCGGAAAAGATTCTCTTGAACTCCGGTAAGTGGCTTTAGAAATATCGGGTTAGGCCGCAAACAGGCGGGTTTTGTCTCACTTTGGTACATTTGTGGTGGATATTGATTGGTTGTGTAAGTGATTGAAAATAAAGACATTTAAATACCAAAAATCACTTGACACCTCGGTTTTTCGGCTCATAAGATTTCGCCAGAAAGTTTTGACGGGATTCTTAGCCTCCGTTGGAACTATTCTCCCTTGAAGAAAAGGCCGCCCATCGTTGCCGGGTGGCCTTTTTGTTTGCGCGCGTGTCGCGTTGCTCCACATTCGCAGCAGAGTCTCGAAAGAGCGAGAGCTACCAGTGGCGCACACGCCCGACGTCGACGTGCACGAAGTCCGAGCTACGATAGTATCCGACTCCTCCGCGATGCAGGCGCAGGGCTGCGTCACGCAATGACGACGTCGGAATCCCAGGCAGGCGAATGTCGATCGCTTCGGCCTGCATATGCAGGCTGTGCTGCGCCACGCCGGTGTGGGGGTTGCGCGTGCGCAGGAACTCGTTGCTCCAGGGCGTGCGGTAGCCGCAAATCACATCGATTTCGCCACCGGAATCGGCGAGCGACGCGGTCAGGTCGTGGAGAAGGTCGAAGAGCCGAGGATCGAAATGACGCACATCTCCGGTGCGGTGGTCGCGCAGATAATGGTCGAGCTCGTCCAGCGCTTCGGGAATGTATTCATCACCGCGACGATAGACGACATCCAGCCGCTCGCCCGTGTGAGTGTGAAAGAAGCGGAGTCGGTACTCGCGCGCGGCCGCGGACCCAGACTCTGTGCCGCCGTGTCCGAGGAGCGGCGTCAGCAGAAACAAGAGAATCCAAATGTATTGCCGCATTACACCCATCCTAGGTTAGATGCAGTTGCCGGCTTGAAGGGCGCTACCAGGTATCGGGATAAGCAGCGGCCAATGCTTTGTCGAGTTGTGCGTCGTAACCGTAGATATCGTCGAAAAAACGAATCTGATTTTCCTCGTTCACTGTCGCCGTGCCGTAGACGATGAGAACCGGAATTCGAGTGACGAGGTTCACCTGAAGATTGTTTTTCTCGCCGTTCATCGTGGCCTTGACCCGTTCCAAATCCCAGCCCGGATTGTTTCGCAACACCCAAGCAACGAGGTCCGCAGGCTTCTCTACCCGAATGCATCCGTGGCTGAAATCGCGGACGTCCGGCGAGAACAGCTCCGGAGCGTCCGTGCCATGCAGGTACACGTTGTCCGGATTGGGGAAGATGATCTTCACCAGGCCCAGAGAATTCGTGTCGCCGGGCTTTTGTCGCACCATCAGGTGAAGCGATTTTATGCCTTCTAAAACCTCCGGGCTCACTTGATTGTCGGTTACGACCTCGCCTTGGGGCGTGACCACTTCAAAATCATGCTTGACGATGTAGTTTGGGTCCTTCTGGATGTGGGGCACGATTTCGTTCCGCTGAATGCTGGGAGTCACGTTCCAATACGGCCGGAAGACTACGTATTGGATCTCTTTCTCAAAGATCGGAGACTCGTGGCCACCGTAGGCTTTTCCAATGATGACGTTCTTATAGAATGCGACGGTGCCATCCTTGTTCATCGCGCGCACACGAAACTCCGGAAGATTCACAACCACGGGCGGTTGAGGGAAGGAATGCGGAAGCCAGCGCCACCGTTCGAGCGTCAACTTGATCTGGCGAATGCGGGCCGCCGGAGGCGTGTTGAGTTCATGGATCGTGCGCGCGTCAAGGTTGCCGGTGGGAGTTTCCCCATGTCTGTCCTGGTAATGCTTTACACCCGCGACGAGCGCACCGTCATAGAGGGTTGCATTCGGATTCAGTTGTTCCCCCGCCGGAATGTCACCGATGATTTGAAGAAACCGTCCCAAGCGGACGACGCCAGCGTAGGGTTGGCCAGGCAGCACTGTCTTCGTGACCGTTGGCAGCTTCTCTCCCTCAACTTGATGTGCGTATCCTTCATACACCGGCAGGAGCTCGAGCAGCTTCCGGTAGCCCGGGAAAGGCGGTTCCAGCTTCTGGATTTCGGCGGCTGGATCGCCTGCATTCAAGACCTGGGTCTGAATGAATTGCGCCAACGAGAGTTGTACCCATCCCATATCGAGCTGAAACTTGAATTCCTTGGGATTTATTCGCCCACAGTAGACGGCACGGATGTAGCGCATCGCCGAGACCGTAAGCGCGGTATCGAACGAGGCCAAGTCTTGTTCGGTCGGATTTTGATCCAGCTTGAGGAGGCGGCCCTGCCATCGCGAGCCGTCGTAGTCCTCCGGGTCGAGTCCTTTCGCGTCCGCATTTTGTAAGAGCTCGATCACGGCCCGTCCCTGGGGACGGACGCGATCGTTCTGACGCCAAAGCAAAGAATAACCGTTGGTCTCGTAGAGTTTGGCGACCTCCGTTTTGTAGCGAGTGAAGTCGGACCAGCGCAGATCGGCATTACGAGCTGAATCCACAATACCGTGGAGCGCGGGAAGACCCGAGGCAGACAACGTCTGGCCTGCAAGAACAGGGAGCCGCTCCGCGAAGAATGCAGGAAGGGTCTCGCCGCTTGCAGCAGATATTCCAGCAACGAGTACGCTCGTTAGAACGATCATCCACCATGACCGAGAAGAAGGGTTCCTCATAGCAAGCCTCATTTTGATGTTTTTATTTGAGTATCGAAAGGCAACTCATCTTCGGAATACATCACGAGGAATTTTCCGTGGGTCCGAAGCCCTTTGGCTATGGCGATAATGCCGAGTATGGAAAGGACAGCATGCGGTTCGTCGGTACGCCAAATCTCAGCGGCACCGATTTCCGCGAGTTCCCGAATCGCACGGTGGTAGTCCTCTTCCAACCAACTCGGCACTTCGGGATTGTTGCCCTTCCCGCGAGCCAGTTCGATGATCGCGACAATCGCATAGGGGTTCCAGTCAACGATGCCGCTGGCTCGATGAATCCTCACGAGATGCGGCACGGATGCGTAGGATGCTTCGCCCACGTCTCCCTGATGGTGAAGCTCTTCCCAAAGTCCATGCCACGCCTTCTCTCGGGTCTGCTCACTCTCGAGAGCCTCAAGCAGGGACCGGGGATCGCATTTCATTCTGTATCCGCCTGTCAGGTTGTTCCAGCGGTTGTCATCTAGGCTGAGCATACGAACGGAATCTACCATAGCCACAGTGGTGCTGGGTGTACCGGGGCGCGTTAGCTCGATTCAGTGTCCGCAACAGGAGCCTCGATGAGCGATACAAAGTCTTGGACACTCACGTTCGCCTCTGCTGGCCGGAACCGCACCCAAACAAGTCCACCTTCATCATCGAATCCGAAACGTGCGTCGGGTGTTATTGAGTGCGAGTACTTGAAATCAGACGTATCAATGCCGGGAGGCGTGGGAAGTGTTTTCATGGAGAAATAGAAAAAGGCGGCATCGGCGTCTTCGTCGTATGTAACACCGATCCTTCCAGCCTCGGATGGACGCTTAGCCTGAAATGGCCTGACCGCTCTGGCAAGGTTGAAATCACCGCCGCCAAGCAACTCCAGCCCGCGAATCCAGCGCCCATCATGGTTCACGTCCACAATGGCTTCGCCGTTCTTCTCAGACGCGGTTTGTGTCTCACGCAAATAGACCGTAAGTTGCTCATCAGATTCGACTTTGAAAAAGACTGGAATCACGGCAGGAATATCCTACAACGTGTGCTCAGCGGCACTGTTGGACTTCAATAAGAATTCCTCCCCAATGTCAGCCTCGCTGCCATCCCCGAACTCGACCGTGTAGGTTCGGGAGGATTCCGAACCGTTGATTCCTACGACGGCACCGATACGAGCGTTGTGCTCCTTGGTCGTGACTTGCACCGTTTCGCCGTAGTCGAACTTTGGCTTCTCGCTCATCGAGAGGATGATAACTAACGAGAACCGTCGATTTCACGTTTTGGAGCGAACCAGTTCTCGCGCTGGAGTTGCACCCGCTGAAGTCCAACGCCTTTCACGGCGCACTGTTACGTCAACTGACGACTAGAGGCTGTCTTGCGGACGCGAAAAGTGTAGATACAAGGCAACAGCTGCTCCGAGTGCCAAAGGTGGCAGCATCCAGCGCCACGCAACAACCGTCGCCGAAACGAAGAGCAACACAACCCGCAAAAACAAGGGGTATCTGATGAGAGTTGAGGGTTCAGAAGGATGTCCCTGTGTTGTGCGCCCGTGTCGGCGCATTGACGGCATCGTGGCATTCAGGGCACTGGCAGTCTTCACGGACTTCTCAAGTTTGGGTGGCCAGTATCCAGTATTGACGTCGTCGTCTTCAAAGAACCTCCACAAGGCGAAGCAAACGACGAGCACGACCACAGGACCGACGGACACAAGCAGTTCAGCATGGTTTGTCATCCGTCCAAGAAAAAGCACAACCACCGCTATTACGGCTACTGTCTTTATCGCTCCCCGAATTAAGCGCTTGGTCATCGGCTCCATCTTTCGCACACGTTGCGAATGCGGGAGGCGGGTATACGTCATCTGCTTGAGAGTTCAACCGCCAGAACGATTGTTTCATCGGGGCGTATCTCAAGGCGACATCACCGACGTAATCGCCGTGTCACTCAAATTTCGAATATCTTTCGATTAGCTTCACATCTGAGCGATTGTGGCTGGATTGCCACCCAGGTCTGACAGCTTTGTTGCCTCCGTTGCCGCTTCGATCGCCACCGGATGGAGCGAACCAGTATCCGGGCGGGAGTCGACACGCTGGAGTCCAGCGCCTTTCACGGGGCACTGTGACGCCAATCGATCTTATTGACAATGATCACGATTATAATCACAATGTGTAGCTAATTATGCTTGGCGAATTCGAATACCTTCTTCTCGCTGCAACTGCGCGCTTGGGCGCAGAGGCCTATGGCGCTGCAATCCGGCTGGAGATCGAGAATTTCACGCGACGGAACTGCTCCATTGGAGCCCTGTACACCACTTTGGATCGTCTTGAAGAGAAGGGACTGATCGAAACATGGATGGGAAGCGCCACAAGACAGCGGGGGGGACGATCCAAGCGTATGGTTCGGCTCACGGCCAGAGGAATCAAGGCGGCGACTGAGTTTTTTCAAACTGTGAAACGCTCCAGCATCGGTGTCCCATGGGAAACCAATCGAGCGGGAGGCCGTTTATGAAGCTGGGCACGTGGTTGATTGGAAAAATCACCTGCACGTTAGAGCCTGAGCTACGGGACGCAGTAGTCGGAGACGTGGCGGAACTGAAGATGTGCGACAGACGGGCAGTTTGCGAACTGCTGGGTTTGGTCTTAAGGCGACAGTTTATGCGGTGGACGACTTGGAGACCTTGGTTGGGTCTGGTCGGAATCGTCCTCCCAGTTGGGGTCTTCCTCAGCCACATTTGCGTTGGAGTTCTTAGTGGCCTCTTCATGCAAGTTCTGGTGTATTGGCAGTTCGGAGTGCCTTACAGCAGCGGGTTGACTGAGGCTCAAGAGATCGAGTCTCTTGTTTGCGGTTCGTTGGCGGTAATTTGTTTCTCTTGGGTATGCGGCTTCGTATTGGGAACATTGTCCAGTGACACCCTCTATGTCAACGGAACGCTTCTTTGTTTGATATGGTTCTGTCTGTGTGGCCCCCTCGGAATATTGATTTCTTTGGCGCGGCTCTTCCTAAATGCGGTGCATCTGATGCCTCTGCCTCTGCCGCACGTCCCCGGTTTGGTCCCCGAATTCGTTTTCTTCGCAATGGTCCACCTGACACTTGTAACGCTCCTTTTCTTGATTCCTTCTCTCACGGGAATGCAGTGGGCTCGACGCGGTCGCAAACTCGGGATACAGGGCACGCTTCTGTTGGCGGCCACCGCCGCCACCTTAACAGTAATGGTTACGTGGATGGGGGGATGGCAACAGAAGGCATTAGAGAAGTGGAGCGAGGGGAAATGGAATCCGGGAGGGCCCTCTTGGAAAGAACGGCTCGTCCCGCTTCTCGTCGTGAACTGGCCGGTTATCTATCTGCTGGCAACGCTAGGCGTCCAACACCTTCGCGGCAAAAGCAAACCCTTCAATACTTAACCATCGCATTCAGTCCGCTGCGCCCAAAACCCCAACGACTATGGTCGTTTCGTCTGGTCGGGTGGCGGGGGGTGGTGAAGATCAGCTAGTTCCACTGGATTGACCTTGTGCCAGAAATAGAGCACGGTTGCAACGCCAGTTCCAAGCAAAACACTTGCTAACAGAAACCAACGACTAACTGGCAGTCCAATCACAAAGATCAGAACGGTTCCAATCGCAAACAGAGCACCCATGATGGTGCCGCCAACAGCCATGCGGTGGATTGTGATTCCGGGATGACGCTCCAAATTCCTCACGTCAGAACCGTCTCAGTTTACACCCACCGCTACAGTCCATTTCACGTTTCGACCGCTGGTCGGTGGGCGCAGTGGATTGCGCCAACTAGGACGAGTTCTGAACACCGGGCATCAATCGTGGATTTTTTCGAGAACGTCTACATTCCGGGAGTCGCCGGAACGTTAGAATGCTCGACTGTGAAGGGGTACAAGGACTCTTGGCGGTGCCACATTCGAGACCGAGTGAGTGGTCGGGTAAGGGACTTCCGGACGTGTGATGGGGAGAATCTGATGTGTGCAATCGAAGCGGCGAACAAGACGAAAACCGACGACTTGGCGCACGGAACGTACACGCACATAAAAGTCACGCTATCTGCGATGTTCACCTTTGCCAAACGCAAGGGCATCTATGAAGGGGTCAACCCGATGACAGGAGTGACGATCCCGAAGGGGAAAAAGCACGGACGGAAGCGCCTTGCTTATTCCCTTGAGGAAGTGGGAAAGCACCTTGAGCTTTTCTCCAGAACCCATTGTCATCTCTACTGATGCCGGCCCGTATACTCCCGAGATCAGTCCGCATCTCATCAGGGCGGTCATCGGTGTCGCGGCATTTGCGGGTCTGAGGGAGGGCGAAAATTCGAGGGCAATGGTGGGAAGACGACGATGGGGACAATCTGAACATCAGACGTTCGGTTTGGAGGTCTCATTTGAAGTATGAGACCAAGACGCACGAGGATGAGGAAGACCCCGGCGTCGTTCCAATCATCGAGCCGCTTCGAGCCGTCCTTGAAGCCATCAAGCCAGAAAATGCATCCGGCTGGATGTTCCCCAACACGATTGGCGGGCGCTGGATTTGGACAACCTCGCTGACCGTATCCTCAAGCCGATTTTCAAGGCAAACGGGTTGAAGTGGAAAGGCTGGCATGCGTATCGCCGGGGCCTAGCCACGAACCTGCATGAACTCGGTGTTCCTGATATTGTGATCCAAGCGATACTCAGGCACGAGGACATCAGAACGACTCAGCGCAGCTACATCAAAACTGTGCCACGAGTCGTCACTGCCGCCATGAAACGGCTAGAGTCTCAGGTGGCTTGTACAGCACTTGTACAGCAGACGCCACCAAGCGATTTGGTAAACTAAAGAAAGCAAACCAGAAGCCGACGTAGCTCAGTTGGTAGAGCAGCCGATTCGTAAAACACTCTTCTTGATTGCTCCCCGATAAGATTCAATGAGATAGCAAGTCTGGCGCGGCCTGAAAAGGCAGTAAATGGCCACACTTGTCAGCGATTTGTGACCCAATTTGTGACACAGGCTTTTCCCCAACTCCTAGACTGGCCTCCGCACTAAAATTCCGAGTCATGACTGTCAGAGGCAAGAACGAGAACGACATGCCGGATGTCCCGGACCCCGATTTCATAGGCACGCTGTGTGAAATCTGGTTCGCAATTAATTATGCCGCCTATCACCTAGCCTATGTCCGCGTGTATTTGCAGACGGAGGCTCTTCAAACACACGGGAACGAGATACGGCAGGCTGAACAGGCCTATAAGGACATGACGCAATCTGTTTCCGAGAGGGAGCCTTTGGTGATGACGCGGGCTCTGGTGCGTACGGCGCCCATGATTGCTGTCGCCAGAAAGTAGCAATCACCACCTGTGAGACAGGCGATGTTCTCCGGAAGATAGCCAGCCGCACGAATCAGCGGTGAATATTCTGCGATGAGATATTTGTCGTTTTGAAGTTCCCACAGTCCGAGTGTCAATGCATCCTCCGTCATAAATCCTCCGCTAGTGCAGCATCCGCCTCTGCCATCAGTTTGTTTGAGTCTCCGTCAGTGGCTCATCCACCACGGTTTCATCAATCGAAGCGAGCAAATCTTCATCGGCTGCCTGTCCAGCTTTATCGGCTACCTCTTGCGCTTGCAGCACTGCGATCTCTTCATCGAGACGTTCCGATTCTGTTATGTCGGGAATTTTCTCCACAGGCGCTGTCGGGCGCACGAGTTCACGGTCGCGCGGGGTCAATCCAAGCCGACTCAGATAGGACAAGCAGGCACGCTCTGCAACTTCGGCAATCTTGAGCGAGATGTTTGGCTTCTCTACCGTGACCGGATTCCCGCCAGCATCCAGTCTCGTGTACTCGACGATCAGCCCCTCAGTGCGGAGATTGTCCAGCGCCTGCTGCCAGCGTTCCCAAGTGCTGCAATAGATAGCGATCAAATCCGCATCGCCAGCCGTGACGGCGCGACGCACATCTAATTGCTTCGAAAGGCTGCGGAATTTCTTCTTCGCCTCTTTGCTCAGAAACTTGGGCGGTCTAGGCAGCGCTCCAGCGACGCGACTTTCCGTAGGCACTGATGAACGGTGGGGCGACGTGCCCTGCAAATCGTGAAGTTCAGCAGATTTTGATTGTCCGCCCATTACGCTTTACTCCGTTCACTTGTTGACTGCTGATCCTGATCGCGCTCCGATTGCCTATCCGCTAACAAGGACAGATTGATTGCGCGTCGAATCTGCTCGCTCGGAGTCACGCCGAGGGCAAGCTGTCGTTCCTTGAGCGCTTTGTATTGCTCTTCAGTGATTTTTACGTGGCAGTGAACCATATTTGTCTCTCCCCCTTGGCGGTGGGCGTGTGACGGGTGCTGCGGGGGTTTACTTGTGTATTAGGAACGCGGCTAAAGTGCAGCGCGGGCAGAGCGCCAGCGACCTAAATAGGTCGGAATAGGGGAAGAAAACACCCGGAACTTTCCCGCAGCGGTGTAAACCGTGGCGGGATACGCTGAGAGGCCAACGTCAAAATCAAAAACCGGGTAGCGTATCCCCGGTTTCCTTTAACCAGATAATGACTCGTGCGTGGGTTCGGTGTGGGTGGGCCACCTTTGGGGATGTCTGTCACTGCTGCGCTGTGCATTACCTACTCAATTCCTTGAGCCTATTGCAAGGAACCGATATGGGAATGAAGCGTTCTGACCAGTGTTAGGAGACTTGGCGCCAGCGCCGAAGTTCACCGTTAACGATAGCGATTTGGAAGTGTTGCAAGTTCAGGAGTAAGCTGCTGTGCATGAGAACAGAGGCTCTTACGCACACTGCTCGGTGGCATATCTTGTTGTGCGCCGTTTTCTGTTTGTTCGCGATAGTGCCCTTCGGGTACGCGCAAAGTATCACCGAACTCAAGAGCAAGGCTGAGGACGGTGACGTACAAGCACAATTGGCCCTTGCCAAGGCGTATGACCTTGGCGAGGGAGTCCCGAAGGATGAGGAGAAAGCC
>Ga0224561_1000116_pt1 | contig 11167 bp, 10 predicted proteins | sample CSU2metagenome_FD_180953 | JGI IMG/M metagenome (GOLD analysis project Ga0224561, IMG submission 180953) | Soil microbial communities from Bohemian Forest, Czech Republic - CSU2 | ecosystem: Environmental > Terrestrial > Soil > Temperate forest | place: Czech Republic: South Bohemian Region... | reverse complement strand
GCGCTCTCGAAAAAGTCAGCACCTGCGCGTCGTACTCAGTAATGCCATATTCCGTCACTATGCGTTCCCGCCGCGCCTCCGGCAACTCCGGCAACGTCTTCGCGATCTCGGCCTTCCATTTCGCGTCGACCACCAGCGGCAGCAAGTCCGGCTCCGGAAAATACCGATAGTCGTGCGCCTGTTCTTTCGACCGCATGCTATAAGTCTTGCCTTCGGTCGAGTTGTAGAGTCGCGTTTCCTGCATGATCTTTCCGCCGGACTCGATCACCTCCACCTGTCGCTCAATCTCGTAGATCAAAGCCTCGCGGATAAATCGAAACGAATTCACATTCTTGATTTCCGTCTTGGTGCCCAGTTCCTTCTGTCCCCGCGGCCGCACGCTCACGTTGGCATCGCAGCGCAGCGAGCCTTCTTCCATATTGCAGTCGCTAACTCCTGTATAAAGTATGATCTCTTTCAGCCGCGTGAGATATTCGTAAGCCTCATCGGGAGTCGCGATATCCGGCTCGCTGACAATCTCGATCAACGGCACGCCGGTGCGGTTCAAGTCGATGGCAGTTTTCTCGTCAGCGTCGGGAAAGCCTTCGTGCAGGCTTTTGCCAGCGTCCTCTTCAAGATGCACGCGCGTGATGCCGATCTTCTTCTTCCCGCCGCCGCCCCCGTCGCGCGTGACCTCGATAAATCCATGCTCTGCCAGCGGCTTGTCGTACTGCGAAATCTGATATCCCTTGGGCAAATCCGGATAAAAGTAATTCTTCCGCGCAAAAATCGACGTCTCATTCACACGGCAATTCAGCGCCATCGCCGCCAGGGTGGCAAACTCCGCAACCTTCTTGTTCAGCACCGGCAGCGCCCCCGGCATCCCCAGGCAAACCGGGCAAACATTGCTATTCGGCGCAGCCCCAAACCGCGTGGAACACGAACAGAAAATCTTCGTAACCGTCAACAGCTGGACATGCACCTCCAGCCCGATGACCGGCTCGAATCGAGTTTGGCTACCTGTCGAAGTGTCAGCGCTACTGATCATAAGCTGTGATTATAAAGGCAGGCATGTTACAAATCCGACGCTACCAACCACTCCGATCGCCTTCTGGAATATTGGACCGCGACTGCGCCAGTGCCGATTGCATTGTTTCCATCGCGCTGTCCGTGGCTGCAACTACTTCGCAGGGAGTGTCGACATTTGTGCTGTCGTCGGAGAACATCAAGACGCGAGTACCGGGATGGAGCAGTTGGACGGCGGGATTGGTCATCTGACCGGATTGCCCAGGGCCATTGATGACCGAGGGATGTCCAACGGCCTTGAGTGGACGATTCAGGTTTCCTTTAAGTGCACGCAGCAGCTCATAACTCGCCAGGCGGTACTTTCCATAGTCGTCTATCAGTTCGGGACTCACGTCTTTAACCTCGACCAGCAGAATGTCTTTGGTATCGCGTGCCCGGCGCGGCAGGATACTGTTTGGACAAGGGTTCGAGCTGTGCAAGCGCACATCGACAGCATGTTGGATGTTTTCTTGGTCTTGCCAAACCGCCGGCAGAATCTGCCTCGTTGATCTACAGCCGCGCAATGTCCAGATGCAGTTCAGCCGCGGTTCAAACGCATGTCGGCTCAAGGCAGGGGGAGCTGTCGGAGTAAACCAGATGCTTAGCTGCAGGTCCGGCCACTTAAAATACCTTCTAACCGAGTAGTCTGGGCTCTCATCCTCAAAATCGTTGAGTCCCAGGTCCACATAGCCGTACGTAGTACCAGCGTTTATTAGAATCGCCCCTGGGTATCGGTTCGATCCGTCGTCCAGCAGGAGCCGATAGCCGAGATTCCAGATCTTCCTCTCCCGAAGCCCGAACGTCGCGGTGAAGTCACACACTCTGAACCCGAGCCAATGACCTATTTTGTAGATCGTGTGATTGCCGAAATATACCTCGTACAGTTTCGGAAAACGATACAGCAGACTACTTGACCAGTTAGCCAGGCGCTTCTCCAGGCATTCAGAGTTGATGCCACAAGGCACTGAGCGCAGGCGCTTCACGCTGTTGACAAGTTCAGGCTTGCTAGTTTGATTAGGCTTGAACCCCTCCATCTTTCGAAGTACACGCAATACACGGTATTCAAAAATTGCGGCGTCGAGTCTCAGCAGAAGGGTCGTGGAGAATATCGTTATCAGCAGCACAAGCAGTAGCCGTCGCGACTGACGTAGCACCGAGATGAGCCTGGACCGTTGCATGGCTAATAATGGCAGACTCCGCCGTCAACCCGGAAGTTCCCACCGTACCGCCTCGATCGTCGATTCGCCCCATTAGTTCGTTTTAGGCGTCCCGCCCAAATACTTATCCATCGAAATCTCAAAATACATCAGCTCCACGCCCTTAGCGTCGTCCACGCCGGTAATGTCGATGTGCGCGCCCGTCAGCGGATCAGTAATCCCTCCCACATCGAGAAACAGAAATCCCGACTGCGTGGTATTCGGCTCGACCGCTTTGGCGGCGAATTGCGACGATTCGATCTCGTCCATTTCTTTTTTGCTGATCGCCCCCTTCACCTTCTTGTGTGGAACGGGAAAGGGCAACGGCGTCGGATTCGTGTTGGCCTGCGGATTCGAAAGCCGACGGTAAATATCCTCCGGCGAAATCGGCGTCAGCTTGGAATGGTTCGCCGTGATCAGCGTCACCTCCATATTGGCGATGGAGACGGGCTGGTTCCCGTCATTGGTCACCACAAAGAAAACCGGCAGCATGCCATGTTCGCGAAAGTTAACCGAAAAAATGCCGGCCTTCTCCGGCTTGTCGTAAGGGTCCGCTGCAATCGTCACCATCTCCGTAGGATGTTCGTCGTGCGCCGGATACGTCTTCGCCGCCTGCGCCACTGGCTTGACGAAATTCTTCCCCGCCCAGCCCACGCTCGAGACGCTCAGCGCGATCAACACGAGAACTATCGGGCGGCTAATTGGCTTCTTCGTGCGCAGCATGGCTTCGATTATAGAGGCAGCGACCCGGCCGGCTGGTTGCCTGGGCAGTTGCCCAACCCGATTGCCCCAGCATTTAGAATGGCAGCACTTGATCTACTTCCTCTACAGCCTTCTGCTGGCCGCGGCCCTGTTGCTGAGCCTGCCCTATTGGCTCTATCAGATGCTGCGCCACGGCAAATACCGCCGCGGCCTTGCCGAACGCATGGGTTCAGTGCCGTCGCGCTTGGTCCAGACCTCGCCGGAAACTGGGCTCGCAATCTGGGTCCATGCCGTCTCGGTTGGCGAAGTCCTCGCAGTGAGCGGCCTGATCGACGAAATGCGCTGCCGCTTCCCACGACACAAAATCTTCATCACCACTACCACCGACACGGCTCAGGAACTCGCCCAAAAGCGTTTTGGCAAAGAAAACGTCTTCTACTTCCCCTTGGATTTCGCATTCGCCATCCGCCCCTATCTGCGCGCCCTGCATCCGGGATTGGTGGTCATTGCGGAAACCGAATTCTGGCCAAATTTCCTGCGCCTGGCGCGTGCCAGCGGAGCACGGATCGCCGTGGTGAACGCGCGCATCTCCGACCGCTCCTGGCCCAACTACCGCCGTTTTCGTGCGCTCCTCAAGAAGGAACTGGAAAACATCGACCTATTCCTTGCCCAGACCGAAGAAGACAGCATTCGCCTGGAATCGATCGGCGCGGCGCTCAATCGCGTGCAAGTCACCGGAAATCTCAAGTTTGACGTGAACCTACCGCCCCCACCTCCGATTGTTGCCACCCTGCGGAAATCGCTAGCCGCGTCCGGTGCAGGCCCGGTGCTGGTCTGCGGGAGCACCGTCGAGGGCGAGGAGCCGCTTCTACTCAAAGCCTTCGAAAACGTGCTGGTGGCCAATCCGCGCGCCGTGATGATGCTGGCCCCGCGGCATCCGGAGCGCTTCGACACCGTCGCAGCTTTGCTCACGCAGATGGAACTTCCCTTCCTGCGCCGCACGCTGTGGACTACCGGCGATAGCGGGACCGGCGAGAAGAATACCGACTTCCTCGTCGGCGGAGTCCTGCTGGTCGACACTATCGGGGAACTGGCCGCGCTCTACTCTTTGGCTGACGTCGCCTTTGTTGGCGGCAGCCTGGTGCCGCACGGCGGACACAACATCATCGAGCCGGCGCAATATGGCGTTGCCATCGTGGTGGGAAACCACACCGAAAATTTTCGCGATATTGTGAGCCTGTTCCAGAGCCAGGATGCAGTTCGCATCGTGGGCGTGGCAGAGCTGCCTTTAGTGCTGATGGAGCTTCTGGCGAACCCCGCCGAGCGCGCGGCCCTGGGCCAGCGCGCCGCAGAAACCCTGCGTTCGCGGACCGAGACGACGCCCGATACACCGTCCGGAGCGGCCATCGGAGCGACACAGCGCACCGTGCAAGCGCTGGAGACTCTTCTCATCACGCGGAGAGAAACCGATTGAATCCGCTGGCAACCATTTACGGGGGCATCGTCCGAGCGCGAAACTCGCTCTACGAGCGCGGTCTGCTTCGCGCCAAACGGCTGAATGGCGCAGTCGTGAGCATAGGAAATCTTTCCACTGGAGGCTCGGGAAAAACCCCCTTCGTGCTGCTGCTGGGCGAGTTGCTCAAAGCCCGCGGCATCAAGTTCGATGTGCTTTCCCGCGGCTACGGCCGCGCCACCCACGGAGCTATGGCCGTCGATCCCGCCGGCTCGCCGCGCGATTTCGGCGACGAACCGCTGCTCATCGCCCAGCGCCTGCAGGTGTCCGTCTTCGTTGGCGAAAGTCGCTTCGAAGCCGGCCGCTTGGCCGAGGCCAGATTCGGACCACAAATTCATCTTCTCGACGATGGCTTCCAGCACCGCGCCCTGGCGCGCGATTTCGACATCGTCCTGCTCACCCCGCAAGATGCTGAAGACCGTCTTCTTCCAGCCGGCCGTCTGCGCGAACCCATACGCAACCTGGCCCGCGCCGACGTGGTCGTGGTGCCAAGCGACGCCGCGCCAGAAAAGTTTCCGCTCGAAGGCAAGCTCGTGTGGCGCGTGCGCCGGGGAATTCTTCCACAGCACGTGCCGCCGCGCCCGGTGGTCTTCTGCGGCATCGCGCGTCCCGGCAATTTCGTTCGGCAACTGCGCGCTGCCAATATCGAGCCCGCCGCGGAGGCCTTCTACCACGATCACCACAACTACCGCGAGAAAGATATCCACGAACTGCTCCAGCTCAAACAGCAAAGCGAAGCTGGAGGATTTCTCACCACCGAAAAAGACGCCATCAACCTGGGCAACCATCTCTACGCCCTCCATCCGCTTTCGGTCGTCCCCGTCACAATGGAGTTGCAGGACGCCGCTAACGCCGTGGATACCATGCTGCGAGTCATTGCCGAACGAAAGCGTTCGGCATGAGAGAATCTGGATTGCAGTTTGTCACCCTGAGCAAGCGTTTCTTGCGCAGGGAAGGTCTGCGAACAAGGTCGAAGGGATCCTGGGGGCCACGCGGTGTCGCGGTCTTTTGCGACACCAGAATCGCGCTTCGCGCCTCCTTATAAGCGCTGGTACATGACCAAACATCCCAAAGAGTCTGACCGCCTCAAGAAGATCGTCGAAGCTTTCCCCAAGGTCACCATCACCGTCCTCGGTGACCTGGTAGCCGACGAATTCGTCTTCGGCGAAATCTCGCGCGTCTCCCGCGAAGCTCCCGTCCTGATCCTCAAACATCGTGAGCGCACCGTCGTCCCCGGAGGCGCGGCCAACGCGGTGAACAATCTCGCCGATCTCGGCGTGAACGTGCTCCCCGTCGGTGTCGTCGGAGACGATGAACCGGGCCGCTTTCTCCTCAAGCATTTCCGTCACAAGCGCATTCCCGTGAGCGGCGTGCTCAAAGACAAAACCTATGCCACCATCACCAAGACGCGCATCCTCGCCGGCATGACGCACACCGCGCGCCAACAAGTGGTGCGCATTGATCGCGAGCCGCAGGAAGCGCCCAACGTTCACTTGACCCGCGAGCTTTATCTGGCGACGCGAAACTATGCCCACGTCTCCGACGCGCTGCTGCTTTCCGATTACGGCTACGGCGCCGCCACCCCTGCAATCCTGAATGCGCTACGCGAAAAGGGCAAACTGGGCTCGCTGCCCGTGATTCTCGATTCGCGTTACCGCCTGCTGCAATACTCCGGAGTCACAGCCGCAACCCCGAACGAGCCCGAAGTCGAAGAAGCACTCGGCCTTCACATCGGGCAGGACTGGAAAAAAATGGTCGCTGCCGGTGAGCAGTTGCTCGATCGCATGAAGCTGCAGTCCCTGCTGATTACCCGCGGCCGCGACGGCATGGTCGCCTTCAATCACCGGCACAGGCCCGTCGACATCCCGATTTTCGGCTCCGATCAGGTGGTCGACGTAACCGGCGCTGGCGACACTGTGATCGCCGCTTTCACCGCGGCCCTGGCCGCCGGAGCCACCACCGAAGAAGCTGCGCAACTGGCCAACTACGCCGGCGGAATCGTCGTGATGAAACGCGGCACCGCCACTGTTTCGCAGCAGGAGCTCCTGCACGCTGTGGAACAGTCGCCGCCCACCACTAGAACCCATTGAACGGAACAAGCGCCTTTGAAGGAAAACAGCCAACCCGGAAACAAGATTCTGAGTCGCGCTCAACTGCGCGCACAGGTCGAGCAGTGGCGCAGCGGGGGAGAACGCGTCACACTTGCGAACGGGAATTTCGATCTTCTCCACGTGGGCCACGTGCGCTATCTGCGCGGAGCGAAAGCGCTCGGCGGGAAGCTGGTCGTCGCCATCAATTCCGACGAATCGGTTCGCGCCCTCAAAGGCGAAGGACGCCCCATCATGCCCGAGCCGGAGCGCGCCGAAATTGTCGCGGCGCTCGCGGATGTAGACGCAGTCGTGGTTTTTCCCGAGCTCGATGTGCGTGCCCTCATTCGTGAGATTCGCCCCGACATTCAGGCCAAGGGCACAGACTACACCGCGGAATCCGTCCCCGAGCGCGACACCGTTGCGGAGTGCGGAGGCCGCGTCGAGATCGTGGGCGATGCCAAAGACCACTCCACCAGCGAGATCATTCGTTCGCAGGCCATCCGCTCGCGCCGGTCGCCGAGGCAGTCTTGATGGCCGATCCTCGAGACGGCGTCCGCTTCAGCCGCCTCCTCCTCGTGCGGCTCAGTGCGATGGGCGACGTAATCCACACTTTGCCCGCCGCACAGACGCTGCGTGCGGCGTTTCCCAGCGCAACGATCGGATGGCTCATCGAAGAACGCTGGGCCGAACTCCTGTGTGCGCCGGGCACACCGCTGCGAGGCCCACGCTCCGCCCAGCGACCGCTGGTCGACTGGGTGCATACCGTCAACCTGGTCGGATGGCGGAAGTCGCTCTTTTCGCTCCATACTTTGCAGAACATCACGCGCGTCTGGAACGACATCCGCGCCGCGCATTACGACGTCGCAGTCGATCTGCAAGGGGCCCTGCGCTCGGCGATCCTGGCGCGCTGGTCGGGCGCGCGGGTGGTCTATGGCGCAGCCGAGCCGCGCGAGCCCCCCGCGAGCCTGTGGTACACGCGTCAAGCAATTACGCGCGGTTTGCATGTGATCGAGCAGAATCTTTCCATAGCCGAAGCCGTTATGGAGAGCGAGACCGTTGCACAAAAGATGAAAACGCCGCGCGTGGAGTTTCCACGCGACCCCGCAGCCGAGTCGAGAATCGGTCAGCGCCTCGCAGAGAAGAATATTTCCGACTTCGCGATCCTCAATCCGGGCGCAGGCTGGGGCGCAAAACGCTGGCCTGCGGCGCGTTACGGCCAAGTCGCGAGCGAACTGGCGAGCCTCGGCCTGCGTACAATTCTCAACTACGGACCGGGAGAGCAGGAACTCGCGCAGGCAACGCAGTCTGCCAGCGGCGGCACCGCTGAAAGCATGAACTGCACCATCACCGAGCTAATAGCCCTCACGCGCCGGGCGCGTTTATTCATCGGCGGAGACACGGGCCCATTGCACCTGGCGGCAGCGTTGGGCGTTCCAGCCGTAGCGATCTTCGGCCCGACGGACCCGGCGCGCAACGGCCCGTATGCTACCCGCGCCATCGTGCTGCGCAATCCCTCGAGCGCCACCACGCACGCGCGCCGCTCACAGCCGGATCAGGGATTGCTGGAGATCAGCGTAGACAAAGTGGTTTCTGCCGCCCGCGAGTTGTTGGGGGAACTGTGGATTGCAGGTGGTGGATTGTAAATGCGAATTTTCATCCCGAACGACCGCATTTTTCACTGCGCCGGAGGAACCGGTCCTCAGAGAAGCCAACGGGGCGCGTACTTGCGACACAGTAATCGAGCGTCATCCCGAACGACGCGTTCTTTTATCGCGGCGGAGGGATCTCAGTCTCCTCCGCTGCGGCGGGCCAGCCAAATTGAAAGCTCGACTGCTGATGCTGACAAAGCTTCCCTAACGATAGAAAACATTCATGACTGAGTATTCCCGCATCGCCCGCCGCATCCGCGTCCCTCTGGGATTCGTCTTCGCCCTGCTCTATCTCTGGTTGGCGAAACCGTCGCTTCGATCCCTGCTGTCAAGTCTGCTGTTGATCGTGCCGGGCTTGGTGACTCGCGCCCTGGCTTCGGGCCATGTCCGAAAAAATGAAGCCTTAGCCACCTCTGGACCCTATGCCTACACTCGCAACCCGCTGTATCTGGGCTCGTTGCTCATCGGAATCGGGTTCGCCGTGGCCGCACGCAGTTGGTGGGTGGGAGTTCTGCTCGCGGTGATGTTCTTTGCCATTTACCTCCCCGTGATCCGCGACGAAGAAAACTTCCTGCGTCAGAAATTTCCCGAGTTCGACGAATACGCCCGCCACGTCCCGAGAATGCTCCCACGCCTTACCCCGAATCGCGGCGCTAAAGACGAACCGTCAGGATTCTCTCCAACTCTGTATCTTCAGCATCGCGAGTACAACGCCCTGGTCGGAGCCTTGGCGGTGCTGGCCACGCTGATCGTCAAGCTTTTTCTCTTCCATCCGTAGGCGGGCACGTCCGCAGGCGGCGAAAAGCTTCTTGAGAAGCGGCAAAATCACCTCGCGTAGCCAACTCACAGCTCGCATCTATAATCGTCTCGCACATTACTGCGCAGAGCGTAGTGCAGCAGGAGGGCAGCGACTACGTTGGAGTCGGCCAGCAGGAATCGTGCTATTCTCCGGCACCAATCCCGCGCACCTCGAAGCCAATGTTCGCGAAGCCCAGTCCCAGCGATTTGACGACCTGCAACTCGGACACTTCCTGGCGTTTGTCGACAAAGTCCTCGGCGCAACCCATAATCCCGCCCCGCCACGCAGACTCTCTGAGCGAAGCCGTGTCGTCGCGCTCTTCGCCACAACTCGCGCCTTTGGCTCGCTCCCTTGTCAAACTGCACAGCCGCGGCGCCTATTTCTGCGCCACCAATTCCCGAGCTCTGCTCAACTCCGGCCGCGTCGAATTCGACCCCTCACAGACTTTCAGCAACAGCGCATAGTACTCGGTCGCATCGCTCGATTTGCCGGCCTGTTCCGCGGCGCGGGCAGCGCCCGACAGTCCATTGAAGCGGTTAGGATTCAATTTCAAGTCAGTCTGATATTCCACCAGAGCCTGCTGCGGACGTTTCGCCTCCAGCAACATATCGGCCATCATTTCGCGCGTAGGAATCCCTTGCGGTTCGTCGCCCAGCGAATCTTCCTTGTCAGCAATCGGACGTAGCGCCTCAACCGCATCGTCATACTTGCCTTCGGCAAACGCCAGCCAAGCCTGCGCCTGTTTCAGATCGTTCTCCGTCGTCTCGACAAAGTCTTTCTTCTTTTCGGATACGAATTTCTGATGGATGGCCTCAATTGCACTCACATCTTTACGGACTTCCTCTGGTTGGTGAAGGTGCGCGGCGCCGATCGCTCTGGCCCAGTAGCTGAAGGAGTCCTCCGCCGTGCCTGGGACGTTGGCCGGGGGAAGCGACGCTGCGGCCGCCCAGTCGCGCATCTCGATTGGATACAGGGACGAGAACAACGCCTCCGTAGCAAGATGCGGATCAAATCCCAACCCATACATATCGTGCATGGCGGGCATGTTTCTTACTTCCTCGATCAGCGCGCGCGCGTCGTCCTCGCGCCCGCTCTGTAGGTAGGCGTAGAAGAGAAAATCCATCGCGTGGAACTGGTGGCCTTCCCCGCCCATATGCATGGCCGCGCTCTCGCGGGTTGCTGCGATCGAAGCCAGGTTCGACTTGATGTCGTCCTGCCACAGTCCCACGCGCGCAAAAATGTGCGACGGCATGTGCAGCGCATGCGGAGCGGCTGGCGCAACCTGCGCGTAGCGCCGCGCCGCCGGAATGCCCAGCTCCGCCAACTGTGGCTTGTCATAAGCGTGAATCAGGTAGTGTGCAACTCCAGGATGGTCGGGCTCGGTCGCGAATAGCTTCTCCAGAATCGCGGCAGCCTGGCGGCGCCGGGCGAAAGTTGCATCCTCATGCGGGTCGGACGCCAGCAGCGAAAGCGCGTAGAACACCGCCGCCTCGTGGTCGTCAGGGTAGTTCTGGTAAACCTTCTGCATCGCGTCGGAATAAGCCCGCGCGCGGGCGTCATGATCAAGCTTGGCCGAATTCTCATAGAAAGCAGCGATAGCGACGATATAGTCGCGTTCGCGCGCGGTGACCTTCTTACCCTCGGCCTGCGCCTTGTGCACTTCGTCAAGACCTCGCGCAATCACCTTCTCATCCGGCTCGTTCCACAGCTGATGCCACAAACTCATCGCAACTCCCCAATGAGCCATTGCGCAGTGTGGGTCGTCTTTTGCGATCTGGGCAAACTCCTTCTCCGCCTCTTCGTACCAGAACGAATGCAGCAACGCGACCCCACGCTGAAACGGTTTCTGCACCCCTGGCGCGCAGGAAACGGGAAAATGAACGGTCCCCAACTGCGTCTCATTCAAATCCTCGTGATGCTGGTGACTCTGTTCGTCGTCAGCGAAAGCCGGAAAAGCAAACAGAAGAGAAAGAAGCAGCAACCACGCAAGACGTTTCATGAGAACCCCGCTGAGAGCCGAGTTTAGTTGGAGTCAGTCCCCAGTGTCCAGTTGCCGGCGGCCGGAGCAGCTTTGAGGCAAACTCCGACAGCTTTTTCGGGTGCGCGCGGCTTCCCGCTGTGCGGCAGCCTTCTCCGCGGCATAGAGAGCGTCCAGTTGGGCGTTCGGATTAATT
>Ga0224561_1000114_pt1 | contig 11225 bp, 9 predicted proteins | sample CSU2metagenome_FD_180953 | JGI IMG/M metagenome (GOLD analysis project Ga0224561, IMG submission 180953) | Soil microbial communities from Bohemian Forest, Czech Republic - CSU2 | ecosystem: Environmental > Terrestrial > Soil > Temperate forest | place: Czech Republic: South Bohemian Region... | reverse complement strand
GACTCGCTCTCCCGGGTCAGCATACGCGCTTTCTACCAGATGAGGTTTGCCCGCATCGCGCCTTTGCTCGTGGCGCTTCTGGCGATTCTGAGCGCCCTTCATTTCGCGCACATCAGGCACTTCATTGTTTCGCCGAAGACCGGAGGACTCGGGCGCGCCCTGGTCGCGGCACTCACGTTTCATGTCAATGTGCTGGAAGCCCGGCGCGGCTACCTTCCGGGCAACTGGGACATTTTGTGGTCGCTTTCCGTGGAGGAAATCTTTTATCTCTTTTTTCCGCTGACTTGCAGGCTGCTTGGGCGGGGGAAATTGCTGATCACACTGCTTTTCGCGTTTGTAATCCTGGGTCCCCTCGGCCGAACTTGGTTTACTCATGGAAACGAAGTGTGGCGGGAATATTCGTACCTCGGAGGCATGGACGCGATTTCCCTGGGCTGTCTCACCGCGATCTTTACGGCAAAACGACGGCTCTCACGTTCTGTTCTCGCGGCTCTGGTGAGTGTGGGCACGTTCGTTGTGGGGTTCGGTCTTTGCTTATCTCTCACGGCCGACCGCTGGGGTCTTGCTCGAACGGGACTGGATATGACGGTACTCGCGGTGGGCACTTGTATGCTCATCGCTGCGGCTGCGCAGACCCGCTCGAGAAGTCCGGGCCTGTTAAGCCCCGTGCTCAAACTGGGCCAGCGCAGCTACGAGGTCTATCTGACGCACATGTTCCTCGTGTTTGCACTCTTTCAGATGTTCGTGGCCATCGGCAAACCCATGATCGGCGTTCCGGCGCTCTTCCTCTTTGTGATTCTCTTGTCCGGGCTATTGGGCGAAGTCGTGGCGAGGTTCTACTCGGAGCCCGCGAATCGGTTCTTGCGCGAACGGTGGGGCGACGGTGCCAATAGGCTCGGTTCGGTGATTGAGCCGACCGAAGCGGGAATGCGCGTCGAGAAGGCACGCGAGGCGAAGGCATAGGCCGCGATTTGCTTGGCTTGATTTACTTACTTTGACTTGTTTGGCCCTGATTTGCTTGACCTTGATCGTTCGGGTCATATCTAATCCGAATCTATTCTATTTGTTCCTTTGTTCGACGGGAGAAGTGCAGCATGCGAGTTGCGTTTCTGGGATTGGGAATCATGGGGCACGCCATGGCCACGAATCTGGTGAAGGCGGGGCACGAAGTCACCGTGTGGAACCGCACGCCGGGCAAATTGGTGGAGGGTGCGGGCGTCGCCCCGACTCCGGCTGCCGCGGTGCAAGGCGCTGAGGTCGCATGGCTTTGTGTGGCCGATACGGACGCGGTGGAGAGCGTTCTGTTCGGAGCGGACGGCGCGGAGGCGTCGCTGACGGAAGGCATGATCATTGCCGATTCCAGCACCATCTCGCCTTCAGCCACGCTAAAGTTTGCGGAGCGCGTGGCGAGCAAAGGGGTGGCCTGGGTGGACGCGCCGATGACTGGGTCGAAGATCGGCGCGCAGAATGGGACGCTGGTGTTCATCGTGGGTGGAGATGAGGCGCAGATCGAGCGCCTGAAGCCGCTGTTTGCGGCCATGGGCAAGAAAATTTTCCGCATGGGCGATACCAGCAAAGGGCAGGCCACCAAGCTGGCAATGAACCTGCAGATCGCGCTTATTTTTGAAGGTTTCGCCGAGGCGCTGACCCTGGCTACGAAATTGGGCGTCGACTCGCAACAGCTGGTTTCGTTGATCGACGCGACCATGGTGAAGTCGGGAGTGGTCGAATACAAGGCTCCGTTCGTTTTGGCGCGCGACTTCACGCCGAACTTTCCACTGCGGCTCATGCACAAAGACATTCGGTTGACGCTGGAGGCGGCCAAAGAAGCGCGCGTGAAACTGCCTGCGCTCGAAACCGTGGAAGAAATCTACGAACTCGCAACCGAAGAGGGTCACCAGGATTTGGACTACGCCGCTACATTGACGCTGCTGGAGAAATGGGCGGGTGTGCAAGTGAAGGGGAAAGCCGCGTAGAAGGCCACTGGCGGCCGCAAGTCCATCAGCTAAGAAGGAGCACAATGCGCTGGTATCACCATCTGGCGTACTTTTTCGGGGGTGCGTTCCTCGCGAACGCGCTGCCCCATCTTGGCAACGGAATGTCGGGGCACGCCTTTCAGAGCCCTTTCGCATCGCCGCCCGGCGTAGGCTTGTCCTCTTCGATGGTCAACGTCGCATGGGGTCTCTTCAACCTTACCATCGGCTACCTACTGGTCTGCCGTGTCGGCAGCTTCGATCTGCGCAAGACCCAGCACGTGCTTGTGCTTGGGGTCGGCATCCTTGTCATGTCCCTTATGCTGGCCCACACATTCGGACGGTTCCACGGGGGACTGTGAGCCGGTTTTTACTGAATCCTGCAGACCGCTAATCCCGCAGGACCTGCGCGAAGACATCATGGTCCACGTTGCCGCCCGTGACTACCAGGCCTACGCGCTTTCCGCGTAGCGTCTGCTTCTCTTTCAAAGCGGCGGCCAATCCAGCGGCGCCGGCACCTTCCACTACGTTGTGCGTGTCGGTGAAATAGATCTTCATGGCGTGGGCGATTTCTTCTTCGCTCACCTGCAGCACGCGGTCGACGTTTTCGAGAACCACCGCGAGCGAGGCGTCATCCGGCACACGGCAGGCCATGCCGTCGCCCAGCCGCGTGGTGACAGGAGCGGCGACCTTTCGTCCGGCCTCAAACGAGAGCGCGTAGGCGGGGGCGCCTTCCGGCACCACGCCCACAATCCTAGTCCTCAGATTCAGGCCGTTGCGAACCGCGCTGCAGGAGCAGATGCCTGATCCCTGGCCGATGGGCACGTAAACCACGTCGAGATCGACCACTGCGGAGAAAAACTCGAGCCAGTACGTGGCCACACCTTTCACAATGTTGTGGTGGTAGGAGGGCACGAAGTGCCAGCCGTGCTCGGCAGCGAGTTTCTGCGCGTGCTCTTTAGACTCTTGAAAGTCATTGCCAAACTCGATGAGATCGGCGCCCTGGGCGCGCATGGCGGCATTTTTCTCGGCGCTGTTTCCGTGTGGCACCACAACGTGCGCCGCCACGTTGAACCGGCGCGCTGCCAGCGCTACCGACTGGCCGTGATTGCCGCGCGTGGCCGCGACCAGGCCTTTTATTTGGTTCGATTCGCGAAACAATTCCGCCGCATAAACTATCGCGGTGCGCGCCTTAAACGCCCCTATGGGCGTGTGGTTCTCGTGCTTTACCCACACTTCGGCGCCCAGCCGCTCGCAGAGCAGAGGCCAGACAATCTGCGGTGTCGGGGGCATCACGGCATAGACCAACTGCTGGGCAGCCTTGATTTCGGCGATGGTTGGCAGGGACGTAGTCGGCATTGCGACCACGGATCGGTTCATCATGGAAAATTGGACCTCGGGACCTCAGGCGTCGGACCTCAGAATTCAGGCCACAGGCCGCCGCGTGCTTCTGACCGCGGAATGGCTGACTTCTGAACGTCGGACTTCTGAATTGTCTCTGATCATCGCTCGCGTCTGATGGATTCAAATTAAGGCCGACTTACGGGGCGACAAGAAATGGACTAAGCCCTTCCCGTTACCTTGGTAACGGCGCAAAAACCGCTATTACACAAGTATTACAGTCACTTGCAGCGGTCCCTGATAGGTTAGCAAAAGAAGAAGTCAACGCCACAACGGGGACCGTCACTTGGACATGGAACTGCAAGATCTGGAAAAACCACAAGCCGAACGCGACGAAATTAATTGGGTCACAGCGATCTTCATGTCGCTATTTCACGTTGGGGCCATCGCGGCGATTTTCTTTTTCACCTGGAAAGCACTGTTCGTTGCGATGTTCCTGTGGTGGATTTCGGGCAGCCTCGGGATCGGCATGGCTTATCACCGCCTGCTCACGCACCGCGGGTATAAGACTCCGAAGTGGGTGGAATATTTCCTTACCGTTTGCGCCACGCTGGCGCTCGAAGGCGGACCGATTTTCTGGGTAGCGACGCACCGCATTCATCACCAGCATTCCGATCAGGAAGGCGATCCGCATTCGCCGATCGACGGCAAATGGTGGGCGCACATGGGCTGGATTCTGATGGGCAAGTCGATGCACCATGACACGACCACGCTGGCCCGCTACGTTCCCGACCTCGCCAAAGACAAGTTTCACGTGTGGATCACCAAATATCACTATGTGCCCATGATTGTGCTGGGCGGGATTCTGTTCGCGATCGGCGGAATGCCGTTCCTGATGTGGGGAATTTTCATGCGCACCGTGGTGGGGCTCCATGCTACCTGGCTGGTGAATTCGGCCACGCACTCGTGGGGGACGCGCCGTTTCGCTACACGCGATCTTTCCACCAACAGCTGGTGGGTGGCCGTGCTGACTTTTGGCGAAGGCTGGCACAACAATCACCACGCGCACCCGACGGCCGCGCAGCATGGGTTTACCTGGTATGAAGTCGATATGAACTGGTACGGCATTTGGGCGCTGAAGCAGTTGGGCCTGGCCTGGGACATCAAGCGCGTGAAGCTCGCGGAAGTGGAACGCGGATTGGTGCCAACACCGAATGGGCGGCTCATCACACCGGCCATGCCGGAAGGCTTGGTTGCCGGCGACTAATCCGCGAAGTGACTCACCCTGGTTTGTTTGGCACGACTCAAGAACCCGCCTTTTCCGGCGGGTTTTTTTGTTGGGCGAAATTACTTGGCTATTGGCTACCTGGCACCGCGCTGTGAGAGTCGAGGTAGGAGCGCGCATGAGCGACCTGCAGAAGATCGGAATCGGCGGATCTCCAGGCTGCCAAAAACTCCGCATACCCGGCCGCGGCCGCCGTGATCTCTCCAGCTTGCTCGCTGGCCATCGCAATGCCGTAGAGCGGGAAGCCGGAATGTGGCCGCTCGACCAGCGCTTCCTGGTACGCTGCCTTCGCGTCGGTCCAGTCTGAAACACTGAGGAACGCCGCGGCTTCGGTTTCGCCAACAGGCCGAATGTAGGCAGGCGGCTCGCGGTATCCGAGTGCTTTCTCTTCTTGGGTGGCTTGTGCGTATAGCTTTTTCGCGTCGTCGTTAAGCTTCTTTGCGAGAAGCAAACCAGCGCGCAGCTCGAGAGACATGATGGATAAGTCGCTGACTAACGGATCCGGCAAAGCGTCCGGCATCACCTGCAGCTTCGGTGGAGTTGCGTCTGCGGCCGCTTTGCTCTTGTACGTTTCTTTCGCCTTGGCCCGCGCTTCGTCTTTCAGCCGGTTCGAGAGTCGCCAGAGCTCGGCATCGAACAGCTCCGACGCTGCCTCTGCCCGAGACAGATCGTGCTGATCGAGCGCCTGCATGCCGAGAGCGAACTGAGTTAACTGCCGCGCCAGAAACTGGAGATTGGGAAGCGCCGGAGGCGGATCGCTGGACTTCAGCAATTCGAGAGCTGCGGTCCAATCCGCCGAGCGCAGAGCGACCGGGAGCCGGGGGTTGAGGCGCGAAATGGCGTCGCGCGGCGACCAGGGGTACAGCGTGCTTGCAAGCTCACCGCGCGCGTCCTTCAGTTTGGCTGACACCGCGATCGCCTCGTTAAATTCACCAGCTTCGAGGAGGTTGGCAATGGCGTACATCAGGTTATGCACGTAGTTCCAGTCGTCGTCGACCTGCACGCGCTGCGTTTGCAAGTACTGCTCGTCGACTTTCATGGATGCCGCAAACGATTCCTTCGCGCGAGCGTAGTCGCCCAGACGATAGAAAATATGGCCGGGCATATGGACCATGTGTCCTGAAGCGGGCGCCAGACCGCCGAGAATTTCGGCGCTGTGCAGGGCTTGTTCCGGGTGAGGGCTGGCCTCAACGGCGTGAATCCAGTAGTGATTCGCGGCAGAGTTGTCTGGGTCTTCCTTGAGGATGCTTGCGAAAATCGCGAGATCTTCTTTGTTGCCCGCGCGCGAAAGCGCATTGGCAAGAAAAATTCGCGCCTGCGTATTCTTGGGATCGCGCTTGATGAGCTTGCGGTACAGTCGAACTTCCTCTGACTCCTTCGCGCCTTTTTGGTTTTCTTTCTGTCCGGATTTCTCGGCGGCTTCGGCTGCAGCGCTCGCTTCGATAATCAATCGCTCCGCTTTGCCGGCGTGGTTCTTTAAGCTGACTGCTTTGGCTAATGCCTGCTCCTGGTAGTAACTGGTCTCGATCCGGTAGTTTGATTTGTAGGCCCGGTAAATCCCCCAATAGCACATCGCGCACTGCGGATCGACGCGAACGCCCTGCTCGAAGGCGCGAGCTGATTCGTAGTCCCAGAAGTCATGGAGCAAATTCAAGCCCTGATCAAACCACATTTGCGCGTCCGGCGAGGCAGTGATGCGGAGGTGGGCGTTACCAATCCCGGTGAGTTTCTGAGGTGGCGGCAACTTCTCCGGAGCAACCGCCTCCCGCGTTTCCGTGGTGTGAGCGTTGGTGGCGTGACAGTTCATGCCGCTCTGCGCAGCCAGTCGCGGGGCTGGGAGAACGATCAGATCACAACACATCAACGCGAATGCAGCCCCCTTTCGCAATGACGAAACAGGATATGACTTAACTGGCGTCACCGATTATTCTCCCGAACCCCTCGAAGGCTTGCATTCTAGACCAAAAACTGGAAAACGAGTGCTCGTTGGAAACGGCATGGTGGCCGTGGCAGCCGCGAGGATTAGTAGCGACTGGCCGTGAAAGCGGTAAAATTGCGTTGACCGTCTTTTCGTCGTTCTATTCGTCATTCTATTCGTCACTCGCTATGCGCATCACGAGCCGCCGCGGAACTATCGTGTTTTTTCTCTGCCTGGGCATCGGCCTGGTGGCGCTGGCGGTTGCGCTGAATGTGGGATGGGTCATCCTCAACTGGCGCGAAGGCGTCCTGCTGTTCTTTGGAATCATTTTTTTTGCCGTGATTATTGCCGGCATGATTGTGAACACGACGTTTCTGCTGCGCGAGATCCGGCGCAACGAGCAGCACGACAGTTTCATCAATGCTGTGACTCATGAACTGAAAACGCCGGTGGCGTCGATTCGGCTGCACCTGGAAACACTGCAGCGCCGTGATCTTCCGGAAGCGCAACGGCAGGAGTTCTACCGCTTGATGCTGCGCGATACTGACCGCCTCACCGACACCGTGGAACAGGTTTTGCGGGCGGGACGCGCTGGGGACAAGAAAGCGGGAAGAGAGAAGGTTGAAGTCGACTTCCGGCAAGTGGTGCGTGACAGCATGGACGTGGCCCGCACCCGCCATCGCTTGCCGCCGGAAGCGCTGCGTTATGAAGAAGCTGGCGCAAGCTCCGCGGGAGTGAATCCCGAAGGAACGAAGGCTGCCGGAACGAATGGTGCGGGAATGAGCGGAGCGCCGGTGCGGGTACAGGGTAGCGCCGAAGATCTGCGCACCGCGGTTTTGAACCTGCTGGATAATGCCATTAAGTATTCGGGTGAAAACGTGGAAGTGCGGGTACGCCTGGAAACGCCCGACGAAAAACACGTGGTGCTAAGCGTGCAGGATCAGGGTGTGGGAATTTCCCCCGATGATGTGAAACTGATCTTCCGGCGGTTCTATCGCGTCAGCCATCGTTCCCTGGCGCATGTGAAGGGAACCGGCCTGGGCTTGTTCATTGTGAAGGCGATTGCGCAAAAACATGGCGGCAAAGTGTTTGCTGAAAGCGAAGGCGAAGGTCAGGGTACGACCGTGACGCTGCAACTGCCGCGAATGGCATCTCCGGGGCCGACCGCATGAGCCGCGTCCTGGTGGTCGAGGACGAAGAGCATCTGGCCCAGGGACTGCGCTTCAACCTGGAGGCCGAGGGCTATTCCGCGGAGGTTGTCGGCGATGGCGAAACCGCCACCGAGCGGCTGCTGCGGAAAAATGAAAACTTTGACGCTGTGGTGCTCGACATCATGCTGCCTGGCAAAGATGGATTCAGCGTGGTTTCCGAATTGCGGGCGGCGCGGAATTATGTTCCGGTGCTGATGCTCACGGCGCGCGGGCGTCCCGAGGATGTGCTGAAGGGTTTCGCATCCGGAGCCGACGACTATCTGCCCAAGCCCTTCGATCTGGAAATTCTGCTGGCGCGTCTGCAGGGGCTGTTGCGGCGCAGCCAGTGGGTGCGGACTGCGCAGACTCAGGCCCAGAGTGATGGCACGCAGGGCGGAGCCGCAGCCACTGGCGATGGGCACAGCGTGGAGGATTTCGGGAGTTTTTCGTTTAGCGGGAAGACTATCGATTTCGGTGCACTCGAATTGCGCAGTGGCGACCACACGATTCACTTGACACTGATGGAATCTGAACTGCTCCGCCATCTGGTGCAGAACGATGGCAAGGTGGTTTCGCGCAAACAGATTCTGGAGGAAGTTTGGGGTCTGCACGAAGACACCGACACGCGCGCCATCGACAATTTCGTGGTGCGGCTGCGGCGCTATATTGAAGACGATCCAGCGAAGCCCCGCCATCTGCTGACGGTGCGAGGGGTGGGGTATCGATTCCTGGCGCGGCCGAGCTTTTAGCTCAAAGCGATTGACCGACAACTGGAATCCAGGCAGCGATAAAGCGCCGCAGCCTAAGAGCTCCTCACGGTTGGAATGGCGGCGGGGCGCTGGGCGTTCATGCGCGGCAGAGTTCCGATACTAATGCTTCGCGGCGTTCGATGGCGATAGTGTCAGCGCGCTTCAGGACCACGCTATATACCGATACCGACAGTGCCGCCAGCACCAGGAAGAGCAGCGTGGCGATCCAGAAGTTGTTGTAGAGACGCGCCAGCATGAAGGCGGCCACGCCCACGGCAACGATCACCAGTTGAACTACCAGGCTGATAAGCACGGTGACCTGGGAGGCGCGCTGCCGGCCGATGGTGGAAACGTCCACGCGTTTGGGTGAGTAGAGGGAAAGCAGATTTCCCGCGGTAAAGTTCAAAGGCGCCGCAAAAAGCAGGCCCGCCAGCGTGGCAACCGTGACTTCAAATGCCGGTCTGCCGTAGACGAACGTGATAAGCAGCCAGGCTAGCGCGGCATCGGCCAGCATAATTCCCGCGTGCATGAGGTTCTTGGCCAGCACAATCTGACGAAAGCGCGCGGGCGAGGCAAAGAAAAACTGAATGCCGCCAGCGTCACCGCCAAAGCTGTTGTAGACGATGTTAGTGAGCGCCAGCAGCGAGTAGGCGGCAGCCGCCGGAAATGCCACGTCGGGCGCGCGCATGAAATGGGTATGCCACATCGACCGCGCCGGCCCGAGACGAAAAACCACCAGCATGAAAAGCGGCACGATCAGGGCCAGCAGCATGGCGCCGCTGCGCGACAGATAGCGGACCTCTTTCTCGAACACCGCGGCCACGATTTGCGAAAACCCGGGCAATCTCCATCCCAGGCGTAGTCCGTGGGCTTCCTGCTTCACGCCGGCAGCGGCAGCTTCGTTCAGGTTTTCGCCGCGATACTGGGCGCGCAGGCGCAGATGGAGCAGACATCCCATGAGTGCTGCCATGCTTCCGAGAAAAAGGAACGAGCTGGCGCCCACCGCGAAACGCTCGTGAACGACCTGCGCAATGGCATCCGCGGCCAGGCCGGGCGGCAGGAAGGCTTGCACCGAGACGACTAAATCCAGTGTCTTCTGCGCCGCGGGCCGCCGTTCGAAGTGCTGCATGGCCGGGCCGATGAGCTGGATGCTGAGCATGACCAGAATGAAAAGCACGCCCATAATTTCACGCGTGCGCCGCTGCGCCAGCCAGCGCTCGAGCCAGGCGAAGACCATCTGCAGGAACAGCAGGTTGAAGGCGCCAAACAGCAGCACCACAGGCAGCGCCCAGACCAGCAACAGCCGACTGGCAGCGGCAATGCCCAGCAGCATTCCGGTTAGCCACAGACAGCCCAGCGCGGTGGCCGGATCGAAGCAGCCATAAGCCAGACGAATCAGAAAATACGCGCGATAGCCGAGCGGGAAGCGCAAAAGATCACCGGAGTCGGGATTGTTGGTGAAGGCGGTCGACATGATTGGAAAAAGCTGCCAGAACAGAAACACCGCCCAGAACATTACAGCCAGCATTTCCGGCTTGCCCTGCGAAACGAAATACCAAGCCGCGAATCCGCACGCCAGCGTGCCACCGAACCCGCCCACCCCAAAAAAAATCGTCATGATGACGCGCGAAATCACTTCCGCTTTTCCGCGCGAGCTGCGCAGCGAGTTGGCGAACATCCGCCAGCGTAGCCCGGCGATGGCGGCGAGTTGGGCGCGGGGGCGTATGGTGGGGGTGGTCATGTCTAGCCCAGCCAGGAAAGTTCCTGCTCTGCCTGGCGGCTGCCTCCTACGATGCGGAGGAAGATTTCCTCCAGCGTCAGCTTCTCGGCCGAAGCTACGTGGCGCGACGCGCCGTCTCCGGATGGGCCAGCTCCGGCCGCGAGGGCTTGGGCTTCGACTCCGGCGCGGAGTTCTTCTAAGGATCCCTGGGCGACCAGCCGTCCCTGATGGATGATGGCGACGTGGCTGCACAGGCGCTCCACGATTTCGAGCACGTGCGAGGTCAGGAAAATCGTGGCGCCACGCGCGATCATGCCTTGCAGCATGGATTTCAGCGTGCCGGCGGCGATGGCGTCCACACCCTCGAAGGGCTCGTCGAGAAACAGAACCTTAGGGCCGTGGATTACGGCCGCGGCCATGGCCAGCTTTTTTTGCATGCCGTGCGAATAGTCGGTGACAAGTTTCTTGGGCTGGTCGGCGAGTTGCATGAAGTCGAGCAGTTCGGTGGCTCGTTGGGCAGCGGTGATGCGGTCCAGGCCATACATGCGGCCTGCGAAATTCAGGAACTCCGACCCGGTGAGGCGACCAAATAGAGCCATGCCTTCTGGGACCACGCCGATCTGCCGCTTGACGTTTACTGGATCGGTGTTGAGATCGAGTCCGAGGATTTCAATTTGCCCGGAACTTGGCGCGAGCAGGCCAGTGAGCATCTTGATGGTCGTGGATTTTCCTGCGCCGTTGGGGCCGAGGAAGCCAAAAAATTGGCCGGGAGCAACTTGCAGGTTAACGCCGTCGACGGCCAGCAGTTCGCCGAAGCGCCGGGTCAAGCCTTGAGTGGAGATGGTGGGCGCGGAGTCCATGAAAGCTCTGAATCTAGCATAGTCGGGGGCTTCCGGTAGGGCGGGGGATTGGCGTTCCGGTTCCGGTAACGTCAGACGATGCACTCGCCGAAAGAAGAAGCAAGCCAAACGTCCGAATCTTTGCAACCTGCGCGCACTACTTCCGTCTGATGCATCTGCTGCGATACAGTGGGTGCGATGAAGCGCTCC
>Ga0224561_1000109_pt1 | contig 11540 bp, 9 predicted proteins | sample CSU2metagenome_FD_180953 | JGI IMG/M metagenome (GOLD analysis project Ga0224561, IMG submission 180953) | Soil microbial communities from Bohemian Forest, Czech Republic - CSU2 | ecosystem: Environmental > Terrestrial > Soil > Temperate forest | place: Czech Republic: South Bohemian Region... | reverse complement strand
AGGCTCAACGAGCGAAACAGCGTCAGTGGAACCTACTTTTTTGGAGACAACTCGGGCAATGTGGAAGACTTCCCCGAACTGCAGCAGAAATGGCTCTCGACGATTCACACTCGCGCACAAGTGGTGGGCGGAAACTGGATTTGGACGCCCAGCGCCCGCTGGGTGAACGAGGCGCGCGTTGGCTACAACCGGCTGTATCAGCCGACGCTGCCTGACGATCTCAACACTCCGGCCTCCTCGTACGGTCTGGATACGGGCATAAGCGGACCTTTTACCGGGGGACTGCCGCGCATCGGCTTTGGCGGATACTTTTTCCCCGGACTGGGTGGTTTCAAGTGGCCAAAGTTTCAAGGACCCGACTCCATCACACAGTTTGTGGATCACGTTTCTTACACCGCTGGTAAGCACGCCTTAAAATTCGGCGGAGATATCCACTACAACCAAGTCACGAACGCCGCATACGGCAACGCCCGAGGCAGCATCACATTCCTGGGCGGCGTTGTGAGTCCCGGCCCCCCTCCCGCCGGCGTCCCTATCGCTTCGTCCCCGCTCGAAGACTTCATGGCTGGCGCACCGTTCAAGTCGTCGGTCGAGGTGGGAAATCCGACCCTGCAGCTGCACAACTGGGCGTACGGGGGATTTTTCCAGGATGACTTTAGAGCCACCAAGAACCTGACCATCAACTTCGGGGTACGCTACGAATTCAGCAGCGTTCCGCAGGAAGCGCACAACCTCCTGGGAAATTTTGATCCCAACCTGGGCCTGGTACAGGTGGGCCATCAAATCAGCAGCCTCTATAACCCGGATCACAAGAACTTCGGTCCTCGTGCAGGCTTTGCGTGGGACATTGGCGGTAACGGGCGGACGGTGCTGCGGGGCGGCGGCGGTCTGACCTATGAGACGGTGAACTGGCAGTCGTTCGTCGCCTTCAACAACGCTTTTGGGCCAGGCAGCGTTCCAACGGGAGCCCCGATTGACGCTGCTGGCGACACCTCCGGTGGCACCATTATCACGGGGAACCAAACCAAGAAGAATTTCCTTGCCTATCCCGGCACTTGGGACACGGTCCCGCTCTATTCTCCTACGGTCAATTGCGCTCCGGTCCTGGCAAGTGGCAATCCAGGGAGCCCCTGCCCCATCATGACGGTGGACCGCAATCTCACGACACCATACGTCTGGAACTGGACTTTGAACCTGCAACACGCCTTCACTCCAAAGGTATCGATCGAGGCCGCTTACGTGGGCAATCGCGGAACGAACCTGACGGGGATTCGGGACATCAACCAACCTCCTGTTGGCAGTGACTACAATCCGGCCTGCGCAGACGCGTTCCTCAACTCTCTCGATCAGCTTTGCCTTCCCTACAACAGTAAATTTCCCTATCTGATCAACATCTTCCAGATGGGTAACGTCTACCGCTCAAACTACAACGGTCTGCAAGTCACGTTGAACGCGCGCAACTATCACGGCCTGAGCATGGTGGCGGGCTATACCTACTCACACGCGTCGGATGATGTGGGTGCGAACTGGGACTTTGGCTACGGTTCCGGCTTGCCGCAGAACGCTCACGACGTGGCGGCCGAATATGCCAACAGCGACTTCGACGTTCGCCAGCGGCTTACGGTTTCGCTCACCTACGCCATTCCGGGCAAGAAGGGCTTCGGGCAGATGCGCGAAGGCTGGGAGATCAACTCGATCATAACGCTGCAGAGCCCGCAATTCTGGGGTCCGATGGATGAGGGAACGGATGCCGCCGGCGTAGGAGCGCTGCCGGTGAGCCCGCCGGCCAACAGCCCGATTCGCTGGAGTTTCTACCGTGCCGGAACTGCAACCCTCGGCAACCCGGCGGACTTCAAATCCGGGCGCGGGGTTGGAATTCCCTATTACGCGCCAGGCAGTATTCCGTCGGCCTGCTCGGCATCCGCGTTGGCGGAAGATGGCGGCGCTCCCGGTGCAGAAACGGCCTCTTTGAATTCGTTTGGCTGTTACGTCGCTGGCAACTCCGTGATGATGGCGCCGCCACTGGGCCAGTTCGGAAACATGGGGCGGAATCTGTTCGAGGACACCGGCTTCAGGAATTTTGATTTCTCCCTGGGCAAGAGTTTTCACTTTGGAGAAGCCATGCGGCTCCAGTTCCGCGCCGAGTTCTTCAACATTTTCAATCATCCGAACTTTGCCAATCCTTACGGCGGGCAGAACGGGTTTGGTCTGAACGATCCCTCGGTGCGGCCGTTCGGTTGCGGGTGCGCCACGCCAGACGTTGCCGCGGCCAATCCCGTGATCGGCTCGGGAGGCAGCCGCGCCACTCAGTTAGGCCTGAAGTTTACTTTCTAATTCGATTCACAAGCGCGATTTTCGGGCCGGACTAATTCCGTCCGGCCCTTTTTCGTAGGTCGTTTTTTGTAGATCGTTGTTTAAGCGCAGCTCGCGCCAGACTGGCGAGACGCGATGGGACCACAGGTCATTAGAGATCAGATCATAGAGATCAGAAAAAACATGAAGATTAGAATTCAGTTCCTTGTCGTTATCGTTGCCTTCGCGTTGGCAGGCGCCGCAATGGCGGCGGAAGCCGCGCTTGCCCAAAAACCTGCGCAGGAGCTTCCCAAGAACCAGGAGGTTCCGAACAACCAGCGGCGCGAGCGCACCATCGACGAGATCAAGGTGGAAGCCGTCCGGCGCGCCGAGGTTGGACAGTACCCGCTGATCGGGCTCGATCCTGGCGACGTGAAAGAAGCCTTCACCAGCATCCACACCAGCGACAAAGACGAATGGGCCGCGGGTTTCATGCATGTCGCCGACCGCTACTTCGACGAAGCGAAGTCGCTCGAGAAGTCGACGGACAAGGCCGATCTGGCCAAGGCCAACGCCGATTATGTCCGCGCCTGGCGGCTGTATTCCTTCGGACGCTGGCCCATTCCGGCGTCTCCGGGCAAGCAGCGATCGTATGAAAAGGCCATTGAGTCGTTTCTGGCGCACGCGAAATTTTTCGATCCGCCGCTTGAAGTCGTGCACATTCCGTTCGAAGGCAAAGAAATCACCGGCTATCTGCGCCTGCCGAAAAATCCGACGGGGCCGGTGCCGCTGGTGATTGCGGTGAACGGACTCGACAGCCGCAAGGAGGACCTCACCGAAAGTTTCGGAGCGATCCTGCCTTTCGGCATCGGATTTCTCGCGGTGGACGGCCCCGGAACCGGCCAGGCGCCGATCAAAGTCAGCGAAACTTCCGAGCGCATGCTCACGAAAGTGATCGACTACGCGCAGTCGCGCCCCGAGATCGATAAGACTCGCATTGCCATGCACGGCGTGAGCTGGGGAGCCTACTGGGCCACGAAAATGGCGATTGTCGAACGCGCCCGGCTGCGCGGCGCCAGCGCGCAGTCTCCGCCGGTCGACAGATTTTTCCAGAAAGATTTCCTGATGAACTCGCTGCTGGGCAACCGCGAGTATCTTTTCGATCAGGTTCCTGCGCTCATGAACATTCTCGAAGGCGTGCACACGTTCGACGAAATGGGCGAGTACTTGCCGAAAATGTCGCTCGTCCACCAGGGCCTGCTCGGCAAACCGATGGCCCCCATGCTGATCCTGTCGGGAGTCCTCGATACGCAGGTGCCCATCGAAGATGAATACCTATTGCTCAGTAAAGGCGACGTGCCGAAAGAAGCGTGGATCAACCCGCGCGGCGGCCACCTCGGCCGCCAGGTGGGAGTCTGGCCCGACCCCCGAATTTTCAAAGAAGTGATTATTCCGTGGCTGGTAAAAACGCTGGAGGCCCCGGCGAATTAGTGGAGCGGCTGGACGCCGCTCCTTTCAAGTGAAAAAACAAAGGCGAGACTTAATCAGTTTGGAGTGACTCGATGTTGTAGCTGGTTGGACCACCATACCAATTTCGCGCGCCTATTTCTATATGTCTACTTTTACTCAAATCCCGCCTCTTCAACCCGACTCCCCTGCCCCTCAGTCCCAGCCCTTCTACGCTTCGCTTTGGGTGCAGGTGACTGTCGCCATCCTGCTGGCGGTCCTGTTGGGCTATGTCAGTCCAGCGCGCGCGGTGGCCATGAAACCCCTGGGCGACGCCTTTATCCGCCTGATCACGATGATTATTGCGGTGATGATCTTCTGCACGGTGGTGACGGGAATCGCAGGCATGCAGGATCTGCGTAAGGTGGGCCGGGTCGGCGGGAAAGCTTTGCTTTATTTTGAAATTGTCTCGACGCTGGCACTGGTTGTTGGATTTGTTGTCGGCAACGTCGTGCACCCGGGCGCTGGCTTCAACGTGAACGCATCCACGCTCGATGCCCGTGCCGTCGCTGACTATGCGGGCCAGGCCAAGGCACAAAGCGTCACCGAGTTTCTGATGCATATCATCCCGACGACGGTGGTCGATGCCTTCGCCAAGGGGGACATCCTGGAAGTTGTCTTCGTCTCGATCCTATTCGGCTTTGCCGTATCGGCCGCGGGTGAACATGCCCAACCTCTGGTCACAATGCTGGAGGCACTCACCAAAGTCGTATTCCGCATGGTCAACATCGTCATGCGCTTCGCGCCGATCGGCGCGTTCGGCGCCATGGCATTCACGATCGGGAAGTATGGACTGGCCTCACTCGGCCCACTCTTGCGCCTGATCGCTACGTTCTACGTGACTTCAATTCTTTTTGTGCTCATCGTATTTGGCGGAGTCGCGTGGCTCGCAGGGTTCAGTTTGATAAAGTTCCTGCTGCACATTAAAGAAGAAATCCTGCTGGTGTTGGCCACCAGCTCTTCCGAGACCGCCATCCCGACGCTGATGGAGAAACTCGAAGCGCTAGGCTGCTCGCGATCTCTCGTCGGCCTGGTGGTGCCAACCGGATACACCTTCAACACCGACGGAAGCGCTCTGTATATGACGATCGCAGCGCTTTTCGTCGCACAGGCCACCAACACGCACCTGACGCTGCTGCAGCAGTTGACGATCTTTTCCGTCGCCATGCTGACTTCGAAAGGAGCCAGCGGGGTGCAGGGAGCATCGTTCATCGCGCTGGTCGGAACCCTAAGCGTGATTCCCGCCATTCCGGTCGCCGGGATGGCGCTCATCCTCGGCATCGACCGCTTCATGAGCATGTTCCGTGCCTTGGTCAACATGATCGGCAATGGCGTGGCCACGCTGGTGGTAGCGCGCTGGGAGAACGAACTCGGGCGGGAGACGCTGCAGCGCAATTTGGCGTGAGAACACAACCAGCCCCTCGGCAGGTATGATGAGAGCCCCTGGAGACTTACGCCATGACCGAACAAGTTGCTTTCGTCACCGGAGCCAATGGCGGCCTCGGAACATACGTCACAAAAGCCTTGCTGGACGCCGGCTTCGTCGTGGCCGGGCTCGCGCCTAAGATCCAGCAGTCCGACTTCAATCACCCGAATTTCACTGCGCTTCCCGTCACACTCGACAGTCTCGACGCGGCGAACAAGGCAACTGGCACAGTCATCTCCCGCTTCGGACGGATCGACATTCTCGCGCATCTGATTGGCGGGTTCGCCGGCGGCAAAACCCTCGCCGAAACGGACGACGCCACGTTCCAGCGTATGTTTGATATGAATCTCAACAGCGCTTTCCACATTCTGCGCGCGGTCATCCCGCTCATGCGCAAGGCCGCTGCGGGGCGCATCATCGCCATCGGCAGCCGTGCCGCGGAAGACCCCGGACCTGGCGTGGGTGCTTACAGCGCATCGAAGGCGGCGCTGGTATCGCTGATCCGCACGGTTGCGGCCGAGAACAAAGATGCCGGCATCACCGCCAACGTGATCCTCCCTGGCACTATGGACACGCCCGCCAATCGCAAAGACATGCCGGGCGCCGATGTGTCGCAGTGGGTGCAGCCGGCCTCGGTCGCGAGCCTGATCGTGTGGTTGGCCGGCGATGCCGGCAAAGACGTCACTGGAGCGGTTATTCCCGTCTACGGCCGCGGCCTGTAGCGCATCCTGGCGCAAAGTTCTCGGACCGCAATGATGGGGCGTGATCTTTGAACCAAGCGAAAAGCGAAGATAACTGGGCCGCAGATTTGAGATGCTTAGGCCGTTCCCGAACCGGGAGGTAATCCTTTCGTAACCAGCCTTTTGCACAATTTTTGCTGCACATTCACACTGCTGCAATATTGTGCAGGTAGCATCTAAGCTGGAGAGGACGCTCCATGGGTTCACCGCGGATTTCCAAATCGCTGCCGCTGCAGGTGGCCGCCGTCTGCTTTCGGCGGCGCGGTCCCGACGTGGAGTTCCTGCTGGTAAACACCAACGGCGGGAACAAGTGGACTTTCCCCAAAGGGTCTCCCGACGCGCACCTTTCCCACAGCCAGGCCGCCGAGCGTGAAGCCGTGGAAGAAGCTGGCGCAACGGGCACCATCGAGCCGCGCCACTTTCACCTCTACATTCATTCCAAGGGCGTGTTCTGGCAGGCGGGCGGCGTGCAGGAATTCGTAGTCAAAGCATTTCTGATGGAAGTGCAGCACATGCGCCGACCCGATGAGGCCATGCGCCATCCCACCTGGTTCAGTGCGGAAGAAGCCAAACGCCGTCTGGCCAAAGGCCGCGAAGTGAAGTATGCTCGCGAACTCGAAGCCGTGATCGACCGCGCGTTGGAGCGCATCCAGTTCCGCAGCGCACTCTGGGGAGCTGACTCCTCAACCCGCCACACACGCGCCGCCGTCCAGTCATAAACCTTCACTCTTCACGCTTCGCTCGGGACTCAGGACTCGGTACTGATTCTGTGAGACGATAACTCCAGCCCATGATTCAGCTTTCCGCCGCCGGAAAACGTTTCGGCCACAAGCTGCTGTTCGAAAATGCCGACTGGCTGATCACGTCTCACGACCGGGTTGGCCTGGTGGGCGCGAACGGCACCGGCAAGACCACGCTGATGAAGGTTCTGGCCGGGCTCGACACGCTCGACTACGGCGCGCTCACCATCGCCAAAGGAACTACGGCCGGATACCTTCCGCAGGATGGGCTGTCACTCTCGGGACGAACGGTTTTCGCCGAATGCATGTCGGTGTTTGACGAGCTGCGCGCCATGGAGCGCGAGCTGGAAACCCTGACTCACAGCATCGCGGAACTCGACCACACCAGCACGGCATATGCGGATGTCGCCGATCGTTACCACCGCCTGGAACACGAGTTCCAAACCCGCGGCGGCTACTCCATTGAAGCCGAAGTTGGCAGAGTGCTGATGGGATTGGGTTTTCGCAAAGAAGACTGGGAGCGGCAAACCGACGAATTCTCCGGCGGCTGGCAAATGCGCCTCGCGCTCGCCAAGCTTCTGCTGCAGAAGCCGAACCTGCTGCTGCTCGATGAGCCCACCAACCATCTTGATCTCGAAGCGCGCAACTGGCTGGAAGAGTATCTGCACGACTATCCGCATTCGTTTGTGCTGATTTCCCACGACCGCTATTTTCTCGACGTGACGGTGAACAAGATCGCCGAAATCTGGAATAAGCGCTTCTGGTTCTATACGGGCAACTACGACAAATTCCTCGCGCAGAAAACCCAGCGCAACGAACAGTTGCAGGCCGCTTACCGCAACCAGCGCGACCGCATTGAGCAGCTTGAAGTCTTCATCAACCGCTTCCGCTACCAGGCTACTAAGGCTAAGCAGGTGCAGAGCCGCATCAAGGAACTGGAGAAAATTGAGCGCATCGAAGTTCCGCCCGAAGAAAAGACTATTCACTTTTCGTTCACCCAGCCCAAGCAGAGCGGGCGGATCGTGGCTGAATTCGTTGGCGTGGCCAAGAGCTATGCAGGCAAAGATGGCACGGAGAAAAACGTTTTCCGCGACGTCAGTTTCATGATCGAGCGCGGCGACCGCATCGCGCTGGTGGGCATCAATGGCGCGGGAAAATCCACGCTGATCAAGCTGTTGGCTGGCAGCGAACCGCTCACCAGCGGCGAATTCCGCCTCGGCCATAACGTGGATCCGGACTACTTCGCGCAGGATCAGTACAAGGAACTCAACCCCGACGCACGGATTCTCGACGATCTCGGCGATCTTTCGCCGAGCTCCACGCAGACCGAACTCCGCGGCCTGCTCGGCTGCTTCCTCTTCTCCGAAGACGACGTCTTCAAGAAGCTCGGCGTGCTTTCCGGCGGCGAACGCGGCCGCTACGCGTTGTTGCGCCTGTTGCTGCATCCCGCGAATTTCCTGCTGCTCGACGAGCCCACCAACCACCTCGACCTGCGCGCCAAAGACGTCCTGCTGGGCGCGCTCATGGAATACACCGGAACCGTCGTCTTTGTCTCCCACGACCGCTATTTCATCGACAACCTGGCCACACGCGTGTTCGAGATCGGCGACGGCAAAGTCGAAATTTATCCCGGCAATTATGAAGACTATCTCTGGCGCAAGCAGGGCGGGGACAAAAAAGCGCCGACGCTCGAGGACGTGCCCCGAACCAGTGCGCCGCGAAACCGAAACCCGTCCGCCCCGAGCGCTGCGAAGCCCCTAACAACTGCGCCAACCAACGGAAATTCTGCCGCGGAGCCCGCAAAGACCCTGGAAGAATCAAAAGCGAAGCGCGTCAATCCCATCAAGCGCAAACAAATCGAAGATCGCGTACACGAACTGGAAGAAGCGATCGCCCGCGCCGAAGCTTCCATTGCCGCCTGCGAGACCTCATTGCAGAATTTTGTGAGCCCCGAAGAAAGCCAGCGCCAATCCCAGGCGCTTGATCAGCACAAGGCCAGTCACGCCGCTTGGATTGAAGAATGGGAGGGTCTGTCCCGAGCCCTGCAGGAGTCCGACTGACTTGTGGAACGGACCGCTGTTGCGCGCTGGCTTTTTGGTGGCGCAGGCAAGCGGGCAACAGTGCCCCGCTCCACACGAACTGCTCCACGCGTCCCGCTTCACACGACCCCAGTGGACACGTTCTTCCGTAATCTCGGTAATCTGCTTACCTGTGTGCGATAGTCAGATTGGCCGAACGGGCAGCAACTCCCGCCAGCCACAAATTTCAGACCAACCGCATGGAGCGGGCCAGCCAGCGAGGCGCCGCGCGGGAACCCAAGGAAGGTCGCAATGCTTCAGTCGTCGGAGAATTCTTTCCTGAAGTCGAACACACCGGCTTCCAACCCCAACTCGTTCAACCCAATCAAAACCGTCACCGCCCCCGTAGACCAGGCCACCATCGGCCGCACTCTGGTCATCAAGGGTGAGATTACCGGCTCGGAAGCGCTCTACATCGATGGCCGTATCGAAGGCAAAATCACCATGCCCGAGAGCCGCGTCACCATCGGGCGCAACGGCAAGGTCGATGCCAGCATCTCTGCCCGCGAAGTGGTTGTGATGGGCAAGGTGAACGGCAACATCGAATGCACCGACCGCGTCGATATTCGCAGCGAAGGTTCCGTCACCGGCGACGTTTCCACCGCGCGCATCAGCGTGGAAGATGGCGCAGTGCTCAAGGGCGGCATCCAGGTGCGCAGCTCCGACACCAAGAACCAGCAGTCGAAGGCCGCGGATTCGGCGAAGGCTCCCGAAATGCCGAAGGCTTTGTCCGCAACCGCCAACGCGTAGTGGTTTGAGGATTTACCGCAGCACGAAACAAGGGCACGCTCGCGCGTGCCCTTGTTTCTTTTCCTTGGCCTGATCCTCGCGATCGCGGCCGCTCTCCGCATCCTCCGCGATTTAAGCCTTGCTCTTCTCCGGCTTGAAATCCAGCGCTGCCGAATTCATGCAATACCGCAGCCCGGTAGGCGCCGGACCGTCCTCGAACACGTGCCCCAGGTGCGCGTCGCAAGTGGCGCAACGGACCTCAGTCCGCACCATGCCATAGGCGCTATCTTTATGCTCGACCACGCCACTGCCCTCGGCCGGCTTGTAAAAGCTGGGCCAGCCGGTGCCCGAATCAAACTTCGTCTTCGAATCAAACAGCGGAGATCCGCAGCACACGCAGTGGTACACCCCCGGCTCCTTCGTCTTCCAGTACGCGCCGGTAAAGGCGCACTCCGTCCCCGCCTCGCGGGTCACGTGATACTGTTCCGGCGTGAGCTTCTGCTTCCACTCCGCCTCGGGCTTCACAACTTTGTCGGCAATTTTCTCAGCCATGAATAGCTCCATTCTTATGATCCATCCCTAATACCCATTAGATGTTCCAGCACGCCGAAAGTGGCACGGGCCCGAAAGCGGTCAAACCTCATTTGGACAGGCCCAGAGTCTGACATGGATTTCAATACCTTGGCGACGACCAAAGCCAATCCTTCGTAGAACGCTAGCGCCCCGAACATCATAACCGTGGCCGCGAAAACAGTGACGATCGTAGGACGTGGGGCAACGAAATACAGGTCGAACCGTTGCGCCTGGTGGGCCAGGAATGCCTCTCGGCCACGTTGCCCCCACTTCACATAGTCGAAATGGATGTAACCGCCCAGCCCGGCACCCATAGCCAGAGCTGCAAAGAATCTGCCCAATAAGTTGATGTTCAAGGCCAAGCCACTCCGTCCGGTAAGATACAGTTTCCCGACGTTTGGCGGGATATCCGCTAACCGATTTCTTTCCCAGCTTCCCAGTACTTTCCACGAAAGAACAGCAGCGGCTCGCCTGACCGCACCACCACGTCCTCGACTTCCGCAATGAATATGGTGTGGTCGCCAGCCTCCTGCGAAGAATGCAGACGGCACTCCAGATACGCCAGCGCACCGTGCAGCATCGGAGTGCCATGCCCAGTGCGCTCAAACCGCGCCCCGGCTTCGGTTTCGGCGTGCTCATGGGTGCGGTCCGGGCGTGCGTAGTATTCCGAAATGGCCCGCTGATCTTCGCGCAGCACGTTGATGCCGAATCGCTTCTTAGCGTGCAGATGCGCGTGGGTGCGGGTATTGTGGTCCACACAAACCAGCACCAGCACCGGGTCGAGTGACACCGAGGCAAACGCGTTGGCGGTCATGCCATGGACTTCGCCGTCCAGGTCGACGGTGATGATGGTGACCCCCGTGGCGAAGGATCCCATCGCTTGTCGGAATTCGGAAGAATTCAGGCTCATTCTCGTCTTCGCGACTGCACGAAAGCTATCGTAGAGACGTTGCTGGCAACGTCTCGCTAACCACCATTTCTGCTTCTCTGGCGACCATTCGCGGCGGCGCCGGGGGAGACGTAGCAAGCTACGTCTCTACGAACGATTCCACGCGCAACCGCATACATTACCACGGCTGGCTATTGATGTATGATTCGGTTCATCCGAACCCCGTGTCGCTGACCGCAATCACGCCTGTCGCACCCATTTCAGGAGACACCGCTCTGCGCCTCATCGGCTGCCCCGACGGCGAGCTTCCCGAACTTCTCGCCGCCGCTCGCGCCGCCAAAGAACGATTCAAACCCGGCATCGTCACTTACTCGCGTAAGGTCTTCCTCCCGCTAACCAATCTCTGCCGCGATTACTGCGGATACTGCACCTTCCGCCGCGATCCCGGAGACCCCGGCGCGCACACCATGACTCCCGACGAGGTCCTCGCCGTCGCCCGCGCAGGCGAGAAACTCGGCTGCACCGAAGCTCTGTTCAGCCTGGGCGACAAACCGGAACTGCTCTTCC
>Ga0224561_1000107_pt1 | contig 11576 bp, 8 predicted proteins | sample CSU2metagenome_FD_180953 | JGI IMG/M metagenome (GOLD analysis project Ga0224561, IMG submission 180953) | Soil microbial communities from Bohemian Forest, Czech Republic - CSU2 | ecosystem: Environmental > Terrestrial > Soil > Temperate forest | place: Czech Republic: South Bohemian Region... | reverse complement strand
GAGAATCTAATCGCTGCAGGGCAGATTGACGTCCCAATTCTGTTGGGGCGTTTTCTGGTGAAGAGGTTCATCACCGTAGAAGAGATAGCAGACCTGGTCGCCTTTCTGTTCGGTCCTTCGGCGACCTCGATCACGGGCTGCAATTGGCTGATTGATGGCGGGCTTACCGCGCAGTGAACGTTACCGGGTTTCGGCTCGAGTGGCTCGACTCACGCCCATGAAGCGATCGCGCAATCAGGTGAGGGGCGGCGCTCAACGGCCACTCGGATATCTAGGGACGGACAAATGTCTTTTTCCCTCGGCTTAGTCGACTGGGCCATCTGTCTCATCGTCTTAAGTTCGAGCATCCTTCTCGGTCTGTATCTGGCCGTCCGCAAGAAATCTTCCGCGGACAGCTCCCGCTTTTTTCTGGCGGACCGCAGTCTTACCTGGCCTCTGGTCGGCGCGTCTTTGTTTGCCACCAACATCGGGGCCGAGCACCTGGTGGGGCTCTCAGGTGACGCCTACCGGTACGGACTGTCAGCCGGAACCGTCGAACTCACCACCTGCTGGTGCCTGGGATTTGCCGCGATGTTCCTGTTTCCCTTCTTCATTCGCAATCGGGTGTTCACCACGCCCGAATTTCTCGAAACGCGCTATCATCCCGCGGCGCGCGTCCTCTTCTCCGGGCTGATGCTGGCCATTTCCATCACCACCAAGATGGCATTCCACCTTTACGCGGGTGCGCTGGTGTTACACGGACTCATCGGTTGGGACGTGATGAATGTGGTCTGGATCATGGGGATCGTTGCCGCCTGCGTAACCATTGTCGGCGGCTTCACCGCGGTAGCCTACACCGATTCGATCCAGACGGGAATTATTATTCTAGGCTGCGCCGTCATGGTGCTCACCGGGCTGCACCGGGTGGGAGGATGGCACGAGCTTGCCCTAAAAGTGCCTCACGCGATACATATCGCGAAACCGTACGATGACCCGAATTACCCGTTCTGGGGCGTCCTCCTTACGGCGATTTATGCTGGCACCTTCTACTGGGGTGTGGATCAGGTGAACGTGCAGCGAGTGCTGGGCGCGCGGAACATCGACGAGGCACGTTGGGGCGCCATGTTCACGGTGCTCCTGAAGCTCACGCCAGTATTTATCTTCGCGCTCCCCGGGGTCATTGCCCTCGCGCTCTTTCCTGGACGGGACAGCAAGACCACTTTCGTGACTCTGCTCAATGAACTGCTCCCCACTGGACTGCGTGGACTGCTCCTTGCTGCCCTGCTCGCATCTCTCATCGGCTCGACACTGTCGGTTATGAATTCGGTTTCCACGCTGGCGGTGCGTGACTTCGTCCTGCATTTTCGCCCGCAGACCAGCGAGCGCTCCCAGGTGCTGCTGGGAAGGTTTGCCATCGTAGCGGCAACCCTGCTCGGCGTCATGGCGGCCTACGCAGTCTACAAAACTCCGGACGGTCTCTATAAGTACTTGCAGGCGGTTACGCTCTACCTGGAGTTGCCGGTTGCTCCGGCAATCGTGTTCGGAATTTTGAGCAAACGCGTGACTGCGGCGGGCGCATTGGCTTCGGTGTTCGTGGGATCGGTGTTTGGCATTGTGTTTGTGACGGACCAGTTGATCGGCCCCCAAACCGGCAGCCGACTCTTTCCCTTGCTCCATGCCAGTCCCTTGACCCTCAATTACACATACCGCGGACTCTGGGGAACACTCGCGGCCACCATTACACTATTTGCTGTATCCTCCTTCACCAGAAAAACTGACCCCGCGAAACTGGAAAAACTAACGATCAATTGGAAAGGGCAGACGGAACGCTTTCGCGGGATATTCGACTGGCGCTTGCAGCTCGCGGTCCTGACTGCGATCACATTCGTGTTGTATTGGCTCCTTTGGTAGGAGTCGAGCAAAGAAACAGGGAGAAAATGATGAGTAACCTGCGTAGTCGCTCCTGGTACGGAAGAAACGATCGCGACGGATTCTCGCACCGAAGCTGGATGAAGAATCAAGGTTGGCCCCACGACGTATTCAGCCGGCCGGTCATCGGAATCTGCAACACCTGGTCGGAGTTGAACCCGTGCAATGCGCACTTTCGTGAACTGGCGGAATGTGTGAAGCGAGGAGTGTGGGAGTCGGGTGGCTTCCCCCTGGAGTTTCCCGTGATGTCGCTGGGCGAATCGCAGCTGCGTCCCACGGCAATGCTTTTTCGCAATCTCGCCAGTATGGACGTGGAAGAGTCAATTCGCGGAAACCCCATCGACGGAGTCGTCCTGCTGATGGGATGCGATAAGACCACGCCATCTTTGCTTATGGGGGCGGCTTCGTGCGATCTGCCCACGATCGGTCTATCCGGCGGCGCCATGTTGAACGGCAAATTCCACGACCGCGAACTGGGTTCGGGCACGGGCGTGTTCAAGATGATCGAACTGGTGGGCGCCGGCAAAATGCCGCTCAGTGAATTCTTCGAAGCGGAAAGCTGCATGAACCGTTCCAAGGGGCATTGCATGACCATGGGAACCGCCTCCTCCATGGCCTGCATGGTGGAAGCACTGGGCATGAGCCTGCCCGGAAACGCTGCCATCCCGGCGGTGGATGCGCGTCGCAGCACGCTCGCCCAACTGACCGGACGGCGGATCGTGCAGATGGTCAACGAAGACCTTCGAATTTCTAAGATCCTGACGCGGAACGCCCTGGAAAACGCCATCTTCAACAACGCAGCGGTCGGAGGGTCCACCAATGCCGTCATTCACCTGCTGGCGCTGGCCAGGCGAGTGGGCGTGCCGCTTGTTCTGGATGACTGGGACCGGCTGGGATCAGATCTGCCTTGCCTGCTGAATCTGCAGCCGTCGGGCAAATACCTCATGGAAGATTTCTACTACGCCGGCGGCCTTCCCGTCGTACTCCGGGAGCTGGGTGAAGCGGGCATCTTGCATCGGGATGCCTTGACCGTGAATGGACATTCGATTTGGGAGAATGTGGCGAACGCAGAGTGCTGGAACTGGGACGTGGTCCGGCGCTTTGCCGAACCCTTCAAATCTCACGCCGGCATTGCGGTGCTGCGAGGAAATCTCGCGCCGCATGGGGCGGTAATCAAGCCTTCGGCGGCGGGCCCACACCTGCTTCGGCACCGCGGGCGCGCAGTGGCTTTCGAGAACGTGGAGGATCTGCACGCGCGGGTGCATGACGAGAGTCTGGACATCGATGAAAATTGCGTGATGGTGCTTAAGAACTGTGGCCCGCGCGGCTATCCCGGCATGGCGGAAGTGGGAAATATGCCGATCCCAGTCAAACTATTACGCAAAGGCATAACGGACATGGTCCGCGTTTCGGATGCGCGCATGAGTGGTACCGCTTATGGAACGGTCGTACTGCACGTTTCGCCAGAAGCTGCGGCTGGCGGACCGCTGGCGCTGGTCCGCTCGGGTGACATGATTACGCTTGACGTGCCGGGCCGGCTGATTCAGTTGGAAGTGGACGACGCCACCCTCAGTCAGCGCCGCACGCAATGGACACCGCCCCCCGCTCCCCAACGTGGGTGGGCAAAACTGTATTTCGACCATGTGCTTCAGGCCCACGAGGGAGCAGACCTCGACTTCCTGGTGGGATCTAGCGGAGCTCCGATTCCGCGTGACTCCCACTAGACCATGAAAGAGAGGAAGGGGTGGAGTGATCCGCATGCGTACAACGTTGGGTCGGTACCTAGAAGTTGTTCCAGTCTAACTGTGATACGAACTTTTGCTACGGGGAGAGTTTATGCACACGACAAATCGACGCGATTTTCTGAAGCTGGCTGCATCGGCCGGTGTGGCCGTGGCTGCCGGCGAAGCTACAGCACTGTACGCTGACACCCAAGGCGCTCCCGGGACCGTACGAGCCTGGAGAACGACACCCAATGAGAAATTTCAGCCGATGCAATCACCCCCGCAATGGGAACCATGGACGGGAGTGTCTGCCCTTGGCATTCACCTTGAACCCGGCAGGCAGTACCAGGAAATGATTGGATTCGGTGGCGCCTTCACCGATGCCTCTTGCTATCTCCTGCATCAGATGGCACCGGATGCCCGGCATGCGCTCTTGTCGGACCTTTATGGACCCGCCGGACTGCGCCTTTCCGTGGGACGCACCTGCATGGGGGCAAGTGATTTCTCGACCAAGCTCTACAGCTACGATGACACCGAAGAGCCTGATCCGGAGTTGAAGCAGTTCAGCATTGAGCATGACCGTGCCTGGATCCTTCCCACGCTGCGGGATGCCAGGGAACTGAATCCGGATCTTTACCTGTTCTCGTGCGTTTGGAGTCCCCCCGGATGGATGAAGGCCGGTGGATCGATGTGGGGCGGCTCCATACGCGAGCGCTGGTTCCCCTCCCTTGCGCAATATTTCATCAAGTTCCTCCAGGGTTATGCCGCCGACGGAGTAAAGGTTCAGGCGGTCACCGTCAACAACGAAGTGGACACGGACCAGGACGGACATTTTCCCGCCACGCTCTGGGGTCAGCAATACGAAATCGGCTTCGCGACGAAGCATTTGGGTCCGGCTTTAGAAAAAGCCTCGCTGGACACCAAGATATGGATTCTCGATCACAACTATAACCTGTGGGGCCGCGTCGTGGATGAACTGAGCGACCCGGCAGTGTACAAGTACGTGGACGGAGTCGCCTGGCACTCCTACGCCGGAGCGCCGGATGCCATGACCCGCGTGCATGACATGTTTCCGGAGAAGCACATGTACTTTACGGAGGGAGGACCTCCGGCTCACCTCTTCGAGCCGGCAGAACAAATGTCGTCGAATCGTCCCCCGTTCGGAACGGACTGGGCCCGATGGTCGAGTGCCTTTACCAACATGCTTCGCAACTGGGCCCGAATGATTTGCGTCTGGAACCTTCTCCTCGATGAAAACGGAAAGCCTGACATCACAACTCCGGCGCGTCCCAACAGACCGGGAGGGCTTGTCTCCATCAATTCTAAAACCCAACAGCTCAGCTACAGCGGGAATTACTATGCCTTCCCTCACTACTCCAAGCTAATTCAAAGAGGGGCGCACATTTTCGCCTCTTCCGGCGACTTGCCCGGTATTGAGCATGTTGCGGCCAGGAATAGCGATGGCAGCAATGTGCTGGTGGTTACCAACAGCGACAAGGGTCTCGAACAGCAGGTGCAATGTACGCTCGGAACTCGCGCCTTGAAGTTGGCGCTTCCTGCGGACTCGATCACCTCGTTTGTGTGGTAACCGAGGTTCGGCGCTTTACGAGCGATGAGGCAAACGCAAAACCCCGGAGTTCGGAAAACGAGACTTGGAAAGCGTGCTGCGCGAACTTATGAACCGAACACACAAAATCGGTTCTCGGGCAGGCCGCTGACCGTAGTCCGAATCGCGTACAGTCCGCCAGCCAATCGGTCGCTGGCTGGCGCTCCAGCCGCCGCTGTGGTGGCGTACAGAGTTTCTCGGTCGGGGCCGCCGAAAATGCAGGTTGTGATGTTCTGCACCGGCATTTCGACGACGCGGTCGATCTGGCCGTTGGGCGCGACGCGGACAATGCAGGCGCCGGAATAGCGACAGTTCCAGAGATAGCCCTCAGCATCGACCGTCGAACCGTCCGGCCGGCCGCGCGCGAAGTTCTGAAAGAAGGGCCGCTCATTTCCGATCTTGCGTGTGGCCGGATCGTAGTCATACGCCCAAATCGTGTTGGCCAGCGTGTCGGCGAAATAAAGACATCGACCGTCGGGGCTCCACGCCAGGGTATTGGAAATACCAATCTGCGTCTTGTGTACGCTTACGCCAGCATCGGGGTCGAGACGATAGAGAACCCCGTGCTTGCCATCAATCGGACAAGGTGAGCCGTCCGGATTCACGTTGTTTTGCATCGACCCGACCCAGAGCGAACCGCTGGGGTCGGCTCGTGCTTCGTTGAGGCGAACTTTCGGCCATCCCTCGAGCCGATAGATTGCCTTGTGTCGCAAATCGGACGCAGGCTCCCACAAAATCACGCACGAGCCCAGCACGACTGCGAGTACGTCGTCCCGATCCGTCAGCGTAAGAGCTGTCACAGGTTCTTCAAAGAACCACGTGCGGACGCACTCGTCGGCCAGCGTGAGGCGATGAATCAGAAAGCGGTTGATGTCTGTCCAATACACGGCGGCATGCCCCGGGTGCCAAACAACCCCTTCCCCACAACGGTCACCGGCAGGGGCTACACAAACAGGTTGCGAGATCATGAATCCTTGTCCACCGACTTGTGCCGTCAACGAGCAAGCATTTGCCATTGAATGCCTGCAATTTGGATGCTTGCGCATTCCTTCTGTTGGCCTGAACGCGCCATCCGTGCGCACTCCGTACGGAAGGCTCAACCGGATCACCGCGCGGACCATGTCGGGCCTCAAGATTCGGACATTGGGACCGCGCCATCGCTTACCACGATCACGATCACGCGTCCGGCCCCAGCAATTTTCCGCGGTACGCCCACAGTCCTAAACCGGGATTTGAAATAAAGAAAACCTCTTCGCCGTCGACCCGGTTGTTGCCATAGCGAAGGGTCTGGGGGTTGTAGCGCATGAGCATGGCTTCCAGATCGCCATATTCAAAGCCCACTCCCTCAACTTCCTCTTTGCTCAGATGACCGGGGCATAGCCGGATGGTGAAGCGACCTTCGGAGGAGCCGTGTATGAGGTGAGCCGCCGCGCTGAGGTCGCTGGCGAGATCCGCATTGGCACTCACGGCTTCGAGAGTGGCCGGCGTTCCACGATAGCCGTATTTGCGGATCAGCCCATCGATGGCCCGGTCTTCCCCAAATTCCTTTATGCCAGGCGCCAGGATGATCAGCTCCGCACCGTCGGCCAGTGCCATACGCGTACGGTAGATCGCCTTGTTGCCCAGCCACGTACTGTGAAACTCATGTGGGTCAAGATAAACGACAGCCTTCTGCATGGGCGTGTCCAAGGTCTCGAAGTTCACTTTCAAACTCAGCGCGGCGGCGCGGTGAAAGCACTCAACATCGTCGCCCATGAAAAGGCCGCGCACTGCCAACCGGTCGTCCGGCGTGCGCCCGACAACCGTGAGCACGTAGACGATGGGCAGATGTCTGAGGAAAGAATCAGATGCGTAATTGATAACGTTGCGCACGGGGTTCTCTGCGCGGCCCATGATGCGCTCCATCCCGTAAACCGCACCCAGGTAATGGCTCCGGTTGATGCTCTCGCGGCCTCCCGTGCCCACGAGAATATTCTTTGTGTAGTTGGCCATGCCGATAACTTCATGGGGCACGACTTGGCCGATGGAGAGAATGAGATCGAAGTCGCCATGCACAATGAGCCGGTTCACTTGTGCCGGCCACGCATAGTTCAGCTTGCCTTCCGATTGCTCGCGGATAAACTCGGAGGGGACCTCGCCCAGAGTCTCGACGTCCGTACGCCACTTATGCACGCGGAAAAGCTCTGTCGGCATGGCGCCAAACATTCGCGCGAGCTGGCCCGGATCCATCGCAGCATGCGTGCCGAGGGCAGGCAGAACCGCCTGGAGCCGGTCGCCGAAATACTCCCAGGCGTAGCGCGTCAGGTCGCCGGCGCGCGAATGCACGCGGCTCTGATCCGGGGGCACGACGAGAACCCGGTTGCGCTTTCCAAGCTTCGCAAGACTTTCGACGAGCAGGTCGTGCAACTGCTGCAAAGATAGCTCGCTTTCAGCGCTGCCCGTGGCGCAATAGAGACTCATGCGGTGATTTCCATTTTCGTTATTCCTGGGTAGCCATCGCGAACGGGAGCAAAACAGGTCCGGCACCTCACGGTCTTCGAGAGTCGTTGCCTGGCGTTCGACATTTCCCTCCACAATAATACTGCGGCGCCGCGGCTTCGGGCCTCCCAGCAATCTGGCGTCCGTGCCTCAGCGCTACTCTTACAGAGCATCCGTTTCTGAGAACTCGGATTCTTCGGGGGCGTCGGTGGGGCTTTCGAAATCCAGTTTGTAGCCGTCGGGGTCGATGAGGATCGTGACCCACATGGCGTTTCCGACGAAGGGCCGTTTCGCAGGGATTCCGCGCGATGTGACTTCACGATAAATCGTTAAAGCATCCGCGCATTGGAAGCAGACGGATATTCCCACGCCGCGCTTCTCGGCGGGCACGCGGTCTTTGGCGTATTCCTGCAGCATCAGGGCTGCGCCGCCGAGTTCGAGCCAGCACCAGCGGAGTTTGCCTTGGTCGATCCATTGGTTGGTCATGTGGAAGCCGAGGCCATCGACGTAGTAGCGCAGCGAGGCTTCGAGGTTTGACACCATGAAAAATGGGACGGCTTGTTTGACGTTGGCGGCGATTTCGACTTCGTTTTGAATCACGGTTCGAACTCCTTAGTGAATGGCCGGTCGGCGAGGGAAACGGCGATGTTACAACAGTGATCGGCGCCACAATGGCCACGATGCTGCGAACTGACGGATACGCGACCGGTTTCGTGGGACTGACCTTAACGATATTAGCTTGAGCCTTCCGAAAGCCGTCGTTCATTATCGTGAAAACCAGTTTGGTGGCGAGCTGTCATGGTAAGCATACGAGTTCCGTATCCGCACCAATTTCGCATTCTGTTCCTTCTCCAAAAATGCGCAGATCTGGGCGTTCGAAGCCTGGCGGATGAGCGCCAGCTTGCGGTTACGGACCTTCCTGGATAGAGACCGGTCTGACCACACGGCCTCCAATTGCGACTTCGTCGACTCCAAAGTGTCGAGCATCTGCGATTGCTGGTCTGCCGTCAGCTTCAGTTGCCTGCTCAGCTTCTTGGTCCGCTTCGCCGGATCGAAACGTCCATTCTTATACCACTCCGGTGACGCTACGGAGTATGGTTCACGCACGGAGCTCGGTGCACGTTCGCATGCTTCACACTTCGGATTGCCCGCGACGTTCGCGATGTTCGCCGGGTCGCCTGGGTTTTGCGCAACAACAGAGACCGCGACCAAACCAACGAAGCCAAGGGTCGATGCAAGTAGGCGTTCTCTTAGCATGGTTTTCTCCACGTGTTCGACCTTCGATCTGGGAGACGCTTATACAGATTATGAGCCGAGGTTGTAAAAGCGCCCTGTCTTTTACGAATCTTTACTTGATGACCCAGCTGTTTCGTAGCCTTCCGTTTCCGGTCTGGGGCGGTTGGTTGCAATCAGACGTTACGCTCATCGAGGGTCTGCCGGAGCATCCGAGGCACCCTCGAAACTGCCCGCTCCAGGCAGGCTGCTCCACATCAGCCACTCGGCAGAGGCTGGCGTTGTCGCGTAATCTGAGCAGGCATGGGCAAACTGCTGCGGTTCTTCCGGCCATCGCACCAGCACACGGCGTTTTCAGCGACGCTGTTGATGATGGGAGCGGTGATGCTGTCGCGCGTGATCGGCTATGCGCGCGAGGCCTACATTGCGTACGCTTTCGGCGCGGGGGCGCGAACCGACGCGTATGTGGCGGCGTTCACGCTGCCTGACTTTCTCAACTACATTCTGGCCGGGGGCGCAGCGTCGATTACATTCATATCGATCTATACGCGCTTTCTGGCGGAGAAGCGCGATGCCGACGCGCAGAAGACTTTTTCCATCGTAATCACGGTGATGACCACGGTGATGATCGGGGGAACGATTCTGACGGAAATTTTCGCTCCGGAGTTTGTGCGCTGGTTCGTGAAAGATTTCAAGCCAGACCAGATCGACCTGTGCGTCCACCTGACGCGAATTTTGCTGCCGGCGCAGATTTTCTTTTATGTGGGTGGAGTGGTTTCGGCGGTGTTGCTTTCGCACCGGTTATTTCTGCTGCCGGCGTTTGGGCCACTCATTTACAACCTGTTCATCATTGTGGGCGGAGTGGTAGGCGGGCGGCATTACGGGATCGCATCGCTGGCGTACGGAGCGCTGATCGGGAGCGTCGCTGGTCCATTTCTGGCGAGCGTGATCGGGGCGGCGCGCATTGGCACCGGGTACCGACCGTCGTTTGACGTGAGCAATCCGGCGTTTCGGGAATGGGTGCGGCTTTCGATTCCGCTGATGCTGGGAGTGTCGCTGGTGACGGCGGATGACTGGATTCTGCGGCATTATGCCTCGGGCGTGGTGGGCGCGATTTCGCTGTTGAACTACGCGAAGCGGCTGTTTTCGGTGCCGATTGCGGTGTTGGGGCAGGCGACGGGACAGGCGTCGTTGCCATTTTTTGCGCGGCTGTATAACGAGAAACGGCTGCGTGAATTTTCCGCGACAGTCAGCGACTCGGTGTACAGGATTTCCGCGGCGGCGTTCCTGGCTACGGCATGGATGATGGCGGCGGCGCTGCCATTGATTGATTTGGTCTATCGGCGCGGGCGCTTCCTGTTTTCCGACGCGGAGACCACGGCAGTATATTTTTTCTGGTTTTCGCTTTCGCTGGTGCTGTGGTCGGCGCAGGGACTTTATGCGCGGGCGTTTTATGCGGCAGGCGATACCCTGACTCCGATGACGGCCGTGAGCGTGATCACGGTGGTGTCGTTACCAATTTATTCTTTTTTGTTTCACACCTTCGGAGTGATCGGGCTGGCGTGGGCGTCCGACCTTGGGATCGGGATGAACCTGGTGGCGCTTGCCTGGCTGCTGCACTATCGAAAGCTCATTCTGCTGGGCGAGATGCGCTGGCGAGAACTGGGCAAGGCGATTGTCACGGCGGTCGTCGCCGGAGCTGTCAGTTTCGAAGTGGCGAAGGTCGTGCCGCTCGCGACTTCCCGGAGTGGAAGCCGCGTGGCCGATCTGCTACGGCTGGGGATGATCACGCTAACGTGGGCTGCGGCAGTGGCGGCTGGGCTGTGGCTGCTGCGATCTGAGTTGCCGGGAGATTTGCGGCGGCGGAAGGTTACGGCGTATCCCGGCGTGGCGGAGGGGCAGAGCAAGGAAATATTGGGAGCGGGGACGCAGCCGTAGGGCTTGGTTTTACCCCAGGCGTCAGTGATTGGTGGCCAGTTCGGCTGGATTTTCTTAGTTTGCATTTGGGCAACGGGTTCATCTTCTTCTTCAGCCATGAGCGTTTACGTGGAAGTTTTTATCTTCGGGAGCATGGAGGATCTCTGGGCGAAGACCCAGGAACCGCAGGTGCATCAGCGCTGGGATCTCCGTTTTTCGCAGATTGAATATCTTCCCCGGCAGGCGGGCGAGCCGCAAAAGTTTCTGTATTCGACGCGCATTGGCGCGGGGCTGCGTATCGAGGGCGAGGGCGAAAGCACCGGGGAACGCGACGATTTATCGGGACGGCGAACTTCCGCGCTCAAGTTCTGGTCGAAGGATCCGAAATCGTTGATCGAGTCCGGATCGGGGTATTGGCAATATGTTCCGGGTGACGGCGGCATTCGCTTTCTCACTTTGTACGACTACCGGACGCGATTCGGCGCGCTGGGCAGGATTGCGGACAAGCTGGCATTCCGGCCGATGATCGGGTGGGCGACGGCGTGGAGTTTTGACCGGCTCCGGTTGTGGATGGAACGAGGCATTCCGCCGGAAGTATCGCGCAACCGAGCGTTGGTTTATGCCCTGACGCGGTTGACGCTGGCGTTTATCTGGTTCTATCACGGGATCGTTCCCAAGCTGATTTATCGCAGCGCGGACGAACTGCGGAT
>Ga0224561_1000106_pt1 | contig 11581 bp, 10 predicted proteins | sample CSU2metagenome_FD_180953 | JGI IMG/M metagenome (GOLD analysis project Ga0224561, IMG submission 180953) | Soil microbial communities from Bohemian Forest, Czech Republic - CSU2 | ecosystem: Environmental > Terrestrial > Soil > Temperate forest | place: Czech Republic: South Bohemian Region... | reverse complement strand
CGGCAAATCCACCGACGTGGAAACCTTCTCTCGGATGGTAGTGTGCCCCTCGATCTGCTTGCGGATGGATTCCACCGAGGCGTGCGATCGCAGGAACCGGTTCGTCAGGGCTTTGTCTTCGCGCAGGAGCCCCAGAAGCAGGTGCTCAGTCTCGATGTAAGGAGACCCGAACTGGCTGGCTTCGTAGCGCGCAAAGAAAATTACGCGCCTGGCTTTCTCCGTATAACGTTCAAACATATCGCCCTTCCCCCTGACCTTCCCCGTCGAGAAAAGCTCTGCCCACTCGACCTGCCACAACCCTACGTTCTACCGCAACCCTTGTTCAGCGTACTCCCCGGTACCTCTATTATCGTCATTATGCGATTAAAAGACCACTAAACCTAGCCCTGAAATGCTATCTCAAATCTTTCATCACGTTACTGAAGAAACCTGCCAGGGTTCCTTTTCGGCCTAACTCGTGGTCTAATTTGTAGCCTTCTTTTCTGCAACGACTCATTCGGTCCTAATCCTGTTCTATCTCATGCTCATGCCGGCAAAGAGTCCGGTGCAATTTCCTCCACACTACCGCGTCCCAGCCGCAAAACGCGATGGCACCTTCGTGCAAACGACAAATTATGCGTAGCGATGAGGGAGGTAAGCTGGTGCTCGCGATGGAGTCGCGCGATCAATGCGAAAACCGATTCCGCTGTCTGAACGTCGAGGTCCCCGGTAGGCTCATCCGCCAGCAACAATTTCGGTCCCGTGATGAGTGCCCGAGCCAGAGCCACGCGCTGCTGCTCTCCGCCGGAAAGCTCGCCCGAACGGTGATGCCCGCGCTGCTCCAGTCCCACCTCTTGCAGCCAGCGTGACGCTTCTGGCTCCGCTTGTTGCCAAGTTTGACCCCGCAACAGCAGCGGCATGGCAACGTTTTCCGCCGCCGTAAACTCTGGCAGCAGATAGTGAAATTGCCAGACAAAGCCGGTCTCGCGATTGCGAAATTCCGCGGCTGCGTCCTGGGATAACGAATTCAATTTCAAGTGGGCGCAGTATACGTCACCCGCCGAAGCGCGATCAAGAGCGCTCAGGATGTGCAACAAGGTACTCTTGCCCGCTCCCGACTCGCCCACAATTGCCAGCATCTCGCCGCGCTTTACCGTAAACGATAGATTTTCAAAGAGCACCAGGTCCGATTCGCCGGACCGGAACACCTTCTTCAGCCCTTCCACCCGCAGCATCGAGTCTGGTTCGGCTGGATGCTCGGCACCCTGTGTACTTAGATGCACTTTTCGTCTCTTTCGTTCCAGCTGGCGTTCCGATTGCCGTCCCTAACAGTAGTGCGCAACTGCCGCAGATCGTTTCCGGAGCCTCCGACCACCAACCCTACTGACCCTGATCCCCGATCACTGACCACTCTATTCATACCGCAACGCCTCCGCCGGCAGTATCCGCGAAGCCGACCACGAAGGATACAGCGTGGCCACGAAGGAAATCCCGACCGCTACCACCGCCACGATCACGCCATCCATCAAGCGCGGCGCAAACGGCACATAATCAATCGAATACACCTCGGGTGACAAAGAAATGACATGGTAATGTCCGCCCGCATACGAGATGGCGTATCCGAGCGCCAGTCCGATCGCTGTCCCGATCACGCCAATCAGCATTCCCTGCGCAATAAACACATTCCGCACCTGCGACTGCCGCGTTCCCATCGACATCAACACGGCAATGTCTTTCGTCTTTTCCATCACCATCATGATCAGAGAAATCAGAATATTGAGTGCCGCCACGAACACGATGAGGCCAATGGTGATGAACGTGACCAGCCGCTCCAGCCGCAGCGCGTGGAACAGCGCTTTGTTCTGCTCCATCCAGTTGGTGGCCATAAAGCCATTGCCGGCCGCGTCTTCCAGGTCGCTCGAAATCTTGTCTGCTTTATAGATGTCATCCACCTTGAACTCGATCACCGAGATCAGATCCCCCAGGCCAAACAACTGCTGCGCGTCCGACAACCGTACGAATGCCCAATGCGAATCATAATCAAAGAATCCGGATTTGAAGATTCCCACCACGTGAAACCGGTTGTATTTCGGCGCCATGCCAAACGGAGTCAACTCGCCCTGCGGGCTGGTTACCAAAACAACCGACCCTACGTTCGCGCCCAGGCTTTCCGCCATATCCTCCCCCAGAATGATGGGAGGCATGGCCGCCACACGAGCCCGCACCCCGGTCAAGTCGTCCGGCGACGAATGGTCCGACGCAGCTGTTGACTTCGCCTTCGGCGCCCCGGCCAGTGTGGCCGCGGGCGCCCCGCCCGCGCGGTTTTCCATCGCCGAAGATTCGATCTGCCTGCTTGGAGCTTCCTCCAGCGCCGCCGCCGACCCCTGCTTCAGCGAGCTCAGCAAATCCCCCACCTGCCGCTCGTACTTCGGAATCATCCCCTTGAGCACTGCTCCCTGCGCCCGCGGCCCCTGCGAAATCAATACTTGCTCAAAAATCGCCGGAGCCGCCGCCACCACATGCGGCTGTTTCGACAGCCGGTCCATCAGAGCCGGCCAATCCTTGATGCCGTCATCGGCCACCCGCAGCAAACTGATATGCGAAGTCGACCCCAGCAGACGCTGCTGCAAGTCCTGACGAAAGCCGTTATTGATCGCCAGAGCCACGACCAGCGAAGCCACTCCCGCGGCGACACCCACAATCGAAATGCCGGTGATGATGCCAATGAACGCCTGCCGCCGTTTGGCGCGCAGGTAGCGTCTCGCGATGAAGAGTTCAAAGCGCATGAGGAGCTATCAGCTTTCAGCTACGACTAGGGATTATACGGTGCAGGTTGTGGCGAGGAGTACGGCGACCACAAACCGGTGGGGGGGCGCTGGAAGCTGCCCTGAGGGACGCTCCCTCGGAATGATTGCGGAGGTCTCGGTTCTGAGTGCAATCTGATTACGACAGTTAACGTCCCGGCATCCTCATTTACGATCAAGAATCAAGTTTGGGCAATCGGCCCATGCCCTTGCCATCCTTGGGGAAAGAGAAACCTGGCTGATATGCGAACTGGTATCTTGCTGCTTGTGCTCCTGGGTTCTATGCCCCCTTTGCCGATGGGTGGACTCTCGTCAATGGCCGCTTTCCAGAGGGAAAAGTTGCGGTTTTAAAGCTAACGAATGACCAAAAGGCTCTTCTCGACCTTGTCCGTCGTTGTCACACCGATAATAAAACGACACCTTAGTCCTGTTCAGGCTGAGCAAGCAGCAATCCATAGCTCTCAGGCATGAGGCTGGATTTAGCCCGGATCGGTTTGCGATCTTTGAAAGTTATCGAGGTGATACCGGAGTCGACATAGAAATAAACGTCATTAACCGCTTCGGCGAAAGCGAATTCGAGATTCCGCTCAAGCTCCTTACTCGTAACGATCAAGCTCACAACTGGGAAGTGAAGACCATGGGGTGGCTGCCTAACCCGTTGGCTAAAGTGGACCCCAGCCTCATCAAACCCGGACCGTGTCCGCAATAGAGACAATTCTTCGTCGCCACTTTTTGTAGCTCGGATTGACGTCGGCCTTCGCTAACCGCCCTGTCTCGGCAGGACTGCCGGCACCCGCAAGCGATACGCGACATATTCCTCCCCAAACCGCCTCTCCAGTTCCGCATCCTCCATTCGAATCATCACCGCGCCCGTGATCATCGCGAACCCCGTCAACAGCCAGCACACCACCAGCCCCGTCCCTACGCTCCAGGCCAGCATCTCGCACAAATGGCCCAGGTACACCGGATGCCGCACCCGCGCCCGAATCCCGGTCGTCACCAGGTGCTGCTCGCGATGTTCCGGTATTTCCTGTTGCCGAATCTCCGGCAGTCCGCCTAGCTGCGCCCAACTGAAATGCATTCCCGCTTGCGCATAAATCCAAAAGCCCGCAGCAAACAGCAGCCCCGCAGGAGCCCAACTCCAGGCCGTCGAATAAAGGGCAACCTGCCGCCACGGCCCGGTCAGCGCGCCCACTCCAACCCACATCGTGATCCACGCAGGAACCAGCACGCGGTAAGGCGAGCGGGCGCGTTCACGCCAGCGCTGCGCCCGCGGATGAATCATCAGCCAGAACATCGGGATCGTCGAATAGACCACACAGGCCAGCCAACCTGCGGTTTGGAGGAGCCACAGCATGTATCGATTCTAGCCCGACGCCAGATCGTAGAGACGTAGCTTGCTACGTCTCTGCTGACCACATGCCGATCAGTCGGTGCTGGCAGAGACGTTGCAAGCAACGTCTCTACGGCGGCGTTGGGGGCGACTGTCGCGGCTACCATTTCAGCAGGGGCATGTTCTTTCGGTTCGGCGCGACTGACAAGATTTCCGTCGTCACTGAAAACCTGCACACGCTGCCTCCTGTGGTCATCCTCCGCTTGCGCAACATGACCGCGCTCGATGCCACCGGGCTCTTTGCCCTGGAAGAAGTCGCCAAGACTCTGCACGCCAGCAAGCGCACGCTGATCCTCTGTGGCGCCCGCGAACAGCCCGCATAACAGATTCATCAGGGCGAGTTCGCCGAAGTCGTCGGAAAAGAAAACATCTGCGACAACGTGCAGGCAGCCCTGCGCCGCGCAGAGGAAAGTGTATGAAGGGCTGGACGCGAAGTTCGTGGTGAGCAAGAGTTAGGGAATATCTCGCCGCGCTTCTCGTCGGCCAGTCGGTCGCGGCATGGCGTTCAAAACAGAATTGTCACTGCCACGGAATTCGATCGAATAACGCGCGCAACCGTCTTCCTTTGTTCGGATTAATCATTTCCACGAACGAAACGCGCCCTTCGAGGTGCGCGCGGAAGTGCGGAGTCCCGTCGCGGTTCTGGCCCTCCGGGCCGAGGCGGGCGCAGTTGGCGAGGGTTGCCTTGATACGATCGAAATCGGCTCGGATCACGTTCGGATGCCGGTTGACGACAATGCCCGCCAGGTGTTGCCGCACTCCTCGCCGCATGACGCGAGTTTTGCGGAAATGCACGGCGAAGCCTTCCTCCATCAGAACAGCGGCCACGTGTGTTGAAAAGCGATCGATGTGCTTCTCGAGATCCGCGCTTCCCGAGAACGCAAGATCGTCAGCGTAACGCGTGTATTCCGCTCCAGCTGATCTCGCCAAGCCGCTCAAGCGGCAATCCACACGGTAGGTGCAAAGGTTGGCGAGCGCAGGAGACGTCGGCGCGCCCTGGGGCAAATGCGGTCTCGCATAGAGCATTCGCGCTTCACTAAGGGGCAGCGGATCGACTTCAGCGATCGCTTCTTTCCATGCGTCTCGAGGAGTCGCGTTGGTGCAGACGCCGCCGAGCAGCTCGGCGACCGACTCGGGATACCCCAGCGTGCGAAAAAATGCCTGAATTCTGGCAGCCCGGAAGGAAGGAAAGAAATCCTGCAAATCCATGCGCAAAATAACGCGCTGGCCAATATGGGGAGCCACGAACGTTTTAATGGATCGGCCTTTGATAAAACCGTGCGCCGCAGAGTGAGGCGGAATTTTTTCCAGAATTTGAGTCAGAATCTGCCGTTGCAGTTCTTTCAGACGCGGCTTCGGCGCTTCGATCAGTCGAATGCTGCCGTAGGACTTCGCCAGGATTCGGTAATGGTAGTGCCAAAGTTTAGCCCCGGCTTTCTTGCAACCAAGCCCCTTGAGATCTGCCAACCAGCGGAGTTGGCTCGGATTCAGGCCAAGCCATTCGGCCAAGGCGCCGGCCGATTCGATCGCCGGAATATCCCAGGTCTCGGCTGCGCCAACCGGTTGCATTGGCTGCCGCTCGGCCAGGTGGTGTTCCACCGATAATTCGTGAAAGTATTTCGATCGAGCGCGCTTGAGGCCTCGGTCGTGAAGAAAGAACTGAACCACGTCTCGCTGCCTGGGACGCGTCCGCCCACCAAACTCATTGACGTAACGCTGTGCCAGAGGCCGAAGCCATCGCCAAGGTTGGCCAAGCGTGCGGGCGCTGCGAGCAACGAGTTGTTCAACGGTGGGTTCGCCGGCGAGAAAAGACCTGGCCAGCGCCCTCAGCAGCAACGAATCTGGCATGGCAGGAGACGGCAGAATGCTCCAACGAGTCTGACCCTGCGTGAGCATTCCTGCGCAGTCGCGCAGCGCCGCTCACGCGACGAATGCCTGGTTCTTCACGTTCCCCTGGGGTAACCCCAGAGAGGCTGCAATCGAACCCGGAAGCTCGATCAACGCCCGGCTTGGAGCATTCCGCCCTCCACGGCATAATACCAGTCGCCTGTTTGCCGCCGCCCAGTCCACCTCCGTAAACTGCTCGAATGTCCGCCTCGCGCTCTTCAACGGCAGAAGTTCCCGTCCTCGAAACCGCGCGGCTCAAGCTCCGCGCTCATCGCCTCGACGATTTCCCTCACTCCGCTGCAATGTGGGCCGATCCCAGTGTGACGCAGTACATCGGCGGCAAGCCGCTCACCGAAGAAGAATCCTGGAGCAAGTTTCTGCGTTACGCCGGCCACTGGGCGCTGCTGGGCTTTGGTTATTGGGCGATTGAAGAAAAAGCTACGGGCAATTTCTTCGGAGAACTCGGATTCGCCGATTACAAGCGCGAGCTGCAGCCAGCGCTCCACGGGACACCCGAGATCGGATGGGTCCTGGCCTCGCCAGCACACGGCAAGGGTTATGCCACCGAAGCGGTGCGCGCGGCCGTCGCCTGGGGCGATGAGCACTTCCCATCGGCGGGGACCGCCTGCATCATCGCTCCTGAGAATCGTGCGTCCATTCGCGTTGCGGCGAAATGCGGATACTGCAGACCGCAGCCCACGATCTACAAAGGAAAGCCGACGCTGCTGTTCGTTCGCGAAAGGGACGCGTCACGATGACAGAATCGCGAACCAGTTCTCACCCAGCACGCTCAGCCTGTTCTGTGGCACATTAGAAGTTCATGCCCGCACTCGCCGACCCCAGAGCCGGACGCGCCGCCTTCACCCATCCCGCGTTTGTCCTGTTCCAGATCGCGCGTTTTCTCATCGTTGTCGCCGTCGAAATGCAGGCCGTGGCCGTGGGATGGCAAGTGTACGAGATCACCAAGCGCCCGCTCGATCTCGGCTACGTCGGCCTCGCCCAGTTTCTCCCGGGAATTCTGCTGTTTCCTGTCTCTGGCCACGCCTCCGACCGCTTCGAACGCCGCCACGTGCTCTCGACCTGCTACGCAGGATTCGCGGTGTGCTTCGCCTTGCTGCTCATACTCGCGCAACGCGGTGTGCATTCCGTGACGTCCATCTATGTTGTGCTGATCCTGCTCGGCGTGGTGCGCTCGTTCAACGGCACGGCCAGCCGATCGATACTTCCGCAACTCGTTCCGGAAGAACACTTCCCCAACGCCGTCGCCTGGAACGCCACAACTTTTCAAGCCGCTACCATTCTTGGGCCGTCTTTCGGCGGCATTCTGTATGCGTTATTCCGTGGTCCGTCGGTCGTATATGCGGCGGCTACACTTACGGCTATTGGCGCTCTGATCTCAACTTTCCGCATCAAGCCGGAACGAACAGCCCGCCGTAGGGAGCCAATGACGTTCAAGACTGCCTTCGCGGGCTTGCGTTACATCTGGCGTGAAAAGCTTATTCTAGGCGCCATCTCGCTCGATCTTTTTGCCGTGCTGCTCGGAGGCGCGGTCGCTTTATTGCCCGTCTACGCTCGCGAGATTCTCCACACCGGCCCCTGGGGACTGGGCCTGCTCCGCACCGCGCCCGGAGTCGGCGCCGCCGTAATGGCCGTCGCCCTGGCGCATCGCCCGCTGCGCGGCCGTTCCGGGCCGACGCTCTTATGGTCCGTTGCCGGCTTCGGCGTCTGCACCATTATTTTCGGAGTGTCGCGCAGCCTGGTACTCTCGCTGATCGCGCTGTTTCTGCTCGGTGCCAGCGACATGATCAGCGTGATCATCCGCGCCACGCTGGTGCAACTCGGCACGCCCGACGCCATGCGCGGACGCGTCACCGCTGTCGACATGATTTTTATCGGAGCGTCCAACGAATTCGGCCAGTTTGAATCCGGCCTGACGGCGCAGTGGTTTGGCACTGTCCCCGCTGTCGTGCTGGGAGGAATCGGAACGCTCGTCGTCATTGCCATTTGGGCCTGGCGCTTTCCCGAACTAAGAAACGCCGGCGAGTTGCTGGCCGCGGCGACTTCGGGCGACGACCGCGACCTGGAGGTTGTCTGAGAAATGCCAGAGGCGTTGCCGCATCAGCATCGCGAGCGTGCGATATTACTTGCTCTTTACTAACGCCTTGGCGGCGCCCAGATTTTCGTACCGGTCGTAAACCCGCAATACGACCACGTGCTCCGACGCGGCGGATGCGTCTTTCCCCACCTCCACTTTGAAGTCGTACTCTTCTACCTTCGCATCGGAGATCTTTCCCACGGGCTCCACGTATTTCCACTCGCCCGCATCCACCGAAAACTCGGCCTTTTTGATCGGCGAGAATCCATCTTCAGCGCGGAAACGCACGTGAATCTGGCCGCTTTCGACATCGGCTGTCAGATTCTCGATTCGCGGCGGAGTCGTATCCACCTCAAACCTGCGGCTCTCGCGCTCCGCCATGAGAGCCTCGCCCGGCGAATGCGAGGGCGCATCCGACGCCATCACCTTCACCGTGTATCCTCCGTCCGGCAGCAAACTGGCGTCGAACGAATACGCCTTGTCGCTCAGGTTGTCTTTCAGCAGCAGCCAGCGAGTTTCGCCATCGCCGCGATAGTAGACCGAATAGACCAGCTGATCGTCGTTCTCGTCGTGCGCGCTCCACTTCACCCCGATCGCATCCCGATCATGCGAACTCGGCACCGGCGACTCAAAGTGCGCCCCGGTCGAGCCGCCAAACGCCGACCCACCAAACGACGTTCCAGCAAAAGAGGATCCAGCAGCGTCCGCGCCGATGCTCAGGCCCGAAGAGCGCGGCATCGGCGAATAGCGCGTCCCCACCTGCACCGTAACCTCGTCAATCTCCGGCGCAATATTCTTCGACAGGTAGTTCAGCGTCACGCTCTCGACGTCAGGTTTCGCGCTGCCGGAATGCAGCACCGCTTTCCACTGTGCATAACGGGCCGGCGGAATTCCAGTCTCTGCACCTTTGTTCCAATCCACTTTTTTCCATGCACTCCAGTTTCTGTCTGGATTGTCCACGTTCCCGCTGCGTGCAAACAACTCCACATTTCCTTCGCCGCGAAATTCCGCCCGCCCCCAGCGCGAAAATATCTTGGCATCGAACACGTCGCTCTCATACGTGCCTTCGGTTTCGGGGGCCGGCCCCAGAATAAAGAGCTTCCCCAGATTGCTACTGGAGGCGTAAAGCGCGCCGCCCGGAGCTGCCGCAAATCCCGTGATCTGCGAAGCGGGAGCCTTCAGCAGATCGGAAAACTCATCCTCCCCCGTGAGCGCAAAAATGTGTCCGCGGTTTCCTGTCCCCGCCAGCAGCCGGTCGTGTGCATCGAACGCGAGCGCATAAACAATGTCCTCGTGCGAACTCCAGATCCGCGACGGCGACCCGTCAGGAGCGATCTTGTAAACATCCGACCCTCCATTCGCACCTCCACCGGGAAACGCAAATGGCCCTGTCATCGCAGTAGCGCCCGGCGCAGGCGTGACTGTGAGCCCCGGAGTCGGCGTCGTCGTCACGTTTGTCGCGTTGGCCGCCAGCGCCATCATCGCAGCAGCCCCCGCCGCATTTCCCCCCGGCCCCGCTCGTTTTTCCCCAACTGCCGCAGCATAAATATTCCCTGAGTGGTCGAGTGCCAGGGCCGTGATTTCTTTTTTGGGTGCGCTGTAGAGCACAAATCCTTCTCCCGTCGGAGAAATTCGGTAGACCAGCCCGCTCCCGTCCGACCCCGCGATCAGGTTCTCCTGCCCGTCCAGAGCCAGCGTGCGGATGTGCGTCTCATCGCTCTTAAAGAACAGCGAGTGCTCCCCCTTGGCCGTTACTTTGTAAATCTCTCCGTGATCGCCCGTCGCGACGTAAAGATTGCCGGCCTTGTCCAGCACCAGGTCCCAGATGTATTTCGTCCCTGGCGCAAAATAAACGGTCGCACTCCAGTCGGGATCGAGGCCGGGCTTGGCTGCTTCTTTGTCTTTGTCGCTGTCCTTTTCCGCACTCCTGTCCTTATTCTTTTCTGAACCTTTCACGGTATCGGGTTTTTCCGAACTCGTTTTCCCTTCGCCCACAGCCCCGCGTCTATGCTCGATCTTGTAAACCTTACCGTCCGGCGCGGTGCCCGCATAAATCACACCGCCCGGCCCGACCGTAACTGCCTGCACCTGCAATTCCTGGGGTTCAAAAATAATCGTCGCCTTGCCGTCGGGAGTAATCCGGTAGACGCGCGCCGGCGCACCCGCGGCCACAAAAAGATCTCCCGCTCCGTCCGCAGCGATCCCCCAGATGTAAGTGGAAGGCGTCCCATAAAACGTCTTGAAACCGGGGGCCAGTTCGAGCCCGCCCACGCTATCAATGGCCACACCGGTGGCCGTGCCCTTGGTTAATTCCTCAAATTTCGACTGCTCCCACGTGCGCGTCCCCTGCGCCAACGCGACGGGAACCACCCCCGAACCACCAAAGTTTGTGAACAGGAAACCAAGAAGAAGAAAAGAGAAAATCCGTCGCAGACTCTGCAATGTATTACCTCGAAACGTCATTATGGCGAGAACCTTCAGATTATCACGGTTAAAGAGAGCGAAGCCGAGCGCCCGAAGCCTAAAGCCGCCTTTCTCCCGTGTTATCGTAGAACTTTCATGCCGTCCCCGCGCACCAAGCCGAAAACCGACGCTCGTGCGGCTCTGCTCAGCCTGCTTGCCCGCAAGTCATTCCGCCTGGGCGAATTCAAGCTTTCTTCCGGCGGCACGAGCGACTACTACATCGACTGCCGCACGACTACGCTCGATGCCAAAGGCTCGCGCCTCACGGGCGAAGTGTTTTTCGCCGAAATCCGCCAGCACAAGTGGAAACCCCAGGCCATCGGCGGCCTCACCATGGGCGCCGATCCCATCGTGACCGCGGTTTCGGTAGTCAGCGGCGAGTTGCACGGTTTCCTGGTGCGCAAAGCCGAGAAACAGCACGGCACCGGGCAGCGCATCGAAGGCTTCCGTGAAAAAGGCGCCCGCGTGGTCATCGTCGACGACGTTTGTACCACCGGAGCCTCAACCATCCAGGCCATCGAAGCCGCCCATGATTTCGGATTCGAGATCGCCGGCGCCATGTGCCTGGTGGAGCGGGAAGAAGCCAAGGGCCGTCCCAACGTTGAAAAGGCAGCTGGCCCCGCGCCGTTCGTTTCCATCTTCACAGCGAGCGATGTGCGCAAAGAGCACATCCGACAAAACAAGAGGATCGCCGCGCCCACCATGCCGACCGTGTTTGCCGTCGCCGCGACATGCGAACTTTGTGGCCGCCCTGCTGTGACAAATATGCCGCGGAACCGTTGTGAGGTGCATAAATTCTGAATCGAATCGTCGACTCAATGTTTCGTATTTCGAGAACCAAGAAGCGAGAACTGACAGCTGGCCCCTGGCCCCCGGCAATTGCCCCATGATCCAAACCCTCGAATGGACCGACCAAGGCGTGCGCTTCCTCGATCAGACGAAGCTGCCCACCGAAGAAAC
>Ga0224561_1000105_pt1 | contig 11583 bp, 6 predicted proteins | sample CSU2metagenome_FD_180953 | JGI IMG/M metagenome (GOLD analysis project Ga0224561, IMG submission 180953) | Soil microbial communities from Bohemian Forest, Czech Republic - CSU2 | ecosystem: Environmental > Terrestrial > Soil > Temperate forest | place: Czech Republic: South Bohemian Region... | reverse complement strand
GCAATTGCATGCTTTGCAGGTTATTGGCGGGATTGTAATTCCAGGTGGTCACGAGATTGCCCGCTGCCGTTTGCAGCGTGCTGGTGTGCTTGTTAAGCCGCCCGTCATAGGTGATCGTCGTGGTGACGCCGTTGGGATCGATGACGGTTTCCGGCAACCCACCACCCGTGTACTTCGTAATTTGCGTCTGGTGACCGAGTGCGTCGGTGATGCTGACCAAGGTTCCGCCGGTGTAGCCGAATTTGACTATGGCAGTCACGTCCGTGCGGGGCAGTTGTGCAGAGAGTTCCTGTCCCGTGCTCGACCACGTGTATTGGTATTCACGGCTCTGCCCGCTGGTGCTATAGGGCACGGTATTTGTCGTGGTGTCGAGATCGGTCCGGGACAAGGTATTGCCATTGCCGTCATAGACGAAGGTACTGGTCAGGCCAGGCGTGATGATCTGATGCGGCAAGTGGATAAAGACCGGGTCGTAGCTGATGGTGACGCTATAAGCATCCGTAGAGCCCACCGCGTAGTTGATCGTCGTTGGGTCGCCGTTGCTGTTGTTGATATAAGTCGTCTGATTGCCGTTCCAATCCGTTTCGGAGTTGAGATAGCCGCTTGCATCGTAACCAAACTGGCGGGTAGCGGCGGCAGTGGTATTGGTCTTGGCGCGGCTTATCTCCGTGACCTTTGGCACGCTTTGCAGCGTTGAAAATGTGTAGGTGTCGGCCACGCCGAAGGCATTCGTCACCGTCGTCGTGCCATTGCTGTTATAGGTCAGCGTTGTGAGATCGGCAGTGGAAGAGCCCGTGCCGTGCCGGCTCGTCAATCCCTGGCCCGAACTGTTATAGGTCCAGGTTGCGAATCGATTGTTGTTTTCGTCGATGATACCGGTCAGCGCAAAGGGGAAGGCGGAGTCTCCGTAAACATAAGTCTGGCTGGTCACTGGGTTGGTGTTGTACGACAGGGAGGTCAGTTGATTGCCGCTCGTAGCTGCGGTGAAACCGTAAGTGAGAACAAGGGAGTCGGGTGTCGTTACGGTCTCCAGCATCCCATTGCTGTAATAAGTGAAGCTGAGCTGGCGGTTGTAACTATCAGTGACGGTCTGAAGCTGAGTGCTGCTATAGGTGAGATTCTGCGTATAGCCGTTCCGCAGCGTGATCGACTTCAACAATCCCTCGCCGGTGCTGAGGCCGGTGTAAGAAAAGACCGTATCGTTGTGGTCCTTCAACGTCCACGTCGATCCCGATTGCGTCAGAGTAGCATCGACATCGGTGTCGGTCGTCCAGGTGCTGCCGTTGAAGGTGAACATTATGGCCTGTCCGTCCGGCCGCTCGGCAATGACGGACGTGGCCTGCCCAGTGGCTGGTGTGATGAGCAGATAACGGTCATAGGTTCCACGCCAGTTCACGCCGAGCGTAGTCGCAAACGTGTTGGGGTAGATGGCGCTGCCGAGACTGTTGTAATAGCGCGTAAAGCTCAGCGGGTTTGGCCCGGCTGTACTGTAATCCGCGACGCTTTCGAAGAGGTTGCCGGTGCCGACGGAAATCGGGTCGCCGCCGCTGGCTTGACCTGTCGCACAACCGCAATCGCCGAGCGTTTTCCCAAGCGGATTCCAGGATCTCCCAACGCAAGTGGGCGAGCACGTCCACGTCCCCGGCGTGCTCGCGTTTTGGTCAGCCGCCCCATCACCATCGGCAGGTGCCAGGTAATCGACGTTATCTACAAAATTTCCTCCGCCAAGCTCTGTAAGCAAACTCAGTTGGGTCGCAGTAAAGCTGCATTGGGGTATGCCTGAACAATACGCAGGATTCCACGTCACAGCGACGTCCACACTTTCCGTAGCAATAACGCCCCAGGCAGTTATTTGCCCCTGAGCATTCGTTTCTACCCCCAGCGTCGTAGGTGTAAATGTGTTAACGCAGTCTGAGATAGCAGAACTGGTGGGAGTTGGAGCGCCGGAGAAATTTGGTCCAAGAGGCTGGGCCATTGTAAACGAGACAGTTATTGGGCATATACCACTTGGAGTCCCAATCTCGACGGGAGCAGTGTAGGCGTTACCGGTGTACTTATACGTAGTCTGAGCGTTGGCCGCCATTGCTAGAATAATCTGAAACACGGCAACAACCGGAGCGGTGCGGAAAGAAAAGCCGTACGAGTTCGGATGTATCTTGTCGTTGCTATGGTTATTCCGTGACATTTCTTCTCCCACTTAAAGTATTCAACCGGAATTTTCTTTTTGACCCCAAGAGCGGCAGCTATTGTCCCCCCAACCCCTGCTCGCGTCAATGTGAAAGAACTTTCATCCGGATCGCTCCCCCTACGGTACGAGATTCCGCACCAGCACAGCCGAAATTGCCTCATTTGCGGCCCACTTTTGGGACACCTCTCCTTACTCCAACTCGTTGTAGACCGACTTCGCTGCCGACCTGACCACCATGCGCCCGACCAGGCGAAGATTATGGTGAGTGCCGCGTCATGGTGAGAGACATACTGGAAGGTAGGTCCGATCTACAGCAGGTTGGTGGTTAGGGCCGTCAGCGCTTTTCATAACGCCAACGCCGACAATATTGTCGTTCCACCATTCTCACTGAGCGAAAGGAATGACAATGTTCTCACAATGGTTTTCTGGTGAAGACCGCGAGCGCTATCTCGCATCTCCACACAAGTGCCGCATCGATCACATTGGAAGAAGCCTGCTGGAATTGCGCTATGCGAGCGAAGTTGTGCGTCAGCATCTCCACGAGTGGTTGCGTTTCTCTGCACATCTGGAGCGGGACGGAAGCGCGCCCTTACCAACCGTAGCCGACAGTTCGATACGGCGTTATCTTGCCAAGCGGTTGAAAGGTTTGAGTGCCAGCCGATCGCGCGTTTTGCGCGCCTCTGTCAGGATCTTCCTGCAGGCGGACGAGAGGGGGCGGTTTCGTCGGCGTATCGGATCTCCACCTTCTACCCCGACCTGGTTCAATCCGATCCTGACACCGTATCTGCAGTTTGTTCGAGCGCATCGCGGACTTTCGCAGAAGACGACAAGGAAGTACGTTCAAAAGCTATCAGCGTTCGCCCACTACCTGGACCGCGCTGGGATCCGCGATCTCAGCGGGATTACCCCGCTGCACGTGCGTGAGTTCTACGAGAACGCAGAAAACGGCCGGCCGAGACGGTCGTACGGTTCCGCCCTGCGAGTCTTCTTTCGTTGGGCTGCAACGCAAGGTAGTCTTTCCAGTTCCCTTGCTGATGCGATCCCACGACCGCGACAGTATCGATTCGTCAACCTACCTGACGTGCTGAGCCACTCAGATGTGGATGGCATCTTGACGTCGGTGGATCGATCGACGCCGCTTGGCCGCCGGGATTACGCGATCCTCTTGCTGGCTGCACGTTACGGCTTGCGCCCGTGCGATATTCGAGACCTGACTCTGGACGAGATTAATTGGCGCGGCGAACGCATTGACATCGGCAAGTGAAGACCGGCAGATCGCTGGCACTCCCACTTCTGCCTGATGTCGCAGAGGCCCTTAGCGCATATTTGCGGGACGGGCGTCCAGTTTCAGCGCACCGCACTGTCTTTCTTCGCCACCGCGCCCCTTTCGAACCCTTTGCTGCTGAAAACAATCTGATGGCAATCATGCGGATAGCGCTTCAGCGTGCCGGCCTCGCCAACCGAGCAGGGCGACGAGGACTTTACCTATTTCGCCATACTCTCGCGACACGCATGCTTGCTGCTGAGAGCCCCCTCAAAGCGATTGCCGATGTGCTGGGCCACGCATCCACTCAAACTACGTTTGGATATGCTCGAGTCGACTTGGTCGGATTGCGCACGGTGGCCATCTCCGAAGAGGAGGCGAGCCGATGAGCACCGAATTTATCTCACCACTGGCCCTACGACTATCCCAGTTCCTCGCATTAAAGCACGCGATGGGCTACCGCTACAGAGAAGGTGCCGCGCACTACAGGATCTGGATCGTTTTCTGAACTCTCGACTTTCCGCAGACGATCCCCTCATTACCTCGGCGATTGTGCACGACTACGTTGCTCGAAGGGGAACCGAATCGGAGACTACGCGTGCGCATCGATTAACTCTGATCCGGGAGGTGTGCCGATTCCTGCGGCTTGACGACGCCCGCGTCGTTGTACCGGATCGCAGGTCCTTACGGATTGCGCGGCATAAGTTCGTTCCGCGTGTGTTTAGCCGTGACGAGGGCCGGCGTTTCCTGAACGCGTGCGCTGAACTTCCGCCCGGGCGGACGTCTCCGATACACCCCGCCGTCCTTGGTACGGCGTTACGCATGCTGTATCTCGCTGGACTGCGCGCAGGGGAACTGCTGAGACTCACACAAGCCGACGTCGATCTCGACGTCGGTACACTAACCATCCGCCACACGAAGTTTGACAAGTCGCGACTCGTCCCGCTAGCTCCGGACATGATCAGCCGGCTCGTTCACTGCCGCTCTCTCACCGTCAAACACATAGGATCCATCCTTCCACAAACGCCGCTTTTCCCCAGTCCCAGCGGGGAACGATACTCGATCTCTGCTCTTCGCGGCGCGTTTCACCAGGCGTTGGAGATCGCCGGCATCAAGCGAACCACAGCGGGCCGCATTCGGCTCCATGACCTGAGGCACTCGTTCGCAGTCCTTCGTCTTCTACTGTGGTGCGAACAGAACTTGGACCTCGGAGCGAAGTTGCCGCTACTGGCTACGTACCTTGGGCATGTCGGTCTGGCCAGCTCCCAATCTCCAGTTGACTCAAGATCTCATGGGAGAAATCACACGGCGGCATCAGGCCCGCTTCGGCTACCTGATCCAGGAAGGCGGTTGCTCATGAACTGCCCGACGCTTGCTAATTTACTTTCCGGTTTCTTTCTCCGGTATCTCGCGGACGAGCGTGGCGTCAGCCCGAATACAACCGCGTCATACAGGGACTCAGTGAAACTGTTGCTGCAATATACGGGTAAGCGGCTCAGCCGTTCCGTTGATCGACTTGCCATCAAGGACCTCACGAGTCCATTGGTGCTGGACTTCCTCGCTGATTTGGAAACCAATCGCGGCAACACCACACGTACACGCAATGCACGCCTGGCGGGAATTCAAACGTTCTTCCGCTATGTTGCAGGGCGAGAGCCGGCGCTGGCGGCTTGCTGCAGCCCGGTTTTGGCCATCCCCGCCAAGAAAGCTCTCCACCCCGTTCTGGGCTACTTAAGCGAGCAGGAACTCGGTCACCTGCTGTCACAAGTTGATCGTCTGGCCAAGAATGGAGAACGCGACTACGTTCTTCTCAGTGTGCTCTATGACACTGGCGCTCGCATTCAAGAACTGCTTGACCTAACGGCCCGGGACTTTCACCTCGAAACGCCCCCATTCGTTCGAGTCCGCGGCAAGGGGCGGCGAGAACGCTTATGCCCTTTGCTCCCGCAATCGGCAAGTCTCATCCGCACATTCCTGTCTGCCCATGGGCGGCGATTCGATGAACAAGAGCCGCTACTTCGAAACGGGCAAGGAACCCGACTGACTCGTCACGGCGCCCGATACATCTTGCTCAAGTACCTACATCGGGCAGCAAACTCAATGCCCACCCTAACGCGTGCACGAATCAGCCCGCATACCATGAGACACACGAAGGCAATGCATTTGCTCCAGTCTGGTGTGCCCCTCGTCATGGTCAAAGACTTCCTTGGGCATGTGGACTTGAAGTCCACCGAAGTCTATGTCCAAGCGGATCTCGAGATGAAGCGCAAAGCCCTCGACCTGACTAGCGGACTGCTGACAACCCAACCGCCGCACCCGCGGCTTTCTGCGAGTCTCATCGACTGGCTGGAGTCTTTGTGAGGAGAATTATGTAGCGAGCCACCATCAACCGGCGGAGGTTTTCTGTCCAAAAGGCCGAGCCTTCGCCGTTTCTCACCATGACGCGGCACTCACCATAATCTTCTCCGGGTGCGGTAATGATCACGGCTCGCGGCTGCGGGGGTTGGTTTCCGCGAAGCTTGACAATCTCAAAGAAACGACCTCGAGCAGCGGTGCCTTCTACGCTCCCATGAATCCTTGGTCCAGATGCTGCAAAGCATTGCACATATCAATCCACCATTGAGCAGTGTATGATTCCGTCGGCCACGAGGTGATGAATGAAGATTTGCTCTTACCTACGCTGCGTGTCCGTCGTTGGGATGTCCCTTCTGACCGTTGGTTCTGCTGCCGCCGCAACCGTCATCAATGTTCCTGCAGACCAACCCACGATTCAGGCGGCGATCAATGCGGCGGTGAACGGCGATACAGTCCTGGTCGCTCCCGGAACCTACCTTGAGAACATCAATTTTCTGGGAAAGGCGATCACCGTTGCGAGCGCGAAAGGACCCAAAGTTACGATCATTGATGGGCAACAAATGAATTCAGTCGTCGTATTTGTGAATCAAGAAACGATCACATCGGTTCTAAACGGATTCACGATCCAAAATGGCAACGCGACAACGTTTGGAAGCGGCGGCGGCATCAGCATGCCATTCACTGCATCTGCCACCATAACTGGGAACATCATTACTGGCAATCAGGGCTGCACCGGCGGCGGCATATATGCAGACGGCGGGTCTCCTGTGGTTAAGGATAATGTGATCGAAAACAACGTGGCCAACTGTGGAGGTGGAAGGGGAGGAGGTATCGATTTCGATGCAGCGTATGGTCCACAGATCATCGGCAATGTGATCCAAGGCAACACATCTCCCGGTGGTGGAGGAGGAGGTATCGCTCTGGAAGGGCTATTCCAGCCGGCCGTCATACAGAACAACATAATTCGGAACAACCAAGCTCATATGCAGGGTGGAGGCCTATATGCATTTAACAGCGATTACGCGTTTGTTATCCAGAATCTAGTTATCGATAATAGCGCGGTCGAAGGGGCAGGTGCGGACTGGCAGGTCGTCGAGAATGAACAGGGGCCTACAATGGTTAACAATACTTTTTCTGGCAACAAGATCATTCCGAATGATGGTAACTGCAGCACTTGCTTATCACAGGGTTCAGCGGTGTTCTTGAATGGCTTTTACAGCAACAGCATTCTTGACAACAATTTATTCATCGCAGAACCCGGCCAGAGTGCCCTCTACTGCTCAAGCGAATATTCCTCAACTCCGCCAGTTACTATGAACAACGATGCTTATAGTTTAGGAGGTACCGGGTTCGGACTGGTGTGCTCAGGGTTGACTGGTACGAACGGCAATATCTCCGCCAATCCGCAATTCGTCGGCACTTCTAACTTTCGTTTAAAGGGTGGATCACCAGCCGTCGATGCGGGAGACAATTCGGCACCTGACTTGCCGAGCAAAGATTTGGCGGGCAATCCACGAATCATTAACGGAAACGACCTTCCCACGGCAATCGTCGACATGGGTGCATATGAGTTCGTCCCGGTCACCCTGTTGCCGAAGAACCTAAGTTTTGGGTCACAGGCTGTGGGGAGCATCACTACAAAGACTGTCACGCTGACGAACGCGCAAGACAGGTCCCTCAGTATCTCTTCAAAGACGGTTCCTACCGGATTTAAGGTGAGCGGGTGCGCAACGAGCGTGGCGGCGTTTAGCAGTTGCTCATTGACTGTGACCTTCCAACCACTCACGACTGGATCGTTCAAAGGGACGTTGACGGTGAAAGACCATGCAGGAAATAGTCCTCAGACAGTAGGACTGTCCGGCGCTACTAATTGAAGGTGGCGCAGCGCTCCGCCAGTGCCTGCCAGTGCCTCGGATGCGGTCGGCGTCGGTCCGCGCCAAACCGAATTGCCCATTCGTGCCAGCCGAATCCTACCCACAACCTACCCCGAAAACCGCTTGCGGGCCACGCAGCATTCTCCATAACAGAAGCCCAAACCCAAAATGGCTCTGCATGACTCCTCCAAGAACCGTGTGGATCACGTAGACGTAGCCAACTCACGGTATTGTACCGCCGCCCAATGAACCCATGATGGGAGAGTGAAGCACGCCCATTAAACTGATCGAAAGGCCACGCTATTGCAGCAACTGTCGCTCACCTGTTGCCGTGCCTTCTTCAAGGGCATCCGTGTCTGATTCCAGCCTCCTCACTTCGATCGTTGTGCAGATGCCCAGCCACGATCCGACGGGGTACCTGTCTCGGAATTGTTCTCTTGAATAGTCAGTATCGCAGCGGTGCACCTGGATAGTCTCCAAGAGCAGGTCCTTTTCAATTCCTTCGATGCCCATGGTCTGAATCTCGGCAGACTCTCCGTCGTTATGTTCAACTTCTCCATGCACTCGCTTACGAGAAATGGATCTTTCATTCATGGTAGCTGCGACGGTAGCGACCCAATCTTTCTGCTCCCCCTTACTCCGAGCGCTCATAGCGTAACTCAGTAATGTCGCGGCACTGTGCCCTGCACACGCGCAGAAACTGCTGGAGCTGCTTCGCCTCCAGTTTTGCCTTTGCAGAATACCGACCGTGTTTCCGATTGGCCCGTCAAAGGCAACGTCTGCGTTGGCGAGTGCGCCCGTCTCATAGAGTTGAACTTTGCCATCCACGCCGATTACGACTGTGGTCGGAAATGATTCGACCCCATATTTTTGTCGAATCGGACCGTCATCAACTCCTGCCGGGAAATCGACTTTAAGCTCATTGAGAAATGCGTCCACTCGGTCGCCTTTCTCTTCGGCGTCAATACCTAGCAAAATAAAGGGCTGCAACTTGTGCTCGTTAAAGTAGCGGTTCAGTTCAGGCATCTCGGCGCGACAAGGGCCGCACCATGTCGCGAAGAAATTCAGGACAACAATCTTCTTGCCAACGTTCTCCGACAGCCGAAAATGCTCGCCCCGAGTAGTCGTGAGTTCAAAGTCTGGGGCAGTGTGATTGCGCCAATCGACACCACCGCTCATACTCGAACTTTGATCGTGGATTTCCTTCTCGGTTGGCGCAGGCTTTAGTTCATAGTGTAGGCCGGTGAGTAGTACGCCTGTCAGCAGGATCGCTATATTGAGAACCGATTTGGTCACATTTCCTCAGAAGCCAAAAGCTTAGTCTGCCGATTCCCAGTGGGCGGCAGAGCCGTGCTGGTATACGAACGATCCATTTTCGCAGCTTGCAGCACTCCTAAGCCAATTACGGAAGTCTTCCGACAGGTAACTGAAAATAGGAAAACTCTGAGAGGACTCGTTGGTAGGCGCGTGCACTGAAGGACCGAAGGGTTTGGCATCCCGACAGGGCAAAACTCCAAGCCCTATAGAATCACCGCTGGTCAGAAAGGGCCCCTGCATTATGTCGGCCTCTTGATACACGATCTCCGACGAACTGGGTGTCGGAATTTGCGCCGTTTGGGTGTTCACGAAAAAACGATCATGAAGATTGGGGGCTGGAAAACAAGATCGGTGTTTGACCGCTATAATATCGTCGATGAGAAAGACCACGCCGAAGCTGCGGAACTGTTGGATGCCAAGGCGCAGCAAGCGCGAGTTGCGGCACAGTAGTGACACAGTACGCCCAAGACCCAGCTCGGGAGACGAGGGCAGAATCGTCAATTAACATCAGCAAATCAACGGTTTAGCAACAAAGAGGGCCCGTAGCTCAGCGGTTAGAGCAGTGGACTCATAATCCATTGGTCCAAGGTTCAAATCCTTGCGGGCCCACCAACTCCTCCTGGTCCGGCTCTCATTCTGACGTTCGCATTCTCTGCTCGACCATTTTTTCCTCGCAGCCTCTGGAAGCAGTGCCCTGCCCCAACCAGTTACGAAAATGGCTGTCTAGTCTATTCTCAACGCCTGCATGGGGTCGATAGACGCCGCGCGGCGCGCCGGCAGGTACGAAGCCAGCAAGGATGTAAGAAACAGAATTACGGCAACCGATACGATCACGGAGAAATCCATCGCGCCAACCCCGTACAAAGTCGTTCGCATGGTGCGGCCTACCAGCACAGAGCCCACCAGGCCAATCCCCAGCCCGATCGAGGCCAGCAGCGAAGCTTCCTTCAGGATGAGCAAGACCACTCGTTGTTTACCCGCGCCCAGCGCGAGGCGCAGACCAATCTCCTGAGTGCGCTGCGAAACCGCATAGGCCATCAACCCGTAGATGCCAACCGCCGCCAGCAGTAAAGCCACGGCCGCGAAGCTGGCGAACAACACCATTGTGTATCGGTCCTCGGCGAGGGACTCATTCTTCACCTGATCCATGGTGCGGACGTGCGCCAAGGCGATCAGCGGGTCAACCGAATGAACCGCTGCGGCAATCGTCTTGGTCATGGCAGCCGGGTCTTCAGCTGTGCGCACGCCGATGGTTACACTCGGCGACAACGATTGAGCGTAAGGAACGTCAATCTCGGGATCATCGTCGCGGAAGTCTCCGTACCTCACGTTGTGGATGATGCCAACGATCTGCCACTCGACCGGGGGCCCTAGCTTCGGCAGTCCGGGAATGATCTCTTCGATGGACAGGCGCTGCTGAAACGGATCCAAACCCTTCAGATAACGACTGGCGAATTCCTCGTTCACAATTGCCACGCGCACGCTCGAGGCAGTGTCTTGTTCGGTAAACGACCGCCCTTTGAGCACCTGTATGCCGAATGTCTTGAAGTAGTCTGGAGACACCGATTGAAAACCAGCGTCTGGCCGCTGCGAAGGATCGGCGTAGGTCGGGCCGCCGACCACAGTGAAGGGCATGCCGTCGCTATGGAAGCGCAGCGGCATGCCAGTTACGCTGGCGACATCGGACACTCCCGGCACGGAACGAAGCACGCTCAGCATCTGCTGGTCGTAGACATTCATCTGTTCGGGATTTTCAAACCGCTGCGCCCGCTGTTGCAGCCGAAAAGTCAGCACGTGATCGGTGCGCAAACCGAGATCGACGCGGGTGAGATTCCAGAAGCTGTGAATGGCAAGCCCCGCGCCAGCTAGCAGAGACAGCGCGAGCGCGAATTCACTCATGATCAGTCCGCGTCGCAGCTTGTGGCTGGCATGGCTGATGCCCGAGCGTCCCCCATCCTTCAGCGATTCGCCCGGGTCGACTCGCGACGCGTACCACGCGGGCGCGCAACCGAACAGCAGGCCAGCCAGCGTGGTTGCGGCCAGGGCCACGGCGAGGACATGCCCGTCCAGCTGAAAATTCGCTTCGGAGGGCAATATCCCGTCGGGCACAATGGCGAGGATTGCGCGCAGCAATAGCACGCCGAGCCCCACGCCGAGTCCGCCACCGAGTAGAGCGAGAACCAGGCTTTCAGTAAGAAACTGACCGAAAATCTGGTTGCGATTTGCCCCCACGGAACTGCGAATCGCAATTTCCCTTTGCCGTGCCGAGCCCTTGGCCAACAGCAGATTCGCAATGTTCAGGCACGTGATAAGCAGCACGAAGCCCACTGCACCCAAAAGAAGCCACAGGTTACGAATGCGTTCGCTGGGAAGAAAGTCATTTTTCAGGAGCTCAACCGATGCCCCCCAGCCTTTATTCGACATAGGATAGGCAGCAGCAATGTGACTCGTCACCGTATCCATATCAGCCTGCGCTTGTTGCAGCGATACCCCGTTTTTCAGACGGCCCATGGTCAGCAGCCAATGGTAGTCGTGGTTGATTTGTTCCGGCCGGAAGGCCAGCGGAGCCGCCAGCTCAAAGGTAA
>Ga0224561_1000103_pt1 | contig 11614 bp, 10 predicted proteins | sample CSU2metagenome_FD_180953 | JGI IMG/M metagenome (GOLD analysis project Ga0224561, IMG submission 180953) | Soil microbial communities from Bohemian Forest, Czech Republic - CSU2 | ecosystem: Environmental > Terrestrial > Soil > Temperate forest | place: Czech Republic: South Bohemian Region... | reverse complement strand
CGAATAATAAGAGGCTGCTCGATTTCGTTTCCGCGGGGGGAACACTGGTGATGCAGTACAACACCGGGGTGGACGACTTTAATAGCGGACAGTTCACTCCTTACCCCGCGAAACTAAGCCGGGCGCGGGTTTCGGTGGAGGAGGCTCCGGTGGAGATTCTGGCGCCGAAGGATTCGGTGTTTCACTATCCGAACACGATTACGGCTCATGATTTTGACGGGTGGGTGCAGGAGCGCGGGCTTTATTTCATGAGCAGCTGGGACGATCATTTCGAAGCGCTGCTCAGCTGTCATGATCCGGATGAGGATGCGCAGAAGGGCGGGCTGTTGAAGACAAACTATGGCAAGGGGATTTTTATCTATGCAGGATATGCGTTCTTTCGTCAGCTGCCGGCGGGAGTGCCGGGAGCGGTGCGGCTGTATGTGAATTTGCTGAGCGCCAAGCAGTAGCCAGTTGTCGGTTGCCAGCCGGTTTCCGGTTCCGTTCCAGTCGTTCTTTCGTGCCTGATCCGACCTTCGCATGGGATCTCCAACAGAATCGTCCGCGAGTTCGCCTGGTCTCATCCGCGGGATGGGATTGGGGAGCGCGACTGCACTCAACATGATCGACATGATTGGCGTGGGGCCATTCATCACCATGCCGCTCATGCTGAGCTACATGGGCGGGCCGCAGGCCATGATCGGCTGGATCGTGGGAGCGCTGTTCGCGGTGTGCGACGGGATGGTGTGGGCGGAACTGGGCGCAGCTATGCCGGGATCGGGCGGATCGTATCGCTACCTGCGTGAAATCTATGGGCCGCAGAAAATGGGACGGCTGATTTCGTTTCTGTTCATCTGGCAACTGTCATTTTCTGCGCCGTTATCGATTGCCACGGGCTGCATCGGGCTGGCCGGATATGCCGCCTACTACTGGCCAACGCTCGATACCGTCTACCTCGCGCACAATGCGGCTCTGCATATTCCATGGGCGGGATCTCTGCAGGTGGGTTGGATCGTGACGCCGGGAACTTCAGTGGCAGTGGCGATTTGCTTCTTTACCATGCTGCTGCTTTACCGGGGAATTTCGGTGATCGGAAAATTGTCAAAGCTGCTGTGGCTGGGGGTGATGGGCACGATGGGATGGATCATCTTTGCCGGGCTCACCCATTTCAACGTGACGCGAGTGTTCGATTTTCCGCCGGGCGCGTTTACCCTGTCTCGCGCTTTCTTTACCGGGTTGGGCGGGGCGATGCTGGTGGCAACTTACGATTATTGGGGTTATTACAACGTCTGCTTTCTGGGAGACGAAGTGAAAGATCCAGGACGGAACATTCCGCGCGCTCTCCTGCTTTCTATTCTGCTGGTTGCGTGTCTATACATAGTGATGAATGCGTGCATTCTGGCCGTGGTGCCGTGGCGCGAACTGGCGCAGGCGGGACAGAACAACAACGGGCTGTATGTGGTATCGCTGTTCATGCAGCGGATCTATGGAGCTTGGGCGGCGAAGCTGGTGACAGGATTGGTCATGTTCACGGCGTTCGCATCAGTGTTCTCGCTGATGCTGGGGTATTCGCGGGTCCCTTACGCGGCAGCGAAGGACGGAAATTATTTCCGCGCGTTTGCCCGGGTTCATCCTGTGTACCGCTTTCCCTATATTTCGTTGCTGGCGCTGGGAGTGGTGGCCGCGGCATTTTGTTTTCTGCGCCTGAAGGATGCGATTGCGGCGCTGGTGGTGATTAGGATCCTGGTGCAGTTTCTGGTGCAGGCGGTAGGGCTGATCGTGCTGCGAAGCACGCGGCCGGACATGCCGCGCCCGTTTCGTATGTGGCTGTATCCTTTGCCGGCCCTGGCCGCCATTGCGGGTTTTCTCTTCATTTTGTTCAATCGGGTAAATGCTTGGAAAGAAGTACGATACGCCGCCGTTATTCTGCTTACAGGATTCGCGATCTACATGATTCGAGCTTGGAGAGGGCGGGAGTGGCCGTTTGGAGCGGCTTCCGTCGTGGTGAGTTCTAACGGCTAACGCCCACGGGCCAGAACTTCATCATAGGGGACACTAAGAAATAAGAGGATCAGTGGCTGATCACGTTGCAATTCCGGGAGGCGACGCCGTTGAGCTCCAGCGGGTGGACTCGGCTTGGGGGCCGCTGCGGGAGCCCGTGTTTCGATCGCTTTGGATTGCAGCGGTAGTTTCTTACACCGGCACGTGGATGCAGAACGTCGGCGCGGGCTGGCTGATGACGCAGCTCACCACGTCACCGCTGATGGTAAGCCTAGTGCAGGGAGCGTCCGCGATTCCTGTCTTTTTGGTCGTGCTGCCTGCGGGAGCGCTGGCGGACATGGTCGACCGGCGGCGGCTTCTGCTGTTTACGCAGGGCTGGATGGTAGTGGCCGCAGCGGCTCTGGGCGGGCTCACGTTGTGGCATGTGGTGAGCCCGTGGACGCTGCTGGTGTTCACATTTTTTCTGGGGCTGGGTGCGGTCATGAATGATCCCGCCTGGCAGGCTATTACACCGGAAGTAGTCTCGACACCGCGGCATGCTTCGGCGGTGGCGTTGAACTCGGCAGGATTCAACGTGGCGCGAGCGACGGGTCCGGCGCTGGGCGGAATCGTGGTTGCGGCGGCGGGGTCGGGATGGTCGTTCTTGTTGAACGCGGCTTCTTTTTTCGGCGTGATCGTCTTCTTGTGTCGCTGGAAACGGGCGCCGCATGAACCGCTAGCCAAACGGCGTACGCAATGTAATTATGGAAGGGTTTCGTTATGTGCGCGGAGCACCGCAAGTGCGGTCCGTGCTGATCCGTACGGCTGCATTCAGCGTGGGAGCCACTTCCCTGCTGGCGCTGCTTCCGGTAATCTGCCAGCCGCACGGCGCCCAAGGATACGGATTCCTGCTGACGTGTTTTGGCCTGGGTGCGCTGGCAGGAGCGGCGCTATTGCCTCGTCTGCGACAGCGCTATTCCGTAGATGGGTTGGTAGCAGGATCGACCGTATTGTTCGCCGCGATGACGGCAGCAGCCGGACAAGTGCATGTGTTTGAGCTGCTCTGTCTGGTACTGTTTACGGCGGGTGCAGGGTGGATCGGCATCCTGGCGTGCTTTAATTTTGTGGCTCAGACCATGTGCCCGTCGTGGATGAGAGCCCGGGCACTCTCCATGTATCTGCTGGTGCTGCAGGGGGGGATGGCCGTCGGCAGCGCGATCTGGGGTGAGTTGGCCGTGCGCGTTGGAGTTCCGGCGGCGCTGGCGTGGTCGGCTCTCGCTATGCTTGTGGGGCTGGCGAGCTTTCGGCGGCACCGGTTGACAGTGCGTGAGTTGAAGATGGCGCCGGCCATGATGAGAGATTAGTCACTTGCGTGAGAATTTATTCCAATATCATTTGTGTAATCAAGGGGGCATCATGAAAAAGACAAAAATAATAAAGACAATCTTCTGTTTTGTGATTTGTACGCTGGTTCTGGCGGCTGGCGCTGCCGCCCAGGCAAAGAAGGAAACACCGCGAACCGTGACGGAAGTCTTGAGCAACACCGTCAAGAATCTCGAGCACGACCTCGTTCCCGCGGCCGAGGCCATGCCGGAAGATAAATTTGGTTTCACGCCGAGCAACGGAGAGTTCAAAGGCGTCCGCACATTTGCCGAGCAGATCAAGCACATTGCCGCAGTGAACTACGAACTGGGAGCGGCGATTCTGTCGGAGAAGCCGCCGGTGGACATTGGCGATGAATCAGGACCGGCGTCGGTCACATCCAAGGCCGACATTCTGAAATACCTGAACGATTCGTTCCTATATGTTCACAAGGCGATCGATACCATCAACGAAAAGAACCTGACAGGGACAGTGAAGAGTCCGTTTGGCGAATACAAAGTGACGCGCCTGGGGCTTGCCACGACCGTGGCGTGGCACGGTTTCGACCACTATGGCCAGGTCGTGGAGTACTTGCGCATGAATGGGATCGTGCCCCCAGCCAGCCGTCCGGGGAACTGAGGAACTCGAAGCGGGACACTTCTTTCCCCGAGGTGCGACATTTCTGTACTTATTTTGAGGACGAGGAGAACGACCGGCGAGCGCCGCGCAGTGTAATCGAGGTGGAAAACAGTTCAGCCGACAGGCCGTAACGCAGAAGCCGTGCAGCCACCGCCTCGCGTGCCTTCTTCGCGTCGGTACGCGGATCAAGAAAAACCAATACCGAAGGGCCGGCGCCGCTGAGCACGGCGCCGAGAAAACCGTTCTTTCCCTTCAATGGCTGCAGGCACGGCAGCAGCGGGCAAAGGGGCGCGCGGTAAGGCTGATGGATGCGATCTTCAAGCGCAGTCGCTAGCAGCTGCGGATTTCCCTGCATGAGCGCGGCGAGTAACAGCATGGAATTTTGGATGTTGAACACCGCGTCGGCACGCGAATACTGAGCGGGCAACACCCGGCGGGCTTCTTCGGTCGGCAGGCTGGCGTCGGGGACGACCAGCAACAGCGGCCACTTCCCTTTCGGGCGCAGAGAGATAATCTGGGGCTCGGATTCGCGCCACATGCGGGCGACGGTGAGTCCTCCCATCCAGCAGGCGGAGGCGTTATCGGGATGGTGCTCGCGATGCGAGGCTTCGCCGACAATGCGCGCGTCGGTCCAGCCCAAGCGTCCGAAATGAACGGCGAGCGCGATTCCGGCGACACGCGCCGCTGCGGAAGATCCGCATCCTTTCCCGATAGGAATGTCGTTGCGGACGCGCAAGGATAGCGGAATAACTTCTTTTTTCTCGGCCTCGAGAATCTGGCGGTAGGTGTTGAAGATGAGATGGTCCTCAAGTTTGCCGCAAATCTCGTGGTCGCGGCCGGTCGCAGAGATGGAAAACTCGTCGGCGGGACGGGCATCCAGCTGGATGTAGAGATCCATGGCAATTGCCGCCGCGTCGAACGCCGGCCCCAGGTTGGCCGAGGTCGCGGGCAGAACCAACTGGAGAGAGGCCTGGCGTCGGAGGCTTTTCTTCTTAGGCATGTTCCTTCGCGCGTCTTTTGAGCATTTTTCTTTCCATTGTTCCCTTACGCCTCGAGATTCGATTTCTCCTGTTGTTCGAGAGTCCGGATCACGGCGTCGAGCGTGGCATCGAGGACGATAGGCGGATGGCGCAAAGCCTGGAGCTCTGAGACTGCGCTGTCGCTTTCGGCGGCCGCGGGAAGGGGTTCACCGCGATGAAATTCCATGGTGAACCCTGGATCCTTTAGCAGATGTCCCGTGAGCACCAGTACTACCGATTCCCCCGGCTTGACGAAGCCTTGTTTCAGCAATTGTTTCAAACCAGCCAGAGTCACGGCTGAAGCTGGTTCGCAGCCAATACCTTCGGCGCCGATTTCTGCTTTAGCCCGGGCGATGTCGATTTCGCTGACCTGCTCGCAAGCACCGCCCGTGGCCTGCAGCACGCGTATCGCTTTTTTCCACGAAGCCGGATTCCCGATGCGAATGGCAGTGGCGGCGGTCTCAGCCTGCACGGTGACCAGACGCTTTCCACCAGCTTCGCGCAACGTTCGAACCAAAGCATTCGCGCCTTCAGCCTGAATGATCGACAGTTTCGGCAGACGTGAAATCAAACCCAGATCATGCATCTCCAGCAAAGCCTTGCCGATGGCGGAACTGTTTCCAAGATTACCGCCGGGCACGATGATGTGATCGGGCGGTTGCCAATCGAGTTGTTCGAGCAATTCGAAGGCAAGCGTCTTTTGACCCTCCAGACGAAACGGGTTGATGGAGTTCAGTTGGTAAACGGGAGCGCGCAGAACCAGTTCCTGCAGCAAGCGCAGACAGCCGTCAAAATCCGTGCGCAACTGACAAGTGACAGCGCCGTAATCGAGGGCTTGCGAAAGCTTGCTCCAGGAAATCTTCCCTTCCGGTACCAGCACCAGGCTGCGCAATCCGCCCCGTGCGGCATAGGCAGCCATGGACGCAGAAGTGTTGCCGGTGGAGGCACAGGCCACCCAGCGGAATCCAGCCTGACGGGCGAAGGAAGCCGCCACGGTCATGCCGGTGTCTTTGAAAGACCCCGTCGGATTCATGCCTTGATGCTTAGCGAAGAGATGTGGCAAGCCAATCATCCGAGAGCACTGCGGCAATCCGTACAGCGGAGTATTGCCCTCACGCAGAGTAATGACGTGATGCAGGTTCTCGAGCGTTGGGAGAAGTTCGCGGAACCGCCAGACGCCACTCAGGTCGACGGGTGAAAGCGACGCGCGGCGTTGCTTCCATGTCGCCTTCAAGTCGGCCGCGGTGGGGGCCGACGATCCCTGAGTGTGGCTCCAGCTCGGGTTGCTGATCTCAAGCAAATCTCCGCAGCGCGAGCAGCGGAAATTTTGAACCGCTGAATCGGTGAGGTCGCCGCAGGCGATACAGCGGAAGCGGAAGCCGCGCGGCGCGGGTTGCCCAGCCGGCGTCGCCTCGGCTGTGGTTGCGTCCGCGGTAATGGCTTCGACGGCCTTGGGCTCGATGGGAGTTGGAGGTGGCATTAGGTTCCGGGTGGAATGGTCGTCCTATTTCTTTCGGAGATACTGGTCGGTTTTGTTGATCCAGTCGGCACGGGGCGGGTTAAAAATGTCGAGATCAACCGTATCCTCGACCGCTTCCGCCTTATGCGGCATGTTCGGCGGAATGGTGAGTACCTCACCGGCGTGGACAACAATCTCGCGCCCGTCGATCGAGAACTTCAGCGCGCCTTCCAGAATATACGTGATCTGTTCATTGTGGTGGCTGTGTTCGGGAACGATGCATCCTTTCTTCAGAAGAACACGCGCCAGCATCACCTCCTGGCCCACCACGAATTGCCGCTGCAGCAGCGGGTTGAGATCTTCGAGCTCGACGGTGTGCCACGGGATGTGCTGGAGCCCGGCCTTCGCGGTTGTCTTCTTCACTGTGCCGGACAGCGCCGTAGTACTCTTTGATTTCTTACGCGCAGACGTCCTGGGTTTCAGTTTTTTCTTCGCCATAGTTTTCTTCGCCACTTCGTATCCAGTTATCCAGGGCCGCGAGAAATCCGATCCATTGACGCGATTTACCGATGTTAGTGCACCCGGCCCTCGTAAAGCTTCACCGCCGTATCATGCAAATAAGCATGCGCGAGTTCGAGAGCACGGGGCTCGCTGATTTCTCCCTCGGAAACCATCTCAGCTAGAGCCGCTGCCAAGGACATGCGAGCGGACTCCGCCCCCAACCAGTAGCTTTCCTCGGCGCCCATGATGTCATTGTAGGGGAAACAGTCAGTGCCAAAGGTTACTTTGTCGGGGAAAGTTTCCAGCCACATCTTAAGAGTTTCCTTAAATGCAGAAGGATACTGGGCCAGTTCACCGAAGGAGGAATCAAAGTAAACATTTTTCATCGCTGCCAGCCAGATGGCTTCGCGCTCCAGCGGATAGCCACCATGAATCATCACAAACGTGGTTCCGCTGTAGCGGGGATCGCGCAGCACACTCTCCAGATTCATGATGTTGCTGGTGGATAAGTTGAAGTAGTCGCCGATACCGACGGCGGTGTGGATGTGCACCGGCAGATGCTGACGTCCGGATTCGGTCACCAGGTAGCGGAAAAGGTAATCCTGGAAAGCTCGGTATTCCTTTTCGGTGGGAATCCCGCCCGTGACGTAACGTTGATAAATGTCTTCCGCTTGAGCCCGCGGCGGATCGAAGAAAGTCGTGGGCCGGAAATAGGCGACTTCAAACTTCATCGCGATTCCGCCTTTTTCCTTGTTAGTCGCCAGCACACGCGCGATGAACTTCAGGTAGTCGTCCAAGTTGGCGGGAAGCTTGCTGACGTTTTCCTGCTGCATCCAGCGATGAAGCATTTTCTCTTGCAGGGGGATGTAGACACCTTCGTCGGAATTGCGGGCCGTCTCACGCTCGTTGTTGAACGGCCACATGAAAGCATCGCCGAAAAAGACCCAGGGAAAGCGTTTAGGGTCGAGGTAATCGGCCATCATGGCGCGGTTGGCGACCGAGCTTTCAGTATTGATCTTGTCGAGAACCAGGTTGAAATAGGCTTGGCCGGGATATTGCTTCTTGAGTTCAGCCTTTTTGGCGATGAGCCATTTCGTGTGCTCGGGAGAAAGATCGTTGTAAGGATATCCCCACATCGACTTGGCGGCAGCGGCGAGTTCCGGATTGTCGTCCCGCGTGCGCAATGCCTCGCTGGCGTTGGGCGGCGCGGCCATGGCGTCGACGTCGGGGTCGTCGGCGAAGCCGGGATGCGCGTGATGGTCGAATGCCGGAATCTTTTCGATCTGCGGGAGCAGCCGCTGGTAAATCTGCTGGAGATCAGGTCCAGGAAACGGACGGGCCTGTCCAGATGCGAAAACCGCGAATCCGGCCACCAGGAAAAGCGACTGGCATACGAATCCAGAAATTGATTTCATCGATGTCCCTCAGGGTCCATAGCTTATCTGCCCGCCGGCGTCCCCTGCCAGGCGACGGAAACTTTCAGGATGCGTTCCACGGCCTCGCGCAAAGTCGATGTCGACGACGCGAACGAGAAGCGGACGAAATCCTTGCCCGCGGCGCCAAAAGCAGCTCCCGGAATCGCAGCGACGCCGGCGTCTTCGAGCAGAATCTGGCAAATCTCTTCGGCAGTCAGGCCCGTGGCAGTGATATCGACCCAGGCGTAGAATGCGCCATCAGGCGGCTGGCAGCGGAAGCCGCACACGCCGTTGAGGTCGCGCACAAAGTGCTCGCGGCGGCGGGTGAACTCGGCAACCATGCTGGGCGTTGAGCCTTCCCGGTCGCGTAGAGCGTCGATGGCGGCATATTGCGTGAACTCCGCCACGCAGGTGTAGGTATTGACGGCCAGCAAGGCCATCGCCGGCACGACCGCGGCCGGCGCAACCGCGTATCCCAGACGCCAACCGGTCATGGCAAAGCTCTTTGAGAATCCGTCAATGATCAGCGTTCGTTCCTCCATGCCGGGATAGCGCAACATGGATTTGTATTCGCCGCCATAAATAATGCGCGCGTAAATTTCGTCAGAGAGAACCCACAAGTCGTGCGTCACGGCGATTTCGGCAAGGGCGCGCTGCACGTCCTCGGTGTAAACGGTTCCAGTGGGGTTGCCGGGGGCGTTGGTGATCAGCATGCGAGTGCGAGGTGTTATTTTGGAGGCGATCTCGGCCGGATCCGGCTGAAAGCGATTACGGGCCGCCAGTTCGAAGGGCACTGGAACGGCGCCCAGTCCGCGCGCGATCGAAGCATAGCCCGGGAACCCGGGATCGGGATAGAGAACTTCGTCGCCGGGATCGAGCAGCGCCATCATCGCCAGAAACAGCGCGATCTTGCAACCGGGAGCCATCACGATGTTCTCTGGCGAAACAGTGAGGCTGCGCGTGCGATGCAGATAGGCCGCAATTTCCTCGCGAAGCGCGGGGACTCCGATAACAGCGCAGTAGCGGTCTTTCCCCTCGGCCAGCGCCTTGGAGGCAGACTCGATCACGGATGCTCCGGGATGGAAGTCAGGCTCCCCGAGCTCCAGATGAATGATGGACCGGCCCTGCCTCTCCAATTCTTTGGCGCGAGCAAACACCGACAGCGCGCCTTCCCCACTCATCACCGACATCCGGGAAGCAATCGACTTCATGGAGTCTCCGAACTCAATATTTTCAATCTCGATGCTTCTGAGGGACTCACAACCCTTTGTAAATGCCGCCGTCCACCAGCAGCGTCTGGCCGGTGATGTAGGAAGCGCGCTCGGAAGCGAGCCAAACGATGGTCTCTGCGACTTCGCGGGGCTGTCCCAGGCGCTTCAGGGGCGCGTCCGCAGCCCAGCCGTCAAACAATTCCTGCTCGGTTTTTCCGGTTGCCACGGCGCGGGTTTTGGCTAACTCTTTCAGGCGGTCCGTCGCCGTAAATCCAGGGCCGACGTTATTCACCAAAATTCCATCTTTGCCGAATTCATTAGCCAGACTCTTCACCAGTCCCACCACCGCGGCTCGAACCGCGTTCGAAAGCACAAGATCGGCGACGGGCTGCTTGGTGGTGATGGAGGTAAGCGTGATGATGCGTCCCCAGCGCTGCCGCTGCATATGCGGGATAACTTCACGCACGAAATATACCGTGCTCAGGAAGTTCAATTCGAGCGCGCGCTGCCACTCCTCGAGGCTGGCGGAGAGGAATCCTTTCGCCGGCGGGCCGCCGGCGTTGGTGACGCAGATATCGACGGTGCCGAATTTCTTCGCGACCGCGGCCACGAAGCGGCCCACGGCTGCCGCGTCGGTAACGTCGAAGGCTTCGGCCAGGACCTCGACGCCGTGTTCTTTACGAATTTTGTCCGCAGCCGCCTGCAGGGTTTGCGAGTTGCGGGCACACATGGCCACGCGGCATCCTTCGGCCGCGAAGGCCTCGGCAGTGGCCCGGCCAATCCCCTGACTGGAGGCCGCAACCACAGCAACGCGGTTTTTCAGGCCCAGATCCATGAAGAGAGATCCATAACCAGAGACGTGAATGGGGAATTATAAACGGTGCCCCACACATTCCTTCGCTTGCGGGAGTGCCCGTGCGCAATTAATCTGGATGGAACGAGGAATCCATGAAGCCGAACTCGCATCGCACTGACACGAAAGCCGTCCGCGGCGGGGTTGATCTCGAGAAGAAGAACGGTCCACTGGCCACGCCGATTTTCCAGACGTCCACGTTTGAGGTCACCGACAACGAAGAGCAACTGCGCGTGACGCCCACCGACCAGTTCTACACACGATACGGGAATCCTACGAACACGGTCGCGGAGAAGCGAGTCGCGGAACTGGAAGGCGTGGACGCAGCGCTGACCTTTGCCTCCGGGATGGGTGCGATTACCACAACGATTCTGGCCCTGCTGAAGTCGGGAGACCACATTGTGGCGCAGCGCGATATTTACGGCGGGGTGACGAAGTTTTTTACACAATGGCTGCCCAAGCTGGGCATCGAGACTACGTTTGTCGAAACTACATCTCATGAAGAGCACGGGCGCGCGATCCAGCCGAACACAAAGCTGTTGTATCTGGAATCACCAACCAATCCGACGTTGCGCGTAGTGGACTTGAAAGCAGCCGCGAACCTGTCCAAGCATCACGGGCTTATCAGCATGATTGACGGGACGTTTGGCACTCCCATTAACCAGCATCCCGCCGACTACGGCATCGATCTGATCATGCATTCGGGAACGAAGTATCTGAGCGGACATACTGACCTTATCTGCGGCGTAGTGGCTGGCCCCGGCAATCTGATCGAAAAGATTCACGGCACGCGCACAACGCTCGGAAACTGCATGGACCCCCACGCTTCCTGGATGCTGGCGCGGGGACTGAAGACGCTGGCGGTGCGGGTCGCGCGGCAAAACGAGAATGCCCTGCAAGTGGCGCAGTTCCTCGAGCAGCACGCCAAGGTGCGGCGCGTGCACTATCCTTTCTTAAAGAGCCACCTGCAATACGAAATTGCTAAAGAGCAGATGAGCGGGGGTGGCGGCATTGTTACGTTCGAGGTCAAAGGCTCGGGCGAGGACGCACGTCGAGCCAGCGAATCCATGCGGCTGTTTACGCTGGCGCCGAGCCTCGGAGGCGTAGAGTCACTGGTGTCGATCCCGGTGCTGACTTCACACGCCATGATCGAACCCGCGCATCGCGTCCAGATGGGCGTGACCGAGCAGATGATC
>Ga0224561_1000101_pt1 | contig 11679 bp, 9 predicted proteins | sample CSU2metagenome_FD_180953 | JGI IMG/M metagenome (GOLD analysis project Ga0224561, IMG submission 180953) | Soil microbial communities from Bohemian Forest, Czech Republic - CSU2 | ecosystem: Environmental > Terrestrial > Soil > Temperate forest | place: Czech Republic: South Bohemian Region... | reverse complement strand
GCCATTGGAGCCCTGAATCAGATTGGCATTCGGGTTCTCGCCATCCAGGAAAGCGCCATCCGGATTGGGCTGGAACGTGTATACCAGCGACTCCTTACCCGCGAGGGTGATTTTGAATACTCCGCCTCCGCTGACGATCCAGCCGTTTCCCACGCCCCACAACTCGCCGTCAGTGCCTTCGATCAAGCCGAAGGGCAATACCGTGTCGTTCGGCGGACCTTGGAAGCTGTACAGCATGGTGTACGCCCCGGCCGGCGTAAGCTTGTACACCGTTCCGTAATTATTTGCCCCGCAAAAAGCGGTGGTTCCATAAAAATCTCCGTTACTGGCCTGGATTGGAGGCGCGTAGGGTATACATCCGTCACTGGTCGATCCTTGGGCTGCGAAGTTGTGCAACACGGTTAAGACGCCGGTGGACGTCACTTTGAAAAGCGTGCCGTAATCGTTGGTGCCCCCATTGTGACAGGTGCCGTAGAAATTGCCATCGGTGCCCAGAGTCAGGCCGCTGCATGTCGTTCCGTCTGATTGCGCCATCGGGTACAGGCTCGTGATCGCTCCCCCGGAGCTGATTTTGTAAATGACGCCCTGACAGCATCCGTTGCCCGACAACGTAACTCCGTAGAAGTCCCCATCCCTTCCCTGCGCCATTACGCCAGCAGGATAATTTGGGTTCGACCCGCTGCTGAACTGGTAAATCGTGCTGACCGTTTGCGCCGGCGCAGCGATAGCTATCGCCACCAGGAATATACCCGCGAGAAGCTTCGCCTTGAGAACTGTAGTCATTATTTTCTCCCAAAAACTCGCTCGCATTGAAGGACGCCGGTTGGTGGTTCTGGTTTCCGGCGCTGGCCGCTCGCCAACTCTGAGGCGACCGCGAAATGCACGCCGACTATCACCTGAAATCGAGGCTGGGGTAAAGCGACGCCTCGGCTATATCGAAGCGACGAGCTATTTTGTTTACCTACAATGGGTTACAAGAAGTTCTTGTCTGGAGCGAGTACCCCAGAAAGTTGCTAGTTCCGACTGGGCTTTCCGGGTGATAGACTTGCAGCCGCCCTCCCCTGGGAGCCTCGACGCCAATCACTGTGTCCAGCGAACCCCAGACTGTTGTGCGCTTCGGTGTATTTGAGGCGGACTTGCGCGCGGGGGATCTGCGGAAGAAAGGAACCAGGGTAAAGATTCAGGACCTGCCCTTTCGCGCGCTCGGAGTCCTGCTCAGCCGGCCGAATGAAGTTGTGACGCGCGAAGAATTCCGGCAGGCGCTTTGGCCGCAGGATGTTTTTGTCGATTTTGACCGTGCCATCAGCAGCGCCATCAAGCGACTGCGCGATGCGCTGGGCGACCCCGCTGACAATCCTGTCTTTATCGAAACCATCGAGCGCCGCGGGTACCGCTGGATCGCTCCGACTTCTGGAGTCCCGACTTCGAGCACAGTCACGCTGCTTGCGTCCGCTGCGCGTGAGGCGGAGTTAGAGCCGGCAGTAAGTTCGGTGGCCGCTCCCGATGGTTTGATTTCGCCACCGACATTTTCGTTTCCGTCGCGAAACCTGGAGTATGCCTCGCTGCTTCTGGCGCTACTGTTGGTGGCGGGGATCATGCTCTTCGGGTTTCACGGGATGAAGGCCGCAGGCAATACGCCGCACTCGGCTGCGAATGCTGGGTTGCATCCGGCGAATCAGGAAGCCAAGGATCTTTATCTGCAAGGCCGCTACTACTGGAACAAGCGCACACCCGACGATCTGCAAAAGGCGGTGGACTATTTTACGCAGGCGATTGTGCACGATCCGGGATACTCGGACGGCTATGTTGGCCTGGCTGACTGCTACAATCTGCTGCGCGAATATAGCGCGATGAAGAGTAGCGAAGCGTATCCGCGGGCGCTGGCTGCGGCGCGCAAAGCGGTTGAGCTCGATGATAAATCATCGCAGGCGCACGCTTCGCTGGCGTTTGTTTCGTTTTGGGGAATGTGGGACGCTGCCACCGCCGATCGCGAATTCCGCCGCGCGATTGAGCTTGACCCGAACAACGCGAATGCCCACCATTGGTATTCGCCGGTGCTGGGAACGATGGGCCGCTACCCGGAGGCGCTGACGGAAATTGAGCGCGCGCAGGCGCTCGACCCCACATCCAAGTCGGTGCTGGCGGACAAGGGGATCATCTTGTATGAGATGGGACGGCGGCAGGAAGCGCTTGACCTGCTGCGGCAAATGGAAAAAGCCGAACCGGAGTTCGTATCCCCAGTTCGCTACCTGGAGAGAATTTATCTGGACATGGGCGACTATCCGAACTATCTGGTGGAGTTAAGAAAGAGCGCGGTGCTGAGCCACGACAGCGCGGCGCTGGGGGTGGCCTCGGCCGCCGAGAAGGGATATGCGGCGGGCGGAGCGCAGGCCATGTTCGAGAACATACGCAATGAACAGCAAAAGCTCTACGATCAGGGAAAATTTTCACCGCTCGCACTGGCCGGGACCTGCGCGCTCGAAGGAAATAAGCGGGATGCGTTGAAGTACCTGAAAATCGCTTACGATCAGCACGAGGATGACGTTGTCGGAGTCGCGGGGAACCGCTTGTTCGACAACCTGCACGACGAACCGGAAATGCAGCGAATTCTGGCGGGAGTTAAGATCCAGCTCGCGCCGGGGGCAGGGAAAAACTGAGTTGCGCAGGCGTTGACCCTTGCCAGAGATTTCTAGCGTATTGACGTGGAAAACATCAACGCAATTTGGCACAGCTGATGATTGCCATTGAATTGTCACGCGCCGGTAGGAAGAGGATGGCTGGACCGTCCGTTCGCTGGATGCGTGATTTTGCACCCACACGTTTGCACGAAATGATCCTAAACACTTTCATTTCATCGTTGGCTCCCTTGTAGCGCGCTAAGGCTTCAGGGAGGAAAACCAGCAGGAAAGTCGAGACGGCGCGCGCCAAGAGCAAAGAAGTGCAATGCGTGATTTATCGCAAAATCACTTCAATGAGCAAAGGTTCTTGATCTTAGGGTGAGCGATATTTTTGGTGGAGGCAGGTTCTCCATCGCGCGCTCCGGAATCCCTAGGGATTGAAATAGGGATCCTTCGCCATGCGGATGAATGCCGCTTCCGATTCGGGAGACGAGCTGATGCGCCAATCGGCTTCCTTGTTGATGTCGAACCAGACGAGACATTTGATGAGCGGGAAACTGGTGCGGAGGGTGGGAATGATTTCGTCGATCCACTTGCCCTTGTCTCCACCCGCCTGAGCGGAGGACATCTCTCCAATCATGATCGGTTTTTTCTTGGCTACGAGAAGGGGGTAGATGTCCTTGAAAACCTGCTGGAAGGTCTGCCAGCCGCCGTTCTGGGTGCCCCAGTTGTACCCATCGACCCCGGTCCAATCGACGTAGGCATCGCCCGGGTAGTAGTCCATCGTATTTTTGTTACCCCCATGGATATCCGTGACGTTTGGACACCACGCCCAGACCACGTTGGTCGCGCCCGTGACAACGAAGAGATCATGAATGTGTCGATAAGCGGCAACGTACAGAGGGGCGTTGTTGCCGCCCCACGCCTCGTCGCCGTTCATCTCGGCGGCGAAGTCGAGGAAGAACTTCTTCCCGAGAGCTTTGGAGCCGTTCGCGCGCGCGACGATGGTGGCATCGAGGCTTCCGTCGACGATCTTGGTGAAGTCGATCTTATGGGGTTCCCAATTGACAAGAGGGATGCGTCCGGCGGCCAGGTCTTCCTTGGTGACGGTGCCGGTCCAGTCGTCGGTCCAGGCGTAGTAAGTGAGGTGAACCGGGGGTGTCCGCCCGAGCTTCGCCGTGGTCTGGGCCAGGTTGCTGGAGCCGTAATACTGTCCGAGCAACACACCCGCTGCCGGCTCCAGAATCGGCGATCCACTGCCATTTGCTGGACCGATGAGCGATCCGTGGGAAGCAACAATTGCGACTCCCGCTAGGACGGCTCTGCAAAGAATTTCCCTCATGGCTGTCACTCCTGCGACGAACTTCAATTCCGCGACGCTGCCGCCTGTCCTAATTCCGTGATGACAGACTTAATATAAACTTCCAATGATTTTCCGCGATACAGCGCAGAGAATACTAATACTTAAGGAGCGATTCACATGTCAGGATCGACTGATTCTCAAGCAGGCTTTCTCTCCCGGCGCCGCTTCTTTCGCTGGGCCAGTTCGCTCGCCGCAGTCCTGGGAGCAGCGCCGCTGGTTTCCTCCGCCAAGGCTCTTTCCTCGTCGATGGCATCATCCGATGGTGAGGACTACTATGCGAAGCTTGGCGTCCCGACGATTATCAACGCCGCCGGCACCTACACCACGCTAACGGCAGCCTGCATGCCCCCGGGGGTTCTGGCGGCTGTGCAGAAGGCAGCTCTTCATCCTGTGCGTCTGCACGATCTGCAGCGAAAGGCGGGCGAGTACATCGCGGGCCGCCTCAAGTGCGAAGGGGCGGTCGTGACTTCGGGAGCTTCGGGAGCCATCAGCATGGCGACCGCCGCCTGCCTGCAGTATGCCAACAACGCCAACATTCTAGACATGCCGCAAGCGATTGACGGGATGAAGAATCAGGTCATCGTGCAGCGTGCGCACCGCTATGAATATGATCGCGCCATGTATCTCTGCGGGGCGCGGGTGACGGAGGTGGTCACTCTCGACGACTATAAGCGCGCTTGCGGCGCAGGCAACGGGGTGATGACGAATTTTTTCAACGCTGCGGAGGACGAGGATGGGATCGCCGCCGGTGCGCAGATCGGTCGGGAAGAGTGGCTGCGGGTGGCGCACGAATACAAGATTCCGTGCCACTTGGATGCAGCCGCGGACATGCCTCCGATCTCGAATCTATGGAAATACACGGGCATGGGTTTCGACCTCGTGGCTTTTTCCGGGGGCAAAGGAATACGCGGTCCGCAAAACGCCGGGCTGCTTCTGGGCAGGAAGGTCCTGACGGACCTGGCCCATGCGAACAATAATCCGGGAGACGGAATCGGCCGCGGCATGAAGGTGGCTAAAGAACAGATTGTGGGCATGGTTGCGGCGGTCGACTGGGTTCTCTCGCAGACGGAAGAGTCTATGCAAGGTGACTATCAGAAGCGGGTCGATCTGATCGCCAGTGCCGTGAAGGGTATCGCTTCGGTCCGGACGGAGACGGTGGTTCCGAAAATCGCCAACCATGTTCCACATCTCCTCATACGCTTCGACCCGGCGGTCACTGGCGTCACGACGGGCCAGATCGTTGACGCTTTGCGCAAGGGGACGCCCTCGATCGAACTGAACCCGAACACTGGCCAAAAGCCTAACCAGGGCATCCCGGCGGATACAAACACGCTCGTGGTTGGGGTATGGATGTTGCAGCCCGGTGAAGATGAGATCGTCGGTCGGCAGATTCGCGCGGCCCTTACGAAATAGGATCTAGAGCCGTAGTTCGCTTTAGATTTGTTGATCTTGCAACCACAGGTTTGCACGAAATGGCCTTAAGCTGTCCGAAGGCAACGATAGACGCGATGTCCATGGCGCGCCCAACAAGGATCGCGGGGTTCGACCGAGTCCCGGCAGATTGGTGCAGGCATGGCGTCTCGATGGGAAAGGGGCCCACTATCTGAGAGCTCAACAACCCAGACGTTCGAGGATGCGGTAGGGTAGCCAAACGCGATAAACTCGTTACAGGAAAATCCATGACAGCCGATCAGAGAAACCAACCGACCAACGACACGCATCCCGGAGACATCACACGGCGCGACTTTGCGGCACTCTTGATGAGTGCGGGACTGGCTGCGACGGTCCAGTCGGCAGCGGCGGTGAGCCTTGAAGTGGTCGAAACCGACGTCGAGATCAAGACTCCGGACGGAACTTGCGACGCCGCATTTATTCGTCCGAAAGCTGGTTCCCATCCGGGAGTGTTGCTCTGGCCCGACGCGTTCGGCCTGCGGCCCTCTATGCGCGCCATTGCGAGGCGTATTGCCTCTGAGGGTGACGGTTATTCCGTTCTCGTCCCTAATCCCTTTTACCGCGTTTCCAAAGCTCCGTTCACGGATGCCTCCACCTTCAACTTTCAGAATGCCGACGATATGGCGAAGCTCCGGCCGCTGATGGCGTCGGTGAACGCGGCCGGCAGTGCCGAGAAAGATGCCACCGCCTACGTTGCCTTCCTCGATGCGCAAAAAGAAGTGAACAAGGCAAAGAAGATCGGAACCCAGGGTTATTGCATGGGCGGGGCGCTGGTTGTCAGGGCCGCCGCGTCCTTGCCCGATCGCATCGGTGCGGGCGCATCATTCCACGGGGGAGGCCTGGTGACCGATAAATCCGATAGCCCGCATCTGCTCGCGCCGAAGATCAAGGCACGAATGTATTTCGGGATCGCGTCGAACGACGACGAGCGTCAGCCGGATGCCAAAGATAAGCTGAAGGAGGCCTTTGTAGCCGCCAAGGTTTCCGTCGAAATCGAAGTGTATGCAGCCTTGCATGGCTGGTGCGTGTCGGATATGCCCATCCGCGACGGCGTGCCCATCTATAACAAGGCCGAAGCCGAGCGCGCCTGGGCGAAACTCGTCGCGTTATATAAAGTGGCTCTGGCATAGCCGATGCCCGATCCAGCTACGGCCGGAGACGCGGTTGCGTATTTTTCGGGCATAGCACCCAAGGCGTGGCTACCACATTTGTCGCTCGGTCAATTTTGACCCGTCCTCATCCTCAACCATTTCGAACCAGTCGTAACCAGCACGCCAGGCGAAGACGTGGGGGAGGTTCCGTTTCTCCCCTAGGACGATGCTCGACCTTTGCGGAAGACCCAAAGAATGGGGCCACTCGCGGGGGCAGGCTGGCACCGCCTCGGCTTAGCGAGCCTTGAGTTTTGGAGGTGCCGGTTTTGGCGGTCTGTGCTTGCGGTTGAAAGGGATGTTGATCCTCGCAATGGGAAAGGCGTGTTTGTATTTAGAATGTGGCCGATCTGGTGCTCTGTTCGCTCACAGAGCTTAGACAGCGGTGTTGGAAAAGCCAACCGGCGATCTCGCGGTTACATTCATTGACCCTTTCAGTTAGCGCAACTCCATCGCTTTCAGCGCCAAGCCGCGAGCTACCGAGGTAAATTCGTTTCCTCCCCGAATTCGCTTCTTTCCGAATCGCGTTTCAAAGATTCTTCGTACCGCTGGTACAAATGAAGAGCCACCCGTTAGGAAGACCTTATCGACGTCTCTGGGCATAACACCGGAAGATGTAAGTAGAGAATCGACGCACGCAGCGATCTGCCCAACTTCGTCAGAAATCCACTCTTCGAAGGTCGCTCGTTCCACCACCGCCGCTAGATCCACGAACCCGTCCGAAAACTGAAATGTGGCCAGAGGAGTATTCGATAAGTCGCTCTTAACTTTTTGCACGGCGCGGTGGAGGTGAAAGCCGAGTTCTTCTTTTATGAAGTGGATCAGCGCTCTGATCTTCTCTGGTTCAAGCGATTGCGCGTGAACGCCTCTCAGCATTTCCAGCACGTCTTTGCCCCTCAACAGCGATAGATGGTGCCAACGCTCCAGCTTTATGTAAACCCAATTTGGAACCGTCAGGATCTTGCCCAGTGAACGCAACTCCGATCCTGCTCCAAGAGCTGGAGACACGAGGTGCCGGATGATCTTCGCGTCGAAGGCATCTCCCGCGACGCCCACTCCCGCATTACCGATGATGCTGCCCGAGGCTCGATCCCTGCGAACGGTGGGGCCAACGTGAACCAAAGAGAAATCGCTCGTACCGCCCCCGAAGTCCCCAATGAGGATAAGCTCGTCGTGATCGAGCGTGGATTCGTAATAATATGCCGCTGCTATGGGCTCCATCTCGAACTCCACGGATTCGTAGCCAGCCGCGCCGAAGGCAGATCGAAGTCGATCCTCCGCATAAATGTCATCTTCTGGGCTGTTTGTCCCCACAAAATGAACTGGCCTTCCGGCTACGGTAGATCTGATGTTGATCCCAAACTGATTTTCCGCCATCTCTCGAAGATCCCTGAGAATCCTTGCGATCAGATCTTCAAGCGTGTGCCTTCGACCGAAAACCTCCGTGCTGTGGAGACTACGACTGCTTAAGTATGACTTGAGTGATTGAATCAAACGACCCTTCACGTCCGCGGAGAGATATTGCTCAATGGCCTCAGGGCCTGTCCACGACTTCAGAGTATTGACCCCGCCCTCCTTCTGCCTCTGAAGGTATAGCAGTGATCGATAGGCATCAGTTAGGCCCCCCAAGTATGGGAACTTGGCAAGCTGAACTTCACCTGAGCGGTCGGCACAGGCGATGGAACTGTTCGTTGTCCCAAAGTCGATGCCGATCGTGCCTTTGCCCCTCATCCTTTTCGCGATCCTTCCTGCCCTAAGACTAGTGAGATCACGGTACGCTAGCAACGGGAATCGGTCGAGGCCAACAAGACCAAAGGGGTCCCAGCTGGTGTTGGATCGCCATAGAAGCGCTCGTCCTATGAGAGAGGATGTCAAGCGAAAACACTTCTCCACTCCTCTCCGCAAACCGTGCGCCGACATTGTTAGAGAGGCCTGTGAACAACAGTTGGGAATCGATTCAAGCCGGGGCTTGCACATTTTCCATTGTGAGCGATCAAGCTCAGACAGTCCCCCTGGGGAAGGCTATGCTGGTACATTCCCGGTGCTTCGTCACCGATCCTTCCGGGGAGGACTATCGAAGACGAACAGTGTCAGAGATCTGCGGAGGGTATAAGGCAGTGAAGTTCAGATTTTTACTGTTTCTCTGAATGGAGCCAACATTTTATCTACGCCGATCCAGAGTCCAGTATCGCCAAGCAGTGGAGGAAGCATGACCGAAAAAGTGGAGAAGGGTACGTCGAAGTTCGATTGGGTAACGGAGCGTTCCTCATGCGCGTTGCCGAAGGTTTTCAAGACGCTAAGATTACAAGTTGACGAGGACCTTAAGACTCGTAACGCCCTGCGCCCCGATAACTCCCCTTATAAATTTTCGCTGGCTGACAATGGCGGTGCCTTTAGCGCCCTTATGGAAGCCAAAGATGTGCACAGGTCGGTAATATTCAGCCTCGCCGAGCACGCGATTGTAGTACGGGATGAGAAAGGCGATGCCATGTTTGAGGTGAACGCGACCTTCAGTGACGAGGGCGAGTGCAGACTGAAAGTGAATGGCGAGGAGCGCGCCCTCTGGCAGGTGCGACGGATGGCTCTTGAAGAGCTGCTGTTTCGAGGCGTTTCGCCTGGGCCCCCTACGCCTACTAAACACTCTTGAGATTTCGTAGAGGATCGCCCGAACAGATCATTGCGTTACTTTTGCACGAAGAACTCTGACATAGAAGGTGCGCTCGCCGCTGCGCCCGGAGGATCTGATAACCCAAGGGTCTCCATTACAGTGCGCAGCATGCTTTGATGCTGATATACCGTAGCGGATGTTTGAGTAAAGTCGACCCTTACGCTCGGTCCCCAAAAAACTGCGGCGACGTGACCACCGCCGTATGCGGTATCGCTGTCTGCCGCTTCATCGAAGTCGACGATGAGGATGCCGTCCCCTCCGGAGGCGAATGCAGAGGAGTTGGACAAGGCGGCAATTACGTTCGTCTGCAACCAAGCGTCGGCCTGCTGAGGCGTTCCATTGTGTGCGTCGTCATCGACATTTGGAACAATGTAGGAGAAGTCAGGTAACGTACCGCTGGCCAGGTCCGCAGCGAACTGTGCAAACGGCCAGATGCATTGATTCGCCACCTGTGGGTTGTCGGCAACATCGGAGAGCATGGCAAACGGATTATGCCGAATCAGGTACAGGCCGGCATTTCCGCCGAGATAGCCCTGAGTAATACCTTCCGCATAGATCTTGAACGAGACGCCAGACGCCAGCATTCGCCGGGCCAGATTGTCTACATTCCAGACGGTGGTGGAACTGTCATCCGTGGTCAGCAACTGTCCCGTCGTCAGCATGAAATAGTTGCCGATCGACGGATGGGAGTTTGCGTAATAGTTTGTCGCAAGAGCTCCATTACTCATCAGGTTGTTGAGATTTGACCAATCGCTGGTATTGCCCACCACGGTTGCATAGCTCTGGTTTTCTTCGATTACGAGGACGATATGGTTGATCGGGAGTGTCTGTAACTGCACGGTGACGGTTGCCGCACCCGACCGTGACGTGTCCTGGGTGCTGGTGCCGGTCACGGTCACGGTAACCGGCGAAGCCGGCGCGGTGACAAGCCCGCTCGCGCTGATGGTGCCTCCGCTGGCAGACCACGTAACCGCGGAACTGTAGGTTCCCGTTCCCTGAACCGCTGCATTGCACTGCGACGTTGCGTTCGTCACTACCGCCGAAGGCGTACAGACCACGGAGACTGACGAGATGGAGGATGAATTCGGGGAGGGTTGGTTGCCGTCGGCACCGCTTCCGCACGCCGTTTCCGTAAGCAGAATCGCACACACCGCAAGGGTATACAGGAGTAGAGTGTGCGCTCTCGTTCTCCTCAGCTTGTGCGGAGAATCGCTCATACGAGGCCTCAGGTTGCGCGGCCCAGAACCCGGTACAGTGCCCAGGCGACTTTGCTCATGGATCCGCTCCCTTGATGAAAAGATGCGGCGTGCCAATGGAAGGCACGCCGCCAGAGGAACCAGGCGTATGACCCTGGAGAGAGTCCGTTCTGGTTTCCTTCACATCGGAACCAGAGTACGGAGTCGCCTGTTAGTCGTCTGGTCAGAATTGCTCACACTCGCGGGCCAACGCATACCGCAGCCCGCCGATCCCGCGGGGGGTGATGAGATGGTCCGCCGCCGAGTAGGATTTGGCTCGGCAGTTTACCTCACGAGGATCATCACATGAACATCGCATCCATCGGCCACCGATCTAGGCAAGACCACCTTTCACCTTGTTACATTGGGAGAGCGCAACAAGATTCTGCTGCGCAAAAAATTCTCAGGCTGCAATTGCTGGCCTACACCGCCAATCTGCCCGCGTCGTTAATCGGTCTAGAGGCCGTGGAATCATAGATCTCCAAAATTGGCTGATGCCGAGGGGGAGTCTCGCGCTTCGGCTCACCTGTGCCCGGCCACGGTGGCCGAGGCAGCGTGGAACAAGAGAGTTGATATAGCCTTGAGGACATGCCGGGCAGATGGATGCTGGCCACCACAACGGAGTTGACCTCTATGATGCGCAAGATCATTTCGATATCATCCGTTTCCCTCCTTTTACTCGCGCCCTTCTTACTCGCTCCCTTCGCGTGGCCGCAGGTCACCAAAACGCCGGTCAGCCCGCGGGGACCGAGTGTGGCTGCCGGCAGCCAGGGCGTGGTTGTTTCCGGCAGGCCTGCCGCCACTGCGGCCGGCATCAAGATTCTGGAACAGGGCGGAAACGCCGCCGATGCAGGCGCCGCCACTCTGCTGGCACTCTCCGTGACCTATGTAGGCGCGTTCTGCGTGGGAGGAGAGGTTCCCATTCTGGTTTATAGCGCTGGCCCGAAAGACGACCAGAAAAGCGTGAAGCTGCTGGAGGGACAAGGGGAAGCGCCTCGCGACCCCAAAGCCATCGCCTGGTACATGGAACACGGAATCCCGGAAGGGGACGTGAAAGCAGCGGCCGTGCCCAGCACCATAGATGCGATCGTCACCCTGCTGAAACTTTATGGAACTAAAAGCTTTGAGGAGGTCGTGCAGCCGACGCTGGCCATTCTGGACGCTGGGGGTCCGAGCTGGTATATCGACACCGGCG
>Ga0224561_1000099_pt1 | contig 11719 bp, 14 predicted proteins | sample CSU2metagenome_FD_180953 | JGI IMG/M metagenome (GOLD analysis project Ga0224561, IMG submission 180953) | Soil microbial communities from Bohemian Forest, Czech Republic - CSU2 | ecosystem: Environmental > Terrestrial > Soil > Temperate forest | place: Czech Republic: South Bohemian Region... | reverse complement strand
GAGATCTGCGGCTCTGTATGAACACCACCGCAAAAAATAGCGACCATACCATGGCAATCGATCTAGTCAGCAGATTCGCTCTCACCCCCCTGCAGCGCACATTCAATGTGTTTGGGAAGGTGATTTCCTTGGCCACGAATTGTCCAGATCTGTTGAGTCGAATCGCCAACCTTGCACCACAACGCCGGGAAGCAGATGTTGGCCAGCCAGACTGCTCCTGGAGAATCGTCACCGAACCAGAGACGGAGGAAGTGTTGAAATCCGTCGTCTTGAGTAGCCGCAATGTCAGTGATGGCGGCATATCGTTCGTGACCATTGGCCAACGCAGCTTTCTAGCGTATGACGAGCGGACACGCACAGGTATCTCTTTCTTATCGGAGGGGCTGGTCCTTGACCCAACGTTGTTTGTCGAAACCTTTCTTCCAGGTTTTTTGTCGCTCTTACCAAAGGGAAAGCGGTAATGATGAACCGAAAGTTGGCTCGGGCGATCATCGACAGCCTGCAATTGTCAGGAGCATCCTGTGACGTTGGGCAGTTGGCAAGATTCTCACCGCTTGACTGGGAACGAACCACCGGATGGGTCGACCGTGCCGGTCTCACACTCCATCTATTGGAGCGGCTGAGAGCTTGCGGGGCAACCGAAGTGCTCCCTCCTCGGGTGTTAGCACGCTTTGAGCGAAATCTTGCCGACAACAGATGTCGGGTTGACCATCTCCTTCGCGAGACTGGTTGCATCAATGAAAAGCTCGATCAAGCGGGCGTTCAGTATGTTGTGATCAAAGGCTTTTCGCTTTGGCCAGAGTTTTGCAGCAATCCTTACTTGCGAACGCAGTGTGACCTTGACTACATGGTCGCCAGGCGGTCTCTCCGCTCTGCACAAAATGTGCTTTTGGAATTCGGATATGAAAGGCGGGGCCGCTCCGATTTGCAAGAATTTGCCTTCGAACGTCCGCTACAGCGGGTTCCTTCCCAATTCGATAGTCCCTTCAAACTAGAGACGACTCCCATGGTGGAGTTGCATGTGGGTATTTGGGAGAACATGACGCACCACGTACCATTAGAGGAGCCTGCGTTCGTCCTCGATAGCCCCAAATTGAAAGAATGGGGCGGGCTGCGGTTTCCGGTTCTGAGTGAGGAAGACACTCTTCTTCTCCAGGTACTACACGCGTTTCAACATATGTTGTCCTATTGGGTAAAGCTTTCTTGGCTTCTTGAGATTGGGCGCTTCATGGAGAAACGGTGGCGAGATTCCCCGTTTTGGAAAAAGTTCAGCCAGCGTCTGGAGGGCGCACCGCGGCTCGCGGAGTTCTCAACGATGGCGCTCGAACTGTCGGCCATTGTGTTTTCCGCCCCTATGCCTGAGGTAGCTCAACAGTGGAGACAATTCCTCCGCCCCAGCGCGCGTTTGTGGCTTGACAACTATGGCCACGGCTGGGCACTGGGAGAGCGTCCACCGCATAAATCAAGAGTCTTTCCGGACTCCAAACTCTTTATGTTCATTAGTGGAGAATACATTCCGGACCGTCGCGCGAGGCGGGATTCCCTACGGCACGGGCTGATGCCCTGGAAGATCCCGGGGAAACAGCCTTCCACCGTCTTCGCGCAGGTCAAGAATCGGCCGTGGACCCGAGTACAAGCGCTTTGGTGGGACAGCGCATTCACGATTCAACGGCTCAGTTTTCACGCTGGCGCAGGGTTGAGATATCTCTGGGAATTGCCGCGCTGGCGAAACCTGACCAGATCTACCCGGTAGGAAGTGTCCCAGCCGCTCGCTCGTTTTATGGTTTTTCACGTTCGTGGATCGAATGCCAATCGGAAGCGCTCTACGTCGGCGACAGCTATCATTTTGAGTTCGTGCATCTTGCCCGTCTATGCGAAATGGTTCACAAACCACCGGCGCGAAAATCCAGCTGTGCAGATCACCGACGAATCAATCGGGCCGAGTCGGGCGTTCGCGAATTGCTTGCAAACAGCGTCGATTTCGGGGCCTCGGATAGCCATCGTTGGGGCCGACGACATCATTGAGTGAACTCCCCCGCAGCCCACAGTCTTGATAGGGCGGCGGTAGCGACGGTATCTCTGTCTTGACAATAGTCGTTATAACATATCATATCTCTTCGGCATGAACCTCAGGGTCGAGACAAGAAAGGGCAAGCGGCGCGTTGGCTCCCCTGAGGAGGCTGCGTTTCTCGACCTGCTGCGGACCACCGACATGCTGTCCCGTGGCCTGGTCCGCATTCTGAAGGCAGTGGAGGTATCCGCTACGCAGTACAACGTGCTCCGCATTCTCCGCGGTTCTCCCGCCGGGCTCCCCTGCGGGGAAATCGGCAATCGCATGATTACGCGTGACCCGGACGTCACTCGCCTGCTCGACCGGTTGGAAAAACGCGGGCTGATCTCGCGCTGCCGCGAAACCGAAGACCGGCGGACCGTGATGGCCCGCATCACGCCAGACGGCCTGAAACTCCTGGCCCGGTTGGACGAACCGGTGCAAGCCACTCATCGCCAACAATTGGGCCACCTGGGGACCAAGCGCCTGCGGGCGTTGACCGAACTCCTGGCTGTGTCCCGCGGCCAGGTGCTTTGATTTTTTTGGATTTACTATCTGTTGCAACGAATATCGTTTACACGCATCTAAGCGCTGTACAGAAGGAGATTGATGATGACCACATTGACCGCACCGCAAACCTCCACCACAACCTGGAACATTGACCCGGCTCACGCCGTTGCCGAGTTCAAGGTCAAGCATATGATGATCTCAAACGTGAAGGGGCAATTTCACAAAGTTACGGGAAGCTTGACGCTCGACCAATCCAATCTGGCGAATTCCCGAGTCGAGGCTGTGATCGACGCGGCTTCCCTCGAAACCCGCGATGCCCAGCGTAACGGGCACCTGAAGAGTGCCGACTTCCTCGACGTGGAAAAGTTCCCTACGCTGTCTTTCAAGTCCACGCGCGTCAGCGTTCTCGGCGACGGCGAACTGGCCGTCGAGGGCGACCTTTCCATTCGGGGCGTCACCCGCAAAGCGACTTTTGCCGTCGAGGGGCCAACCCCGCCGACCAAAGATCCCTGGGGAAACACTCGCATCGGTCTTTCGGCGACCACAAAGATCAACCGCAAGGACTTCGGCCTGACCTGGAATGCGACGCTTGAAACCGGCGGCATTCTCGTCGGCGAAGAAGTAGCCATCACTTTAGATGTGGAGTTTCTGAAGGCCTAGCTGTGAAAGGCTGAAGTGATTTGCGCGCCGCGCGCGGCAACGGCTACGCGCACACGAAAGGCGCAGACACAGAAAGGAAGGAGAAATTATGTCGCTCCGACCAGTTCGACAGATTATTGAACCAAAGCCCACCATCGAGGGCGCCGGGGTGAAACTGCAACGCGCCTTCGGCTTCGGCAAGACCAAGGACTTCGATCCCTTTTTGCTTCTGGACGATTTCCGCAACGACAACCCGAAGGATTATCTGGCGGGATTTCCCTGGCATCCGCACCGCGGAATCGAGACCATCACCTACGTTCTCGCCGGCTCGGTCGAGCACGGCGATAGTCTCGGGAACAAGGGCAAGATGACCGCCGGCGACGTGCAGTGGATGACTGCGGGCAGCGGCATCCTCCATCAGGAAATGCCCAAGGGCGATCAGCAGGGCCACATGCACGGTTTCCAGTTGTGGGCCAACCTGCCTGCCTCGCTGAAGATGACCGACCCGCGTTATCAGGACATTCCGTCAACCGCGATCCCCGAGGTCACCGACGATGACGGCACCAAGGTGCGCATCATCTGCGGCGAGTTCTGGGGCAAGAAGGGACCGGTGGAAGGCGTCGCCGCCGACCCGAACTATCTTGATATTTCGGTTGCCCCCGGCCAGCAGAAGCGGCTCAAAGTTGAGACCACGCGCAACGCCTTTGCCTACGTGTTCGCCGGCTCAGGAACGTTCCGCGATTCCTCGACTCCTCGCGCGGTTTTAACCGAGCAGGTCGAGCAGCCCGATGCCCCGCCCGTCTACGACGTCAAGAATCACTCGCTGGTGCTCTTCGACCGCGGCGACGAAATCTCCGTCCAGGCCGGCGACCAGGGCATCCGCTTCCTGTTAGTGTCGGGCAAGCCGATCGAAGAACCCGTGGCATGGTACGGCCCGATCGTGATGAACACGCAAGAACAACTCCGCCAAGCCATGGCAGAACTGCAAACCGGCTCGTTCATCAAACATCGCTGAACCAGCACGAAACGAAACAAAGCCCTGCGCAGATCGCCTGCGCAGGGTTTACCACTGGCCGTGTGCTTTCAGAACAAGTCTGAGGTTCCGCTCGTGTGCCACCATCGAGGATTTATGAGATAGCTTCTATGCTGATCGTCCCTCGATCACGCTACCTCTTTCCGTTCCAGAACTGGTGGCACGTGCACTAGTTCGTCAAACAAAGAACGGTAATGAATCATCGCCGTTCTCAAATCTTCCGTAGTGGCCGCGTCCTTCCCAGCTCGCAGCGCAATCTCATGCGCCGACCGATAGTTCTCCACCATTCGAGGATGGGCCACAGAGATGTCCGCGGCCCGCTGCTCGAAATCGGAGACGGGGTAGCCCCGAACTTTCATCACCGACGACACCAGGTCATCCGCCTCTGTGACTGCCCCCTTCGGCGAATCGACAAAACGGGACTGCACTTCCTGCCAATGCTTCGAGAAGCGTTCGTATTCCATCGGATCAAGATCGCGAATGTTGAGTTTTTCCACCCGTTTCTCGCGATCCGCTAATTTCGTTTCCGCTTTCGATCCATGCGCCAGCACTGCCCGCTCGTACTCCGGCCCAAACTTCTGCCGCAGGCCTGCGGTCGTGCTCCTGCGTTTTCGCACATAGAGCAACACCACCACTCCGATAAGTACAATCACGGCAGCGGCCAGGATAATTACCTTCGGATCCATCAGGTTAAAATTCATTCAAACCTCCACAAAAAACAAGTTGCTCACGACATTGATTTGGCTGGGAACATTAGAGAGTTGCAAGTATTCACCCTTCGGCCCCGCAAAGCTGGTCACTATTGATCGTCTTTCGTAAGCTGCGGAACCGAGTCGAGTGTCGCGAAGAAGAACAGCGATCCTCTCGGCCTTTCGTCAAGTGAGCGCTTCTGCACAGCACAAACCAAAGCGAATGAGCGAACCTATTCGACGTGTATCCCGGGCCCGAGTTCCTGATACTCCGGATTCAGTTGTAGATCCAGCCCTGGAGAAGGAGTTGCCCATGTCGTTCGGAATTTACGCGATCGGCTTCGTAATTATGCTCGTCGGAGTGATTTACGGCGCGTACCTGATGCATATACCCACGCACTGGATTGCGGTGGACGCGCTCGTGCTCTTAGGCGCAGGGATTCTCTCGGGCGCAAAGGCAACCCGTCAGCGCGATTCCTCGGAATAAATTGTCATTCCGAACAAGCGTTCTTTGCGCCGTGAGGAATCTGGGCGAGCCGCGCGAAGCGTCGCGCTTTTTGCGACGCAATAATCGCGCGTTTGGCTCGCTTCCTTATCGCTCGCTTTATCAAACTGCACCTCTGCCCGCCGGGATGGACGGCGACAGCGCTCCGCCGGTGCTATACTGATACTGAGGTGGTTTCCGCCTTCTCCTCTTTCAGGTTCCCTGAGCTAAGTCAGCCCATCTGAAGTTCTCTCTCCTTAGGCTCGAGGAAAGCGGTGACTCATGCCTTCGAATGCAATCCTGCACGAGGTTCAGCAACTCTATAAAGTGAGCGACCGTCTGGACTTGCTGGCCGACGAACATCCCGTCATCGCCGAAGCGCTCATCACGATCTCAGGAAGCGTCCGTCACACCGCAACCCTGTTGGAAGTGGTGGTCGCGACCAAAATGGGGCCACTCTTCGGACCAGCCTAGCCAGCGCCAGATTCGGTCAAACGCTATTTGGTGTTTTCTTCTCTTGCATGATCCGCGCCAGAATGATCCGCGCACACATGCGCCGCAAACTCCTTATCGCGATGCAACTCGAAGTTGCGCATCATTTCATCGAAGGTCCCCCCGCTCGGCGTTTTCGTCGGCTTGAACCGCCAGCCGCATTCGGAGCAGCCGAAGCCCCGAAAACGTGGTTGCTCGATCCATATCAGCTTCCTGGTCATGGCCGAGCATCCTACAGACTCGAATTTCGATAGTCGGTCGCGCAGGCTACATATCTGGACAGAATCCCCGAGAACTCTGGTCCGGCAAGACGGGCCGCTTTGAAGCGCACCAATCAAGCCTTGGCCCTGCGCGCGCGTCTCGATGCGATCACTATTGCTCAGCCACAGGTCCGCATCCACCGTAGTCTTGAGAAGTCTTCCCAGTCGATGACTGGCGAGATGACAGGCGAGTTCCTAATAACATCTGCGAGGGCCTCCGTTCTGATCCCGGTCTGTTAAAGGATGGTCCGTGAAAAACAAGAGCCCCCAGGTCTTGCAGTCCGGCGAGCGCACCAATCCCCAAGGCAAGCCCGTCAGCAACCTGATACTTCTTTCGATCTCCGATACGGACTATCGTGCACTGCGCCCTCATCTCGAATTTCTCAACTTGCCCAACCATCTCATCCTTCACGAGTCCGGCGCCAAACTGGAATTTGCCTATTTCCTGAATCGCGGTTTGATTTCTCTTGTAGTCGTCATGAAAGATGGCAAGACCGCCGAAGCCGGCATCGTCGGCAACGAAGGCTTTACCGGAATCGCAGCGGCTGTTGGCCTGAGCCGGGGCCCTCTTCAAGCGGTGATACAGATCACCGGGGATGGGTTTCGGGTAGAGGTCGCCGTTTTGCAGAACATCCTCGAATCCGCTCCTCATCTGCAGTTGATCTTGAGTCGCTATGGAGTAGTTCAGGGAATGCAGGTTGCCCAAACGGCCGCGTGCAATCGCCTGCACGATATCCAGCAGCGCCTCGCACGGTGGTTGCTGATGACTCAGGACCGAGTGGATTTGGAATCGCTGCCCATCACCCACGATTTTCTCGCAACCATGCTAGGCACTGATAGGCCCAGCGTGAGCACGGCCGCAGGCGTTTTACAGAAGAAGAAGCTCATCGAGTACAGCCGGGGCGCAGTCCGAATCATCAACCGCAAGAAGCTCGAAGGCGCAGCCTGCGAGTGCTACGGCGTCGTCCAGCAATACAACGGCCACCTCGGCTTGAAGTGAGTTCGCAACCGTGGAAGAGCGGCGCTTCAGCGCCGCGTAAAGCCCCCAAATTCATCGCGGGCTTCAACCCCTGTGGTCGCATTTTGCGTCTGGGAGTTTTTCCGCACCCTCTTCCAGCCGTGCCGTAAAGAGCGAATAAAAAGTACGGGCTTTGGCCTCTGAGGTTTCGCTCGTGTCCAGCCCCCGAGCTTCTATCCGGTAGATTGGCCCTAGTCGTGCAGAACAATATTCAGCAGTGAACTATGAACCTGCAGCCCGCCCTCGCCATAGTCCAGGAATCCTAACTCTCGGAACCGGTTCATGAAAAAACTCACCCGCGACCGGGTCGTCCCGATCATCTCCGCCAGGGTTTCCTGGCTGATCTTGGGGATTACAATCTCGGGCGCTCCGTCCTTACCGAAGTGAGCCAGCAACAGCAGAAGACGCGCCAGCCTCTTTTCGCTGGAGTTGAAGAGCTGGTCCACCAAATCCTCTTCGTACCGGATGTTTCGTGCCAGCAGATACGCCACGAATAGATCGGAGAACTTGTGCTCCCGGTGCAGCGCCAACATCATCGCCTTCTTTTCAATGCGCAGCAGTTCGCACTCCGTCATCGCGCTTGCAGACCCCATCCGTAGATGTTGTCCCGCCAGCCCGCCTTCTCCGAAAAAATCTCCCTGGCTCAAAATGCCCAAGGTCGCTTCCTTGCCAACCTTCGAAACCACTGTGAGCCGAACCTTGCCTTCCTGGATATAAAATACCGCGTCGGCCGCGTCCCCCTGCGCAAAGATGGTTTCTTTCTTGGGAAACGACACAACTTTCCTGCCCTCGCCAATCGTGGCAAGAAACTCCTGCGGGTTGAACTCGCGACTGATCTTGGCCGACATAGTGGATGCCATCAAGGTACCGCTCCCAGCGCTGGGTACACTTACCAACTATTGTGCCAAAGCACCGGTCCCCAGGAATGTTCACTTTTGCTCACAATCGCAGGAAACCACGTTTTGCGCCAAGAATGAACCTGCCGCCCAGCCAAATATGTTAAGAATGTGCAATATAGGACACTTTTGCAGCCGGAATCGTTGCATTATGTGGTGGTGAAAACCAGAGAACTCACACTAAAACAGATATCCTCCGTGCCCTGCACCACTTGTGGTGCAGCGGTCGACGAAGCTTGTGAACTCCATACCGGTGCCCCGCGCTCCGAGCCACACCGGGACCGGAAACTCTCCGCCGCCGAGGCCATCGAGAAGAAGTCGGTCAAACCGCCGCGAACGCTGAGGTTAGTCAGCCCCGCGCCTGCAAGCTGATCACCCCTGAACGCGATCCGCGAACGTCTTCACCCGCGGAGATTCTGGCCTTACCCTGTGTTCCCCGTGCCCCCTGTGGTCGGCGGCTCTGGAACGCACCCCAACCCGCAACCGCCCTTGCGCTTTTCCCCCTTCGACGACGATACTGGGTTGTTCCCTTTCATCCTGAACCGACCATTATGAAAACAACAATTTCTCTCTCCGCCCCTGCCCAGCTGGAAACCGAATCCCTCGTCGCCATCGTGCTCGATCACATAGAGAAAGATCACTCGGAAAAAGATCACAGCCATCCTTCCAGCGATAAAAATAAAGACGACAAAAGTAAAGACGTCAAGCCGCAACTACGCGTCGAGAGCAGCGATGCGGCTGTGCAATCCGCCGCCGCCGAGCTTCTGGCCAGCGGCGAGCTCACCGGCAAGCCATTTGAAATCAACCTGCTGCATAAGCCTGCCGGATTGAAAGCCAAGCGCATCCTGTTGCTGAGCGGCGGCAAAGCGAAAAAATTCGCTGGTTACGATCTGCGCCGCCTCGCCGGAGCCGCCGTCCGATCGCTTAAGTCGCGTGGAATCCGCAGCTTCGCCTTCGTCGCTCCCTCCGCCATTCCCGCTGACGAAGCGGTGCGCGCCATTGTGGAAGGCGCGCTGGTCGGAAATTTCGACGCGGACTACTACCGCAGCGACCGCAAAGATCAGAAGATTGATGCACTTACCATCCTCACCAGCGGCAACACCGACAAAGCCGCTCTCGAAAAAGCCGCCGCCGAAGCACAAATCATCGGCGAATCTCAGAATTTCACGCGCGATCTGGTCAATGAGCCGTCGAATCGCATGACCCCCACCATTCTCGCCGAGCGCGCAAAAAAAATGTCCGCGGAAGTCGGTTTGAAATGTGAAGTTTACGGCGCCGACAGAATTAAAGAATTAAAAATGGGAGCGTTCTGGAGCGTCGCGCAAGGTTCCGATGAGCCACCCGCGCTGATCATCATGCGCTACGAGCCTGCGGGCGCGCCCGAAAAACCCGTGTTAGGCCTTGTAGGCAAAGGAATTACCTTCGACACCGGCGGCATCTCCATCAAGCCCGCCGACGGCATGGAAAAAATGAAATACGACATGGCCGGCGGCGCCACCATGATTGGCGCCATGCGCGCCATCGCGCTGCTCAAGCCGAAAGTCAAGGTCATCGGCATCGTCTGCGCGACGGAGAACATGCCTTCCGGCAAAGCGCAGAAGCCCGGCGACGTGCAGATCGCCATGTCCGGCAAATCGATTGAAATCATTAATACGGACGCGGAAGGCCGCCTCGTCCTCGCCGACGGCTTGCATTATGCCAAGCAACTCGGCTGCACCCATCTGGTGGACGCGGCGACGCTTACCGGCGCAGTCGTGGTCGCGCTCGGCTACACCAACGCTGGACTCTTCGCCAACGACGACGCCATGTACGACCGCTTCAGCAAAGCGCTCAACAAAGCCGGCGAGAAAATGTGGCGTCTGCCGCTCGACGACGAATATAAAGAGAACATCAAGTCCGGCATCGCCGATATCGTCAACTCCGGCGGCCGCTGGGGCGGAGCCATCAATGCCGCGATGTTCCTGAAAGAATTCGCAGAAGACACTCCGTGGATTCACCTCGACATCGCCGGAACCGCGTGGATGGAAGATCAAAAGCCATGGATCGCAAAAGGCCCGACAGGAATCGCATTGCGTAGCTTGGTGGAATTCGTGAAAGGCTTCGCGACGACGGATAAACCGTAGCCACGGGATATTAGGAGGCATTCCATGAAAGCGCTCATGCTGGTCGGAGTTCTAGTGCTGGTCCTCGGGATACTTTCCTTTTTTGTTCCCTTCCCCCACACCGAACATCACGGCGTCCGTTTCGGCGACGCGCATGTAGGTGTCACCACGCACGACGACCGGATGGTCCCGCCGTTCGTCAGCATCATCCTGGTTGTTGTGGGCGGCGGTTTGATGATCGCCGGCAGGAAAGGCTAACCCGCCAGATCGGCCACGGATCTTCGCGCATAAGCCTTTGTGACGAAACCGTCGGGTTCTATTCGCACGCGGCACTTTGTTCGAACTCGTGAAAAGCTTCGCCCGATAAGCCGACGGGCTATGGATGGCGGGTGATCGCAACGATTGTGATCACGGGAGTTCGTTTCTTCCCTTTGATTTCATCGGGGCCGTAGTGCCAAAAAATGCGGTAAGCTCCAGGTGTGTTGTTTTGCGCGTACGCCTCGAAGACCTTCTCGCCATTTGCCCCAGTCAGCGCTGTGAACTCGTGCGTATTAATGCTCGGGGGGTTGGGGGTCCAGTTCCAGGTAAGCGAGGGCCTTCCGAACCTGCTCGAAGACTGCCGCTCTCGACGGCGCGTTTTCGAGTGCTGAGTACTGCTCATCTGCGGTTGGGGTGAATTTGATTTTCCGCTGCACGCCTATTCCTTGGCGTGCTTAGGAAAACGAACCGCGATAAACGCTTTTCCCTTCCGCCGACTCCCTCAAACCCTGTTTCACGCTGGCCAGGGCCTGCGGATTTTCATACAACCACATTTCAGAAGCAGGAATGGCCTTCACCGGATCGAGGATGAGCTGGCCGAGGCTATTCCTGTAGATGTTGTACGCCGTAGCGCCGCTAAGCGCCTGTCCCAGCGACAGGCGTTTTTTCGCATCGGGCTGGGCAAACTCTGAGATCAAACGGAACTCGGCGCTCTTAATGACCGGGGAACTGGGCATAAGGGGACAATCACACAAGTGGGAATATGCGCTAAGTGGGCTAGGCCCACCTCATGGTTCGTCGCAAGGGCTGCGGCGCAAAACCAAGAAGAATGGCCACGAATCTTACAAGGGGCCCGCTGCTGGAGATGCCGCCGGACTTCGTCACGGGGGGACAGCCGAGGCGGCTGGCGCCACATGAGCTGTCCCCCGCGTGAATCCGCGGCGAAGATGTTCCCTTACTTCGTTGTGGCCTGGTCGAATGCCTTCTCCAGATCGCTAGCCAGCGGAGTTTCTCCGGTTTGCAGGCCGCTGCGGCCCATCATGCGCCACAGGTATTGATTCTGCGGCCAGCCGTGGGCATCGTAAACGGCGAGCACGTCTTCGCTGGGCCGACTCATCACCATCAGCACGACGTCGGCCTGACGCGGTTCGTAGACCAGAATGAACTTTCCCCACTTCTGGATGGAATCCTGCACGGCGCCAATGGCGTCGCGGTCTGCGGGGTATAAATTCGGATCGAACTGGTCGCCGTCATAGCTGGTGACATAAACATATCGCGCGTTCACCAG
>Ga0224561_1000098_pt1 | contig 11721 bp, 6 predicted proteins | sample CSU2metagenome_FD_180953 | JGI IMG/M metagenome (GOLD analysis project Ga0224561, IMG submission 180953) | Soil microbial communities from Bohemian Forest, Czech Republic - CSU2 | ecosystem: Environmental > Terrestrial > Soil > Temperate forest | place: Czech Republic: South Bohemian Region... | reverse complement strand
CACATATCGCATGGCGAGAACGTCGCGATCTTTTTCCTGAAGGAGTCGCATCCGGAGACCCTGACAGCAACAGTGTTCTGCTGTGGACTCGCCGACCACCTGCCGAAAAACCCGGTGAAAACTCATCTCTGAAGTTGAACGGCATAAAACTAAACGTTGAAGTTGCCGAAGACGCGCAGTTCACTCGCGCCGTGGCGACGGCCGCGGCTCCGGTTTCCGCAGCATCCGACTGGACCTGCCGGGTACTGGTGGGCGGCCTCAAGCCCAGCCGCGTGTATTGGTACCGTTTCGCCGATTCCGGAGGCCTCGGCAGCCGCGTGGGCCGCACCATCACCGCGCCCGACCTAGACGATGCGAGGCCGGTTCGTTTTGTTTTTGTGAGCTGCCAGAACGCGAACCAGGGCGCGCAGAACGCCTACCGCAGAATGATTTTCGAGGATGAGCGCGCTCCCGAGTCGGAGCAGATCGGCTTCGTGCTCGGCGATTTCATCTACGAAATCGTCTGGTATCCGGAGGACCGTCCCCAGGGAATGTATGACCGTCGTCTGCGAGACATCGTCCGCTATCCCCACGGCGAAAAGATTCGCGACTTTCACATCCCGACCACGGTGGAAGATTATCGCGCCGTCTATCGCGGCTATCTCAGTGATCCCGATCTGCAGGACGCACGCGCTCGCTGGCCTTTCGTCAACATGTGGGACAACCACGAATTCAGCTGGCTGGGCTGGCAGTCGCTGCAAAGGTTTGGAGGAAAAAATCTGCCAGCGCAGACCCGCAAAGTTGCGGCCAACCAGGCGTTCTTCGAATACCAGCCGGCTCGAATCACGAAACCCAGCGGGCCCTCGCTCGAGCGCTTCGATCCGCCGCCGGTGGTGGATGCACCGGTCACTCGGTTTGACGAGCACGGCCTCGGCCGAGAACCGAACAACCTTGCAGCCATCGGCAGCCTCACGGGTTATCGCGCCTTGCGATGGGGACGGAACGTTGAGTTGATGGTCACCGACCAGCGTAGCTATCGCTCCGAGACGCCTACCGATCAGCCCGAGTCAAACCCTCTTTCGAGCGATGACTTCCCCGAGTTCTTGCCGGAAGATGCCATGGAAATTATGGATGCGGGGCGAACCTACAACGGCGGCCGGCCGCCGGCATCCATTCGTTTCGGTAATGTCGAGATCGAGAACTTTTGCAAAGACCGGCCCGCCCAAACAATTCTAGGCGCCGAGCAGAAGGCATGGTTTCTCGAGCGCCTGCGTGATTCGAAAGCGACCTGGAAGATTTGGGGCAACACGACCGCCACGCTCGACATGCGTGCCGATCTCGAGAACCTGCCGCAGGGAAACAAGCCGTGGCCGGTGAACGGTTATGCCACTTCTCCGCTGGGAGATCACGGCACTGCGTACGTAGAGCGCGGCGAGATCTACGACTTCGTCGAGGCCAACGGCATCACCGGTTTTGCCACTGTGGCCGGAGATCGCCACAGCTTCTGGGCAGGGCTGGCAGCAAAGTCTCTGCCGCCAAAACCTTTTGTCCCGGTTGGCATCGCTTTTGTGACCGGCTCAATCTCCGCTCCGGGAATCGTCGAAGCGCTGGAACATGCCTTGCCGAAGGATCATCCGCTGCGATCACTGTATGTTGGACAAGGACCGGGCGACCACACTCCGCAGCCCACGTTGAACCTGCTCATTCGTCACGGAGTGCGGTCGTGTTTCGAATACTTGCAGACCGGCGAAATCGCGAAAGCGCGAGCCCTGTCGAATCCTGATTTGTCGCCGCACGTTTCGTTCGTCGACATGGGAGGTCACGGCTACTCGGTGGTTCACGCTACCAGCGAATTCATCGAGACGGAATTTGTCTGCATTCCCCGCCCGCTCGAACGCAGTGACCGTCCCGACGGAGGACCGCTCGCCTATCGCGCCAAATTTCGCACCAGCCTTTGGAAAAATGGTGAAGCGCCAAAACTCCAGATGCAGATTCTCGAAGGCGACCCGAAATTCTCGGTGTGATTGGTGCGACGCCCCGATAGCGGTTATCATGCCGTCCGGTCTCTCAGCTCTGCCACAGTCAAATCAGGAAGTTTCAAAATGCTGCGAAATAACCGCGTCGCCGCAGTCCCGCGCTGTCTGAGCATCGTATTTCCGGTTAGCGTGCTCGTAGTGATCGCCTCGGGGTTTATCAATTCCGCCGTCGGCCAGTCTGCTCCCCCAGCTCAACACAGCGAACGACCGGTTCCACCCACGCGCGACCCGAACAGTCCCGGCTACGTCACGGCGAAGGAATTGCCCGACGGCTCAGTCCCTCCCGCGACCGCGGACGGCAATTTCATCATCGGCCCGACGCATACCGTTACTCCGGAGACGACTGCCGCGAACGGCATACCCAAAGGAGCCGTGATTGAGTTCACCATGCACTCGTCAGACAGTAAGATCTATCCTGGCATCGCTCGTGACGCCAATACGTTCGGAACCGCCGATCCTGCGGACCCGGCAAAGCTCGTGGTGACCACGAGCCATCCCGCTCCGTACACGCGAAAAGTGGCCGTCTATGTTCCGAACCAGTACGTGCCTGGTAGGCTCGCGCCTTTCATCGTGGGAGCCGATGGGCCCGATGGCCTGCTCTTTTCAACTCTGGACACTCTGATCGCGCAACATAAAGTCCCGGTGATGATTGCTATTTCTATCGGCAATGGAAGCGGAGACGCACAAGGCAGTGAACGCGGTCTTGAGTACGACACCATGTCCGGCGTCTATGCCGAGTTTGTGGAAAAGGAAGTCTTGCCTCTGGTCGAAACCCAGGCGCACGTGAAGCTCACGAAGGATCCCGACGGCCGAGCGACGATGGGCGGCAGCTCAGGAGGCTCCTGCGCCTTGATCATGGCCTGGTATCACCCAGAGCTGTATCACCGCGTGCTTACTTACTCGGGAACATTCATCAACCAGCAGTGGCCTTACAATCCGCAGACGCCGCACGGCGCTTGGGAATTTCATGAGCGTCTCATTCCCAGCAGTTCCACGAAGCCAATACGAATCTGGATGGAAGTTGGAGACCGTGATCTTTTCAATCCCAACGTGATGCGCGACACCATGCACGATTGGGTTCTGGCCAACGAGAATATGGCGAAGGCACTCGCTGCTAAGGGCTATCACTATCAGTTCGTCTTTGCCCGCAACGCCGCCCACGTGGACCGGGCGACGAAACAGCAGACGCTTCCCGAAGCACTCGAATATCTCTGGCAGGACTACCGATCCTCGGCAGCCAAGAACTGATCGGCCGACGCGGTAGCCGCAATCCTGGCATGGCGAGGCGAAACGAATACCAAATCGGGCTATCGACTTTCACGATTCAGGGTTCGGTGCTCTTGAATTTCATAATGCTGCAAGGGGTGGAGCAAACCTGACGCTTCGCTAGTCCTTCTTCCAGTGCCTGGTTTGGTCGAACATGTTTGACGGCAGGTCAAAGCCGGCGGCTTTGAGTCTTTCGGCGAACCTGGGCCTGACGCCCGATGCGTTGAAAGTTCCGAGCACGCGTCCGTCGGAGGAGACTCCCTGCTTCTCGAATACGAATAGATCCTGCATGCTGACCACATCCGCTTCCATGCCGGTGATTTCGGCGATCTGGGTGAGACGGCGGGTTCCGTCGCTGAAGCGCGCAATCTGCAGAACTAAACAAACCGCCGACGCGATCTGTTTGCGAATCGCTTTTTCGGGCAAGTTCAGGTTCGCCATCATGGCCATAGTCTCCATGCGCGCGATGGCGTCGCGCGGGCTATTGGCGTGAATCGTCGTCATGGATCCGTCATGGCCGGTGTTCATGGCTTGCAGCATGTCGAGAGCTTCCTCGCCGCGCACCTCGCCGACCACGATCCGGTTAGGCCTCATGCGCAGGCTGTTGATGACCAGTTGCCGCGCCTGCACTGCACCCTTCCCTTCCACATTGGCAGGCCGGCATTCCAGCCGGACGACGTGGCGTTGCTTCAGTTGCAATTCCGCCGAGTCTTCAATCGTGACGATGCGTTCTTTCGAGGAAATGTAGCCGGAAAGCACATTCAGTAACGTGGTCTTGCCAGAACCTGTCCCGCCGGAAATCACGATATTGAGACGCGCCGCCACCGCGGCCTTCAACAACGCCAGCATCGGCGCCGTCAGGGTCTGATTCGCCAGGAGGTTATCTTCGGTGATGGGAGTGTGGCCAAAACGCCGGATCGAAAGATGAGGACCGTCGATCGCCAGCGGCGGAATGATCACATGGATTCGGGATCCGTCGCCGAGTCGAGCGTCGACCATGGGCGACGATTCATCCACGCGCCGTCCGATTGCCGAAACAATCTTGTGGATAAGGCGCATCAGGTGCGCGTCATCCTTGAATGTGATCTTGGTTTCTTCCAGAATGCCGGCGCGCTCAACGTAAACCAATTTGGCGCCATTCACCAGAATGTCGCTGATGGTTGGGTCTTGCAGCAGTGGCTCAAGCGGCCCCAGGCCGAACATTTCATCCAGGATTTCAAGCGATAGCTGCTCTTTGTCCGGACCACTGAGCGGCGCCTTGAGTCGCGACACGGCGTCCTGGATCACGGCAAACACTTGCGCCCGCGTTCGTTCGTCTGGGACGGCAGCAATTCTTTCCAGATCCACCTTATTCAGCAAGTAGTGATGGATTACGTTCTTCAGCTCCAGATAGACGCGAAGGTCCACCCCGCAATACTTTCTTGCATCGCGCGAGCTTGACCCGCCCGAGTTCGCGTCGTCTGCGGCGGGTTTGCCCGCGGCCGGTGGCCTAAACAAGCTCGACGGAAGTCGGTTAGAAGCAGCCATTTAGCCGTCACGATCTCGAGTTGAGAATTATAGGAGTCGGTGTAGGCGAAAACAATCAAGTTCCGCTGGTGAAGAATCGCGTAAGGAACTGCATGCGGCGGCGCATTTCTGGATCTAGGGAAGTCGCCCCACGAAGCGTTTCCACAAGTTGGAGATCGCAGCGCGGCGCCGGCCCTTGCCGAGCTCCTAGCTCCGGCTCGTATGGCGCTCGCGGCCAGAAACAGATGGTATTATCGCGGACGGGAGTCAACCCGTGGAACCGACAGAAGCCAAACTTCCAAGCGAAGCCATAGAGCTCTACAACGATTTCATTCACGGTGAGATTAGTCGCCGCGCCTTTATGGAGGGCGTGCAGCGACTGGTGGGCGGTCTGGCGGCAGCCACGGTTATCCATGCACTGATGCCGAACTATGCGCTGGGCCAGCAGGTTTCCCGCACCGATGACCGAATCAAGGCCACTTACGAGACCGTTCCCTCTCCGAAGGGCAACGGAAGCATCAAGGGATATCTAGTGCGGCCTATCAGCGCCGACACCCGCTCCGAGACGGTAACGAAGTTGCCCGGCGTAATCGTGGTCCATGAGAATCGGGGTCTGAACCCGCATATCGAGGACATCGCGCGGCGGTTTGCCCTGGCGAACTTCATGGCATTTGCGCCGGACGGACTCACATCACTGGGCGGATATCCTGGCGACGACTATAAGGGCGGCCAGATGTTCAACAAGATCGACAAGAACAAGATGTCGGAGGATATGGTGGCTGCGGCCTTGTGGTTGAAGTCCCGCCCTGACTGCACGGGAAGGATCGGCGCTACTGGCTTCTGCTACGGAGGCTCGACCACCAATATGCTGGCGGTGCGGCTGGGAGCCGACCTGGCGGCAGCGGCGCCGTTCTATGGCGGTCCTCCCGCACCAGAGGACATCCCAAAAATTAAGGCGGCGATCCTCGTGCATCACGGAGAACTTGACACCCGGCTCGCAGCCACGTGGCCGGCATACGACAAGGAGCTGCACAAGGCGAACGTTCCACACGAGGGCTACATTTATCCGGGCGCCGTACATGGCTTCAATTGCGATGCGACGCCGGAACGATATAACAAAGCCGCGGCCGATCTGGCCTGGCAACGCACAATTGACTGGTTCAACAAATACGTGCGTGACTGATTCCGCCTTTTCGGATGCAATTTGCCGTGCCGGACGCACCCGAGCCGGCTCGAATGCTCCGCGGGGAATTTCGAAACCTTAGAACCCACTCTCTCTGTTTGATCGCCGTAAGCAATCCGAGAACATAACCGGTTGCAATTTCCGGTTTGGTTAGACCAATGTCGCAACAAGGCAGAGGCCTGGGACAACGCGACGGAATAAAACTAAATGGAGCGGCGAGTCGACCCTCGTGACAAGAAAACGCGCGACACTTTTTCGGGCGCTTTGAGGTTGCGGTCTTCGAATCCTTTTGCCTGGCCTCGTTCTTTTATTCTCTTGGAGTGAATGGCAGTCTCTTGCCCATAAAATCTTGTCCCTTGACCACCTGGAGCCGGCCAATGGTTCGCGAATGGTAGTTCATTTCTTTGTCCTCATGAACTGATCGATAAGCGCCGCAATTTCATCCGCTGCCGTATCCAATGCGAAATGACCACCATCGACAATGTGGACCTCAGCGTTGGGCACATCTCGCCGATAGGATTCCGGCTCCGAGGCGTCAAACGATAACTCATACTTGCCCCAAATCACCAGCAGGCGCGGCTGCTTCTCACGCATCCAAGCCTGCCACCTGGGATAGTTGTCGAGGTTAGTGCGGTAGTCGTAGAAGAGATTGCTCTGAATCTCGGCCTGGCCGGGTTGATTGAGAAAAGCAAATTCATCCGCCCACAGATCGGGGTCATAGCGTTCCACGTTGGGATCGCTTCCGACATGGCGCGTCCGCGTCGTCTGCAACGACAGGAGGTTGGTGCGAAGCGCGCTCTCGTTGGCGGCGCGCTCGGCCCAAAAGGCCCGGCGCGGTTTCCAGTTCGCCCCCAGGCCTTCATTGTGTGCCACGGCGTCCTGCACGATCAGGGCCTCGATCCGGTCCGACTGGGTTAAGGCCATGCGAAAACCCACAGGGCCGCCGTAATCCTGCATGTAAAGCGTGTAACGCGAGAGCTGAAGAGCATCGGTGAAGTGATTCATGGTTTCGGCGATGTGATCGAACGTGTACGCGAATTTTTTCGGGTCTGGCCAGTCACTGTGTCCGAAGCCAGGGTAATCCGGCGCGACAAGGTGATAACGATCGGACAGCCGGGCGAAAAGTGGCTCGAACATTCGGGATGAGGAAGGAAGCCCGTGCAACAGCAAAAGCGTTGGCGCGTCTTTCGGCCCGGCCTCTCTGTAAAAGATGGAGAGTCCATCTACCTGTATCGTGCGATAAAGCGTCGGGTGTTTCATGGAACGTTCCTTTCCCTGGGCGTGCATGATGGGCCCCGCGATTTCAGAAACCTCCTCGACCAATGAGGTCAAGAAAGCTGATACGTCGGTGCAAGTCGAAAGATGGGCGCTTTGTCCGGCCCACATAGGCACAAGATCGGTCCGGCCCACGGCCTCTGCTGCGCTTGCGAGATTTCTGACGGGTTCGCGTTGCAGAGGATATGGCAAGATCTCGGTTCCGTTTCGGTTCAAGTTCTCCATCACGCGGTTGGGGATTGCTCGCGCGAGTCTTCCCGTGAACCCTTTTGTTAAGGCAGTATGTCCCCATGTTCATCTACCTTGTGCGATAAAACCAAGGACACCTGTTTTCACCACTTCATCGAGCCTCTGCTTGGGGTCGACATAAGACCACAATCGATCTCGGAGCCACTAGGTATTTCGTCCGTTCTAAAGGGCTTCCTTCGTCCGAGAAATCATCTGGACTGGGCAAAGCGGTGTCCACGATCCTCTTCCATTCCTGTGCTGTTCCCTCCTGCACATGGAACTCCAACTCTTCCCAGTACGCATTGATCATCACGTAGATGTCATCGTCATCTTGAGAAGCGCCATGCAGGCAGAATGCCAGGCTATGGGAATCGTGAGACAAATCGACTGTGGCGCCGACACCGTACCAGGAAACATCCTCCCGCCAGAATCTGCTCCGGCTCAGCGAAGGATGATTTTTCCGGAACGCAATCATACGCTTGAAGAACCGGAAAATGTCGCGGTTCGCCTGAAGTTGACTCCAATCCAGCCATCCAATTTCGTTGTCTTGGTTGTAGGGATTGTTGTTGCCCAATTGCGTGTTCAGAAACTCGTCGCCAGCGCGAAACATCGGCGTACCGTTGGACAAGAACAGCAGGCAACAGAAATTCTTCACCTGCTGCCGGCGCAATGCGTGGACTGCCGGGGAGATAGCTTCATCCCCTTCCTGCCCACAATTCCAACTGTAGTTCGCGTCAGTACCGTCCCGATTATTATTTCCGTTTTGCCAATTGTGCTTGCGATCATAAGAGACCAGATCGTAGAGCGTGAAACCGTCGTGGGAAGTTATGTAATTCACGCTTTGATATGCATGGTAAGCGTCGGCGCGGCTGTCTGGAAATAAATCATCGCTGCCATAGATGCGTCGCATCACTTCGGGGACCATCCCTGTGTCGCCCTTGACCAGGCGGCGAATGTCGTCGCGAAACCGCCCGTTCCACTGGAGCCAAGTCAGGCCCGGGAAGCCCCGCCCGAGCTGATAAGCGGCTGTGTCCCAGGGTTCTGCGATCAAACGCACCCGCCCTAATTCCGGGTCCGCGGCAATTTCACTGAAGATGGGCGCTTCGCCCCAGTTGAGAGATCCGTCCGCATTGCGGCTGAAAACCGACGCCAAATCAAACCGGAATCCGTCGATATGCATCCCTCGCTTCCAATAACGCAAACTATCAATCACCATCTTGCGCACATGTGCCTGGCCGAAATTCAAGGTATTGCCGGTGCCGGAATAATTGGCGTAGGGGTTTGCCGGATCGGAGGAAAGCATGTAATAACCGGCGCTGTCGAAACCCTTGAAGCTGTAGATCGGCCCTTTGGAGTCGCCCTCGCACGTGTGGTTGTAGACGACGTCGAGCACCACGCCGATATCAGCCGCATGAAAAGCTCTTACCATATTCTTGAATTCAAGACGCTGCTCATCAACACGCGGAGTGCTCGCGTACTGAGCATGGGGCGCGAAGAAATTCAAAGGCATATAGCCCCAGTAGTCGCCCTCTTGTGGATCGCGCTGAAAAACCGGCATCAGCTCAACAACCGTCACCCCGAGTTCCTTTAGATAGGGGATCTTTTTGACGAGGCCGGCGTATGTGCCAGCACACGATGGGTCGACTCCCGAGTTAGGGTTCTTCGTGAAACCTTTCACGTGAAGCTCGTAGATGACTGCATCCGCCTCATGATACGGAGACCGATCCCCCGACCAGTCAAATGTCGATCGGCGATCAAACAGGACTCCCAAAGGCGCGTGGCCTGCATTGGATCCTTCTCGCATGGCTAGGCTACGATCAAAACCGGGCGGAAAGAAAATGCACTTCGCGTACGGGTCAAGCAGCACTTTCTGCGGATCGAAACTGTGCAGTTGAGGAATCGTCTCTCCTGATACGGAATACGCGTAATAACAAGCGGCGCCAAGTTTTGTAACCGGGATCCGGCAGTGCCATATCCGCCCCGATTTGTTGTGCAGAAAATTCAATTGAAGCCTTAGAAGAGGATTCACTAGATCGGCTGGAGAATAGAGCAGTAGAGTGACGCTCTCCGCATGTTCCGAGTGGACGGCAAAATTGAATGCTTGCTCCTCTTCGATCCACTTGACGCCAAGTGGCAACGGGTTGCCCTCAGCCTGGTCCCAAGTCGGTCGTTTCATGAGTGGAGCCGGCACAGTGTTGGCAGCCTTGGCCGGACCATCCATGTTGGCGAGCGCATCAACGCTTGAACTTTTCACTGTCCCTCTCTTTCATCGACTCCTTCCTCCACTCCAACCGCTGGTTTCGTTTTCAATGAGGCAGCGCTACAACTCCACCAAACTGCGGCAACGAACTGAGCAACTTGCTCGCGCCGTTCCAGAATATTTGCACTCCAATACACACCAGCAGGAACGCGGTGAGTTTTAAAATTACATTTGTCCCCGTGGGGCCCATTTTGCTCGCCAGCCGATCGGCGTAGCCGTAGCAGAGATAAATAGTTACTGCGATGAAAGCGGAACCAATCGCCGCCGCAAGAATTACCAGCAGGTTTGCGCCCAGGCGCTGCGGCGCATTCGCGCCCAGAGTGATCGCAATCGAGATGGAGCCGGGACCGACTGTCAAGGGAAGCGTCAGGGGGTAAAACGCCTGGCTCAGAGCATCGGCGCAAGTGACCATTCGCCTGGGTGAGCCTTGATCGCTCGCGTCTTTCTGATTCAGCATCGCCCAGCCGGTCGAAATCACGATCATTCCACCACCGACCTGCACAACCGGGAGCGAAATCCCAAAGAAGGAGAGTACGTGCGCCCCGAGGGTAAAGGACGCGATCAGCAGTATGAAACTATCCACCGCAATGCGGCGCGCCAGCACTCGTCGTGTCTCGGCCGCGTAGTCTCGCGTAAGCAGCAGAAAGACCGGAGCGCCTCCGATCGGATCCACGATCGGAAACAGCGCGCTCACCACCAGGAGAATACTCTTGGCAACTTGAATGACCAGGCTAACCCTCCGTGTGTTTCTAGATTTGAGCGCTGGCCCGTCCGCGGTCCACTTGCGTCCTCACTGATGTTGCAGGACTGACCGAGCGATTGGAACTCTCCGTCAAATCCCGCAGCCACTGGAAAGCCTGAGAGGATAGCATGTCTTCCCGGACCCGCCAACGCCAGTTCCCATCGGCACGACCAGGAACGTTCATGCGAGCTTCGCTTCCCAGGTTGAGCAGATCCTGCAACGGAGCAATCGCGAGCGCCGCGGGTGACGACCATGCCAGCCGCATCAACTCTGGAGCGGCATCGGCACTGCTTCCCGGCGCACGCTTCAGGTAGCTCCAGAAGTTCTGCCGCTGGTAGTCGGGCAATTCCTCATACCATTGTCGAGTTGTAGCATTGTCATGCGTACCGGTATAGGCGACTGTATTGTGGACAAAGTTGTGCGTCAGATATGGATTATCCGCATGACCATCAAAAGCGAATTGCAGAATGCGCATCCCCGGCAGACGAAACTGGTCGCGCAGAGCCTGCACGTCGGCCGTTATCAAACCCAAATCTTCCGCGATGAATGGTAGAAAAACCAGCTCTGTTTGCACTGCTTGAAAAAAGCTGGCTCCCGGACCGGCCACCCACTGCCCGGACTGAGCCGTTGGCGCTCCGGCTGGAACGTGCCACGCAGCCGCAAACCCGCGGAAGTGATCCAAACGAATCACATCGACGTGAGCCAGCAGAGCACACAACCGATCGATGCACCACCGATAACCAGTCGCACGCGCGGCATCCCAGTTGTAAACGGGATTGCCCCACAATTGACCTTGCGCGCTGAAATAATCGGGCGGAACTCCAGCGACGAAGCGCGGCCGATGCTGCTCATCGAGCAGGAATAGCTCAGGGTTCGCCCAAACATCGCTGGAATCCGGGGAGACAAAGAAAGGCAGATCGCCGATCACGCTCACCCCCCTGGCATGGGCATGCTCTTTGAGCTGATCGGCCTGGCGGAACAGCAGGAATTGCGCGAAGCGAACCTGATCGATTTGACTTCCTAACTCTCGCCGCGCCTCGGCGAGAGCACTCGGGCTGCGCTCGACCAACTCCGCTGGCCAGTCCAGATAATAAGCTCCGCGATACCTTTCTTTCAGCGCCCGGAACAGAGCATAGTCTTCCAGCCAATGCGCCTGCTCCGCGCAGAACTCGTCGTAGGCAGGCGAGAGATCTCCGGCACTACGCTGCCCGGCTTGGAAGTTTGCCCATGCCGTTTCGAGCAGCCG
>Ga0224561_1000095_pt1 | contig 11831 bp, 7 predicted proteins | sample CSU2metagenome_FD_180953 | JGI IMG/M metagenome (GOLD analysis project Ga0224561, IMG submission 180953) | Soil microbial communities from Bohemian Forest, Czech Republic - CSU2 | ecosystem: Environmental > Terrestrial > Soil > Temperate forest | place: Czech Republic: South Bohemian Region... | reverse complement strand
CGAACTCAAGCCCCGCTCCATGTTCAAAGTCTCCGACGAAGACCGCCGCCAGGTCGAAGTGAAATTCCAGGCCAGCCAGGGTTCCGGAGCATAGAGACTCAGTCAGCCAGCGGGACTCGGGGGTTCGGGCACGGCTTCCAGAGATTGCGAGAAAATTCACTAATGCGTGCAGTACCGTGGAAGAGCGGCCGCTTCAGCGCCGCGTAAAACCCCAAAATCAGTGCGGGGCTTCAGCCCCCGTGGTTCGCATTCTGTGCCTGCAGCAAGTTTTTCCGCGGCCTCTTCCATCCATGCTGCGAAGAACCGATTAAAGATGCGGTGGCTTTAGCCTTTGAGGTTGCGCTCGTGTCCCTCCGGAGACGGCCTCGCCTGACCTCGGTAACCGGCCACCAGGTTACTCAAGTATTCGTCCCACCTCGGTGCGAATTCGGACTCCGACCTTTGTAATTAGCCACTCCCCGCGCTTCACAACTAAGCTTCCCTGCGGAGGTTTACTCCACACATGATCGACAAAATCACGAAGTCGCTCTTAGTCCTGACAGCGGGTGGCTTGATGCTTGTTGGCGCCGTCTCTGCTCAAACCCCGGCTCAAACCCAAGACAACACCGCCGGCGCGGGCGCGGGAGTGGTCGATCCCAATCATCCTCGCGTCAACGAAGTGAATGCCCGCGAGCAGAACCAGCAGGACCGCATCGCCAATGGCGAAAAGAACGGCACGCTGACCCCGGGACAAGCTGCTCACCTGGAGAATCGCGAGGCCAAGACCGAGAAGCAGGAAAAGGCCGATATGGCCGCCCACAACGGTCACCTGACCAAGGCCGAGCAGAACAAGCTCAACAAGGAACAGAACAAGACCAGCAAGGAAATCTACAAAGACAAGCACGATGCGAAGTAGCTGGGACCTTTAGACTTCCTAGAAAGCCGCGAACCATCGCGGCTTTCTTCTTTTCCAGCTCATGTGGCGGCGGGCGCCTCGCCCGCGCAGGCTTGGGGCACACACGCTGAGGGCGCACACGCTTTAAGAGCGCAGACCTCAGCTCACCCCAGCAGCCGCGCCGCATCCTTAGCGTAGTAAGTCAGAATAATGCTGGCCCCCGCGCGCCGAATGCTCACCAGCGACTCCATCATCACCCGCTCGCGGTCAATCCAATTGTTCCGCGCGGCCGCTTCGAGCATGGCATATTCCCCGGACACCTGATACGCCGCCAGCGGCAGGTCGAAGCGCTCGCGCGCCGCTGCAATCACGTCCAGATAAGGCATGGCCGGCTTCACCATAATCATGTCCGCGCCCTCTTCGATGTCGAGTTCGATTTCCCGCATGGCTTCGCGCACGTTCGCCCCATCCATCTGATACGAACGCCGGTCGCCGAACTGCGGAGTCGAGTCCGCCGCTTCGCGAAACGGCCCATAAAAACCGGAAGCGAACTTCGCCGCATAGGAGAGAATCGGCGTATTGCTGAACCCGGCTTCGTCGAGCGCCCGGCGGATCGCTCCCACCCGCCCGTCCATCATGTCCGACGGCGCGATAATGTCAATCCCCGCGCGCGCCAGCGATACCGAAGTCCGTGCCAGCAATTCGAGCGAAGCATCGTTGTCGATCTCGAATTCGATGCGACGGGCATAGTCTGCCATCTGGGATGCGATTTTCTCGATCGCCGTCGCTTTCTCCTCTTCGTTTTGGACCACAACCACCCGAGCTGCTTTCAGGGTGTCCCGGGCTGCGGCACCCAGAGACTGCGCGAATGGCGTGGCTTTCACGATCCCGCAGTGCCCATGACTCATGTATTCGCACAGGCACACATCCCCCATCAGAATCAGCCCGGGAACTTCCCGCTTCAGCGCACGCGCGGCCCGCTGCACGATGCCGTTTTCTTCCCACGCCCCAGTCGCGACCTCATCTTTCTTGTCCGGCAGCCCGAACAGAATCACCGCCGGTACGCCCAGCGCATGCGCCTCCTCCGCCTCTTTCACCGCCTCGTCCACCGACAGGTTAAATACTCCCGGCATCGAGCGCACTTCCTTGCGCACTCCCTCCCCCGGGCAAACGAACAGGGGGTAGACAAACGCGTCCGGCGTCAGCCGGGTTTCGCAAACCAGATTACGCAGCTCTCCCGTACGGCGGAGGCGGCGAAGGCGCGTAACAGGAAAGGCCATAAGGATCACCAGAGGGAGGCCGTGTGACAACCAACACTCCCAACCCCAGATTCTAGAACATCCCCGCCCCAGCAAGTAGGATGACACTCGTGTCCCTCGCCTTGACTTTCCCCCGGCGAATGGGAAGCCAACCGGTTTTGGGTAGCGACAGCGCTTCAGCGCAGCGATCAACCTCCAATGCCCCGTAAGGGCTTTAGCCCCTGAGACCCTCGCCAGCGTCCAACCGCCGCATATAACCAAAGTAACCTGCCCCCGCCGCTCAAATCCCGCCACGCCGATACCCTGCCATAGAATTGAGATCGGATGAGTCTGTTCCGCCTCCACCGTTGGTACGTCGTAGCGGCCGGTATCACTCTGGCTCACGCCGTCGTGTCCCTGGTGGCCCATCGCGGGTATGCGGTCACGGCGATTGGTGACGTCTTCGTCCTTTTCCTCATGTTGAGTGGGGGAATCGTCATGCTGGCCAACGCTCGTTCGGCGTCCCGCATCGAGCGCCGCTTCTGGGGCCTCTTGGCATTCGGATTTTTCCTTTGGAGTTTCAACCAGGCCGCCTGGGCTTATCACGAGGGCATCCTTCGGCTCGAGATTCCGGATCCCTACTTCGCGGACATCATCCTGTTTTTCCATCTTGTTCCCTTCATGGCCGCCATCGCCTGGCGTCCCGATCTCACTCGCGCTCAGTCACGCTTTCAACTCAGCGCCCTGAATTTTCTGATGCTGATGGTGTGGTGGATATTCCTCTACGCCTTCATTGTCTTTCCCCATCAATACGTAGTGCTGAACGTCAAGGCCTACGACAATTCCTACGAAGGGCTTTATCAACTGGAAAAGGTGCTTCTGCTGGCCGTTCTGGGCTTTGCCGCGTGGAACAGTTCCGGGGCCTGGAAGCGGCTGTATCTGCATCTCTTGGGCGCCGACGCTTTATATGCCGTCGGCTCCTACCTGCTGGATAACGCGGTCAACGCCGGGCAATATTATTCCGGCGGTCCTTACGACATTCCTCTGGTGGGCTCCATTGCCTGGATGGTCGCAGCCGCCCTGTCCTCGCGCCAGCAGAATCTCACCAGCGAGGCGCCGTCGAAAAAATCACCGTGGGGAAGCCTTTCGCCGAAGCTAGCCGTGCTGGCCATTCTTTCCTTGCCGGTGCTGGGATTGTGGACTTTCCTATTCGACAAGTCCCCGCTGGCCTCGCGAACTTTTCGTCTGTTCACAGTGCTGGCCGCAATGCTGGTGCTGGGCGCCTTCGTGTTTCTGCGGCAATACCTCCAGGACCAGGCACTGATGCAGCTTCTGCAGGAGTCGCGCAGGGCCTACGAAGACCAGCAGCGGCTGCAGACTCATCTCGTGCAAAAAGAAAAACTCGCTTCTCTCGCGCATCTGGTCGCCGGCGCGGCCCGTGAAATCGACCATCCGCTCACTGCCATTATGTTTCACTCCGACCAGCTCTGGACCCGCGAACTCCTCACCAACGAGCAGAGCACCATGGTTCGCAAAATCGTCGATCAGGCCCGCCGCACCCGCGATCTGGTCTCGAACTTGCTCAGCTTTGCCCAGCAGAGTCACGGGGAAAGAATCACCATCGATCTGGCGCCGCTGCTGCAACGCTGCGCCCAAATGCTGGAAGCCAAACATTCCTCCGACCGCATCAAGGTCTCCGTTTCGCTCGATCCCCTGTTGCCGCGCGTCGCCGGAAATGCCAATCAATTGTTCCAGGCTTTTCACGAGATCATGGAAAATGCCATGGACGCACTCGCCGAAGTCGGCGGAGGATCTCTCAAGGTCACCGGGTTCCCCCATGGCGCCGACGCCGTGCTCCACTTCTCTGACACCGGTCCCGGCATCCGCGAACCTGATCTCGTATTCGATCCCTTCTACACCACCAAACCCGTGGGCAAAGGCACTGGCCTCGGCCTAAGCGCTGCCTACGGCGTAGTGCAGGACCACGGCGGCCAAATCACCTGCGCCAACAAACCCGAAGGCGGAGCCTTGTTCATCCTCCGCCTCCCCGCTGCCATCGCAGTCCCGCAGCCCATAGCCGAAGCCGCCAAAGCCTGATCGGCGGTGGCCGGCGGAAGGAGGCAGGACACAAAGGGGAGCCTGGACCGATATGTTCCAACAACTGCAGGAAAAGCTTACTGGCAAAGACGCGTTGACTCGCGCCATGCTCGGAACCGACCGCGAAAATTTCGCGCAATTGTTCGTGCGTTCGAACGTGCTCTTCCTTCAGCTGCCACCTGGGAGCGAGAATGGCTTTGATCCGCACCTGTCGCGAGAACAGCTGCTGGCTCAAATAAGATCTGCCGCCAAGGACCTTTCGCAGCGTCAGCAGTTCACCCCGTTCTGCCGTGTGCGGGGAGAACGCAAGTCGCTCCTGCTTTTCACGCAGCAAAAGTTCGTGAAGGAATTTGTTCAAGCCTATGTTCGGGAAGTCAAACGCCTCATGCAGTTCGAGGTCCTTGGCGTCGCCGGCCAAATGGCGCTCCGCTTATTCGAAGGCGTGGACTCAGTCGTCTTCAACCCGGAAACCAAGCACGAATACGAGCTATCCGCAGAGGGTATGTATATGCTTCGGACATTGTCGCCTCCCGCTGGATCGGAGCAGTCATAACGCAAGCGTGACCGCGGCGCAACCCTCGCGTTTGTCGATCCCCGCCTCGCAATGCCCTTTACGGCCTCCGTTGGCCCCCTTCCTGTAACATAAAACTGCGATGCCCAGGGCCCTCACCCACACTTCCGCGCGCGTCCTCGAGTTCGATTCCCTCCTCGACCTCCTGCGCGGATACGCTTCCTCGCCCCTGGGCCAGGCGGGCATCGCGGCTCTCGCTCCCTCCACCGACCGCGTCTGGATCGAATCCCAGCACCAACTCGCCAGCGAGATTCGAGAATTCCGCCGCGTTGGCGGCCGCTTCGAATTCTCCGGATTGCTCCCCACCGCGCAGCTCGTCGCGAAATCCCGTATCCTCGGATCGATTCTCGAAACCACCGAGATTCGCGACGTCATACTCGTCGTCGACCGCGCCGCCGAATGGCGCGAGATCTCCCTCCATCCTCCCGCCAGCATGAAGCGCGAGTGGCGCGGCGTGAGCGCCCTTTCCGCTGAGATCGCCGACTTCAGCGACTTCCTCCGCTTCTTCCGCAACAAGATTCAGCCCGACGGCACGCTCGAAGATCACGCCTCGCCAGAACTCGTCCGCATCCGTCGCGAAATTGAAAAACAGCGCCGCACCATCCAGGACTCCCTGCGCGGATATCTCCGCCGCCTCGCCGAAGGCGGCACCGTGCAGGACGAACTCATCTCCATCCGCGGCGAACGCTTCGTCATCCCCATCAAGGTCGAGCAGAAACGCCGCGTCCAGGGCGTAGTTCACGGCGCCAGCTCCAGCGGCCAAACCGTCTACGTCGAGCCCCTCGAAACTATCGAGCAGAACAACGAACTCGTCCGCCTGCTCGACGAAGAGCTCGCCGAGATTCATCGCATCCTCCAGGAAATGACCCGTCGCATCGGCGAACACGCCGAATCGATTCGAGCCGCAGAAGATGCCCTATGCGAACTGGAACTCCAATTCGCCAAGTCCCGCTTCGCCGAAGACTACAACTGCGTAGAAGTGACTCTGAGCACCGCTGATGGGAAGCAGCCAAGCTGCTTGGGGGACGGCCACTCTTGCCCGTCCAGGGCAAGCGAAGCTCGCCAGCCCCTGCACACCGCCGTCTGCAATGAAAGCCACCACGACCCTCGTGGGGACAGCACCGCTCGCCTGCTCCTCCACAACGCCCGCCACCCACTCCTGGAGCATAACTTAAAGCTAAAAGGAGCAACCGTAGTCCCCGTCACCATCGAACTCGAAGGCCCCACCCGCCAGCTGGTTATCACCGGCCCCAACACCGGAGGCAAAACCGTCACCCTGAAAACCGTCGGCCTGCTGGCCCTCATGGCGCAATCGGGAATCCCCGTGCCCGCCGATCGCGCCGAACTGCCTGTCTTCGACGCCGTGCTCGCCGACATCGGCGACTATCAATCGATCGAGCAGAATCTTTCCACTTTCTCCGCCCACGTCACCAACATCGATTTCATCTCGCGTACCGCCAGCGCCCACTCGCTGGTCCTGCTCGACGAGCTAGGCTCGGCCACCGATCCCGAAGAAGGCGCTGCTCTCGCCGTAGCCATCGCCGGTTATTTCCTCCGCATCGGCTGCCTGGCGGTCATCTCCACGCATCACACTTCGCTGAAAGTTTATGGCGCAAATACTCCCGGTGCATGGAACGCCTCGGTCGGCTTCAACGAATCGACGCTTCAGCCCACTTACGAACTGAAAGTCGGCGTTCCTGGAGCTTCCGCCGGAATCAACATTGCGCAGCGTCTGGGCCTGAATGCCGCGATCATCGATTCGGCCCGCGCGCGCCTTGGGACGCAAGCTCGCGACGTCGGCGAATTTCTTGATCGCCTCCACGCCGATTTGCGCGCTGCGGAAAGCGAGCGTCTCCGCCTCAAGACCCGCGAACAGGAACTCGAGCGTGACAAAGCGCATCTCGCGACAGAAGGAAAAACCGCCCAGCGGGCAAAAATCCGCGAGATGGAAACCAAACTCGAAAGCGTCCTTCGCGACTTCGAATATCAAACCCGCGAAGCCGTAAACGCCATCCAGGACCGCGCCGCCGCGCAGAAGATCTCGAAAGATGCCGAACGCCGCGTCGCCAAACTGCGCCGCGAGTTCCGCGAGCAATTCGATTCCACCGTAGTCGCCCACTCCACCGGCGCCGACCAGGGCGATCCCAACGCCCAGCCGCAGGTCGTGAAATATATCTCCGTGGGCGACACCGTAAAGCTGAAGTCTACCGGCCGTCCCGCAAGAATCATGCGCAAGATCGACGACACTCATTTCGAAGTACAAGTCGGCGCCATGAAAATGAAAATCGCCCGCGACGACGTCGCCGCAGTCCTGTCCCCAGCCCAGCCCGCATCCGGAGACTCTCCCGTGAAAGCCGCGCGCGCCCGTGGCATTTCGGTTTTGCTGAATAACGAAAGCGAGGCCGCAAACGTCCCCAGCGAGATCAACGTAATCGGCCGCACCGTCGACGACGCTGCCCGCGAAGTCGAACGCTTCGTCGACCGCGCCTTCCTCGCCGGCCTGCCCCGCGTCCGCGTAGTCCACGGCAGCGGCATGGGCATCCTCCGCAAAGCCCTCCGCCAGCTCCTGCAACAGCACCCCCACGTAGAGTCCGTAGCCGAACCCCCACAAAACGAAGGCGGCGCCGGCGCCACCGTAGTGGAGCTTCGCGTGTGAGCAACAAGAAAATTGTCACGCACTCCAAGCATCGCTACCTTACCCGTGACCGAACGGTGCGGCGAAGCCATGCGTGTACACCAAGATCAGTACGGAAGTTCCAATCCAGGAACGAAACGTGTGAGCGTGTGACGCCCATCACACCCTCCGCTCCGCATGACAGAGTGAATAAGTCCGTTTTCCCTACACGGTCAACTGAATAGTTCGATATTCCACAGCTTCTCCACAGCATTCCCCCTCCGGTATATTCACATCAGCCCCTTTCTGGCTCACAATTCCCCCGGAGAAGGGTCTCTCACTCATGGCCAACCCCGGCGATTTCGCGTACACGGTCAAGCAGCAGGCGGATATCGTCCGCATCATCGGCGACTACGTCAAGCTGAAGAAGGCCGGAGCGCAAAATTTTTCCGGCCTATGTCCGTTCCACGGAGAAAAGACGGCCTCGTTCTCCGTCCACGCCACGCGCCAGTTTTTTCACTGCTTCGGCTGTGGCGTGTCCGGAGACGTTTTCAGCTTCGTCCAGAAAATCGAGAACATCACCTTCCCCGAAGCCGTGCGGATGGTTGCCCAGAAGCTCGGCATCCCGCTGCCCAAAGCGGCGTACTCGACTCCCGGCGAAGCGAAAGAAGCCCGCCTGCGCGGCCAACTCCTCGACGTCCACGAACGCGCCACCGCATTCTTTCAGGAATGCCTGAAGCGCCCCGAAGGCGCTCGCGCTCGCGAATATCTGCTAGGCCGCGGCTTGGACGACGCCACCATCGCTCGCTTCCGCATCGGCTACGCCCCCGACTCCGGCTTCCTCCTCCGCGACTGCCTGAAAAACGAATTCAGCGAAGACCTGCTCCGCGAAAGCGGCTTGTTTTCCTGGAAGGAAGACGACGGGCATCGGGCATCGGGCTCCGGGCTTCGGCCGGGCAGCGCTCAACCGTCCGGTGTCAACCCGCAACAAGAAAAGATTCCTCGCTCCGCTCAAGATGACATGGTTGACGGGAATGCCGGCGTTGAGGATGAGGGTTCGGCGCAGCCCGAAAGCCGAAGCCCGAAGCCCGCCCCCAACATGTACTCCAAATTCCGCAATCGCGTGATGTTCCCCATCACCAGCGAAGCCGGAAAAATCATCGCCTTCACCGGACGCACTCTCGCCACCGACGAAAAAGCCGGCCCCAAATATCTAAACTCGCCGGAAACGGCGATCTACTCCAAAGGCAAAGTCCTGTTCAACCTCGACCTAGCCAAAGAGTGGGTCCGCAAGTTCGATTACGCAATTCTGGTCGAAGGCCAAATGGACTGCATCTCCGTCTACGCCGCCGGATTTCACAACGTCATCGCCAGCTCCGGCACCGCCTTCACTGAGCTGCAAGCCAAGCTGCTCGGACGCTTCAGCAAGAATGTAGTCGTCAATTTCGATCCCGACACAGCCGGCGCGAAAGCCACCGATCGCACCCTGGGACTGCTGGTGGAAGAAGAATTTCAAATTAAAGTGCTGACGCTCGAGCAGGGCTTCGATCCCGACCTCTACATCCGCCGCAAAGGCAAAGACGCCTACGCCACCGCGCTGAAGAGTTCGCAAAAATATTTCGACTACTTGATCGAACGCGCGCGCGCCCAATTTCCCGTGCGCACTGGCGAAGGCAAAGTAAAAGCGGTCAACCATCTTCTGCCGCACATTCAGCGCGTTCCCAACCGGATCGTGCGCGACGAGCTGGCGCAGGAGATTGCGCAGAAGCTTGGCATTGATTCGGCCCTCATCCGGCAGGAACTCAGACACGTCGCGTCTACCCGGTCGGCGGCAGGGGTCAAGGCTCCGGCCGAGGCGCAAGTCACCGATGCCGAGCGCATCTTGGTCCGGGCCCTTGCCTCCGCCCGCCAAATGCAACCCGGCGAAGGACATCTCTCCGCCCGCGACGGTGCGGAAGAAGAATTCGATCCCGCCCGCCAGGCCCGCTTTGTCCTGCAAAACGAAGCCCTGCATCGCGGACTGGCCACCGAGGCCTTGGCCGAAGCCCTGCTCAATGCCGGACCCGAAGTTGCCGATGTAATGGAAGTGCCCCAAGCGGAGGCGGATCGGCGCCTGCTGGCTTCGATCTTGTTGAAAGAAGATGAGATACTCACCGCCGAGCTGTTGGACCGCGCCGTGCGCGCCCTTCAGAAAATTCACATTAAGCGGCGCGTCGAACAAGTGCGGCGGGAGTTGGAATCGTCGAGGAGCGGCGGCGGGGATGACTCGCAGCGCAACCTGCTCCTGCGCGAACTGGAGCGCCTGAGCCGGGCCCTGCGCGATCGCGGCCTGGGAGAGGGAGGATCGGCACCTGCAGCCTGAAATTACGCAAAAACACCCGAAAAGGCTTGAAACAAAAAAGCCGCTCAGACCATCTAAGTATTTAGCAGAAATAGAGTTAACGGCGGGCTAGGGAATCTAAAGCGGGCAACTGATAGACGCAGCAGCACTTATGTGCTAAACTCTGTAAGTTTGTGCTAGGCACAATCCCGCACTATCCCAGTCCCACCCTTAACGGAACTTTACCACAACGCTCACGGCGAGCGAATTGAGTTGTTTTAAGGATACTTCTTGGCTCTTGACGACAAATACGAAGACATAAAAAAGCTGATCGACACAGGCAAAGAGAAGGGATATCTCACCTACGATCAAGTCAATGACCTGATCCCGCACGATGTGCACAGTCCCGACGACCTGGACGATCTGCTGACCACGATTGGTACGCAAGGAATCGACGTGCTGGAGGGCCCGAAGTCGCCTTCCTCCGCCGCGCTCGATAAAAAATTCGAGGATGCTGAAGAAGGCTCCGAGGACGTCGAACTCGACCTCACCCCCGGAGCTTTGGAAAAAACCAACGACCCCGTCCGCATGTATCTGCGCGAGATGGGGACCGTGCCGCTGCTCACGCGCGAAGGCGAAGTGGAAATCGCCAAGCGTATCGAGCGCGGTCAAATCCGCGTGCTCAAGGCCTTGTCGCGGTCTCCCATCGTCATCCGGGAACTGCTGGCCATGGGCGAAGACCTCAAAAAGGGCGTGCGCTCGATCAAGGAAGTGGTCACCTTCGACGAAGAAGAGATCACCGACGAGATTCTGCAGAATCGCCTGAACGAGTTCACCGGCAAGATCGATGCCATGGCCAAGCTCTACAAAAAGGTCAGCGTCGTCGAAGAAAAGTACGTTGCAACTTCGCAGAAGAAGCGTCCCAAGGACCATCGCCGCGCGCGCCGGAACTTTGCCCGCGCGATTGTTCGCGTATCGCAGGCGGTGCGCAAGCTGGGCTTCACCAACGCCGAGCGCAAACGGCTGATCGACCGGCTCAACAAGATGGTCGACGGCATGCGCTCGCTCGATCGCCAGTCGCAAAATCTCGAGCGCAAGGCGGACGCCACTCGCAGCGAAGAACAGAAAAAAGAATACCGGCGCCAGTCCCGTGCGGTTCGCGGCGAAGTGGAAAAGCTGGAACTGGAAACCGGCGTGTCGTTTCAGGAGCTCAAGCGCACCCAGCGCGAGATCATCCAGGGCGACATGGACGCGGAGCAGGCCAAGCGCGAGCTGATCGAGGCCAACCTCCGCCTGGTGGTTTCCATCGCCAAGAAATACACCAACCGCGGTCTGCAGTTCCTCGACCTGATTCAGGAAGGCAACATCGGCCTGATGAAAGCCGTGGACAAATTCGAATACCGCCGTGGCTACAAATTTTCCACGTATGCCACGTGGTGGATTCGGCAGGCGATTACCCGCGCCATCGCTGATCAGGCGCGTACGATTCGCATCCCGGTGCACATGATCGAAACCATCAACAAGCTGATCCGCACTTCGCGGCAGCTGGTGCAGGAACTGGGACGCGAGCCTACGTCGGAAGAAATCGCCAAGCGCATGGACATTCCGGTAGCGAAAGTGCGGAAAGTTTTGAAGATCGCGCAGGAGCCTATCTCTCTCGAAACGCCAATCGGCGAAGAGGAAGATTCGCATCTCGGCGACTTCATCGAAGACCGCGCCGTAGTCTCGCCAGCCGAAGCCGTGATCAACGTGAACCTCAAGGACCAGACTGGACAGGTCCTGCGCACGCTGACCCCGCGCGAAGAAAAAGTAATCAAAATGCGCTTCGGCCTCGAAGACGGCAGCGAACACACTCTGGAAGAAGTCGGCCAGAGCTTCGCCGTAACCCGCGAACGCATCCGCCAGATCGAAGCCAAAGCATTGCGCAAGCTGCGCCATCCGTCAAGATCGCGGAAGCTGCGGGCGTTTATGGATGGAGTGAAAGACTAAGAGCTTTCACCACGAAGACACAGAGTCACGGAGAAAATATTTGCTTGGGGCACGGCTTTGGCGGTGCCCTTTTTTCTTTGAGGCCGGTCAGGATCCGCGCTGTCCCACCCTTCGAAAATCGGGCACCG
>Ga0224561_1000093_pt1 | contig 11982 bp, 9 predicted proteins | sample CSU2metagenome_FD_180953 | JGI IMG/M metagenome (GOLD analysis project Ga0224561, IMG submission 180953) | Soil microbial communities from Bohemian Forest, Czech Republic - CSU2 | ecosystem: Environmental > Terrestrial > Soil > Temperate forest | place: Czech Republic: South Bohemian Region... | reverse complement strand
TAGACCGTTCGCGGGAAAGCTCTTATTGACCCGTATTTACCGGTTCGCCTGTGTTTTCGTTGAGGATGTATAGATCGTTGGTAACGGTCTGATGAAAGTCGAACAAAGAGCTGATCGAATTTGCGATGCTATCGAACGATCCTTGCCCGATGCGCTGACCGCCGAGCCAGTTGTCCTCAATGAAGCGAATCACCGAGCTCTGATCGGTCACCGAATGATCCACGAAGTTGTGCCGCGCCCACGGAGAAACGACGAGGAGAGGTTGCCGTGGACCATATCCGCACCGGCCTTGCGCGTGCGTAGTGGCAGGATTGAGCCCGGGCAGAGCGGCGAGGCCATTTCCACAAGCTCCAGGGCCGGTGAGTGCGTCGGCAGCGGTCTTGGATGAATTTACAATCTGGCCGAGCTGATGATCGTACCAGCCATCGGAATCGTCATAGAGCACGACCAGCGCCGTGTTCGGCCACTCCGGCTGGCCTTGCAGGAAATTGGCCACCTTCACCACGAATTGCTGTTCATCCAACGGGTCGGAATTTCCCGGATGCCCGTCCTGAATCGAGATTGCCTTCAGGAAACTTACCGTCGGGAAATTGCCGGCGGAAACCGCGGCAAAGAAATCGTCGATGTCATAGTCGTGATTGGCAGGATCGCCCGAGAAACCAATCGTCTTTACCGAGCTCGGGCGGGCATGAGTGGGATTCCCGGTGGAAGCGTAGTACTGGAAGGGAGTGTGATGCGGAACGTAATCCCCCTGCGTCCCGACAATTGCCGACGTCGACTGGCGGTTGCACCCAGTGCTGCCGTCCGAGTTCACTGTGTTCAGGTTGAACCCTCCCGCAAACCATCCCCAGGTGATGCCCGCTGCGTTGAGCAGGTCGCCGATATTCTTTCCGCCCATCTGCGCCTGCTCGCTGCCGGAGCACACATCGCCGAAGGGATCAGGGTCGCCGATCACCGTCAGTCCGCCGTTTCCGTCGCCGACATACGCCCCCGTACCGCCCGCGTGTTGCACGACACCATTGGTCTGGCCCGAAATCAAATTGATCGCACCCACCGTGGAAGGACCAAAGTTGGTGCTGTAGGAGTTGTCACTCATCGCGAAGTGTTGGGCATAGTTCCAATATGCCGTGACCGAGTTGCCGTCAAAATAGCCCATCACCTGTCCGGTCGTGAGTACCACTGCCGGCGGAGCGTTCGGCGGAGGACCGGCACTACCGGTGTTGGCAGGGAACAAATCCATTACGCCACCGTCAAAGGCCAGCTGCTCGGCCATGTAGTCGTGATCCATATCCTGTGTGTTTGCCTGCGAGCGATCAAAACGAAAAGGATTGGCTGCACCGCTGCCGTTGAGCGGATTGAGGTTGGGATTGTTATTCAAGAGAGCGTTGCCCAGCCCGTTCACGGTTGGCGTATTCGGAAGCGCGCGGAATTGGGGTTCCCCCTTCGGGTTCAGCGCGTTCGGATAAGTGCCGAAATAATGGTCGAAAGACCGATTCTCCCCGAAGATGATGACGATGTGTTTGATGGGCGTGGCAGTTTTAACATTGGCAGCGTGTGCTGCGGGCGCTAGAACCGGCCCGGCAACCATCGCGGCGACGAGGCAGACTGACAGCAATTGACGCATGAATTTCTCCTTTCGAAATGAGCGGTAAGACTGTTGTTGCGGCCTACCCCCAAATTTAATCCACGAATATTACGGCACGATTAAAAGTTGCCGACCGTTGACGCGGTTCCGGATTTTTTCGTTGTTTTTGGATTCGCGAACAAATTCGACATTCGCAGAATCGCGGCCGATTTTCAGGAGTGCTCAGAGGAGGGAAGGAAGGCTCTCTTCATTCGGGACCGCTTGGCGGAGAAAGGGGATTCGAACCCTCAGTACCGGTCGGAATGGCGCAATCGCCGACGTTTGCCTAAGTTACAAGGACTAAATCTATTACCCCGAGACGCTGCCCGGTTAGCGTGGGAGCACTTCTGGCCAACCAGTGCGGTTTCCTGTCCAATCGAAAAAGCGAATGGCCGGCGATTCAGTGGCTACTCAGGTCTGCCGCTACCAACGAGATGCGGGTCCCAGCCCGCCCTCTCCGCACCAGCGTTATAGGTTGACTCGAAAAACGACAGCAGATCGCCGTCAGGGTCTTTCGATTTGCGCAGATCGTCGTAGTCAAAGAGGAACTCACCCATGGCCGGGTCCCATCGCGAGCCGGCCGGGCTGACCTTTGCGTGTTCGATATCCTTGGGCTGCGGGTAGGTGAAGGAATAGAACGCGGGTTTTGGATAAGCGGCACTGCCCGACCACCATCCCACCTCAATCAGCTCCTCGTTCATGGCGTTACGTCGGATGTAGTCGGCCTTCTCGCCGGGTGTGGCAGGCTTGCCGTTGTAGCGCACGTCGCGGATGTCCAGCGTTCCCCACATCAGGCCGATGGGCTGTGTCCTGCCCTTGAAGCGTCCGCGGAAAACCTGCATTACGCGCTGCGTACTCAGGAGGATTCGCCACCAGGCATTGACCAGTGTCGGATCGTAGGGACGAGGCACTACGTCTTGGTCAAATGGAATGGGGTTGGGCACTTCCTGCGGCTTCAGGTTGATGGAAGCATTGATGCCCGCTCTGCTTAGGATGCCGAAGAGCTGCTCCACAAATTTGGCGACAGACATCGCCGCCAAGTCGCAGTGACCCGAAAATCCCCAACTGGTTACGCACCCCACCTGGTGAGAGATCAGATCAACGGTGACTTCATACGCGCCCCCAGAACAGGGGATTGGTCCCGTCGTTAATCCTCGGCTGCTGAGCCAGAGTGGTACCTCGCCCCACTGGGGTTCGAACGGCTCTTTCAGCTTCAACTTGCCCACGGCCTGTAAACCCATATGCAGAAGATGCTGGGTGGCCGCGAAGTCGGGATAGAAAAGTGGGGGCCACGGCTCGTAAGCGATGGCCGGCGGAAATGACATGGCAGGGTCCTCGTCTCGAGAGCGGAGGAGCAAGTCGCGCCCGCTCCAACGCGCACATGAACGTTCGATGAGCGCAGGTTACAGATGAAGATAAAATTGTACATTTTTTGAGTCCAGGGGACCGGATCATCCGTGCCCAAGCAGCAAGTACAACAGTCGAATTGGCCGACGGGATGGATGCGCATACAAATGAGTTTGGCGCCAAGCCCGCCAACGCAGTTCAGCTCAGCTCCAAAATAATGTCGCCGGATCGTCTTGGACCCAACCGGCGCTGGCGCTCAGAACTCAGTCAATGCGTGCCCGTGGCGATGTTTCGACAGTTGAGAACGATTTCCTGGCGGCTCGAATAACTTCCGAATGGCGGGCGGCGTGGAAGTATTATGGGTCGTATTCCAGGTGAAGGGGCAGGGAGCCATGACCACGCGTCAAGCCAAACTTCACAAACTCAAGCTTCACAATCCCAGGCTTCACAGGCCGAAGCTACAAAAGCCCGAGCCGCAAACTCAACTCGGCCGCGCCGCGGTGCGCGTCTTTGCCGCCAACGAGCGCATGAACCAGATGCTGATTGAGCATCTTGACCCTGCGGCATGGAGAGCCCAACCGCCGGGCAAGGCTCGCGCGATTGCGGCGATCTTTACGCACATGCACAATGTCCGCGGCAAGTGGGTGAGGCTGACGGCTCCCCATTTGAAGGTTCCGGCGCAGCTCAGCCGCACGCACTGCACGCCGCAGCAGGCGCGTGCGGGATTGGCGGAGAGCGCGGCTCGCTGCGCGGAGATGCTGGCGGAAGCGCTCGATAGTGTTGGACGCGTGAAGAAGTTTCGCAGAGACGGGTGGGGTCGGCCCTGGCCGGTTGGCGTGGAAATGCTGTGCTACATGCTGGCTCACGAAGCCCACCATCGCGGGCAGGTGTGTATGCTCGCGCATCAACTGGGGTTCAAGTTGCCGATTGGGGTGACGGCAGGGTTGTGGAACTGGGAGAAGCTGTGGAGAGAATGCGGGGCTCCTAGCGGCCCGGGCGGAGACTTGTAGGGAATCCTCCCACTAGGAAGGCCAACGTTTACGAACGCAAGGTCGGCTGACACAGTCGTCCTTGGTACCCACCCGTTCGGCAAGCTCAGGCCAGGCTCTTCGAACATCGCGAAGGGCGGGTCAGCCTCGGTAGGGTTGCACACGGGTGAGCCATCCCCCGTTGCCCCCCAAGAAGTGGGAACTTTCGGGCTTGATTTTCGTATCCTGGGTAACGGTCGACGGATGACTAACCAGGAGGAATGCGGACGATGCGACTGCCGCTATTGGTTTTTCACATCAGTGCCGGCGTCTTAGCGATGATCGCCGGCGCAGCTGCAATTTCTTTCCGCAAGGGTTCACGCTGGCATGGCACGGCGGGGAACGTATTCGTCGTATCGATGCTGGTCATGGCGACATTTGGCTCGTGCCTGGCGTACATGAAACACCAAACCAGCAATGTGTTCGGCGGCTTTCTAGCGATCTATATGGTGGCAACGGCCTGGGCAACGGCCTGGCGCAGAGAGGGAGAAACTGGCGTTTTGGATTGGGTTGGGTTTGTTTTTGCAACTACCATTGGAGTGCTGAGCGTGATCCATGGGTTTCAAAAGATCACGGGGCGGGTGCCGTCCGATGGAAATCCCGGGGGCATGGACATTTTCATGGGTTCGGTGATTCTGCTTGCTGGCTTAGGAGACCTGCGCATGCTGCTGCGCGGAATTTCCGGCAAACGACGCATTGCACGGCATCTTTGGCGCATGTGCTTTGGGTGGTTTATCGCGACAGGTTCCTTCTTTCTGGGGCAGCAACAGGTATTTCCCGCCTGGTTGCGCGGATCGCCCGTGCTTTTGGTGCCGGCCCTGCTGCCACTGGTGCTGCTGATTTTCTGGATGATTCGGGTTCGCTTCACCGGCGCGTACAAGAAAATGTCGACGCCCCGCGCAGAACATGCTTACCTGGTGCGGACTTAGCCTTCGCATGGGAGCGGCCAGCCTCGACTACCGGAACTTGGCTCGTAAGTATTTGTGGCTAGGGGAGATGCGCGGTTGCCGATTTCTGTGGTCCGGCGGTGCAATCGGAGTAACGAGACTTTAGTACTTCGCGGTTGGCCCTTTGTGTCTTTGCAAGTGCGGCGGGGCAGGTCAGAATGAAATCCATTGGTGAGTCGTCCCCTCGACTATGGAAAAAACTTTGGCCTCTATTCTTCCTTCTGCCTCTTCCACCCGGAAGGCCGCCGCGCGCACTGCCCTGGTTGACGTAAAAGAGTCGGCACGGGCTTTGCTGGTGGAGTGCTTCCGGCAATTTGGGATTGAGTCGGTAGCGATCTCATCGAATGCGGCCGAACGGTTGCGCCGCGAAAAATTTGAAGCATGCGTGCTGAATCTGGGAGAGGGCGCCGGGGCTGAGGCGGTGATGGAAGCGGCGCGCAGTTCTCCTTCGAACAGCCGTTGCGTGATCTACGGCCTCGGGGGCAACGCGCAGGAAGCCATGCGCTATTCCAAGTACGGCATCAATGCCATGTTCAGCGAGCCACTGGAGCGTCCGGCGGCGATCAAGCTGGTGCGCGCCACGCATCTGCTGGTGCTGCATGAATTTCGCCGCTACGTGCGGGTTCCGGTTATGACCGAAGTGGCGGTCAAGGCGGCTGACGGCACCCGGTTCACGGCCAGCAGCATTGAAATCAGTTCGGGCGGCATGTCGCTGAAGACCTCGGAAGAACTGACCTTGCACACGAACGTTGAAATCTCTTTTGCGCTGATGACCTTGCCGCGGGTTACGGTGCGCGGAGTGGTCAGCTGGCGCAAGCCCAAGTCTTACGGCGTGCGCTTCGACGCGGCGGACGAGCGCCGGCACACGGTTAAGAAGTGGATCGACTCCTACCTGGAAAACTAAGCCTATCTCATATCTTCTGCGGCTAAAGCCGCTGTTGATTTCGCCAGCTTGCGGCGCGGCTTGAGGCTGCTCCCTTTTCCAAACGCAGGCACGATCCCGGGGCCTTCGACCATCCTCAGACATTCCCTCCACGTGTGCCGTTACAATATCCCCGTGACTGAGGCGACCACTCGCGAAGCGCCCGCTGCTGAACCGGAATCTGGGCCGCGTCGCTTCACGCTCCGCCAGAGGATCGTGCTGAGCCTGATCATCTGGGCGGGGTACTGGGTGATCCGGCTGATCGGTCCGACGTTGCGGGTCTGCATTTCGCGGGAAGAGGGCGCGCAGGAAACGGTGGATCAGCGCCCGCTGATCGTCTCTTTGTGGCATGCCTGCCTCATTCCCGCCACCTACGTCTGCCGCGACATTGGGGTGCGCGTGATGAGCAGTTACAGCTACGACGGCGAATACATGGGGCGGATCATCCGCCGGTTCGGGTTTGTCGCGGTTAAGGGATCGAGCAGCCGGAACGCGGTGCGCGCGCTGCTCGGCCTGCGCCGCGCTCTCGAAGAGGGATGGACCGTGGCCTTCACTCTCGACGGCCCGCGCGGGCCGCGCTACCAGGTGAAGCCCGGGCCGGTGGCGCTGGCGCGATCGGCGGGCGTGCCGCTGAGCACGTTTCATATGGCCGTGGAGCGAGCGTGGGTGCTGAACACCTGGGACCGGCTGATGATTCCCAAGCCATTTTCGCGAGTGCTGATGCGGTTTGGAAAGATGATCCCGGTGCCGGGCCGCGCTACGGACGAAGATCTGGAGCGTTACCAGGAAGAGCTGCAGGCCTCGCTTGACCGCGTGCGCGAATTTGCCGAGGCCAACATTCAGAAAGTCGGCACGGCGGAATTTCCTTATGCCGCGTGAGGATTATTTGTGAAATGGAGTCTACGATGATCGCGGCATATACCGCTAAAAAGATAAGTCCAATGCTGGCCGTTGCCGATATGGAGGAGACTCTCGGCTTCTACAAAGAGGTGCTCGGCTTCTCCGCGAGGATGAAGTCGCCGGAGTATGCCATCGTGGAGCGGGACGGGCAGACCATTCACTTCATGAAAGCTGCGAGCGAGCACGTGATGGAGTGCGTGCGCGGGCATACCGAGATTTATATCGAAGTCTCCGGCATTCGGTCTCTTTGGGAGCATGTGAAGACGTTCAGAGAGCGGTACAGGATCCGGGATTTGTTTGATCGAGAATACGGGATGACGGAGTTTCACATCGGGGATCCGAATGGGTGCTTGGTGTTTGTCGGGGAGCCGACGCACGAACAAAAATAAGCCGGGTGGTGTCTTAAATTCTTTACCGCCCTCCGACTTAGCTCAGGGCAGGCTCCGGACACGGAGAATCACAGGGTAGAGCCAGAATCGTAAGGAGCGGGTAATTTCGCGGACTTTATTCCCGGAGGCTTGAAGTTGATTCTTGCAATTTGACTTATACTTGATCGCCCCGGTAGATTTCTCAGACACGTTTTTTGTTCTTTTCCAACATCTTTCGGAGTGCGCGTCTTTGCCGCTAGGCGAAGACAGGGAAGCGGGTATAAATCCCGCGCTGCCGCGCAACTGTAAGCGAGGAAACTGCGGCTGGCCACCGGGAACGATCCCGGGAAGGCCAGACACTAATCCGGATGCTCATTGCATCCTTACTCGCAAAGCCAGGAGACCGGCGCAATCCGTCCACCTTAACCCCTTTCGCGTGAAAAGGAGGATGGTCATGCGCGTATTTCGCGTTGCGGTGTTTGTTTTCGGTCTTGTATTCGTCTTTGGCGCGGCTGCTTCTGCCGCCAACCTCAAAGTTAAAGTTGTTGATCCGCAATCCGCCGCCGTGGTGGATGCGCAGGTATTGCTGCTTCGAGCGGGTGAAGCCGCGGTTCTCTCTGCCCAATCAACTTCGGCGGAAGGGACCGTTATTTTCCGCGCATCTGATTCGGGGAAGTATCAGATCAAAGTTCTGGCTCCCGGTTTCGCCGTGCAAGTTGCCGACGTTCCCGCTCGCGCCGAAGAGGTCAGCATCCAGCTTCGGCTCGCGACTGCATCCGAAACGGTGGTGGTCAGCGCCACGCGGACGCCTGTGCCCGGCGAATCTGCGGGCGCTGACGTCGACACACTCAATAACGAGCAACTCAGTGTGATGCAGCCGGTGGCCGCCGACGATGGAGTTCGATTCCTTCCCGGCGCGGTTGTGAACACGGCCGGGCAGCGCGGAGGATTGTCGTCCCTGTTCGTGCGCGGCGGCGATTCCACTTACAACAAAGTGATCGTCGATGGGGTCACGATCAACGAACCGGGCGGAACCTTTGACTTCGGGACGCTGCCGCTCACCGAGGGCAGCCGCATGGAATTTGTGCGTGGTGCGCAGAGCACGCTTTACGGGTCGGATGCGATGACCAGCGTGGTGCAGGTGTGGACGCGCACTGGAAGCACGCCTGTTCCCGAATTTCGATTCGGCGCTGATGGCGGAAATTTCGGAACGGCCAACGGCTACGCGTCCCTGGCGGGGGCGCGCGGCCGCTTCGATTACAACGCCTTCGGCGACCAATTCAACACCAACGGGTTTGGCATCAACAACGCTAATTCGGATTCACTTCAGGGGGCGAATGTTGGCACGGCGTTGAGCGATCAGGTCTCGTTGCGCGTGCATCTGCGCCATTCCAACAGCCACACCGGCGTGCCGGGGGAATGGAGCTTCAATGGCTACGACCCGCTGGTGGACGTGAATGGCGTGATGCTGCCGCTACCGCCCGATCCGGGCGAGTGGTCGCAGCTCAACAGCCTGCTGGGGAGCGTGGAACTGGCCGTGGCCGCGCCTTCGGGATGGCAGCATCGCTTCACCGGCTTCGATTATCTCTATCGCTACAACGATGTGAACCTGAATGGCGATCCCGACCGCGTGAGTCCGCTCTTCGGGCAGTTCGACTTTTCTTCGCACGAATACGATCACATCAATCGCGTGGGATTTGAATACCAGGGCGACTATTCGGAGCGAAGCTGGACCCATACCACTCTTGGCTATCGCACCGAGAATGAAAACGGCGTGGTTGGGGACCTGAACTTCCCTCCGTCCGCCTCCGGGCAGCGTTTGAATCAGGACGCGTATCTGCAGCAGCAGCTTACCTGGGGAAGATTCTCGGCGATCGTGGGCGGGCGGTTCGTTCACAGCAGCGTCTTCGGAAACATCGGCGTGCCGCGAGTGGCGCTGACTTTGTTGGCACGACGAGGTGGAGATGTTTTTTCTGCAACTCGGCTGCGTTTTTCTTATGCCACGGGTTTCAAGGAGCCTCGACTGGAGGAGACGTTTGCCGGGGCGCCGTATTCCGTTCCGAATCCCGGACTAAAACCCGAGCGGGTGCGGGCTTTCGAGGCGGGCTTCCAGCAGGACTTCTTCAGCGGAAAATATGCGCTGAACGCCACCTATTTCAACAACCTGTTTCGCGACCAGATCAACTACGAAACGGTCAACCCGACCACCTTCGTCGGTGAATACTTCAATGTGAATGAGGCGTTCGCGCAAGGTGCGGAGGTGGGGTTGCAGGCCAAGCTCCGGTCGCGGCTGCTGCTGAACGCTGCGTACACTTACACCTCGACACAGATTCTCGAGGATCCTGCGCCCACCGATTCGCAATATAATCCGGGGCAACCGCTGCTGCGCCGGCCCAAACACTCTGCCACGATGCTGTTGTCTTACCTCGGGACGCGTTGGGGCGCGAACCTGAGCGGAAGTTTCGTGGGCCGGCGGCCGGATGATGATTTCTACGGCTTCAACATTAACCACGCGGCTGGCTATGTGCGCGCCGATCTGGGCGGATGGTATGCCATCAACCGCCGCGTCACTGCCTATGCGAATATCGAGAATGCGCTCGACCGTCGCTATAACGAGGTGGTGGGCTATCCCGCGTTGCCCATCAATTTTCGCGTGGGGTTTCGCTTTAGAGTGGGAGGGGAATAAGGACGGAATGTTGCGGCGGGGGCTTACGGGCTGCAAGAATGGCCAAATGCAAATAAGCTCACAAACCTCGGGACCGCGCCTTTGGCTGGCGCTCCACAGCAGTCAAGACGAAGATCCCCCCGCCGCGATGAAAAAACGCGTCGTTAGAGAGGGGATGACAAGGCCGGAATGACAACGAAATCGCGCCACTACCCGAGGCTGAGTTAGCTGGCCTTCTCCGGCGAACTGCGCATGGGCAGCGGCATCGAGGATGCCAGCTTCGCTCCGAAGTACTTGGCGCGCGCCACCAGCAACTTCTGCACTTCCACTTCCTGCAGCGGCTGCTGCCGGCCCAGCAGATGGGTGACCAGGGCAATCTGGGCGAAGTGCTCCACGGTTTCCATCTTCATGTAGGCGCGCTCGAGTGTGTCGCCGTAGGCAACGACGCCATGATTCGACATCAGAATAGCGTCGTAATGCGGGACAAAGGGCTCCAGGGTGCGGGCCAATTCGGAAGTTCCCGGCGTGCCGTAGCGCGCCAGAGGAATGCAGCCCAGGCCCATCACAACTTCACAGACCAGCGGCTGGGTCAGCGCGATGCCAGCAGCCGCAAATCCGGTGGCGGTGGGCGGATGCGCGTGCACGATGGCTTGAATGTCGGGCCGCATGCGGTAAATCAAAAGATGCATGCCGATTTCGCTGGTCACGTTGCGGCGCCCGGAAACGCGCTGGCCTTCCATGTCGACCACGACCATGTCGGCCGCGCGCATGTTGCCCTTGCTTACGCAGGTCGGCGTTACCAAGATGCGTTCGCCCTTCAGCCGGACCGACAGGTTGCCGTCCATGGCGGCAACCAGGCCGCGCTCGTGCAGCGTGCGTCCGTAGCGGACGATTTCTTCCCTATGTTTGCGCTCGCTAGACATGGGTACCCTTAGGGGAGTGGCGAAAAAGCGGTTCCACAACAGGCAACGGCATAGTACCAGCCCCTTCGGACAGACACAACGAAATTTACGAAACTTTAGATGTAATCCGGAGGGCACGATGCAGACACATTTCCCGATAAGCATTTCCCTATAATCAATGGGCGTGCTGGTTTCTGATTTCAACTTCCATCTGCCTGAAGATTTGATTGCCCAGGCGCCCCTGGCTGATCGCTCGGCTTCGCGGCTGCTGCATGTGGAGCGCTCGACCGGGCATTTGTCTGACCGGGGATTCCGCGATTTTGCGGGACTCTTACGTCCGGACGACTTGCTGGTTCTTAACAACACAAAGGTGTTTCCCGCCCGGTTGTTGGGACGGCGGGTAGGGGTGAAATCGCAGGCTGTGAGTACGCATAACCCGGCGGCTCGAGATTTTCTGCAGGGCCGCGTCGAGGTGCTGCTGACGCGCCAGCGGGGTTCAGGTTCGGGTCCTGATAAAAGCGAAGGCGAGAACGATTGGGAGTGCCTGGTGCGGCCGGGACGCAAAATCCAGGTTGGGGAGCAGATTGTTTTCGGGGAACATGAGGAAGGGACCGGGGACGAGCAGGACGCGCTTCAGGCCGAAGTCATAGCCCGCGGCGCCTTCGGCGAACGAACCGTTCGGTTCCGGCCCGTGGATGATTTTTTCGGCAGGATTGCGCGCATCGGGCATGTCCCGCTACCCCCCTATATCGCCCGCCCTGACTCTTCTGCCGACCGCGAGCGCTACCAGACAGTTTATGCGCGAGAGCGCGGTTCCGTGGCCGCTCCTACTGCCGGGCTGCATTTCACTCCGGAAGTCCTCGCCGAAATCGCGGATCGCGGCATTGAAACCACAGAGGTCACTCTGCATGTCGGCCTCGGAACCTTTCAACCCGTGCGCGTTGAGCGTGTGGAAGAGCACAAGCTGCATCGGGAATCGTTCACCATTACGCCGGCGGCTGCGAACCAGATAAATAGCGCTCTGGCGGACTCGCGGAGGGTCATTGCCGTAGGAACCACTACTGTCCGAACTTTGGAATATGCGGCGCAGCGAGCCGGAGGCGGCATTTCCGCCGGCTCTGGCGAGGCCGACATTTTTATTTATCCTGGCCACAAATTGCAGGTAGTGAAAGGCTTGCTCACTAATTTCCACCTTCCGCAATCGACGTTGCTCATGTTGGTGTGTGCCTTCGCCGGACGCGAGAACTTGCTGCGCGCCTACGATCATGCGGTGGAGCAG
>Ga0224561_1000092_pt1 | contig 11999 bp, 10 predicted proteins | sample CSU2metagenome_FD_180953 | JGI IMG/M metagenome (GOLD analysis project Ga0224561, IMG submission 180953) | Soil microbial communities from Bohemian Forest, Czech Republic - CSU2 | ecosystem: Environmental > Terrestrial > Soil > Temperate forest | place: Czech Republic: South Bohemian Region... | reverse complement strand
TACTGGGATTGCGTTGGACTCCAATGGGAGCGCTTATGCCGTGGGTAACACTAATACTTACAACTTCCCAACCACGCAAGGCGCTTATCTTCCGACGGACGTGACCCCACAAAACAACTCAGTCGGATTCGTGAGCAAATTCAGCACCGCCGGGAACCTCGACTACTCCACATACCTCTACGAATCCAGCGGCGCCGATACGAACCTCACCGCCATCGCAGTGGATAGTTCCGGCTCAGCCTATGTCACCGGCCAGGCTTTCAGCGACGGCACATTTCCCATCACTTCCACCAGCATCTGTAATCCGAGCGTTTTGGGATGGGGATGCAACTTCGCCTTTGTTACTAAATTCGATCCCACAGGCTCGACGTTGGCATACTCAACGTTTCTCGGCCCAAACAATCAGGCCACCCCACAGGCGATTGCCCTCGACACTAAGGACAACGCTTATATCTTAAGTTCTTCGGTTAGCAGCTCGTTCAGCATGGTCGACGGCATCGAGCCTTACACGAACGAGAGCGACCTTCTGCTGGTGGAAATTGATCCGCTGGCAAGTAACCAGCTATTTGCAACGTTCCTGGGTGGAAGCGCAAATGAGTATCCGGCTGGAATGGTTCTCGATTCGACCGGCAACATCTACATTGCCGGCTCCACGGATTCAGTTGATCTTCCGGTCACGCAGGGGGCTTTGCAGAATGTGTTGGCGGGAAACACGAATGCCTTCGTGTTCAAGATCGGATCGAACTCGGCCCCAGCGACGGCCCTGAGTCCAAGCCTGCTGCAGTATGCTCTGCAAGCCGTTGGTTCGACCAGCGCGGCACAGACCGTTCTGCTGCGAAACATGGGCAATTCTCCGCTGTTGATTTCATCGATCACGACCAGCGTAAACTTTGCGGAGGGGGACGACTGTGGAAGCAGCGTTCCCGCCGCTGGCAACTGCGCATTTTCCGTGACTTTTATTCCCACCGCCGCGGGGTCCCTTAGCGGTTCGATCGTGATTCAGGATGATAGTGCCGGATCACCCCACCTCATCGACCTGAGCGGCGACAGCTTTGGACCGGTCGTCTCCCTCGCTCCCAGCAGCTTGACCTTTTCAGGTCAGCAGGTCGGAACCACCGGCGCAGAGCAAATGGTGACCCTTACCAACACCGGAAACACAGTGCTAAGCGTCAGTGGTGCTCAGGTGACGGGAGACTTCGCCCAGACCAACAATTGTTCAGCTCCCTTGGAGGCAGGTTCCAGTTGCGCGATCCACATTACTTTCACCCCTACGGCGTCTGGCACACGCAGTGGAACTTTGACCGTGAGCGACAGCGCGGCGAACAGCCCGCAAACTGACAACCTTACTGGGAACGGATCGGATTTTATCTTGGCTAGCTCCTCGGGCAGCGACACAATCAAAGCTGGTTCCGCGGCAAGCTATGACCTGACGGTGTCGCCAGTTGGCGGATCGTTTGCCAACGCCGTTGAATTGAGCTGCAGCGGGCTCCCGGCGCAAACATCCTGTAGCCTTTCACCCAATGCCGTGACTCCGGGTGGGAGCACAGCCACCTCTATGTTGTCGATCACCACGACGGCATCTGTTGCGGAGGCTCCGCCGATTCGCCAGTCACGAAGCGCCCCATTGTATGCGGTTTGGGTTCAGCTGCAGTCAATTGGTCTACTCGGAATAATGTTTGCCATGCCCAAGCGCCTGAGCAAGAAAGCGCGAGCGCTCGTTCTTTTGTCACTCGTATCTGGCGCTTTGGTCTTTATGATCGGGTGCGGCGGAACCGGTATCGTGCCCACGCCACATGCTGGAACCACACCCGGAACGTACACCATCACGGTCACGGGAACTTCAGGTCACATGCAGCACTCGCTGCCTCTGACCCTCGTCGTTGATTAGTGTCTCGGATGAGTAGAGTCTCGCGAACTCCAACCCCTTAGTCAGTTGCACATGATCATATTCTGGGTGACGCCCCCAAGGCTCACCATTGAGTTCGTGACCAGAGGCACGCTCCAGAACTTGCTGTGATGCCTGCGCAGGTAGTAGGCCATCAAGATCGCGCCGGCGCTCTTTGCCGAAGCTACGGCGTAGGCACGCCCCACCGTTGGGTGAGTCCCATACAGAAAGGCCGAATCGACTTCCGCGTTGCAGACGCCCTTCTTGCCGGCGAGCCAATTCTGCCGGGCAAATAATGTGGTGTAGGAATCGGCGAAGGTGCTGGTCGTAGAGATAAATGCCAAGCCGACGAATTTCTTATCGATGGTGCTCGTTTCTGCGATCCGTGGCATCGACACCGATACCGGAACCTCAATCACGGGCGCATTCATGCGGATGACGCTGCTGGGAGCCACAGGGGGCTCAGCAGCTGGTGAGATCGTTACCAGCGTGATCACAGCTGTTGCGGTGAACATGATTGACTTCAGGAGCGTTCGCGTGAGTCCATGCGGCGCCGAGAGTTTCTTGGGGGTACGGTAGGCCATGCACTGAAGTTACGCGATGCCCCCACCTCGCACAATTGCAAGACCGTAATGGACCGTAATAGTAGTTAGTAATGGATAGTAACCACCCGTTCGTGCCATTAGCCAAATCATGGCGCGCACTGCTCGGCCAGAAGTTCTCAGAGGTGCCGCCGTGACCATCAAGCGATCAGGCAGACACTCCTATTAACCCATCGGCGGCCCGTCTCGAATCACTTCTTCTCTCCATAAGAAAAGCGATTTCCAAGAACAATCCAGAAAAGATACATTTCTCTGGTTTTGCCACTCCCGACGAGCGCGGTGGTTTAGTCGTTTCAGTACCTTACGCAGCCCCAGCCTCGGAACCTTAAATGCAAGGGATATAAGGGGTGTCCTGCGCGAAGTCAGCATCTGTGGTCGAGGACAGCCCCTTTTGCGTTTAGCGAATGCACGAGCATTCGTCAAAGCTCGGGCCAGAACGTGGTTGTGGCCAGCGAGGGCCGACGAACCGCAGGGAGAGCCTGGCGGCAGGTTCCGGACGTTGCTTGGCTTGACCTGCCCTTAACGACACTCCGAAAGCACAAAACTTGGAACTGGAGAGTCGCTCGGATTCGCTTGTTCACGTCGTGCGGAGAATGCCGGGAAAATGGCGATCTCGTTCGAGTCCGTAAGAGCTAACTAAGAGCCAATATGACACCTGATATGGCATTTGAGGGCTTGCTTGTATCCGGCAACCCGGAAGTAGTGCGCAGCATGAGCCGCGCGCTCCGGGACCTTTCCATTTGCACGAATCTCTGCCTGAATTCCTCGAAAGCGGTTGACATGTTGCAGGAAGGGAGCCCTGATCTGGTCGTGATTGACTGGGAGGGCGACACTTCCTCTGAACTGTTGCAGAAGATTTGGAAATCGCCCCTGCGGCAAAAGCCCACTATCGTCGCACTTTCTCTGCTGGATCAGCCCATAAGGGGCGCTCATGCAACGCTCCAGAAGCCTCTCACCACCGAGTCAGCAACCAAGTCGATGAAGGATGCTTATTCCAGGATGCTGTTCGACCACCGTCGGAATGCGCGGTACACCGTTGTACGCCCTGTTCGTGCAACTGACGAAAGCGATCGGAGTATTGAGGTTACGGTTACCGACATCGGTGACGGCGGAATAGGCCTCAGTAGCGATCAGAAGCTCGCTATCGGAGAGACCCTAGCGTTGCGCTTGCCGTTGCCCGGAGCAGAAAGAGAGATCTACATCGAGGCCCGTGTGCTCTGGACAATGCGATACGGTGCCGCTGGTTGTGAATTCGTCCGTATTCCGCCCGTCGATCTAAGCATCCTGCACGATTGGCTCAAGGCCAAGTGCCGGGTTAAGAAACCGCTGATCCAGGTGTGACACATGGGTGCAACAGTTGTTTCCAGTTGGGCATTGGTCGAGTAGTTGCTGCTGCCACTTTTGAGGAGAGCGTATGTCCGCAGGCGCCAAACCAGGTTGGGCGATGGGTATTCGCAGGGAGCCGCGCATACCGGGGTGCAAACCTGTCACTGTGTTGGGCAAAGATATCTTCGGAAGCCCTTTCTCGCAAAATACCTTTACTGTAGAGATCGCCGCCTGTGGGGCACGACTTCGGGGCCTGCCCCCTCTGGCTGTGGGAACGATACTCCTCTTGGACCATGGAGGTGATCAAGCGCGCTACCGAGTTGTTTGGATAGGAGAAAAAGACACTGGGTACGAAGGACACGTTGGTCTGGAATGCCTCGATCGGAACAAATCCATCTTTGGCATCGAACTTCCTCCGCCCGGTCTTTTCTACGATGAATACAAGCGCGTGGAAGCCGAATTGCATCGGAGTCAGAATCGGTACCGAAGCATAGTCGAGAATAGCCTTGGCCTGATCTGCACCCACGATATGTATGGCGTTTTGCTGTCGGTTAACCCGGCGGCCGCACGCGCACTCGGTTGGGAACGCGACGCCTGCACCGGCAAGAATATGGTCGAATTCTTGGCTCCTTCTGTGCGTCATGTCTTCCCGGAATATCTGCGCCGCGCGAGAGAGCAGGGGCAAGATTCCGGCTACGTTCGAGTGGTCACTCAAGACAGAAAACTACGGGTGTGGCTATATCGCAACCTGATGGTAACTGAAAAAGGCGATCCACCCTACATGGTGGGCCATGCGCTGGATGTGACGGAGCAGAAGAATGCCGAGAGGGAGTGTCAATCCGCACTCGGCCAGCTGCAAAAAACACTCGCGGAGGTAAAAACGCTGAGAGGTCTTCTTCCAATCTGTGCTTGGTGTAGGAAGATCCGCTCGGAAGATGGAGGCTGGAATGATCTGGAATCTTTTGTTACGGAGCATTCTGACGCCAGCTTCAGCCACGGCATTTGTCCCGACTGCACGTCCAAATACAAATCTGGGAACACGTTGCTCGCGGTGGAATCGACTTCGATCGATGCTAGAAACAAGAATCGACTTCAAGAATGAGGCGCAATGCTCCCATGAGAACCGGACGAATAGTTTGGTTCGGCTGCCAGAGGGCGAAAGGGCAGCCAAGCCGTGCTCTCTGGATGTGTTTCCATTCGGTTTTCTCATTATCCTTCCAGACTCTCTACTGCCCAGCCTAATAAATCGGCACTCACGGGCATCTTGAGCGGGAGCGCCAATCGGCAACACATTTTAACCAGCTACGTGGATAGCAAAACCTTAATCTGAGATGGGCGTGCGGCGCTCCACGCAGTACGCACGAATTCTCAAAGAAGTTCGAGAATCGTTGCCCCATGATTGCGAACTAATCCTGCCTATTGCAACTTCTGCCGTGTTCACCAGACGTCGTGAAGCACTCCCGTATTGGAGGCCCGCATTACGGATCACGTTTGGGAGTTTGGAGGGATTAGTGGGCGGCAGGAGAAGTGATCTGCCTGCCTGACGTGCAGTATGAAAGGCGTCGGCGGTATGGCGCGATCTCGTGAAAAAGGCTCCTTCCCATCCATCGATCAGATGCCGGAACAACGACGACGCGTTCCGGAACTGACCGCTGAAATCGTAGCCACATTTGATCAGCAAGGCAGATGGCTAGCTGACAACTTTTGGGACCGATCGCATCTCAGGGACGGCCCTTGCATTCATAGCAACGTACGCTTGGGGGGGACACTATCTGTTTTTCGACTAAAGCACACCATTTCCCGCTGGACTGCCGATATTTCGGCAAGGCTGCCGACATGTCGGCAGGTCCATCTTTCTACACGAGGCTATTCTTGTTTGCTTCCAACGACTTCCGAACAGTCAACTCGGCGGCCCGACGCTTGCTTGATGCAAAGTAATAGAAACCCAATGAACGAGCAGCCCGAAATCCCAAATCGGGGGCGCGTCAATTCCAAACTCGCAGTTCTTCGAGCCGGTCGTGAACGACTTGGCTTAATTTTGTATGACTGCCGTGGAATTAACGAGCTTGAGGCCTGTTACGGGCAGACCCGGACGAGCGGCCGCAAAAACCTGAGTTACCAAAACGGGAATCTCGACCAGGCCGAGGAGCTAATAGCAGAACCTAGAGGCACACCATGAAGGTTGCTACGAGGCGGCCCAGGAACAAGCTGCGGAAACTGATGCTGCGCAGGCGAGCGATGGCGCGCCGACTGAAGGAGATCGAAGCGGCGCTGGCGGAGTTAGGACAGTTGAGAAGGTCGCCGTGAGACAGTCCCTGAGGCCGCCACGCTCGGCCAGCTCAGGTCCCAGCATCGCAAGTCGCTGTTCAGGCCAAACGGACTGAGAATGGGCTGCGCTTCTGGCACCAGCAGGGTTCTCAGATACGGGTCGCATTTCCTTACTGGTGTGCGTCTGCGGCTCACTCTGGCCGGAGTTCCTCCGTCCTGGTTCCAGGCACAGGTAGCAGCCCAGGTCCCGGCTTTTGCGAACGCGTTGCGAGTCTTCCAGCGTCAGCAGGAATGCCAGCGCGATCAGCATGCCCACTCCTTTCACCTTTTCAGCACCGACCTGCAGCAGATAGTCTGCTGAGCTAACTGCTCGATACGTTCGTTGTAATCAGCGATGCGCTCACTCAGCTACTCGATTCTCCCCAGCAACGGCACACTGGTCTTCGCAGTTCCGGGATCAATCCCTGCGCTTTCCCCAACTCGCTCAGGAACCTTCTCACCCACGGCGAGCGCATCTCCGTTTTCAGCGCGCTGCATTGCTCCGTACGCTTCCCTCATTGCCTTCGGAGTTGTGCTCAGCTTTGGTCTCATCGGCACTGAGCCGGATTGATCCAACACGCTGTAGCCGCTCGATCGATCTTCAGGTCAAACCCGAACGTCAGCTTGTGATCGCGACAATTCCTCGTTCCGTTTCCTGCCGCGGCGCTGACCGTATCTTCATTGCCGGTCTCTTTTATCTCTTGCGCTTGAATGCGCGTCGATAACTTGGGACCTTACAGCATCCCCTCGGAGACCGGACTCATCCCATCTCATCCCATCTGATAAGGTCAACTCGTGTAATCGCCGCGACAAGAGTAATCAATTTTCCACCCCTGGTTTTCCTTGAGTACGCCGTCATCAAACTGGCGAAGAAACCGATGTGGACCAGTCTATGCACCTCAGGGGGTGTCCAATTTTGAACAGTCAGAGTTCACGAAGTCTGGCTATTATCCTGGTACATTTTGAAAAGCACGACACCTCTCAGGGCGGAGGAAGGAGTGGAAGCATGCCTAGAATCCTGCTGGCCGAGGACGACGAGCCTGTCCGCAATATGTTGCAGGCAGCTATGGAACGCGGCGGTTTTAGCGTAGTTGCAGTTTCGAACGTGCGCGACGCGCTCCGTTACATCGCGACAGAGAACTTTGACGCGGTGCTTTCCGACCTGCATATGCCACAGGCTGGTGATGGTTTTACCGTCGTTAGCGCCATGCGCCACACCAACCCGCAAGCTGTCACACTGGTGCTCAGCGGCTACCCAGCGCTAGATGAGGCTTTGTCCGCAATCCGCTTACAGGCCGATGAAATCCTGATGAAACCAATCCACGTTGCATCCCTTCGGGAAGCGATCCACAACAAGCTCGCGAACCCGAGAGCGAGCAGGCCCGTGCCTACGGAGAGCGTGGCCTCCATACTCGAACATGACTTGGGCGCTACGATTCGAGACTGGATGGCACTGGTCGAGAACGACCCAGAGTTGACATGCATCCCGCTGAGCTATGAGGACCGCACAGGCCATCTTCCCAGTCTCATCACTGACTTGATTTTCCGCTTACGCCTCCCTCGAACAGCAAAGGCCGACGCCTCCATATCCGCACGCGCACACGGCGATCTGCGACGCAAGCAAGGCTATACCGCCGCGATGGTGGTGGAGGAGTCGCGCATCCTCCAAGTCAGCGTCTTCAACACCATCCAAAACAACCTGTCCAAAGTAGATTTCAGCAAGGTGCTCTTGGACGTGATCACGATCGCGGACGAAGTGGATTCGCAATTGAAGCAAGCCATGCTCAGTTACTCCACCCCCGGTCGCTCCGAGTGGTCGGCGGCATAGAGCACTGAACGCAAAGCCCCTGCAGTGGTGCTTGCTGGCGTCCGAAGCAACGCCGTCCCCTGCTCCAGACTTCATTCCAGGCTAGCTATAGCTAGGAACAACCCAAACCCAATTCATACGAGGCGTCGGGTCCACCAGCTCGTGCGCGTGTTGGTCAGGCGCTTACTTTCCTTTAAATGTTATTGAGGCGCAAAATTGGACGGGCGTACGAACTGACCAGCTCTTGGAGCTGTTGGTCTGTTAGATTCGATCTCACTTGTGAACGAATCGTGTGTCAAAGTGGAGTCGCCCAGACTGCCATCCAGCAGAAATCCCTTCAGCGCGACGCTGCTTATCCAGGCATGTTCGAGAGCCTCGATGTAGTCTGTTTCATTCTCGTAAAGCATCCTTTGCAGGTTGAGGACGCGAATGAACGACGCCGTCATTTCACCGTATTGCCTGGTCATGAGCGCGTAAGCTCGCTGCAGGCGAGGAAGGATCTCGGTCCGATATCGGTCGGCAGTCAGGCGGGCGCTTCGATAGTCTTCGGTGTACATTGCGGAACGCTTGCGAAGTGTGAGGTCGACTCGGGTGAGGTCGTCCTGTGCGATTTCGAGGTCGGCGCGAGCTGCCGCGATGCCACCCTGGTTGCGGTCCCAAACATGGAGATGTAAGCCGACCTCCGCAAAGCCTTGCAGACCAACCTCGCGGTTGGGAGACGCGTTGAGCAATTCGTAATTCTGTTGGAAGCCGCCCTTGAAAGTAATATCAGGGACCACCTCATGTTGCGCCCGGCGCAGCGCAGCTTCAGCACGCTCGACGCCCGCTTGCGCAGATTTTCTGGCGGGGCTAGACGTGAGTAGCGAGGCTAACAATTGTCCTTCGTCTAGCGGAGGTATCTCTGTGTCGATTGCTCCGGCGACGCTGCCCTCAGGGAGGGACGGCACACCCACCACTGAAATAAGAGCCTCCCACTCACGCCGCAGCACGTGCTGGCTGACCCCGGCAGCGATCTCCATGCTCTGTTCTTCCGCCTCGGCCTCCAGGACCTCTGTTTCATCAGCTTCACCGACATTATCAAGTTGACGCACAACTCTCACCGTGGTCTGGGCGATGGTAACCAAATCAAGGTCGACCGCGAGTCTCTCTTGGGCTGCGAGCGTATGGTAATAGGCCATGCTTACGTCATTTTCCACCCGGTAGCGTTGCGCTTCGGCCTCCGCCTGGCGCTCCTGTACTTCGCTGGCACCCACCTTGCGATTGAGCCCAAGCTTGCCGCCAAGAATGATGGGCTGTTCGACAAAGAATCCCTGCTCACCACCACCATAAGTTCCACCCCGGATTTCGTCGGCCTCGTAGCCGATCGTCGGGTTTGGATATAACCCGCTTTGCCGCTGCCTGCCGCGCGCCGCCTCCACCGCCCGTTGTGCCTGCGCCAGAGTAGGATTGTGAGCAGCCGCCATATGTTCCAGATCTTCGAGCTGATAGATTGGGCCGGGCACGATGCGCTGCGAATCTCCCAGGTGCGGGAACTGTAGCATCACTTCAGGAATCGAGCCGTGATGGTGCATCTCCATTTCGGGCTGCTCGGCCATGGGAAAGAATACTTTAGGCTCCGGCAAAGGTCGCTGCTCAGGGTTCTTCTGACCTGCATTCTGGGACCCATTCCCGGGTTGCGAATTAGGGGCTGGCTCTTGTGGAAAAACCGGTGCTGATAGCAGCACGCAACACGCGAAGAAGGGCGCAAATACTGCAAATCGCCGCCTCACTCTCCACCTCGCTCATGATGATGGTTTGAGTGGTCCCTTGCCGAAGAGGCTGGGCTGATATATCCGTCGCGAATATCTCGCGTGACATCATCATAGAGATCGGGCGGTAGCACTCGCACCAGGCTCATCATCCCCATCATCATGGCACTCCAGTTCCTCGGCAAACCGTTGTTTTGCGGCTTGGCTACGGCCTCATCCATGCCCATGTCCATGAATGCATCCTGGGGAAAACCGGGAACTTGATTCGCGCCCGCCGCGATGGGCGCGTGATGCACATGTTCGAAGCCGACGTCGTCAGCAAGGGTCTGCATCTGGCGAAGCGCCCGGTCGTCCTCGGTGTCAGCAGTCATCATCATGCGATCGCCAAGCAGATCGCTCATCGCATTCATATTGTGGTGCGGCATATGGCAATGGAGCATCCACTCGCCCGGATTGTTGGCGACGAATTCGATGTCGCGCGCTTGTGCAACGCCCACCAGAACTGTATTCATCGGCCCCCACATTGTTTCAGGCTGTCGCCCAGCTTCCGTGCCCGTTACAACGAAGGTGTGGCCGTGGAGATGGATGGGGTGGTGATCCATGCCGATGTTGACAAATCGAATCCGCACGCGACTGCCTCGCCGCACGATCAGTGGAGTCGTCATCGGGCTTACTGCACCGTTGAACGTCAGCCAGTTCCATTCCATGTTGGCCGTGTTGGGTACCGTATTGTTCGGCAGCACGGCCCACTCTTGCAGCACAACTCCAAAATCGTGATCTACCGCAGGAGTGTGCGCTTGTTGGGGATGAAGAATAAACAGACCGACCATTCCCATCATCTGCTGCATGGGCGAATGTGAGTGATAGAAGAATGTGCCGTTCTGATGAACTGTGAATTCGTATGCGAACCTTGATCCCGGCGCGATTGGCTTCTGGGAGAGGTATGGCATTCCATCCATGGCGTAAGGGATTTCCAGGCCATGCCAATGGATTGCGGTCGATTCCGGCAGATGATTTTCCAGAATCAGGCGGACACGATCGCCCTGGTTCACCTGGATTGTGGGGCCCGGGCATGAGCCGTTGAAGCCCCAGCAAGCGATCGTCTTCCAGGGCGCGATTTTTCGCTTCACCGGTTCTGCTGTGAGTTGGAATACCTTGACTCCATTGTCGATTGTGAAAGATAGGGCCTGAACGTCAGGCGTATTCACTGGCAATGGTGTCGAATCATTGGGACGATCCGATGCCCGCTTTCGATTTACGCCAAGCAGCGGCGAGGCACCGCCGAGAACCGTCGCTGCGCCGATTGCACTTTGGATAAACGTACGCCGTGAACTCATGGTCCCTCGTGGTGTGTCCTGCGACGGCAGATCGAAGGTTCAACGCAATTGTTTTCTTTTATCGCATTGACAACATCCGGTCACCGCCAAGGAAGATTGAAACGATTCCAAGAAAGCGGGGGCAACCCTGCTAGACGCACGGTCCTTTTCCCTTGACGATCTGGTTTTTGCAATTCAGTCCCGTTCGGAAGAAAGGTGCCTTCACTGCGACACTTCGTTTAGTACGCTCTGGTCGAAGGCAAACCGCACCAGGCTGGAACTCCGATGGGCGCCGCCGTGCAACGTTGATTTGAAGACATTGCACCTGGAGGAAGGAATTCATCCCTCCAGAACAGGAATCAGCCTATCCAGACCCTCCACCGTGGCATCTGGCGTAACCCCCAGTTCATCTTGAGGAAGACTCCACCGGTTGACCCAGCACGTCCAGAAGCCAAAGCTTTTGGCCCCGGCGATATCCCAGAAATTCGACGATACAAAGGCAATTGCACTGTCAGGTACGCCCAAATGCTGCGAAACCAACCCGTACACGCGCGGACTTGACTTATAAATCTTTACTTCGTCAGCGCTGATCACGTGGCTGAATATGCCCCTCAGCCCGGCATACTTCACTGCGGCAGCGAGCATCTCCGGTGAACCATTCGACAAGATGGCCAACTTATATTGCGACAATTTGCTCAACGTAGCCTGCACCTCAGGAAATGTTTCAAGGCGCAGATAAGATTCCATCAACCCTTGGCGCGTCTCGGGAGGGCACTCAAGGCTGAGACTATGGCACGCAAATGTCAGGGCCGATTCCGTCACACTCCAAAAGTCTTCGTACCGCCCAGCGAGGCTGCGCAGCCAGGTGTACTCCAGTTGCTTGGTGCGCCACAGCTTGCTCAGTTCAGCGCCCTGGCCGGGGAACTTGCGGTCGCAAAGTGCGATCACCGAACGCACATCGAACAACGTACCGTAAGCGTCGAAAACTAGAGCTTTTGTGCAGAGTTT
>Ga0224561_1000091_pt1 | contig 12066 bp, 12 predicted proteins | sample CSU2metagenome_FD_180953 | JGI IMG/M metagenome (GOLD analysis project Ga0224561, IMG submission 180953) | Soil microbial communities from Bohemian Forest, Czech Republic - CSU2 | ecosystem: Environmental > Terrestrial > Soil > Temperate forest | place: Czech Republic: South Bohemian Region... | reverse complement strand
TCTGTTTGGCGGCGGAATCCTTGGCATGGTGATAAAACGTTGCTCCGATTTCATTCGTCCCGGCGGAACCCGCGTGGTCGCCGGCATTTTCGCCAGCATGTTCAACAACCTGTTCACCGGCCTCGGCTCAGGGCGTGCGCCACATCCTGCGACTCGCACTACTCTCTTACGCTCGTTCGCAGTTTACGGCGCGGCCTCCGCCGCTGCGGTGCCGCTCGCGGCCAAAGTTTCCCTCGGCCGCATCGCATTGTTCTTTCTGAAAGTCGGCGCAGTGCTCTATGGTGGAGGCTACGTCCTGCTCGCTTTCCTCGACCAAGGATTGGTGCATCAACACGCATGGCTCACCCAGCAACAATTGCTGGACGCGGTCGCCATCGGCCAGTTCACACCCGGCCCCGTGCTTTCCACCGCAACTTTCATCGGATATCTCCTGGGAGGCGCGTCGGGCGCAGCCGTGGCCACGGTGGCGATTTTTCTGCCATCGTTTTTTTATGTCGCGCTGCTGGCGCCGGTTTTGTTCAAGCTGCGGCCGTCGTCGTGGATGGCGGCATTTCTCGACTCAGTCAACGTCTGCGCGATCGCACTGATGACTGGAGTGACCCTCCGGTTCGCTCAGGATGCACTGCACGCCTGGCCCGCGTGGGTGATAGCAGTCGTAGCCGCGGCGGTGTTGCTGCGATGGAAACTAAGCCCCGCCTGGGTCGTGCTCGGCGGCGGGGTCGCCGGGTTGGCCCTGGCCGCTTTGCGTTAACTGCTATATTCGTATTTTCTTCGCTATCAGAACACTCACTGTGATAGAAATAGAAGCCATGCGCAAAGCCGTCAACCACCTCAAGAAACGTGACCCCATCATGCGCGCCGTGATCGAGCGCGTGGGCCCGTGCCGCATGGAGTTTGGTCCGCCGGAGTTTCACAGCCTGGCCGAATCCATCGTCTACCAGCAACTGAACGGCAAGGCTGCCGCCACGATTTTTGAGCGCTTCGCCGCCCTCGCCGGAGATCCGCTGACTCCCGCCGGCATTCTCAAGCTGACCGACGAGCAGCTGCGCAGCGTCGGCTTGTCGAAACAGAAGTCAGCTTACCTGAAAGACTTGGCGGAGAAGACGTCCTCCGGCCTGCTCGATTTCGCACGCCTCCCCGAACAATCGGACGATGAAGTCATCGCGCATCTCACCCAGGTGAAAGGCATCGGCGTGTGGACCGCCCACATGTTTCTCATGTTCACGCTGAAGCGCGAAAACGTACTGCCCACCGGCGACTACGGCATAAGAATGGCCATCTTCAAGCACTATCTCGATCGAAAGAACGATAGGAAAAAAGCGAAGACGGCTGGCGCGAAGGCTGTTAACAAAAAGGAAAAGCCATCCGCGCGGAAACCGCGCCCGCGAAAGATCAAGCTGCCGAGTCCCGAGCAGATGGAGAAGATCGCGAAGTCGTGGGAGCCTTACCGCAGCGTAGCCTGCTGGTATCTATGGCGAAGCCTGGATATCAAGACGCTCTAGCGTCGCTACTCGTCTCATAAACCGTTTTCGGGAAGGGCACGGCTTCAGCCGGTGCCGCTGTGTCGCCCTGAGATTGTGGCTTTAGCCTCTGAGGCTTCGCTCGTGGCCAACGTCCGCGAGGGTCGGACGGGCGAAACCTCAGTGGCTGAAGCCCACGTTGCGAGCCCCTGGGTGGCACGGCTGAAAGCCGTGCCCTTCCCAAAACCATTTATTGAAATTACTGGATGACTGTTAGTCCGCGTACGGAAGCCGCGCACAAACTGAATATGGGTGGCAGCCGGGAGCTGCACTACAAACGAGGCAGACATCGTGTAACTAAAACTGGTTGAGGTCCGGAGGCTTTCGCGAGTCATGCCATGCGCAAAACCTTCCATCTATCTTGCTGATAACAAGCCACATAGATAGCATAGTTAAATCGGTTTTGCCTGCCCACAGCGCGCGCCGCGCGCGCCGTCGTCCTGTGTGGGCCTTGAACAGGTGCCGATATCGCCGCCACCTCCCTCAGAACATCCGCGCCCGGCACTTCTCAGAGCCACGGGCGCAACCGTTTTCAGGCTTGCCCGACCCTTCGTCCGACAAACGATGTTGGAACGTCATCCGCATTACACTGCCTCGGGCATTCCCGGACATGACTTCTGCATTCGCATCGCCTGTGATTAAATGATTGCCATGGCTGATCTAAAGATCCGCGTGCTGGTGGCCAAGCCCGGGCTCGACGGCCATGATCGCGGCGCCAAGGTGATTGCCCGCGCCCTGCGCGATGCCGGCATGGAAGTGATCTACACCGGCCTGCGGCAGACTGCCGAGATGATTGTCAGCGCGGCCCTGCAGGAAGACGTCCAGGTGATCGGTCTCTCGATTCTGTCCGGCGCGCACAACGCCATCGTTCCGCGCGTCATGGACCTGCTCAAGCAGAACAAAATGGACGACGTCCTCGTGCTCGTCGGCGGCATCATTCCCGACCAGGATATCGAGGCCCTGAAGAAACTCGGCGTAGCAGCAATCTTTCAGCCGGGAACCGCGATGGACGACATCGTAAAATTCATCCGCGCCAATGTGAAAGGCGCGGGCGTGCCGGCCGTCGGGTAGTTGGATATTTCTGTAATTAGCAGCTCCAGGATTCTTCAATTTTCACTTTTCCGGGTCACACCATTACAAAACTTCCCGCATGCCGACTCCAAACTTCGCCACCCTCCGCCAGCAACTCGACCGCACCATTGGACCTGTGCCCTGGTATTGGAAAACTCTCCCTGCCTTCCAATCTCATTCCGGCCAGCGCTTCGTCTGGACTCATCACGGAGAAGAAGGCCCCATCGCATACTTGGTCACGCTCAGTCTCGAGCAGGAACCTGACAAGCCTCGCCTGGCACTGAATACTTACTGCCGGCCATTTCTCGTCCCGCCGCATTCTCTCGGCATCTGGTGTCCCGAGGGCCGCAGCATTCGTTTGGCGTGTTTCGATCCTGACCAGCTTAGAGCGTTCGACCTGGCCGAGATTGCCGGCTGGTTCAAGCCCTCCGCTGACCGCATTTACTCCACCAGCCCGCCCCTTGCCGATTTCGAGGTTCCGCTTACGCTGGCCCCCGGCACGCACAACATCAGCGTTCCGCCCGCGCTCGCCGGCGTTGACGAACTGATCGTCCCTACCAGCTACAAAGCCATGTCGCGCGACGATCCCGCATTTGCACTGTTTGTGTTTTACCTGCAAGCGGGACTGGTGGAAGTGCTGCCGCAGAAATGGTTCACCGCCGCGCAATACCGCGTGGGCCAGCAATGGATCACCCGCGCCGCGCGCGATGCCGAATCGCACCGCATCTTCGGAGAATGCTTCGGCGCCGGAACCTTCCTGCTGGAAGAAGACGGCTGCCGGTTGGCGGAGTGGATTGACAGAAGCGATTAGCTCTTAGCTCTTGGCTCTTAACTCTAGCTTGCGCCTCAGTGCAGCGCGTAACCCGGTTCGCCAGGCATGTGCCCCTCTACTTTGATGATCTTGATTCCGGGCTTTACGTCCTGGACATCGATCAGGGTGATCGCGCCGACAAAAATTCTTACAGGCTCCACCGTCATGCCCAGCGACGGCGCGGTGAACGGTTCGGACTCGGCCTCCCCGCGAAGTGTCTGCGCCGACCGACGAAAGCCTCTCACCGTTGCGCGCTTTCGCTCCGCTGGTATACCGTAATCAGTCCGCTCCTTGATTTCACGACTCATGGCAGAACGCAACGAATCCCCCGCCCCAAACTCGGCCTCGGCCTTGACCCTGCTGACGACCAAAGTCGACCCCACTTCCGCTCGCTTCGAAGCCAACATGCGCTTTCTCGCCGACCTGATGTCGCAGATCCGCAATGAGAGCGAGCACATTTCCGAAGGCGGCGGACCGAAAGCCATCGAAAACCAGCACGCCAAGCGGCGTTTGACCGCGCGCGAAAGAATTCATCTGCTCGCCGACCCGGAAACTTTTTTTGAGCTGGGCCTCTACGCCGCGCACGGCATGTACGAGGAGTGGGGCGGGGCTCCCGCCGCGGGCGTAATCACCGGCCTCGCGCGCATCCAGACACGGCTGGTAATGATCATCGCCAATGACGCGACCGTGAAGGCGGGCGCATTTTTCCCGATGACCGCGAAGAAAGTCATTCGCGCGCAGAACATCGCCATCGAAAACCGCATCCCCACGATCTATCTCGTCGACTCGGCGGGTGTGTTCCTGCCTCTGCAGGAAGACGTCTTCCCCGACACCGACGATTTTGGCCGCGTCTTCCGCAACAACGCCGTCATGTCGGCCCTGGGCATCTCGCAGATCGCCGCCATCATGGGCATGTGCGTGGCCGGCGGCGGATATCTTCCCGTGATGTGCGACCACGTGCTGATGACCGACGGCAGTGGATTGTTTCTCGCCGGGCCCGCGCTGGTGCAAGCCGCCATCGGACAGAAAGTTTCCGCCGAAGACTTGGGCGGTTCCATCATGCACTCGTCGATCAGCGGCACGCTCGACTTCCGCGAACCCACGGACGAAGCCTGCATCGCGCGCATTCGCTCCATCGTCGACAAATGGGGTTACCGCCGCCAGTCTCCCTGGGACCGCAGGAAGCCGGTCGAACCCACCATGGCCGCGGAAGAAATTTATGGCATCTACGATTCGTCGCCCGCTCGGCCGTATGACATGAAGGAAATTCTTGCGCGCGTGCTCGATGGCAGCCGCTTCGATGAATACAAAGCCGAATATGGCAAGACGCTGATCTGCGGCTACGGACGCATCGGCGGTTTCGCCGTGGGCATCGTGGCCAACCAGAAAATGCACGCGCAGCAGACCGATCACGAGGGCCGCAAGCGCACCGAGTTCGGCGGCGTCATCTACACCGAGTCGGCCGAGAAGGCCGCGCGCTTCATCATGGATTGCAACCAGAGTTTGATTCCGCTGGTCTTTTTCCACGACGTAAACGGCTTCATGGTAGGCCGCGACGCCGAGTGGAGCGGCATCATCAAAGCCGGCGCGAAGATGGTGAATGCGGTGTCGAACTCAGTAGTTCCCAAGATCACCGTGATCGTGGGTGGATCCTTCGGCGCCGGGCACTACGCCATGTGCGGCAAGGCTTTCGATCCGCGTTTCGTTTTCGCCTGGCCCACCGCCCGCTACGCCGTGATGAGCGGCGATTCTGCGGCGGGAACGCTGGTAGAGATCAAAGTGCGGCAACTCGAGCGCGGCGGCAAACAACTGAGCGAAGAAGAAAAGAAAGAACTCCACGAATCCGTGAAGCGCACCTACGACGAGCAAACCGACCCACGCTACGGCGCAGCCCGCCTGTGGATCGACCGCATCATCGATCCCGTCGAAACGCGTGACGCCATCACGCAGGCGCTCGAAGCCGCGGCGCTGAACCCGGACGTTCCAGAATTCAAAGTGGGGGTCTTACAAACATGATTCCTGCCTCCGTGTCTCCGTGGTGAAATGATTGCCTGATTCCGTCAAATTAATCGAATGTCCACGCGATGCCTGGCAAGGTCTACAGTGCCAGATTCCCGCCGACTTGAAAGCCGACTACTTGAAAGCCTTGATCAGCGTGGGGTTCAAGCACATCGATGCAGTCTCGTTCGTGTCGCCGAAAGCGGTGCCGCAAATGGCCGATTCGGAAGGAGTGCTCAAACTACTCGACCCGCCCGACGATGTAGAGATCATCGGAATCGTGGTGAACGAAAAAGGCGCGCAACGGGCCATCGATACGCAGGCAGTCTCCACGCTGGGATTTCCTTATTCGATTTCCGAAACCTTTTTGCGCAAGAATCAGAACCAGTCGGCGGAAGACGCGCTCGAAGAGTTCGAGAAGATTCAGAAGAAAGCCGACGATGCCGGGCTGGGCGTGGTCGTCTACATTTCGATGGCGTTCGGCAATCCTTACGGCGACCTGTGGAACGTGGACGAAGTCGTGGAAGCCGTCAGTCTCCTCGAAATAGAAAACGTGCGCATGATTTCGCTGGCTGACACCGTTGGCATGGCCACGCCGCAGCAGATCAGTGAGATCGCGGGTGCGGTCATGACCAAGTATGATTACCTCGAGATCGGAGTGCACCTGCACAGTCGCCCAGAACAGGCGGCGGAAAAAATTCTCGCGGCGTATGATGCCGGCTGCCGACGCTTTGATTCCGCGCTGGGAGGGCTCGGTGGATGTCCCTTTGCCCAGGATGCGCTGGTCGGTAACATTCCAACGGAGAAAGTGATCGAGGCGCTGACGGGACGGGGAACGGAGTTGCCTGCGCTGAAGCCGCTGGATACGCTGTTGAAAGCCACGGCGGGAATCGCCGCGAAGTTTTCGAATGCAATCGCGGCAGACTGAGAAGCCGTAAGCTTTGTCATGCTGAGCGAAGCAGGAAGTTCGCGAAGCGAAGTTTCCTGCGCAGTCGAAGCGATAATCGCAACGGTACCCGGAAGTTTAGAATTCAGTAATTGCAAACTAGCAAATGCCTTACCAGACGATACAACTCGCGTACGACGCCCGCGTAGCGACGATCACGCTCAATCGTCCCGACAAGCGCAACGCTATTAGCTTTGAGCTAATAGACGACTTAATACAGGCGCTAGAGGAAGTCGCGAAATCAGATGCGCTGGTCGTCATCCTCACCGGCGCGGGTAAGGCCTTCTGTTCGGGCATGGACCTGGACAATCTGAAGGCCCTGCTCGGCCGCTCACCCGAGCAGAACCTGCAAGATTCCCAGACCATGGTCCGCTTGTTCCGCACGCTCTACGAATTTCCCAAAGTCACCATCGCCGCGGTGAACGGCGCTGCCATCGCCGGGGGCACAGGCCTGGCCCTGCTCTGCGACTTCACTCTGGCCGTTCCCGAAGCCAAGTTCGGCTACACGGAAGTGCGCATCGGTTTCGTGCCGGCGATTGTCTCAACCTTTTTGTTGCGTCAAGTGGGCGAGAAACAAGCCCGCGATCTGTTGCTCACCGGAAGACTTTTCGGCGCCGACGAAGCTGCGCGCATGGGATTGATCAACGAAATCGTGCCGCCGGAGAATTTGATGACGCGGACCCGCGAACTGGCCGCGCTGCTGATGGAGAATAGTCCAGCTTCCCTGCGCGCCACCAAGCAACTGCTCACCCAACACGCGCGCGCGGAGATCGACTCGCAAATCGACGCGGCGGTTCGCGAGAATGCCGCCATCCGCAACACCGCCGACTTCCGCGAAGGCATCTCGTCGTTCCTGGAAAAGCGCAAACCCACCTGGACGGGGAGATGACTTCAGCTCACAACCTCGCGGTGAATGAAACCAAGCTGCGCGTGCGCTACGCTGAGACTGACCAGATGGGCGTGGCTTATCATTCAAACCACCTGATCTGGTTCGAGGTGGGCCGCGTGGAACTGATGCGGCAGATGGGATTTTCTTATCGCGACATGGAACGCGATGAGGATCGGTTCATCGCCGTGGCCGAGCTGAAGTGCCGCTACCGCGCCCCGGCGCGTTACGACGAAGAAGTGGTGGTGCGGACCCGGCTGAAGCATGTTCGCAAGTCGGTGATCGTCTTCACCTACGAGTTGGTGCGAGCCGAAGGCGGTGAACTGCTGGCCGAAGGCGAAACCGCGCACGTGGTCACAGATTCAGAAATGAGAGTGGCGCCACTGCCGGAAAAATATTTCAAAGCATTTCGGAAGGCGCTGGGGCGGTCCCATCTGTAGGCGTTGCCTTAGCGTGCAGCAGAAAAGTTTCTTTGTCATTTCGAACCGGCGGGAGCCGGTGAGGAATCTGCCCTCTGCCGCCAGCAAACAGCAGATTCCTCGTGGGCTTTCGTCCGCTTAGAATGACAAGACCATTGCGAAGTGGATTGAAGTCTGGAAACGAAGTCTGGAAACGAAATCTGGAAACGAAATCTGGAAACCATGAACGGGAAACTGGAAGCTCTTCTTGAACGCACTCCACATCAACGGTAACGATCTCACTCTAGAAGCGGTGCGCGAAGTCGCCAACGCGCATGACCGGCGTGCAGTGTTGCTGGCACCGGATGCGCGGGAGGCGGTAGACCGGGCACGCGCCGTAGTGGACGCGCTGGTCGCAGGCAACCACCTCGCCTATGCCATCACCACCGGCGTGGGCAAACTCAGTGACGTGCGCATCGCCGGCGATCAGATCCGCGAACTGCAGGTGAATCTGGTGCGTTCGCACGCGGTAGGCGTCGGCGAGACGCTGCCCATTGCCGAAACCCGCGCCATGATGCTGCTGCGGGCGAATTCGCTGGCGAAGGGTTATTCCGGCGTACGAGCCGTCGTCATCGACACGCTCTGCGAAATGCTCAACCGCGGCGTCACTCCTTTTGTGCCGTCGCAGGGCAGTGTCGGCGCGAGCGGAGATCTCGCACCGCTCGCTCATCTCGCTCTGGCCTTGATCGGAGAAGGCGAATGCGTCGACGAAAAAGGCGCCCGCATTCCGAGCGGCGAGGCACTCAAGCGGGCGCAGATCAAGCCGCTGGTGCTCGCGGCCAAAGAAGCAGTCTCGCTGATCAACGGCACGCAGGCCATGCTGGCCGTGGGCACGCTGGCTCTGCTGGCCGCGGAGACGCTGGTGGATTCCGCCGACGTGATCGGAGGCATGGCGTGCGACGCGCTGCAGGGCACCGACACAGCCTTCGACGAGCGCATTCACAAAGTGCGTCCGCACAGCGGCCAGATCCATACGGCAGCCAATCTGCGGCGCATGCTCGAAGGCAGCCAGATTCGCGAGTCGCACCGCGATTGCGACCGCGTGCAGGATGCCTACTCGCTGCGCTGCATTCCGCAAGTGCACGGCGCGGTGCGCGACACGCTGGCCCACTGCCGCGAAGTGTTTGAAACCGAAGCCAACTCGGCGGTAGACAATCCGCTGGTGTTCATAGGAGATCATGTCGGGATGGATCGTGTGGGGAAGGCCGCCTCGCCCGTCCGCGCCGAGCGCAGCTCCGCAGCGAACGCAGGCGCAGCGAGTGAAGGGGAAATAATCTCCGGTGGAAACTTTCACGGCGAACCGGTGGCCTTCGCCCTGGACTTTCTGGCCATCGCGCTCAGCGCCCTGGCGGGCATCAGCGAGCGGCGCATCGAACGGCTGGTGAATCCTGCGCTCAGCGAGGGCCTGCCGCCGTTCCTCGCGCCCGGAGCTGGACTGAATTCCGGATTCATGATGCCGCAGGTCACGGCCGCAGCGCTGGCCAGCGAGAACAAAGTGCTGGCGCATCCCGCGTCGGTGGATTCGATCACGACGTCGGGCAATAAAGAAGACTTCGTCTCCATGGGCATGACGGCGGCCAACAAATTGAAGCGCGTCGTCGACAACACGCGCAACGTGCTCGCGATTGAAGCCATGGCCGCGGCGCAGGCGCTCGATTTTTATCTTCATGCCGCGAAGCCGCTGAAGACCTCGAAGCGTGGGCAGGCGGCGCACGCGGCGATCCGGTCGGTGTGCGCGACGATGGAGAAAGACCGTGTGATGTACCAGGACTTCGCGCGGCTGGCGGAACTGATCGCGAGCGGGCAGGTCGCGGAGATCGTGCGGTAACTGCGCTTTTCGAGAAGTGTTCCTGCAGGAAACGTTGTGGAAAAAGTGTCTACTTTTGTGTACGTCAGAGCCCACTAAAGTGGACCTGACTTAAGGCGACTAGCGGAGATTTAGAATTCCTTCGGAGTTGCCCGTGATCCGTCCTCCCAAGCAGGGCAGACCGTTCTCTCATTACCGCATCCTCAGCAGCAGAGAGCCGATCAGAGCTTACTTGCACTGTTGCATAACTGTGATACACTTGCGGTGTGATCCTACGGCTCAATCCATCCTCTGGAGTCCCGGTTTATCTGCAGATCGTTGAACAGATCAAGCACTCAATCGAGATTGGAGCTTTAGAGGAGGGGGATCAGCTTCCGGGCATCCGGCCGCTGGCCGAAGATTTGGTCGTAAGCCCGAATACTGTCGTGAAAGCTTACAACGAGCTGGAGCGAGACGGGGTGATTCGACTGCGCCACGGGGCAGGCGCGTATGTGAGCGAAAGCAATTCGCCCAACTCGCGGCGGTGCCGAATTAAGGATGCTTCCATCCTCGTGAAAAATGTGGTGGAGAAACTGCGGAACATGGGGCTGAGTGATGAGCAGAGCCGTCGTCTGTTCGAAGCGGAATTGATGGAGGAGGTCAGTTGCCGGTGAACGCAGTCGTTGAAACGACGGACTTGACGAAACGGTTCGGCGAAAACACCGCGCTGAATGGCTTGACTATGACCGTTCCTCAGGGCGGAATCGTCGGCTTTCTTGGCAGAAATGGTTCCGGGAAAAGCACCACGATAAAAATCCTGCTCGACGTGATCCGACGAACTTCTGGCGAGGCCCTCCTGCTCGGAGAGCCAACCGGGTCGGTTGCGGTTCGCCGCAGAATTGGCTTCCTGGGCGAGGATAAGCGCCTTTACCCCTATATGACGGTAGAGGAAATCATCGAGTTCACGCGGCCGTTTTTCTCTACCTGGCGGAAGGAAACTGAATCTCGCTTATTGCGTGACTTTGAGCTGCCTCGCAATTGCAAAGTCAGTTCCCTTTCAAAGGGGATGCGAACCAAACTTGGACTACTCTTGAACCTGTGCCGGCATGCGGAGTTTCTGATCCTTGACGAACCCAGTGAAGGGCTCGACCCGGTCATGGCCGAGCAGATGCTTCAGAGCCTAGTTCAGCAAGCGGCCGATGGCACCACGATCTTTTTCTCTTCGCACCAGATTTCCGAGGTTGAGCAGATTGCCGATCACATCATCGTGATCGAGAAAGGGCGAGTCGTCCTTCAGGGTCCTCTCGACCATGTTCAACAGAAATTCCGGCGAATCAATCTTGTCTTTGATGATCCTCCACCCGCCGAAGCCTTTCGGGTCGATGGAGTCGACCACGTCAGCCTCCAGGGCCGAACCATAAGCATTTTGGCTAGTCGAAACATCGACGACATCGCTGCCCTGGGGCCGTTACTTGCTGCGAAATCTGTCGAGGTTCAACCCGTGGGACTGAAGGAACTCTTCCTGGAAAAGGTGAGGGAGAGATAGTCCTATGCCAATCTATTCCTATGCCAATCCATAAGGTATGGCGAGAATCGCGGCCAAGGTTTTTGTTCGTCCTCGCGGCTCTTCTTCTCGTGACGGCGGCATCGACGTTCTATAATTCGACAACGGAGAGTGTTGTTCTAGAAACGAAGGATTTCCACCAGGCCGGATCTCGAACATTTCAAGGCCCGCTGTTCCTTTTCTGGGGCTTCGCCGCGATGTTCTTGGGGTTAGGCGGTTTGCTTCGGGAACGCGCTGTAGGAACCGTTGATTACACGCTATCACTGCCTGTCAGCAGAACCAGATGGTTTCTGTACAGAGCAATAAACGGTGCGCTCCAGGCCCTCGCGGTTGCGATAGTTCCGGCCTTGGCGGTTCCACTTTTTGCCTCGCTCTTCGGTAGCGACTATCCAATCGGTGAAGCTGCTATTCACGGCTTGCGCCTCGGAATTGGCGGAATGCTGTTCTACTCAATAGGTCTTCTGACATCCTCGTTATTTGCTGGCGAGTTTACGAGCGCAGGCCTCGGGATAGCACTCGTGTTTGTAGTCAACAACAGTACGCGCATTTTCCAAACGCTTAAGCCTTTGAATCTGCAAGACGCGATTGCCCCGACTCAGATGATGGACACTTCTCCTTACCTCGCGCGGGGGGCTATGCCGTGGACTGGTATTTGCGTCAGCTTTGCCTTGAGTGTCGTGTTCGCATCTCTGGCATGGGAACTCCACAAACTCAGAGATTTTTGAGCAACTCACCGACCGTGGGACTCGCAGCTTAATTCAGCGCTTATGTGGGTGCTGTCGTTCAGCCTGCGTTCCATGAAATCCGTTTTACTCCTCGCGAAGCAGGATCATGGGATCCACAGACAGCGCGCGCCGTGCCGGAATCCACGCAGCGACCAGCCCCAGCAATGCCATCGCCAGAACAACGCCAGCCAAGACCAGGGGATCGCGCGGAGTTGCCTGATAGACGATCAGCGCGAGCACCCGGGTCGCCAGAATTCCGAGGAGCAATCCTGCGGCGGAGCCATAGGCCAGCAATTTGAAC
>Ga0224561_1000090_pt1 | contig 12067 bp, 12 predicted proteins | sample CSU2metagenome_FD_180953 | JGI IMG/M metagenome (GOLD analysis project Ga0224561, IMG submission 180953) | Soil microbial communities from Bohemian Forest, Czech Republic - CSU2 | ecosystem: Environmental > Terrestrial > Soil > Temperate forest | place: Czech Republic: South Bohemian Region... | reverse complement strand
AGCGGGTCTGCCTACATCGCCCAAGTTGCCGACGGACCGCTGGTCTCGCGGCACCGACCGAGTGTGGATGTGCTGTTCAGGTCGGTCGCGAAATCCGTTGGATCAAAAGCAGTTGGCGTGATTATGACGGGAATGGGGAATGATGGCGCTCAGGGTTTGCTGGAGATGCGCAACCGCGGCGCCCAGACTATTGCCCAGGATGAGTCCAGTTGTGTTGTCTTTGGCATGCCTAAAGAAGCGATCGCGCGCGAGGCTGTCGCAGCTGTTGTTCCCTTGCGATGGATCGCCGAAACCGCGTTAAAGATGGCAGGGTGCTAAGTTAACTCATCGTCAACGATGTTTGGGCTCGACTGCATCCAAAATCAGCAGAGCTTCACCCAGAATCCGCAGTGAGCGAGCATTTACATCGATCGGAAATCACCAAGCCTTGCAATGCTTCGATCAACAGCGTTGAAGTGTGCGTTCTGGTGGCTGCCGAGAATTTGATCAAATGGCGAATTCACGCTGGCTGCGGATTCTCAATTTGTCAATCGGTTGTTTGCTCTGACTCTTACAGTACGACGACATCCGGTTTTAGCCGCTGCGCTTCTTCAACAGCTTCCACGCCGTCGTAGGCTTCGCCGCACACGCTGAAGCTGGGTTTCTCTTCCGAGATCCTCCGTACCTGTTTTCGGATAATTTTCCCCAAGGACTTAAGCTGCTAAATCCGCTGCGTCTGCCAATGGGTCCGCATCCTCTTTGATTACTTAGACTTACAATAGATCGCCCTTCTCCTTTTGAGTCCGCTGCGTCTGCCAGTTCCGCCATCCCGGCACTACTTTCAAGTGCTTGATTTTACGACATTTTTTGGCTCCGTCCCCCTTTTCATCGAAAATGACGAATGTGCAACTGTGTAAGAAAGTGTGTCACTTTCCGCGCATTTCCACGGTTCATTGTCATTTTGCCCGTGAAGCGCTTTGCCAGCGATTCTCGGGCTAAGAGTCCATTGCCCAGTCATAAGAAGGCACCCGCATGAGATTTTACCACTTCATTCGAGCAAGCCCTTCTTTTCGCTACAGATTTCTGGCAAGCAGATGGCTGGATTTTCTACTGCTGTTAGCAAGCAATCTGCGAGGCTACTAACGCTCACCAGAATGACACAGTTGTTCATGATTTTGCAGACGGTGTCTGCAAAATCTGGCCACGAACAACTTTCGAAGCGACGGTAGCCCAGTAGTTGAACGCGAATATGAGTTCAACCGTGGGAGGGGCTGCATCGCCACAGATGATGCTACATGGGCAAGCTAGGTAGTTTCCTCCACAATTCGAACATGTCGCCGCAACCACCTTGAACGCCTGTCGCATCTCCAAACCGGGTTCCTCTAATTCCGCACTCGTGGCCCCCGACTCAATCGGATGCGACGTCATGGCCTCACCAGCTTGGCGGGAAAGTCCGGGTTGCGGTGCCATCTTCCGTCGTGGGTATAAATTGAGGCTTTCCGGATGCACATATTCCAACGCGGTATCTACGCCCTCGCCAAATGGTGCAATGGCCTCTGCCGCATCCCTGACCCAGTCTGGAACTGACTCCGTCGGCGGAAAAGGATGGTTCCGGTTCAGCCAATCCAAGACCTCGGTGCATCTCCCAAACATAGAGACGGAAAGTGTGTATTCGGGAAGCGCCAAGGAAAGATTAATCAATAGCGGGGAAACAGGGTCTTCCTCATTCACTTTCGACACAAGCTCGCGGTAAGCCTCGATCGTGTGGTCGAGCGCCTCTCTGGTGCGGTGAATGACTACGGGCATCTGCAAATAGTTATCGTCGAAAACCATGAAGCGGGCGTTCGGCGCGAAGGTCAATCGATGACCGTTCCGCACCAAAATTTTCATCAGCTCTAAAGTTCGCAAATCGAAGAGAGCATATTCTGCCTTTTCGTTTCTTGCCCATGCATACGGGAACGCAACAGGTTCCTCCGGAATGTGTTCAAGAGTGCCAGGCTGATGCGTTACTAGGATACGGAACGATCTCGCATCGTCGCATAACCAAGGTACTCTTTTGTCGAGTTGGAGGGATTGTGGGAACACGTCGGTTTTTTCCAACTCCTCGCGGATGTCAACTTTGGACTTCTGGCTCCCGAAGTATTCAGAAACGAGCGTGTTGTCTCGGAAGTGATTATGAATGACGCTCTTCCAGCGTCCGATGTCGATGGTTCCATCGACGCGCCAAAGCTTCGTATATTCAGTGTGGCGACCGGCGCGTTTGAGATCCACATCGAGACGGGCCATCATTTCTTCCGGCGTATAGGCTCGTATCGAACCATCAAGATGTTCGATACGGCTCGTCGTTGCATCGATCACGCTATGGACGTAACGGCAATGCAGCTTCTTCCCATCGGCACCACTCTCACTGTCACGCAGCTCCTCGGCTTCAAGGATGAGCTCTGCGCTCTTTTCCTTGGTCCTTCGTTGCCACCAGAATTCGGTGCGGAAGATTTGATGGAAGAACCGCTGACGTTCGTCCGCCCCGTGTGTCGTTACTCCGGCCTGGAGCGATGACAGGTCTTCGTCGAATTTCGGCCCGTACCAATAATCCAACTCCATCGTGTGAGCCGCAGTTTCGGCCAATCCCACCATATCAGGATCGAGCCTTACTCTCACGTTCACACTGGAGTCCTGGGCCATTTGGTGTAGTGTCCCTAGAAGCTCTTCGTTGAAGTGATTGAAAGGGCTCTCCGAACGCCGCATGTAGTGGTGTGCGAACACACAAAGTTCCCCAATTTGGAATATGCCTGGTCGGATCATCTTGAGGGCTGTGAATGGGACGAGACCGTCCTTGTCCATCTGCTCGAAAATCTCCGGGAATGCTCTCTGTGCAAGACCCGCCCCCCTCAGAGCGTGCGCCCCCGAATTCCACGGGGTTTCAGAATCCGTTAGCACGTCCGTTCCTAAGAGTTCCGTAAGCCGTGTGATGGACTCTTGGGGCACATCATGGATTGTAGAGGCGATGAACTTGCCCCATCGCTGCTTTATCTGCGATTTGTCCTCGTCTGTTTCAGGCTCGATGACATGTGCGAGGACGCGGGTGAGACCAGGCTCTAGGTAAACTGCGGCAGGAACGACCCATCCGACCGGTCTATGACGATCATGACTGATGAGCTGGGGCATCCCAACATCAAAACTATCTTTCATGGAGTCGTAGAGGGCACCCGTGTCCATCCTCATGGACTTCCGATTGACCGAATCGCTCATAATCGCCGCGATTTGAGATTTCACGAGGCTCCTCGACAGGTAAAGTCTTCTCTCTCGGGAGAAGTCACCCCATCCCAGTTTACTAACTTGAGGAGACACCGCGGTTAGCGGCAGTTTTTAACATGTCGATTGCTCCTGCGAAGTCGGCTAGTAGAAGCTCATCTCGCATTCGCAATTTGACGTAGTGAACCGTCAGCAGATCTTTCCTCGCCGCTGTTAAGTGTTATGAAACGATCAACGGAGTAGCCCCTGGTCGCGCATCCGCTGCTCCTGCTCCTCTGAAAACCTCTGCCATTTCCCTTTGCGAACTTTGACATCCTTGATAATCGTCACGTAGTTGATCTTGTTCGGGTCGCGCTCATCGTGGGGCTTGAGATCGGGCGAGTCCGACATTTGGTTCAACTCTTCGATCAACTTCTTGTCAGCCTCGGGATCGCGTGGCTTCTTTGGGACCGCTTTTATGTCGCGCCACGCGGGGAGATATTTATCCCATAGGCGAGTAATCAGAAAACTGGTGTCATCGGGCGGCGTGCCTGCAAAATTGATGAGACCGGTCTTGAGGACTTCCTCCGGCATCGCGGAATAGTAGGCGTCCAGCTTCTTGAGATCCTCCTTGAAATCGATGCCGTTTACGAAAGTCTGGTGAGGATCGAGAAAAAGCGGGACGATCTGCGCGTGGAAATTGTCCTTCGACGTGAACACCGAGCAGAAGGGTAAATAATAAAGATAGGCAAGATCGACGTGATGGCTTGCCTTTACGTTCCTGAGCAATTGGGTGGGCAGCACAAGGCAGAAAAAGATGTTCACTGTGAGCAAGAAAACGAAATATGGCACATGCTCTCGCAATGGTGGCCGTCGGCGCTGAATCCAGTCAGCAATGACAATATCTGCGGCATTGGGAACATTGATGGCTTCAGGTAATCCCAATAGATCAAGCCCGAAGCGCAGCAGCCATTCGGTGTCCAAGTAATCGATGATCGTGTCGGCAAGCTGTTTCGCATCCTCAAGAGTTTTCGGCGCGCGCCACGGGCCAATACTCCGCATGACGTGCTTGACCATCGCATCGAAATCAACGGCGGTGAGTGATCTTCGCCATTGTTTGGCCATATTCCGTTCCACATCCAGAAACTGGCGCTTGGTCCAGCGTTCAAGCGCTTCCTGCTCCTTGCTTTTGCGATAAACGACGCCCTTTTTGTCTCCAAGCTGAACGGGTTCGCCGTGGGCCATGGCGACGCGTTCGTAAACAGTCTTGATGTCGAATTGGCGAGTTAGTTCGCTGTTCAGGATCGCTATATGGTGAACGTTCGGATAGCCTTGCGAATCCGGAGTCCGGTCGGCCAGCGAGCCTACGAGTTGCTCCGGCGTGCTGCCACTCTTCAACTGCTTTTCGAGATCAGCAAGGCACTCAACGAAGAAAAGCGGTGTAATTGTGGACATGTAGAAATTGTCCATCAGCGCTGCCTCGTGAATGTTCAGGCTTTCGAGCGATGACTTGTCGAAAATGAGCGACGGTCCTTGTGACATATCATTTGGTCGTCCTTCCCCCGGAGTTCCTTTGAGGCGTCCGCAATCGCAGCCTCTATGCGTTCGAGTATTCCCGCCTCAGCGGCGTCTGTCCAGACTTTGATCATCCCGTCCTTCTTCCATGAGTTCTTCAAGCGTCGGCCGGCCCGCGCTTGCGTGCTGAAGCTTCAGCTCCAGCCCCAGCGCCGCGAGAATATTGGTGATCTTGGAATATCCCAGTTCGCCCATCCGTCCGTTTTCCAGGGCGTCGAGCGTGGAGAGTCCGACCCTGGCTTTTTTTGCAAGCGTGGGCTTCGTCAGGCCGAGTTCTTTGCGCTTGATGGCGATCTGCTCGCCCAGTAAGTACAGGGGCACCGTACACCTAGTATACGAGGTTTGTACGCGTTATGCATCAGAATAGCCTAATATACTGGGTGTTGACGCGGCTATCAGGAAGGGCAAGCAAGCACGATCTTGGAAAAAGGGGTCAGTGATTGCGTGCCCGGAGACATTTTAAGTGCCGTATTTTGAATACATTTCCAGAGCGCGCATCAAATACTTGTACCTACGCAGCATTATTGACTTGTATTTAAACAGCATTATATACTTGTATTTGCACAGCATTAAACACTTGTAGTCGCCCAGGAAGAGGCAGCCCATGGCAACGCCGAATGAGAAGCTAGCTGAATCTCTCGATGCGCTCAAAGCGCTTCAGGATGACGGAAGACGTGTGTTCCGATCGGATGACCTGAGCCGCATTAACCGCGAACGTCTGCTTGCCAACGGCTTTGTCCAAGAAGTCATGCGCGGCTGGCTGATCTCCTCTAGCCCCAGTGCGCGCGCGGGCGACAGCACCCCATGGTACGCCTCATTCTGGGAATTCTGCGCGCGTTACTGCAACGACCGCTTTGGCGAGGAGTGGCATCTGGCGCCGGAGCAATCGCTTTTGCTTCACGGCGAGAGAACGGTCATTCCGCCCCAGGTGGTGGTCAGCAGCCCGAAGGGCACCAACAACACGATCAACCTTCTGTTCGGCACCTCGCTCTACGACCTGAAGGTGTCCGAGATGCCGGCGGCAGCTGATCTCGCGGTAAGGGAAGGCCTGCGGCTTTTCTCGCCTGTCGCGGCGCTTATAAGAGTGCCGGAATCCTTCTTCGCACGAAACCCCATCGAGGTACAGGTTGTGCTGGGCAGCCTCGCGGACGCGTCGGACCTGCTGCGCCTTCTTCTCAACGGCGGCCACTCTGCGAAAGCGGGCTATCTAGCCGGCGCGTTCCGGGCGACCGGCCGGCCGAAACTGTCGGATGAGATCGTCAGCACGATGAAAAGCGCCGGTTACGATGTGCGCGAAAGCAATCCGTTCGAGGCTGGGCAGACATTCGGCGCATCGAGCCGCGCGGTGTCGCCCATTGTCGGACGCATGCACATGATGTGGGACTCGATGCGCGACGCAGTTATAAAGAATTTCCCGGCGGCACCCGGACCGCCGAAGGACAAGGACGCCTATCTGCGTTTCATCGATGAGATCTATCAGAGTGACGCGTATCACTCGCTGTCCATCGAGGGATACTCCGTCACGCCCGCACTGATCGACCGGGTGAGGGGGGGCGGCTGGGACCCGGAACATCACGAGGACGATCGCAAGAGCCGCGACGCACTGGCGGCGCGGGGCTATTGGCAAGCATTCCAAAAGGTGAAGGCGACGGTGGCGGAAGTGATTGCGGGTGGGAACGCCGGCACCCTCGTGCGCGAAGCGCACAACGAGTGGTACCGCGAACTGTTCCAGCCCTGCGTTGCCGCGGGCCTGATCGAAGCCGGAGCGTTGGCCGGATACCGTAACAACCCCGTCTATCTGCGCACGTCGCGCTTCGTGCCGCCGCGGTGGGAGTCGGTGCGCGAGGCCATGCCGGCGTTGTTCGATATGCTCGAAAAGGAATCTGAGCCTTCTGTGCGCGCCGTGCTCGGTCACTGGCTGTTCGGTTACGTCCATCCCTATCCGGACGGCAACGGACGGATGGCGCGCTTCGTAATGAACGCGATGCTCGCCTCGGGCGGCTATCCCTGGACCGTGATCCGCGTCAGGGATCGCAACACTTACCTGAAGGCACTGGACAGCGCCAGCGTCGAGCTAGACATCAATCCCTTCTCCGCTTTCGTGGCGAAGCGGGTGCGATGGTCCCTTGAGCAACACGATCTGAGATTTCCGGAACCAAGAGAGACCTATGATTTCGACCGTGGTGCCGTCAAATTCTGGGGTCAGGACGGAAAAAACCGCGTATGGTGCGCCATCAACGAAGAAGCCCTGGACGATCACTTTCAGGGCGACGACAAGGACAAGCTGGAAGTGTTCAGGGCTAATCGTCAGGCCATCGAACTGAAAGCGCGGCAGAAATATTTAGACGGCGAAACGGAACCGGACGGATCTGTTCTCATCCGCACAGGCGACCTGTAGCGTCAGAAATTAGACTGAAAATTCCTATGACAGAGCCGAAGAATTCATTCAACTGGTTTTGGCTAAACGGGAGCTAGGGTCGAGAAGCCGACTGTCTCCCTTCCGAACCGGATTTGACACTCAATTCATAGCCTGTTTCAGGGCAGGGCCACAGGACTTCAAACGCTCTAGATTGGTCCGCCAGGGCTTGTCGACGAAAGCATTACGAAACCACTGGGGGCGCACCCGTGCAAATAGCTAATCTCGCTATTTTCAATTCCCTTAGATTGTAAAAATAGCGCGGAACACTATTTTCATTTTCGCCCTAGGAGCTATGTCACGTCCTAGAAATAAATAGAAGTCAGCGCGTCGAGCCCGACGTGTTGAAGTCGACCACAGAGTTCCACTCTGCGACGGCACCGGCCTTCGTCGCCATGAACGAAACGGGCTTCAGCGCGAGCGCGTAGGTGCGTGGCGCGAGTTGGGGGGTGAGGCGAAACAAAAAAATGGACGAATAGGACCTGATTCCACTTCGCCAGGTCCCACGATTCCAATAGTCCGTCTGCTGGCTTCGAGAGGGGCGTGAGCATTCACCTTCTTCGTTTGATTGACAGAACGAGATTATAGGGGGGTTTTGCCGAAATGGAAGGTGCCCCTCGTATCGGCTGTAATTCGGGGAGCAAGTGAACACAGGATTCTATCTTGCTAGATACAGCAAACACGATCCGGGCGCCAAACGGGTCCAAAATCCAGGAGAGGCTAGAGGCGTGCTAGGTCTAGCTGAATTCGGGCGAGAATTTTGTCCAGTGGAATTTGGCCGGGATAGTAACGTGAGGCTGTCTTTGAGTATTCTCTTTCGAACTGTTTGCGGACGTTCGCGTCCTCGATGGTGAATGCTCCGCTTTTTGCGATGTCTTGGTCCAAAGACTTGAAGCCCTTCTTTTTGTGCTCCAAATATTCCGGCGTTCCGATGAATCTCTGCACGGCTTCTACATCAAGAAGTTGATGGATGTCGTGGTAGTGCCTCAGGAAATTCGTGGGAGTTTTCCCCTCCCTTTGAATTGGCCGTATTTTCGAACCACCGCCTGGACTATGGTGCGGGCGGAGGGACTTGAACCCTCATGGGCCGTTTAAGCCCTGCGGGCTTTCATACCGTCTAAGGCCTTCGTCGCCCGGACACGTCCGTTTCCTGGTGAGCCGGCTGCGCTGGGACTGGCTTTCTTTACCTTATGTCCGGTCGATCAAGACGGTCTTCAAGAAGACTTCAAAGCGTGCGGGTGGGGTTGAATCCCACGAAATAACCTCCCGTGGGAAGTTTTACAAAGCCCATCCCGCCGCGTAACAGCAACTCCTCCCCGAGGTCTTTTAAGGGCTGATATTCTTGCACGCCTTCCCACGAATCGAGTTTTTCGAACATAGAACGAAGAACGCTTAAATATCGCGTCCAAAGCGCATTCAGCCAACTTGTCTCGCGCAACGCGGCTGCCAATGTCGGAGCTGCTTCTTCGAGAGCCTTTTCCAGCCCGTCGATATGACCAATGAGATAAGAACCGCGAACAAAGAACGTTTCAAAAACACCACGTAGCTCAGTCATGGTTCGCTCTACGTTCTTATCTCGCGTGAATGATCGCTTGGCCGCTTCGCTTCGGGCAAGAAGCGAACCGAGCATTGAGACCAATGTCTGCTCGTATCGGGAGCAGTAATCCGGAGTTCCCCAATTAGCACTCAATCGTGATGCGGCATATTCGTCCCATGCTGCCATGGCGAACTGGGTAAGCACCGCCTCACGGAGGTCCGGCATTGGAGTTCCATAGTGGTCGGGCATCGCTTTGCTTCGCAGCAAGTGGTCGTACACGTGCGCCAACTCATGGCACAACGTGTGCACCGCAAGGGCGTAGCACTCGTTTGTAGGATCGACCAGCGGTCGAACTAACGCGGAGTTCAGAACAACGTGACTCTTATGCTCACCGTTTCTCAGAACTGGCACTGCCATCGCGAAGCCCGCACCGAACTCGTCGCGTGTCGGGGTCGCTGACTTCATATTCAGATAGCCTCTGTCGATTGCTGCGAGGGCCGCAACGTAGTCGTCTGCAATTGTGATGCCGTCCAGTGCAGTTAGGTCGAAGACACTTCCAAAGACTCTCGCAAATCCAAACACCGTGTAGAGCAGTTTCTGGGCGTCTTCCTCTGACCGGAAATTGCCAGTCACGCTTAGCGAGAGATCTTCCTTGACGGTGGACTTGTTCAACAGTTCGTCAAAGTTCGGCTCATCTGAGTCCATTTATCCTGCCCTCGGCGGGAGTCCAACAACTTCAGTCGGGGCTCCACACTCAACTCTAACCGCTCCACGCTTCTCATGTTTCAACACGTCGGCGGGTGATGTCGTCACGTATGATTCAGGTCGAGCAGTTGTGCCGCGATCTCTGCAGATCCGCAAGGCATCAATGTTGGTTGTGAAAGAATAGGGACATGTCTATCGAGCGCGATGCAGATACTCCAATCAGTTGCTTCATCATCGCCCCATCAGGGCATCTCAGCGATCTTCTGCGGAAGCAACTTGAGCAAGAGGGTGTGCTTTCCTTTCGCTTGGAGAGCTCTGATGTTCCCTGGCAACCAACGGTCCAAGCTACGTCACTGGTTGAGCGCGCTGACTTTGTAGCGGTCATTCTCGAAGGCCAACCTTCACCCAACATCTACTTCGAGATCGGTCTCGCGATGGGCAGCGGAAAACCTCTCCTGCTGTTTAACGAAAGTCCGAAGCTTCCTTCTGCGCTTTCGTCGGCGACTACCGTGCTTACATCGGCACTTCGAAATGACAGCTGGAAGGATCTCAGACGAGCCTTTCTGCGCACCCTGAAACCTGCCCATCAGGAAACGAGGCGCAGAACCCAGAAGAAACCGGTCGGTAGCCAGCGCTGGCGGAAACTCGAATCAGAGTTCGAAAGATTGCGGACTGGTGACTCAGAATCGGCGTCGCGCCAATTCGAACACCTGGTCGAGCGAGCCTTCCTGCTTGCCAACTTTCCGATTTCTCGCGCTCCAACTCCAGACTTTGGTGCCGACTTCGCGCTGGCTTCCCCGAGTCTGATGCGTTCGTTCGGTCTGCCCATCTTGATCGAGGCAAAGAATAACTCTCGCATACCCCTGAGCCAGAAAATGGTCGACCGTTTGGAGCAGCTTATTTCAGAGGGCAGAGGCGGCGCGGCGCTCCTTGTCGCTATGCAGCCCCCCAGTCCCACCGTTCACCTAAAGCTTCAGCGACCCATCGTGATTGTTCCTTTCGATGAGGTCCTGAACTGGCTTGAAAAGGTATATTCGAAGAAGAGTTTCTTTTCACCGTTGACGCTTTCTGGACGAGGCAGAACTAAATGGCCTTCCCCAGAACTCAGATCAACGCCTACCTCCACGACGCCGAACATGGCAACACCGTGCAGATTCGCGGGCGGGCGCTAGAAGATGCAGCCATCGCGATGTTTACGTCCATTCCGGGCGTGCTGACGCCCGAGCCCAACGCGCTCGACTACGCGCATGCCACTGAGATCGACAGCTTGTTTCCGAATCGGCCAAACAACAACGGGCTCTGGTTTACGAATGAACGCGCATTCCTGTGTGAGTGCAAGAACTGGAATGTTGCAGCAGGTGCTCCTGAGCTGATTCTGTTTCTGCAGAAGATGAAACAAAGGAATTGCAAGTTCGGGGTACTCGTATCCAGCGAAGGAATTACGGGCGACGCCGCAGCTTTGACAGCGGCAAACGATATCGTGGCTGCCGCCTTGGCAGAGGGTTACGAGATCATCGTTCTTGATTGGGCTGACCTCGTGTCTATACGAAGTGCGAAGGCCCTGGTGCAGAAGATGCAGGAACGGTGGGTTCGGCTGAAGTCCTATCGCACAAGCGTCTGAATCCGGGATGCGGCACGATGAGGGGCTCCCCGAAGCAAGAACGAGTTGGCGCAGGAACTCGAGAAGGAATGAGCAGAGATGCGAAGAGTTCGTGCCGCGGGATTCAGTGTTTCGCTGGACGGGGTTCTTGCTAGCAGTCTGCACCAGATCGCGTGTTCTTCACGCCACATCCGTTATGTTGACTCCTTTTGACTTCCTCTTTTTCGGACGCATTACGTTGATTGCAACGGCATCCAGCGAGGTCTTGATGTGGGACGCGTAGTACTTCTCGATCATCTCGACGCTGGTGCGGCAGTTCTTCGCGATTTGGTAGATGTCGGCACCCTCCATCAAACGTAGGCAGATGTATGTATGTCGCAGGCTGTACGCCGTGCGCGGTTGGCCTTCACGGTCGATGCGGAGCTTTTCCTCGTCGAGGATGGTTTTGAAAAGCTCTCGCTGCTATTTTGGAAAAATTAAATCAGTCGGTTCGGGCGTGCGCCATTCTCCGTTCGGAACTGCAGATGTCTCGGAGGTTCCTGTGGGCGCGTTCGCGCCGTAAATGCGCGCCGGGCGGAGCCGGCTTCGAAGTCGCTTAAAAGGCAACACCGCACCGGACATACTTTTACAATATACAGTCCCACGCTTTCCTCGAACCTCGATCTCCAGGATGGTCTTTCTTAAATTGTCGTCGAAAACGATCGTGACATCGCGGAACTGAAGGCGCCAGGCCTCGTCGGGCCGCAGTCCGGTATTAACGGCAAAGAGGACATAGTCGTGAAGCTGTTCTGCCTCCCATTTGAAGCCACGTTTCTTCGGCTCTTGCGCACGGGTTCGTGTCGCTTCGTAGAGTTGTTTGTATTCTTTTAGTGAGAACCATGCGCGGTGCGAAATTTTTGGCGATTTCCGGTATCGCTCAGAGCTTGTGACTTTTTCGTGCGTTTGATGGGAGGGGAGCGTTATAAGGAAGCATGAGAGGTGGCGCGATGGATGGGGTAAGAGAAAGGGAAGAAGCGAAGTCGGC
>Ga0224561_1000089_pt1 | contig 12131 bp, 10 predicted proteins | sample CSU2metagenome_FD_180953 | JGI IMG/M metagenome (GOLD analysis project Ga0224561, IMG submission 180953) | Soil microbial communities from Bohemian Forest, Czech Republic - CSU2 | ecosystem: Environmental > Terrestrial > Soil > Temperate forest | place: Czech Republic: South Bohemian Region... | reverse complement strand
TCTCCAACCATGTCGATTTCACCGGATGAATTAGCCCAACGTGATCGCCGCAGAGCCGTGGGCGCGGTTTCCGCCCACAACCAGTCCCCAGCGTTCAACTTCGCTCCCGGCAGCATGGTCGCGGACCGCTACCGCGTGGCATCGTTGCTCGGGCGCGGGGGCATGGGCGAAGTCTATGGCGCGGATGACCTTAAGCTAGGCCAGCGCGTGGCGCTAAAGTTTCTCCCCATGGACCGCGGGAAAAACACAAGTTGGCGCGATCAGTTCTATGCCGAAGTGCGCATGGCGCGGCAAGTTTCCCATCCCAACGTTTGTCGCGTGTATGACGTCGGGGAGAGCGACGGCAGGCTCTTCCTCTCCATGGAATTTGTGGACGGCGAAGATCTCGCGTCACTGCTGCGCCGGATCGGCCGCTTACCCGACGACAAAGCCGTCGAGATCGCGCAGCAGCTGTGCGCCGGCCTGGCCGCCGCTCACCGCAGTGGGGTGCTGCATCGTGACCTGAAGCCCTCGAATGTGATGATCGACGGCAAGGGCCGCGCCCGTATTACGGATTTCGGGCTTGCGATTGCCACGTCCGACGCGGATCAGCAAACCGGCCCTGCAGGCACACCGGGATATCTTGCGCCGGAATTACTCGACGGCGCTGCGCCCTCCATTCAGAGTGACCTGTACGCGCTCGGCTTGGTCCTGTATGAATTGTTCACCGGGAAGAAGGCATTTGATGCCTCCAGCCTGGCCGAGTTTCACCGCAAGCAAACCGAAACCAATCCGACGCCACCCTCGAGCGTCGTCAAGAACTTTGATCCGGTGGTCGAGCGGGCCATCCTGCGTTGTCTGGATCGGGACTCAGCGCAGCGGCCACGCTCGGCATTGAGTGTTGGTGCTTCTCTCCCTGGCGGCGATCCGCTTGCCTCGGCGCTTGCTGCCGGAGAAACTCCCTCACCCGAGATGGTGGCAGCCGCTGGGCCTCAGGGCTCGCTGCGGCCGGCAGTTGCCTGGGCTTGCCTCGCGAGCGCACTCATTCTGATCTTTGGCGCATCCATGTTTCTGGCGCCGCGAAAGATGGACTGGGGTCTTGCCCCTATGAACAAATCCCCGGAAGTGCTGGCAGACCGCGCTCAGGAGCTGGCGCAGAAGCTGGGTTATTCCGTCGCAGTGGATCGCGCGTTCTGGGTCGCTTCCGACAAAAATTATCTCCGCTATACAGCTCACAACTCCTCAAGCAGGGATTGGAAACGTACTCCCGCGGGACACGCATGGCCCTCCCCGGTTACCTTCTGGTACCGGCAAAGTCCACGGTGGATGACGCCGGGAGCTGAAAGTCCGAATGGCCCGCCGAGGGTGACGCTGTTGAATCCGTCCTATGAAACGTCAGGCATGGTTGCGCTGAGGCTGGATATGCAGGGAAATCTCCTTTTCCTGCGCGCTGTCCCGCCGCAAGTCGAGACCGGAGGAGCCCGCCCTGATCTGAACTGGGGCTTACTTTTTGCCGAGGCCGGACTCGACCAGACTCAGTTTGTTCCCGCTAGCCCCAAATGGGCCCCGCCCGATTCCTTCGATGTACGTGCCGACTAGGAGGGTCATTTCCCTGATCGCCCCGACCTTCTCATCCACGTAACCGCCGCCGCCTACCACGGCGTACCGGTCTACTTCCAACTGATCGCTCCCTGGGATCAGCCATGGCGAGGAGATCCTTCGAGTCCATCCCGCATGCCTGCCACCTCTGGCATTCTTCTTACGACAGCATGGCCCTTATTGATGGCGGGTTATCTTCTGGTGGCCGGCTTTTTCGCGCGCCGGAACGTTCGCCGGGGCCGTGGAGACGCGAAGGGAGCGCTGCGTCTGGCTGGCTTTGCAATCCTGGCAAACTGCATCTATGGATTCTTCGTCTACCACTATGTCCCGCAAGCGGAATACATTTCGGTCCAATTTATTCTGCTCGGTGCTCCCCTGCTTTTTGCGTTGCTGGCCTGGCTTGGATATATGGCCGTGGAGCCCTATGCGCGGCAAAGCTGGCCGAAGCTGATGGTTTCCTGGCAGCGTCTTCTCAACGGACGTCTTCGCGATCCACTGGTTGGACGCGACGTGTTGTTAGGCATCGTGGCCGGTTCGGCAATGGACACCATCTTTTTGGCTGCCGGGGCGTTTTCGCACAACTCGGCAGCGTCCCCCGTGGACGGTTATTTCGGTCAAGGGGTCCTGCCGTCCATCGGCCACTGCTTCTTGTTGCTTTTTGCCGCATCCTTCTACGCTCTTTTCTACTTTGCCCTTTTGTCCGTCATGACTGGCCTGTTGCGGCGGCCAAGATTAGGACTGCTCGCCATTGCGGTCATCCTGCTGCTGCTAAATGCGGAAACCACTGCCGTGGATTTCGCTTTGACCGCCCTGTTCGTGCTTGTATTCCTGGGAGTGCTGGTTAGAATTGGCCTGGTTGCCGCGGCCGCCTTCTTCTTTATCCTGTTGACCCTCAGCACTTCACCACCACTGCTTCTCGACCAGTGGTACGCTGGACGCGCCATGATCGCACTACTGGCGCCGCTCACTCTCCTTTTCTGGGGCTTTTATGTCTCGCTCGGAAGCCAGCCGGCTTTCGGGAGCGCGCTGAAAGAGGAATGATGTCACGGGCAGCTAGTGCTTTTTCGATCCATCCCTGAGAATTCATGCGACACTGTGGCACCCATATGTGGTGTCCGTTGGACGCCAGAGCGAAAACCATTTTCGTACAATAAACGTATTATATTATGCTGTTGACGACATTATGTCGACTATGACATATTAGAGGGAATGGCTTGGGAAGTCGACGTTTCCGACGAATTCGGGGAGTGGTGGGATGCACTCGACGCTGCCGAACAGAAGAGCGTCGATTTCACAGTGACTCTACTTTCAGAAGCCGGTCCGACGCTAAGAATGCCTCACTCCTCAGGGATTGAGACATCGCGCCACAAGCATATGCGCGAACTTCGGATTCGGCATGAAGGACGCCCGTACCGCGTTCTTTATGCGTTCGATCCGCGCCGTACGGCAATTTTGTTGATCGGCGGAGACAAGACGGGAAATAACCGATGGTACGAGGAATATGTTCCTCAGGCAGCATTTGAAAGAACTGGAAAGCGAGTAAGCAAAGACAGCAGTCCTCGTACTGGGTATACCCACTGAGGAGAGAGACAGTTATGGCAAGAAACTACAAAGAGCTGCAAGCAAAGATGCACCCTGCGGACGTTGCCGAGAACAAGCAGCGTGTGCGCGAAGAGCTGCAACGGATGGCGTTGGATGAATTGAGAAACGCTAAACAGCTTACGCAGGCAGACATGGCGGAGCTTTTGGACGTCCCGCAAAGTTCAATTTCGCGAATCGAGCAACGAGCGGATATGTACTTGAGCACACTTCGTAATTACGTCCAAGCGATGGGCGGGGTGCTCCAGATTCAAGCAGTGTTTCCCGAAGGAGGCACGGTCATTATCAGCCGCTTCGGAGACTATGAAGATCAACCTTACGTCGTTTCGGTGCGAGCCGCAGCCGGCGGAGCCTATCAACTCAGGGCACGGCCTTTTCATCATGGAGGCGCGCTCTTGTGCACTCGCGCTTTTAAGCTCTCAGGCTTCGTGAAAGCTATGAAGGCTCTTCACCTGCCGGAACCGCACATCTCTATGATTAGAATCAGTCTTGAGCGAGCGCACGAGGTAGAGATAGGCGGGAGGGCAGGACAAAGGATTTTCCATGTGCCCGATCTAGTGGCGGCGGGCTTTGAGCCTGCCGCCGTCGAGTGAACACCCTTGAAGTCGATAGAGCAGAATTCGATGTACTCTGCCCTCTACTGTCTGTCGCTGGGATTCCAGGGCGAAAGGTGTTTTCGTACAATAAACGTACGATGGATCGGGCAATGTTTTTGCAGCGTGTTAGGCTTCATGGCATTGCGGTGCTTCCTGATCTTGGGCAACCCGGCAGCGGCAGGGGTCATTCTCGCGCCGACGCCACCAGGCAGAACCGCTACGAAGCTGAGACCCAATTGCGGCGGTCGACAAGGGTAGGGGGTTCGTAGGTCTGTCCCCTCGCCAGCCGCCTCTCCTCCCGGCGTGCCGAAAACAACAAGATAGGCCCCAGCGATGCGGCTGTGAGCCGGGCGATCACCGGGAACTCCCTCTCGACTTCGCGGCGCAGTCTGTGAATCTGCTCACTCACGTTGCGATTGACCTTCTTGAATTCTCGCTCCATCACCCAAAGCGCCGCATTGTAAACGCTGCTCAGCTTCTTTGCTTCTCGCGCAAAACGCTCGCGGACGCGTGGATCGGGGTAGTCCTTGTAGCGTTGCCAGCCCTGGAGCATGGTCTGGCACAGGCGATAGAGACTCGGTCCATTCCGCTCGAAATCGCGCCAGAACGCCCAATCCAGGAACCTCTTTGAATCCTCGCGGGAGATCGCGCCGTGCCGGAAGTTGAATTTGTACTGCCCATGGATATCGGCGAAGTCAACGTCGGTCAGCAGACGACCCTGATCTGCCATTTCCTGGTAAAGCGGCGTGCCCGGAACCGGCGTGTAGAGCATGAACTGGTGGAAATCAGTCTGGTAGTCAACTGCCGATTCGATTTCCTCGACGAGGTTGTCTGGCGTGTGGTGCTCTAGTCCGATGATGGTTGAGCCCTGCACTCGTATACCGTGTTCGCGAAGCTCCCGCGTGAGGTGTCCGAGGTCCGTGCCCTGCAGCTTGTTATAGCCGGACTTGGGAGATTCCAAACCCATCCATACCCAGGAGACACCGAGTTCGACCAGTTCCAGCATCGTGTATCTGCGAATCGCATTGGCAGAAGCAAAGACCGAAAGCTCCCAGCTCTTGCCAGCGTGCTTCATGCGCTCCAGCAAGCGCATGGCACGCGTACGGTGAAGCAGGAAGTTCTCGTCCATCATAAAGAAGGAATGTACTTTGAGCTCAGCTTCGATCCCGCACATCACATCAAACAGTTCATCGCCGGTCTCGTAGAAGTTGACAAACTTTCCTTTACCACCAAAAAAAGCGGACGTAGTACAGAAGTTACAACCCATGGGGCACCCGACTGACGGGATAATGGTTGCCGCCGTCCCGCCCTTGCGCTGGGACAGGCGCATTCCCATGATGCGGGTGTGTAGGCCAGAAACAATCGCGGGGTGGCGGATCGGAGCGTGCTCGTCTTCTCCCAAGTACCGGCGCATCCAGCTAATTCCTTCTCCGCGCACGATGTGGTCGGCGTCGATCATTGTTTCCAGGCCGGGAATGGCGGCTACGTGTCCGCCCACTACGATCACCGAACCCGGCGATAGCTCGCGCACCATGCGGCACATCTCCCGGACCTTCAAAACGTTCACGATGATCGAAGAGATACCGACGATGTCGTAGTGGTTCGTGGTTAATTCACGAGCAAAGGCTTCCCGTGTGGGAAAATCCAGCACGCTGCAGGGTGACGAAATATTTTCCTGAATCATCATGATGCCCCAGGAGCGGTGGAACATGCGCAGGGAGAAGCTCCCTTGCGCGCGGGTAACCTGGTTGTGATAGAGCTCCATGGGATTGATGGAGCGGCTGCCAAATTCGTCGTCTTGCGCATACGGGCCGAACACCGAACTCAGCAAGATGCGAGCGCCACTTGCCTTTGGATGAGTCTTCATATGATTTTTGTCTCGAATCGAGCGTACCTCTCGGCGGAGTTCTTCGCGGTGATCTCCGATACATTACAAAACTATTACGTGCGACCGACCGAAAGACGTCTTCTCGGCTGGGGGATGCGTTGGGTAGGAGTTAGGCAGACGGATCTAGGGGTAGAGGAGTCCGCGACGGTAAAGGTGGTACCTATTTCAATTTTCAACTTGGCACCGGCTCCGGTTCCGCGGGCATGCTGACGTGCGCGTAGACTTCGTTTTCCTGCGCGTCGACCGCGGCGAAGGCAGCAACATTGACGATATCCTCTACGGTTGCACCCCGCTGCAGAACGTGAACGGGCCGGCTCATCCCCATTAGAATCGGCCCGATCGTTTCGCCGCCGGCGATTTTCGTCAGCAGCTTGCAGGCAATGTTGGCCGAAGCGAGATCCGGGAAGATGAGTACGTTTCCGCCCCCCTTGAGCGAGCTGAACGGATACTGGCTTTCGATGATTTCGGGGGACAAAGCCTCATCGGCCATGATTTCTCCATCCACGATGAGCGTGGGATCGGCGAAGTGAAGTAGTTCCACCGCCTTGCGGACCTTCGCACAGATGGGATGATCCACGCTGCCAAAACTCGAGAACGACAACATGGCAACCTGCGGAACAATGTCGAAACGGCGCGCTGTGTGGGCCGTGCAGAGCGCGATCTCGACCAGGTCTTCAGCGGTCGGCTCGATGTTCACGCTGGTGTCGGCGAGGAAGTAGATGTCTCCTTTGCGCGTGATCATCACATAGCAACCTGAAACCCGGTGCAACCCTTCTCGCATGCGGACGATTTGCAGCGCGGGACGAATTGTGTCGGCGAAGTGCTGGGTCACGCCAGAAACCAGCGCATCCGCGTCTCCCATGTGAACCATCATGGAACCGAAGACATTGCGGTCATCGATGAGAATACGGGCCTCGGTGAGGGTGACTCCGCGCCGCTGCCGCAGCCGGAAAAGTTCCCGGATGTAGGCCTCCCGCAGTGGGGACGCCGCAGGATCGGCCAACACCATGCCGCTCAGATCGACTCCCAACTCTTTGGCTTTAGCCCGGATGGCCGCAGTCTGCCCTAACAGAGTGGGCCGGGCGACTTTTTCCTCTGCCAGAATGTGGCAGGCGCGCAGAATTTTCTCGTTATCGCCTTCAGGAAATACAACTTGTTTGGGCTGCGCTTGAGCCTTGTGCACGATCATGCGGGAGATTTCGTGAGCCTTGCCCAGCCGGCGTTCTAGTTCATCCCGGTAGGCTTTGAGATCGACCGGTTGTCGTGCCACTCCGCTCTTCATGGCGGCGTCCGCCACGGCAGAAGCTCCCCACATCAGAACGCGCGGATCGAAGGGCGTGGGAATCAAGTACTCGCGGCCGAACTGCAGGCGCTCGACTCCGTAGGCGCGGCAAACCGAGTCGGGCACATCCTCTTTAGCTAAGCCCGCCAGCGCGTGAGTGGCTGCTAGCTTCATCTCTTCGTTGATGGCCGTGGCGCGAACGTCCAGGGCTCCGCGAAAAATGAATGGGAATCCGAGCACGTTGTTGACCTGGTTGGGGTAGTCGGAGCGCCCCGTCGCGATGATGACATCGCTGCGGCAAGCCTTGGCATCTTCGTAAGTGATTTCCGGGTCCGGGTTTGCCATGGCGAAAACGATGGGATTTGCTGCCATCGAGCGCACCATGTTTGGCGTGATGGCCCCCTTCACTGACAGTCCCGCGAAGACATCGGCGCCCTTCACTGCTTCGGCGAGAGTGCGCAGCGCGGTTGGTTGGGCAAAGCGCTCCTTATAGGGGTTCATGCCTTCCTGCCGGCCTGTGTAGACCACGCCCTTTGTGTCACACAGGATGATGTTTTCGCGCTTCACTCCCAGTCGGACATAGTGTTCAGCACAGGCGATGCCCGCTGCACCCGCACCATTGAAAACCACACGTACTTTGCCAATATCTTTGCCGGCCACTTCGAGGGCGTTCAACAGAGCCGCCCCGGAAATGATTGCGGTGCCATGTTGGTCATCGTGGAAGACGGGAATTTTCATCGTCTTCTTCAATGCCTCCTCGATATAGAAGCAATCCGGCGCTTTAATGTCTTCCAGGTTGATGCCGCCGAAGGTGGGTTCGAGAAGCTGGCAGAGCTTGACGATCTCGTCGGGATCGTGGCTGTTCACCTCGATGTCGAAGACATCCACGTCGGCGAAGCGCTTGAACAAGACCGCCTTGCCCTCCATGACGGGCTTGCTGGCCAGAGCGCCGATATCCCCGAGACCGAGGACGGCGGTGCCATTGCTAACCACGGCCACCAGGTTGCCCTTCGCGGTGTATTTGTAGGCGTCCTGCGGATTCTTCTGGATCTCAAGACAAGGATCGGCCACTCCGGGCGTGTACGCGAGGCTGAGGTCGCGCTGAGTGCGGCACGGTTTGGTGGGGGTGACTTCAATTTTTCCCGGGCGTGCACCCTCGTGATAGTCCAAGGCCTGCTGCTTGCTGACTGGCATAACTCTCCTCCTCTTCCTTCTTTGTCGGCTCCACCACGCAAAAGCTGAGCGCCGCCCGAACGGGCTCACTCTTTCGGACTTCTCCGCCACGTGGGCACGAATGGATTCCAGCTGTGGACATCCTTCTGGAAGTCGCCTGCCTCCGGTTTGCCCGCGGCGGCATTGACCAACTCCTCCAGCGGAGCGTTCAGTAGTTGGGCAACATACTCCTCCACCTGTCCGCGAATTCGTGGATCGTTCAGCGCGGCCAGAAGTTCAGGGTTTTCGATGTGCGCGAAGCTGTGGCATAGCGGACATTTCACAAGCTCGTCGTTAATCATGGTTGGCCTACTTGGCGAGCGAATTTGTGAGATCCGTTGGCGCCCCGCAACGCGACCTCTTCCTGAATTAGAAGCCGGACCTCCTGCGGCGGCAGTGACAACGGTCGCTCGGTAGAGTGACGCCGATCACAAAGCTGGAATCACAGGCACGTGGGGGTCAGGATGTGGCTGGTTTGAAAACTACGCCCTGGCCGCAGGGGCTATTCATCACCACGCGGAATGGCTCTGCAAACCGCAGATGCCGGACGCGCCCCTCCTCAGCCATGGCGGGCTGCTCCGCCGAATCACGCCTCGCTGTGACTCACGTCACAACCGGAGCACGTCCTGTGATCCTGATCACATAGGCCGGTGACGACGGCCACGGCGTCCCAGATCCGTTTCTGCCACCCTAGCTCTTGTTGGGTGAGGTGGCATATGGCGCAAGACGAGCGTGACTTGCTGGATGTCCTTAAATTTGAGCTGAAATTTCTGGAAGACGGAGGCTATGGACGCTCCCCACACACCCCGCGGCGTCGCCAAGTTGCGTTTGAGGACTCGCCTACCTGCCCTAACTTCGGCGATCCTACCAGGCCACATTCATGCGCCGAGTGTCTGCTGATGAGGTTTGTTCCCCGCGAGATCAGCGGCCAGGTCTCACCGTGCCAGCATATTCCACTCACTGACAAGGGTGAGACGATCGACTATTTCTACCGCTCTGGCACACAGCTAGAATTGTTGAAATTGGAAGAGGCCCTCGCTGGCTGGTTGCGTAAGCAAATCAGCCGGATCGAAGAACAGCGCGAAGCTGAGCATTCGAGGAACAACTCGAACGGGTTAGAGCGACTTCGTCAGCGACAGTGGCTGGCGTTAGCGGAAAATTTGTGCTCCCTCGCCAACCTCCATCGCGAGAGCCACAACTACTTGGTGGCGTATGCGCTGTACGGCCGCGCCCTAGCAGCAGAGGGGGTCTTAGCACTCTGGGATGATGGGCGCTCTCTCATCGAACGAATCCGGACAAACCGGCAGGCGGTGTCTGAGAGACTGCAGGTTGGAGACACGAGCGTAGCGCAAGCCCCATCGGAAGCGCTACTGATAGCGGGTCGATAGGAAGCGGTGTCTTTACCGTCGCAGATTGGGCCTGAGGTAAGTCACATCTTTCAAGACGAAGAAATATCATTACTTCTACTACCCAAACTGGCACCTTCCGGACGTGCCTCCCAGGGTTCAGGGCGCATCCTTTTGGCTCGGTCGAGGGCGGGTTGTTTCGCTCCTCCCGCCACGCAGATCGATGTCCCAGCAACCTTCGGCGTCCTCAGCGCCCCGCAAACGGCTAAGTCTTTTCCCGGTTCTTGATCATCCACAAAGTGAGGTCCCAAGCACCGTAGATACCGGCGACCAGGGAGAGCACCACAGCGCCCGCGATGGCATAGGGTGCGAAGGATTTCTCGGCAATCAATCCGACCGCGCCAAAGAGCGCGCCGAGTAGCCCGGAATCAAGGAAATGCAAAGGAGGGAAATTCACGGAAACGACTTGAACCAAGACGGATTCCGAACTACAATATATAAGCGCAAAAGCGTTTAGCCGCTTAAGTGTATAGGTGCCAAAATGGAAGAAGAAGCCGTGCGCTGGACTATCACGGTCTCGAAAGAGACCGATCTCACCCTCCGCACCTTCCTCGGTGCCCGGGGCATGAAAAAAGGCGACCTCTCGAAATTTATCGAAGAGGCCGTCCGCTGGCGGGTGTTTAACCTAACCGTGCAGGACATCAAGGCGAAGAACGCCGGCATTGAACTCGATCATCTCCAGGAACTTGTCGACGAGGCCTTGGGCGAGGTCCGCGCGGACCGCCGCCCCACCGGGAAGGCCGGGCACAAAGTCTGATGCGCGTCGTGCTCGATACGAATATTCTCGTGTCCGCCCTAATCGCCCCGGCCGGCAATCCGGCCGCGATTTACAATGCGTGGGAAGATGGAAAATTCACGCTCCTGACCTGTGCGCACCAACTCGATGAGCTGCGGGCCACTCTGCATAAGCCGAGGGTCGCCGAACTCGTCAAGCCTTACAAAGCCGGCCGCTTGGTCAACCAGATCAAAAAGCTCGCCGAGGACGTCGACCCGCTGCCTCCCGTGATACGCTCTCCCGATCCCACGGACGATTTTCTGCTGGCCATGTCCGAAGCGGGCAAAGCCGATTACCTCGTGACGGGCGACAAGGGCGGGCTTCTCGCGCTCGATTGCCACAAAGCCACGCGGATTATTTCCGCGAGCGATTTTGCTGCATTATTCGCATGACTTCATAGAAAAGTCGTTCGCCATGGCCAACCACAATTTCCTTGTATTACATGCCGTAATACGGCAGACTCATGCGTTTGCTTGCCATATGGCTTCTCCTCTGACTTTGAGACTCGACGCGAAGACCAGAAAACAGATCGAGCGCATCGCTCGCCGCAGACAAGTCTCCGTCTCCGAGGTAATACGTCTCGCGATCGCTGCGTGGGCGGAGTAGCAAGAGCCGATCGCCGCGCCCTATGAGGCGATTGCGGATTTGAGCGGCGTGGTCCGTGGCGGGATGCCCGGTCGCTCCACTCAGATGGGCCGCCGATTCTCCGAAATCCTCAAGAAGCGGCGGAATCGCAAGTGATCCTTATCGACGCTGGACCACTTGTGGCGCTGGTCGATGCTGACGATCAGTATCACGAAAAGTGCGTCGATTGCTTGAAGAGCTTGCGAGAGCCCTTGGTCACCGTGTGGCCTCCCCTCGTCGAAGCCGTTTATTTGCCAGGGGATCTTCCGCAAGCCCAGGAAGCTCTCTGGGAGATGTTGGCGCGAGGAGCTGTGCGACTCCTCACCTCGACCTGGTAGACATACCCCGCATACGAGAGCTCATGATTAAGTATGCCGACCGCCCGATGGACCTCGCGGACGCGGCACTTGTCAGAGTGGCTGAGCGAGAAGGCATCAGGAGGATCTTCACAGTGGAGCGCAACGATTTCACGGTCTATCGCCTTCATGGACGGGTCGGTCTTGCAATCGTCCCATAGTAGAACTCCGGAATACGAGTCACCGTTGTCCCGATCAGCTCGACCCACTCGAGTCGCTCAGCCGTCTTTGGCTCGTGGTCGGCCGATTGCCCTAACTAACTTTTTCAGGCGCGAGTAATCGAGACGCTCGGCGAAGCCGCGGACAGAAGCTGGAAGACTTGAAGCGAGCCCTCGATAAACCGGACACGCAGTAAAGATAATTTCTCTGCTGGGTTGCGTTTTTGGTGCCCCATCTTCCAACGACGAGAGATTGGCCAAAACGAGACTTCGGAGGACAGTCCCACACTCATTCGCGACAGCGCGGGCCGAAAACGCTGTTGGCCATGGAGTTCCTGGTTCGCGGCGCCCGCTAAGAACCCGATATTTGAAGAAAATCTTTCCCGAGTGCAAGATATTCAATTGTCACTTAACGAATTTGCCCGCAGCTGCATCAGAGAGTTGTGACTTTAAGTGCTCAGCCTCGATCACATATGGCCCGCATCCTCGTCGTGGATGACAATGCGGTCATGCGTCGCACATTGAGAAATCTTCTGGAGAGCCACGAAGATTGGAGAGTGTGCGATGAGGCATCCGATGGACGTGAAGCTGTTACGAAATTCGATAAAGAAAAGTTTGATGTCGTCGTGCTTGACTTTCAAATGCCCGGAATGAATG
>Ga0224561_1000088_pt1 | contig 12449 bp, 8 predicted proteins | sample CSU2metagenome_FD_180953 | JGI IMG/M metagenome (GOLD analysis project Ga0224561, IMG submission 180953) | Soil microbial communities from Bohemian Forest, Czech Republic - CSU2 | ecosystem: Environmental > Terrestrial > Soil > Temperate forest | place: Czech Republic: South Bohemian Region... | reverse complement strand
GGGAAAGAAACTCACTGAAGGAACCAGCGCTCCCGCCACGAGGAAAGTGAAATACCCTGGGAATCCGTCGTGCGCGCCAGTGGAAGCCCGTTGCTCCTTGTAGATCCATGCCGCTCCGATCAAAGCCGCTCCAACGATCAACGACGCTGGGTGAAAGCAAAGCAAACGAATTAACTTGCGAGCTTCGCCGGGATAATCTGTAACGCTGTATGCAGCCAGCCAATACTCTCCCAGCCACACGTAGAGCAGCAGCACCGCGATGAATCCAGTCAAGTAGAAAACGTACTCTTCAATGGGCACGGGCCTGCCCAGCGCCCAGGCGTGAATCCCCAAAGTCGCCCGTGGATTAGGAAAGCAGAAAAAGAATTGCGCAAAGAGAAAGTCGAGCAACCACCCCAGTGGAACAAGAATCACGATGGTCCGCCAGAAAGCGCGTTGCGGAATCTCGAGGCCCTCACTCGGCAAAAACCAAAGTAAGATTACCAGGATCGGCACAACAAACAGCAGCAGGCTCCAGGTATAACCGTAGGGCGAAGGATTTGAGCTCGTCGCAACGAGCGTCGCAGGCGCGCGAACACTGCGCAGAGTAATCGCCGCGGGAACCGCAACCATCATCAGCATTCCCAGCGCGATTGCCGCGGAGAGCGCGGGACTCGGGGGGTTCTGGTGGGGATCCGTCATAACTCTGCAACGCTTGCCTCGGACTCGGATCAGGAACGTGAAATCGATCAGCCCGGTTCGGAGGATTCTACTCCAGCTTCCGCGGCGCGAATGCAGAGTTCGCCCTTTGTTCGAGTCTGAGTACGGGCGGAGAACCGGATTACCAAAGGACATGGCCGAAGGGTCATGGCCTAGTAATTGCCTTGTGGATCAAAGATCGCTAACGTTAGAGAGGCAGTGGTGTGTTTCGGAATGGCGACGACCCCCACAAAACCCGGTCTTGACGCGTCCGCGGAGTTCCTGGGGAATAATGCGCCCGCATGGCCGAGAGTAAAGAACCCCGCTACACATCCGGCTCTGGACCGCAATGACTTCCGCGATAACTTCGACCAGCGGCCCTCCGGCCGCGATGCGTTGCAGGCGTTGCTCGCGTTTTCGGCGTTGCACGAGCACGTACGCCGGCGACGCGCGTTAGCTGCGCGACACGGCGGTTTCGAGGCGATTGCGCTGGCGGAGTTTGAATCCGGCGAGCAGTTCGTTCTCGACGAAGTTCTCCAACTGGTGGCGGAACGTGCCATCGCCATCACCGGCGCGGACGGCCTAGCGATCGCGCTCGCGGAAAATAATGACATCGTGTTGCGCGCCTCGGCGGGCACAATCAAGCCCGACGTGGGCGCGCGCATCGACCGCGACTCTGCATTTTCCGGCGCCTGCTTCCGCACCGCGCAGATCGTGCGCGCCGACGATACTGAAACCGACGATCGCGTAAATCTGCAAGCCTGCCGCCGCCTGGGCGCGCGCTCGATGGTGGCGGTACCGCTTTGCGGACGCCGGCGCGTGATCGGTCTCCTCGAAGCTTTCTCAGCTGAACCCTTCGGCTTCAACGACAGCGATGTGCGCAGCCTGGAGTTGTTGGCGGAAATCATCCTGGGAGCGCTCAAGCCCGAAGACGAAGACCGCTTCGCAGAAGCCGCGCAAGTAGCGGCGACCAAGCTGGAGGTAGCGCCGAACGTCGGCGTTCTGGAACCGAGTGTTGCGCACGCGAGTGTTCTTGAAGCGCAGCCGGCGGTGCCTCCCGAAAAACATCCCGCGCGGCAGTCGGCACCGGCCGCGCACGAAATCGAGCGGGCAGCAGGTGAGCAGAAGCTGGTGGTCGCCGACCTCCGCCCAAAACCTGCGTCACCCGAGAAAGCATCCACATCGGAATCCGCGGCCGGGGTAATCAGCGAGATTGCCCTCGCAAAGATTCCCGACCTCCCCAAGATTGCTGAAACCGAAATCTTCAAGCCGAAGTTCACCGAGCCGAAGCCCACCGCGTCAAAGCCCGTCGAACCAAAAATACCTGAACCAAGGCTTGTCGAACCAAAGGCTGCCGAGGCGCCAATGGCTGCAGCAATCGTCGCTGCGCCAGCGGTTGCCGAGCGGAAGCTCGCCGAGCCGACGCTCGCTGAACAGAAGCTTGTTGAGCCGCAAACCGAAGTCGAAAACATAGCGGCCGCCGGCAACCGCCATGGAGTATTGCTCGCGCTTGTGCTGGTGGTGATTGTCGCTGTAGTCGCAGGCGGAATTTGGTTGAAGTTGAACAACGAACAGCTGGGCAGCTCCATGGTGCAATCGCACAAGCCGGAGTTGAAGCCGCTCGGCTCGCAGCCGACGAGCGCTGAGTCGAGTCCGGCAACCACAGCGTCCTCTTCGGCAAATGCAGACGCCAGCGCAGCCCAACCTGCCGCCGATTCCCTTTCCACGGCCGAGCCAGCGATGACCCCAGCCACAACACAGGAACTCTCGAAGTTTCCGCGCGTCACCGGCATCCGCCACTGGTCGTCGGCTGACGCCGCCACCACCGTGGTTATCGACCTCGAAGATCAGGTGCAATATGAGTATCACCACATCAGCGGTCCCGACCGCACCTACTTTGACTTGCGCGATACTGCGCTCGCGCCCGGGTGGGCTGGCAAGACATTAGAAGTTGGGGACGCGCTGCTGAACCGCATTCGCATAGCACAGCCGGTAACGGGCATGACCCGCATCGTGCTGGAGACCAAAGGCGACGCAAAAGTCTCCGTAAGCCTGGAACCGAATCCGTATCGGCTGGTGTTGCAGGTGAACAAAGTCGGAGCCGCTCCGAATACTTCGGTCGACCTGTTTCCGAACGCTGGACCAGAGAAGAGCTTGATGGCGATCGTCGTGCCTCCGCCAACAAAAGAAGATTTGCAGCTGCGCGCGCACGTGCCCAAGCTGCGCATCGCGGTCGATGCCGGCCACGGCGGATGGGACCTGGGCACCGTCGGACGGCGCGGCCTGCTGGAAAAGGATCTGGTGCTCGAAGTGGCGCAGCGGCTGGGCAAGCTGCTCGAAAGCCGTCTGGGCGCGGAGATCATCTACACGCGCCAGGATGACAACTACATTCCGCTCGACGAGCGCGCCGGAATCGCCAATCAGGCGCAGGCGGATTTATTTGTCTCCGTCCACGCCAACTACAGCGATCTGCCTTCGGCGCGCGGCGTGGAGACGTATTACACGAATTTCTTCTCCGCCCCGAACGCGAAAGATGTGGATACGCGGGCCAGCGCCAACGGCAAACCCGCCGCCGCAGTCATGCTCACACCGGCGGAGCTCCACGAGAAAATCGAGCAATCGCGCCGCCTTGCCGACAGCGTGCAGCGATCACTCTACGGAACCCTGGCGGCCAGGAATCCCGGATTGCGCGACCGCGGCGTGAAGGAAGCCAGCTTCGTCGTGCTCACCGAGACGTCCATGCCGGGAATTCTCGCGGAAGTTTCCTTCGTCAGCAGTCCCACCGACGAGCAAAAACTCCGCAGCGACGGCTACCGCGAACAAATCGCCGAAGCCCTGTACAAGGGCATCGCGCGGTACGCAGCCAGCTCGCATGGCGTGAAGATGGCCGCGAAGTAGAACCAGTGTGGCCAGGGATCAGTGGTCAGAGGGCGTCCGCCCCTCCATTTAGTTCCCAGCCGGGACGCCTCCGTATTTTTGCAGCCAGTTTAATTCTTCGCGGACTTTTATTTTGCCGTGCCAGGGATTCTTGCCGAGGCCGTGGCCTTCGCCGGGGAAGATCAGCAAAGCGTTCGGAATGCCCAGCGAGTACAAGGCGTGCTCGAGCAAATAATCTTCGAGCACCGCGACGCGGATGTCGTCGGCGCCAGCGACCATGTGCGTGGGCGTGCGGACTTTATCGATCTGGAAAATCGCTGCTTCGTCGTGATAACGCTGCTGGGCTTCCCAAGGACGTCCGCCGAGGAAATAGGCGTCGTCCATGGTGGTGTCGTCGTTGCCCCAGTTGCCGATGTGCTCGACCGCGCCCGCACCGGTGACTGCGGCTTTGAAGCGCGTGGTCTGGGTGATGAGCCAGTTGGTCATGTAGCCGCCATAACTGTAGCCGCCGATGGTGAGATGGTCGGGATCGGCGATGCCGTCTTTCACCAGCGCGTCGACGCCCTCGAGAATGTCTTTGCCGGGACGCGAGACGATGACGGGGACAATCTGCAGCAGAAACTTGTCGCCGTATCCGGTGGAACCGCGGTAGTTGGGGCGGAACACGAGCCATCCGTTGGTGGCGGCGAGCGCGGCCCACTCGTACCAGTCAGCGGCGAAGGCATTGCCGTCGGCGTCGGCGGGTCCGCCGTGAATCAACGTCAACATGGGGAGATGCTTGGCCTCGAATTTGCCTGGAGGATAAATCAGCATGCCTTCGACGGTGATGCCGTCGTCCGCCTTCCATTGATAGGGCTTGCCTTGGGGTAGATCGCGCTCGGTGAACAGCTTGTTGAATGCGGTGATGGGCTTGGCCTGATCGAGCGTGGTTGCGCTATCGGCGAGATAGACTTCCGCAGGCTTGCCCAGCGAGGTGTAGACGAAGGCCACGCGGGAGGAGTGCGGTGACGCGGAAATTTCCTCGTAAGAGCCGGGCCATGCGCTCACGCGATGCAGCGACTCCGAAGGCTTGGCGACGGAATAGATTTGGACTTCGGTTCCGGCACGCGCGGCGGTGAGCACGTTGTCGCCCGCAACCGCATAGTGTTCTACCGGACCGATGAAATCCTTACTCCACTGCTGCACTGCGCCGCCATCACTTGCGCTATCCACCCAATAGAGATGCGGCTGGAGATCGCGGTAGGGTCCGGTCACGTCTCCGACTTCCACGCTGAAAAATATGTGACGGCTGTCATTGGCCCAATGCAATCTGCCTTCGACCGCCTGGTTGTGAGTGAGAGCTCGGGGAGCAGTGGAAGGTGAAGCAGTTGCCAGATCGATTACGTAGATCTCGACATCTTCGGGCCTCTCCTGACGCTGGTTGATGGCGTTGCTCGCAAAGGCCAGTTTGCTGCCGTCGGGAGAAGTCACGAGATCGTCGACGCGCAGTGGCGTAGTTGCAATGGCGCGCGCTCCCGGCGTGCCGGTTGAGTCTTTATCGGCGTCGCTCTGCGCTTTCGCCGGGGAGGCGGTGTGGCGCTCGATTGCGGCTGCCAGGTCGAGAGCATAGATGGTGTCGCCGCGCTCGGCGGTGCGGTATTGCACCACGTCTTTCCATTGCTTCTTGTATTCGTCTTTTTGTGTCTTGGTCCAGGGATTGCGCGTAGCGAAATAAATTGTGCGCGAGTCGGTGGACCAAGAGAAATCGTGGACGTCTTCGTCGCCCGTGGTGATGGGGAAAGCCTCGCCACCGCTGGGAGAAATCAGGTAGATCTGGCTGGTGTCTCCGCCTTTGTCTTTGGCCCGGTCCTTGTGCTTCGCGTCCTTTGCGTCGCCGTCGGAATCGGAGTCTGAGCTGTCGGATTTCTCGGCGGACGCCTTACGCTCGGAGAGGAAGGCGATCCAGCGGCTGTCGGGCGACCACTTGGGTTCGGTATCCTGGCCGGACTGGGTTAACTGGATAAGCGAACCGGTCTTTCTCTCGGCGGTCTTGTCTGCGGCAATCTTTGCTGTGCCACCCCCACCGTCGTCATGGTAGAGCCAGAGATCGTTGCGGAAAATTTGCTGGTCCCAGTCAGCGCGCTCGGTGCCGATCACCACCCAGTTGCCATCGGGTGAGAGCGCGATCGTGGGAAAGCTGACGGAATTGAAAAATTCGTCGAGGGTTAGTTTCGGCTTAGTTTGGGCCACGACAATCGGGGCGAAGATACATAGGGCACAACTCACTACCAGTACGGCCACTCCCACAACTTTTTGGATTCGCATAAGGGTTCCCGGTGGGAATTAGGTTTATACAACGGCGCGTTCTGTGGAGGCAAATTGCCGCAGGTACAAAATGCGACCCCAGGGGCTGAAGCCCGCGCTAATCTTGAAGCTTCACGCGGCGCTGAAGCGCCGTTCTTCCACGGTATTACCCGCATTCGTGACTTTTTCCGCGAACCTCCGGAAGCCGTGCCCTTCCTGAAATCATCTTATGCGGCGACGTTCAGTCGCAATACATAACTTTGGCTCACGGTGCGGGCTCGGCGTTTTTGAGCGCATCCTCCAGCGTCTGACCAGAACGGGGAGCGGACTGCACGACGCGCCAGCCGTCGTCATAGTTACGAAATCCGGCGGTGGAGTGGTAACGCTGGTCGCTCGAATAGAGAGCGGCACCCACTTCGTTTGCAGGCTGCCATCTCCAGACGAAATCGACGTCGGCCACATTGCCCTGTTTGCTGACCCCCGTGACGGCGACCAGTTCCCTTCTGGCAGCCGGAAGACTGAACGAGGGCTTGGCTTCGTCGGAGGGTGCAAGCAAGGGCCGGACGGTCTCTACACCCGAGGGAGTCAACACAACGTCCCAGCATGGCGGAGGCGCGAGCGTCGGCGGGCAAGGCGCGGTGGTGGCGGAGATCCAGCCGTGATGCTGCAGCACCAGCGATTCGGGCGAGAGATAGTCCTTGTTGGAGACGATGCCGGTGCGCACAAACAGTGACTGCGGAGTCTTGAATGCGTCGGAACCTTCGATGAGATCGGCGGCCAGGCGGCGCGAGAGCAGGTCGCGCGGAGAACAGGAAGTTAGCGACCAGGCCACGACGAGGCACTGCGCGAAGATGGATAGTTTCCGCATGAATCAGACAAGCACGTTCAGCTTTCAGCAATTCGCAGGTGGCGTTTAGCCGCACCGAACCGTGATGGCTGATTGCTTTCTAGCGATCTGTGATTGTAACGAAATGCGACCTCTTCTGCGGCAGGAAAGGGCGCGCAGTGATCTGACCGTCGAAGCGAGCAGACCAGCGTCCCGGAATTTCCGTGGCACAGTTGGGACAACGTCCCGCCGCGGTGAGGCGATAATCTTCGATCAGATAACCGTGGCGCTTGATCAGAGTTTCGCAGCATTGCGGACAGCGCGTGTCTTCCCAGTGGCCGACCATACCGGGAAGGTTGCCGGCGTAGAGGTAGCGCAGGCCGGAGTGCTGGCCGATTTCGACGGCGCGCAGTAAGTCTTCTGCATTTGTGTCGCGCGCGACATCATTTTGCATTTTGTAGTCGCCGTGAAATGCCGTGACGTGCCAGGGAATGTCGGGCGAAACGCTGGCGATGAATTCGGTGAGGCGGCGCAGTTCGTCCGCGGAATCGTTGAAGCCGGGGATGAGCAGCGTGACGATCTCGAGCCACAATCCCATCTGGTGGATGCGGCGGATGCTGTCGAGAATCGGAGCGATGCGGCCGCCGAGTTCGTGGTAGTGGCGGTCGTCGAAACTTTTGAGGTCGACTTTGTAGAGATCGAGCCAGGGGCGAACGTAGTCGAGCACTTGCGGCGTGCCGTTGCCGTTGGAAACGAAAGCGGTGAGGAGACCGGCGGCTTTCGCCTCTTTGAAAACGGCGACTGCCCATTCGCTGGTGATCAGGGGCTCGTTGTAGGTGCTGACCAGGGCCTTCGCGCCCTGGGCGATGGCGTCGCGAGACAGAGACTCGGGCGAAGTTTCGAGGGGAAGCGAGATCGCACTCGGGTCGCGCAAGGCCTGCGACGTCACCCAGTTCTGACAATAGGCGCAGTGCAGATCACAGCCCAGCATGCCGAAGCTGTAGGCCAGAGCGCCGGGATGAGCGTGGAAGAAAGGCTTCTTCTCGATGGGGTCGCACTGCGTTCCGGCGACGTATCCCCAGGGAACGTAGAGCGTTCCGCCCTGATTGTAGCGAACCTTGCAAACGCCGGGCTGACCGTCGGGGATGGGGCAACAGTGTCCGCAGGAAAAACAGCGGACGCGATTCTTGTCGAGCCGCTCGTACAGATGGGGGTCGGCTTCGCGGACTCGCTGATCGAGAATTGTGCGGAGGGTGAACACCGATTCCTCGCAACCCATTCTAACGCTGATGAGGGTAATGGGGCTGTCACTCGAGTCGCCAATGAACACTGCGTTTAAGCCAGGGCTCGTTCACCTTGCTGCGACCGGGTATCGCGGTTTGCTGTCGCCAACCCAGTGGCCCAGCCTATGCAGATAGCAATCGCAGCCGAAAGAAGCAGCACAAAGCCAGAGAAGTCGATCCAACTGATATAGACTCCGACCAGTGAGTACGCGAAGAGAATCCACCCCATGCCTCCCATGGCTTTAGGCATTGTTAGAGCCAGCGTTCCCAAGTGCCAAGCCAGGTACCCTGCAAACAGAACACAGAAAGAGCAGAACACTTGATAGCCCAGTACGACCTGGGCGTAGGAAAAGCCGGAATGGCCGACTGGAAAACGAACCGGACTCATCGAGCCTGCAAGATGCCAGAACATCAAGAGTCCATACGTGTTGCCTGCAGCCCATACAAAGAGCAAGACACTGGCAATTCTGTAGAGCTTAGTTGCATGCATCGGAGTTTCTCCTGAACGGCAATTTTGGATTTTTGCTTACCGCGACCCCTATGTAGTCCTCTTTATACGTCGGGATCCGCTCTTTGTCAAGTAGACATCTACATAGGGTAGAATGGATTATGGCCAGAGAACCCAGGCTGACGCACGTCACGGCTCTGATCCTGCAGGCGATTGATTCCGGATCTGTCTACGGGTTCTCGATTATGGAAATGACTGGTCTTCCCAGCGGGACCGTATATCCGGCCATGCGTCGAATGGAGGAAGATCAACTGATGCGCTCCCGTTGGGAACGGCAGGCCATCGCAGACCGCGAGCAACGGCCACCCCGCAAGTACTACCAGCTCACGAACGCCGGTAGAACTGCTCTGGATGCTTCACGGAAGCGTTATCCGCTAATTGAGCGATTGATCCCGACTGCGGAGGCAAAGCCATGACGACTCCGTCTCTAGAAATTGTCGTGCGTCGTGTGCATCTCGGCTTGTTATGGGGCGCCTCTTTATTTGTACCCGCGTCCAAACGTCGAGAATGGTCCGAGGAGTGGCGGACGGAATTGTGGTACGTGCTCCGGGAATGTTTCCCGAAAACCAGGGTTGATCCCAAGTCCGTCAAATTAGCCACTGCATTCTGTTTGGGTGCGTACCAGGATGCAGTCTGGCTCAGAAGGCGAGCATGGCGAAAACAACAGCCTCTCGCGCGAGTCCGCGGTTCGGCGTATGTGTGTCTCCTTCTATTGATCGGGACCTTGTTCTTTACTTGGGGAATCGCCCATATCTCAACTCGCGTCGCCGCGGGGATCTCGAGCATTCAGGTTTACCCCTGGCGGATGTCGGACACGGGCGCGTCGCCATGCGACTGTCCGTTCGACCTGGTTGTCGGGCAAAGATCGTTGCACAGCACGCGGCTGTTTTTCGACGGCTTCTCGCATTACAGGATCACGCAGGATACGGCGTGGGCCGAAGACGTGCCGAGAACCAAATGGACAGTGGCGCACGCCAGATCCGATTTCTTCGATGTACTTCATCTTCCGGTCCGTAAAGTGGACGGTTTTATAGGACGTCCCGACAGACTGACGCAGGCGGTACTGAGTCAGGACACATGGATGCGGGACTTTGGGGGTAAGCCAAACATAGCTGGTGCCAGATTGCACGTTGGCTCCTTTGACGCCGTAGTTGCGGGAGTCGCATTTGCTGGTGCAACGGGCCTTCCCGGAAGTGCAAACGTCTGGCTTCTGGGTTCTGATCCGGAGGGCGGAAACATTCACTCAGGATTTGTCGTCGGTCATCTAAGCCCGGCCGGCTATTTGGACGATGGGCGTTGGGGGCTGTCCGTCGGCGGAATTTTGCTGGCATTTCTGGTATCGCCCTTCGTTAACCGACCGTCCATAGGCGAGTACGGCAATGGTTCGCAGAAGCCATCGCTGGCCAGCAGAAGCCGCTTTTGGGCGTTCCTGTTCGCGAAGATCACCATGTTGACGGCGATTGTTTATTACGCATCCCTGGACCTCGGTTGTCTGCTCGCGCAACCCTTTTCGCCATCGTCGGCCTATGTCCAGGTTACTTCTTCCGTTGCACTCTGTCTTTTGGGCCTGGGGTGGGCCTTTCGCGATCAGCAGCATCGATGTCCTATTTGCGTTAGACAAATGGCGCATCCAGTTGAGGTCGGGCAACCGTCGCGAACGTTCCTCGATTGGAACGGGACCGAACTGGTCTGCGAGCGCGGCCACACCTTACTTCACATTCCCGAGACTCCCACGAGTTGGTTCAGTTCGCAGCGCTGGGTGTGCCTTGACAGCTCATGGCAGTTCCTCTTCGCTCGGCCGGGCGAAACGTCAACCTTGTTGTAGTTGTAGCTGTAGTTGCAGTTTTCTGCTGGCGCACGCGGCGATGTGCCGTGAATTTTCTCGAGATCGCACTTAGCGGCCGGCGAAGGGTTTGGCGGAGATTTGGTGTTGCTGGAGCCAGGTATTGGCGTCTTGTTCGATCTGCTCGGATTGGGCGCGGGTCATGTGGTCGCCGATTAGCTTGGCGAGTTCCTTGCTGCCTTTGTCTCCGCCGGCGCGAGCCAGCACTGTCCAGAAATATGCGTCGTGCAAACTGGCTGGCACCCCGCGACCGGCCCAGTAGAGCGAGCCTAGCTTCGATTGGGCGGCGACGTTGCCTTGTTCGGCGGCTTTGGTGAACCAGCGGGCAGCTTCTTGCTCGTCCAGTTTGACGCCGTCGCCCTGAGCGTAGCGAAGGCCCAAAGCATTTTGCGCCAACGGGTCGCCTTGTTCGGCGAGTTGTCGAAGTTGCGCCAGCGTGGAGGTGTCGACCGACCGGGAAGAATTGTTCGCGGCGCTCCATGCCTGTGCTGAGGCAGGACCTGAGGCGAGCACCGTCTGCATTGGCCCCGGCTGATGGGCCTGCATTTTCGCGCGGACCCAGGGCGCGACTGATGATTGGATCCACGGGGCCAAGATGAATCCAAGCGCACCGGCGAGTACTCCGGCGATCAAGCCGGCGGCGCAGAGCAGGATAATCAGGTGGTATTGAGGAAGATGGATTCCGGCGGGGCGTTCCGTGTCCAGTTTCAGGTTCTCGGCGCTGTTCTCGTCTTTTGCATTACCTTTCGTGACCTCGGAAGTGAACAGGACGCTGCCCTGCGTGGGAATCACCGCTGCGGGAGCGGGCGCCTGAACCTCAAGATCTTCGGCACGCGCCGCGCGGTTGACGGCGACCAGCACTGCGTCCGCCAGGCGTTGCAGCACCACGGCGTCGCTCTCGGAAAAAGCGTTTGGTTGGGGAGAGAATGCTTCGATCAGTCCGATCACTCTGCCGCCGACCCGCACCGGCGCTGCCAGGATGGAGCGAATTCCGAGAGCGCGGCAACTGGCGTGGTCCACGCGTGCGTCGGACTCGGCATCGTCACAACGCAGCGGCTTTCCGGCACGAACACATTCTCCGGAAAAACCGGAACCGATTTGCAGCTCGGCGCCGACCGGAGGAGCGTCGTCGCCGGAAGTGGCGCGGCAAACCATTACGGCGCGATTCTCGGCGCTAAGCGCAATCGCCGCGCCGGAAGCGCGAACCAGCGTCTGGGCGCGGGAGACAATCAATTGCAGCGCGGCAACCAGATCAGCACCCAGCGATTCAACTTCGCGCTGCACGGCGGCGAGGGCAGCGAGCGTATCGCTGTAGTTCGGGCGCGGGGCGGCTTCTTCAAGAGGCACGAGCTGGGCGCGGTCTGAAGTGGCCTGGGAGTCGGCGACGGCCGTCATCGCATTCAGGAAAAGCCAACTGCGCAGGCGGAACAGGCTGGACCCGGGAAGTTCCGCGAATCGGAGCCCGCAGCGCCCCGAACTGGACCAGATAACTTCGCCACTGGTGTAGACCGGGGCGGAGGATTCGGCAAGGTCCAGCTGCAGATCAAAACGGCATCCCGATTCCAGAACGGAGTTGACTTCGATTGCGATTCCATCTTCGCTGATGTCAGAGATGGCATTCAGATCGAGCGCGATGCCCTTCGATTCTCCCATGAAACTGGCATACGCAGGAGTGCGGACCTTGTGCCGGAAACGCCGGCGACGATTGACTGGAACGGCTTGCGGAGGAGTGTTGGTAGCAGCCATCTAGGGTCGAAAGGGCGCCAAAGTAACGCTGGTACATATTACCCCGAGACTGTGGAAAAGTAGCAGAAAGAAAACTACGCTGGCCCAACTTGGGCCGAGTCGCGCTGCACGCCGCTCAGGCTGCGAGCCAGTTTAGGTCAACTTCCTGGGCCACGGATCTACGCGGGTTTACACCCACAGACCTAAGCACAGAAACAAGAGGGGTATCGGTGAAGAGCCGTGTGATCCGGGTCGTTCTTCAGCTGACGCGGCGCAGGATTTGAGCGTGGTGCAGGCTGGAGATGCGGGAAATGGCCGCAACCATCAGACTGGAAAGCAGTTGCATGGTGGCCACGTCGCGATGGTCAAAAGCGCTGGGGGACGAGGAAAGCACCTCAAACACGCCCAGAGTGCGGCGATAATGGC
>Ga0224561_1000087_pt1 | contig 12465 bp, 11 predicted proteins | sample CSU2metagenome_FD_180953 | JGI IMG/M metagenome (GOLD analysis project Ga0224561, IMG submission 180953) | Soil microbial communities from Bohemian Forest, Czech Republic - CSU2 | ecosystem: Environmental > Terrestrial > Soil > Temperate forest | place: Czech Republic: South Bohemian Region... | reverse complement strand
TTCCGATCTGAAGAAAGCTGCGGATGACTATCGCGACGCGATGCGCCAGCTCGTGAGCGAGTTCCCCGACGATCTGGATGCTGCCACTCTCTTCGCCGAGGCCGGCATGAACCTGCATCCCTGGGGTCTCTGGCATACGGATGGCACCCCTGAGGCTGGGACCGAAGAGATCGTGTCAACTCTCGAATCGGTGATCAAGCGCGATCCTAACCATCTGGGAGCGATTCACTACTATATTCACGCGGTGGAGGCGTCAAGCAGTCCCGAGCGCGCCCTCGCCGGAGCCAACAAACTGGCTGCGCTTGCCCCCGGAGCAGGACACATCGTGCACATGCCTGCGCATGTTTATATCCGCACTGGCGATTACGACGCGGCGATAAAGACCAACGAAAAGGCTGCTGAAGTGGACCGCGCCTACATCAAGGCGACGGGAGTGCAGGGCATTTACCCGATGATGTATTACAGCCACAACCTGCACTTCATCGCCATGTGCGCGGCCATGAACGGCAACTACTTGGAGTCAAGAAAAAATGCGGATCTCCTTACCCAGAATGTGGGCCCGCACGTAAAAGACATGCCGCCGCTTGAAGGTTTCATGACCATCCCCGTAGCGGTGGAGATTCGCTTCCACCATTGGAGCGAACTTCTGAAGATGCCGCAGCCCGATCCAGCGATGAAGACGGCTACGGTGTTCTGGCATTTCGCGCATGGGCTGGCTCTGGCTGGCACGGACAAAGTGACGGAAGCGGAGGCTGAGTACAAGATTGTTTCCGACGCTGAGGATGCCACGCCTCCCGATCTCATCTTCCAGATGCCGATCAACAACAAAGCCAAGGACATCCTCGAAATCGCAAAGGATGTTCTGGGGGCGAAAATCGCGATGGGAAAGAAAGACAGCGCCGGCGCGATCGCTATGCTGCGCGACGCAGTCGCGATCCAGGACACGCTCAAATACGGCGAGCCGCCCGATTGGTTCTATCCTGTGCGCGAATCCCTGGGAGGTGCTCTGCTGATGAGCGGGGATGCGACGGGCGCGGAGAAAGTTTTCCGCGCCGACCTCGACCGTAACCCGCGGAATCCGCGCTCGTTGTGGGGATTGCGCCAGGCCCTGCTGCAGCAGAAACGCGAGTACGACGCCGGATTCATTCAGAAAGAGTTTGAAGCGTCGTGGAAGGGCGGGGCGCACGTGTTGAAGCTCGACGACCTGGTATGAAGATCGTTAGTCGCTGACGTAGGAACAACTCACGGAGGGACAGCCGCCTCGGCTGTCCCGCGGAGCGAAGCGACGCGGCTGTCCCTAAATGTTTTCTTCCGCCTATAATCTTCTGCGATGCCTGCCGCCGCCAAAGACCTGGGGAAGAAGATCGAATCCCTCCGCGACAAAATCCGCCATCACGAATCTCTCTACTACGTGCTAGATAGCCCCGAGATCAGCGATGCGGAATTCGACAAGCTCATGCAACAACTCAAGCAGATCGAATCAGACCACCCGGATCTCGTCACTCCTGACTCGCCGACGCAGCGCGTCGGCGGCAAGCCGCGCGAGGGATTCGTCAAAGTCCCGCACTCATCCCCGATGCTCTCGCTCGACAACACCTACAACGAAGAAGAGCTGCGCGACTGGGAACGCCGCGTGCACGAACTAAGCGGCCGCAGCGATGTGGACTACGTCTGCGAACTGAAGCTCGACGGCATGTCTCTGGCGCTCGTCTATGAAGACGGCAAGCTGGCGCGGGGCGTGACCCGCGGCGACGGATCGGTCGGCGAGGACGTGACTCTCAACATCCGCACCGTGCGCTCGATTCCTTTGGTGATTCCTTCTGAGAAGTTGAAGAAGGCAGGGATTCCTGCGGACTTCGAAGTACGCGGTGAGTTGCTCATGCCCACCGCGTCGTTCAAGAAGATCAATGATGAACGCGAACGGGACGGGTTGCCAACGTTTGCGAATCCTCGCAATTTCACGGCCGGTACTGTGCGGCAACTTGATTCCAACATCACCGCGCAGCGCCGTCTCGACTATTTCCCTTACATGCTGTTGCGAAACGGCCGCACTTATTTTGATCGTCATTGGAAAACGCTGAGCGCAATCGACGCTGCCGGATTCAAAGTGAATCAGAACCGCAAGCTGGTTTCATCGATGGACGAAGTCTGGGCGTTCATTCAGCAATGGGAAGCCAAGCGCGACTCTCTGCCTTACGAGATCGACGGCATCGTCATCAAAGTGGATCGCACTTCGCTGCAGGACGAACTCGGCTTCACCGGCAAGGCTCCGCGTTGGGCCATCGCCTACAAATATGCCGCGCGCGCGGGGATCACCAAGCTTGAGAATGTGCGCTGGCAGGTTGGCCGAACGGGAAAACTTACTCCGGTAGCCGAGTTGGTTCCGGTTTCGATTGGCGGAACGACGGTTCGCAACGCGACCTTGCACAACGTGGACGAAATCCAGCGGCTGGGGGTAAAGATTGGCGATTGGGTGCGAGTCGAACGCGGCGGCGACGTAATCCCCAAAGTGGTGGAGGTGGACAAAGATCATCCCCGCGGTAAGGACGACATCGACGTGCCGGACAAGTGCCCTGTCTGCGGCACAAGAGTCATGCGCACCGAAGGAGAGGTCGACTATCGTTGCGTCAACGCCAACTGCCCCGCGAAGCTGCTGGGGACAATTCTGCACTTCGCTTCCCGCGGCGTGATGAATATTGATGGCATGGGCGACGCCCTGGTCACCCAACTCACCGAACGCGGCCTGGTCAAGAACGTTGCCGACATTTATAAACTGACCAAAGAAAATCTGCTCAGCCTCGAGCGCATGGGAGAAAAATCCGCGCAGAATATTCTCGACGAAATCGAGGGTTCGAAAAAGCTGCCGCTCGAGCGGGTTATCTACGGCCTCGGCATTCGATTCGTCGGCGAGCGCACCGCGCAATTCCTGGCCGAACATTTCGGTTCGATGGAAGCTCTGCAGCAGGCCAGGGTGGAAGAATTGCAGAACGTCGACGAGGTTGGCCCGCGCATCGCGGAGAGCATCGCTGAATTTTTCAGCATCCCGGCCAATCGAAAGCTGGTGGAGCGTCTGCGCGAAGCCAAGTTGACGATCACTGGCGAAAAAAAGCAGCGCGGAACGAAGCTCACGGGCAAGACCTTTGTGCTGACTGGGACACTGCCGCGTTTCACCCGTGATGAGGCTAAGAAGATGATTGAAGATGCAGGTGGGAAAGTAACGGGTTCGGTCAGCAAGAAAACCGACTACGTGGTCGCCGGCTCTGACGCCGGCTCCAAACTCGACAAGGCCCGGGAACTGGGCGTGGCCGTGATCGACGAAGCGCAGATGGAAGCGCTAGCCATTTAGCCGCCAGCCGATATTCCGGTTCCGCGCTGTTCCGCGCTTGACGCACTGCCACTTCTGCGACCAGAATAGTAGCCTGTATCCATAGTTAGTATTCGAGGGTGATCATGCTAGCCTATCTATTCGTGCTCCTGGCAATCGCCGTACGTTTTCTGCCCTTCGCGGGCCCGCTCAACATTCTGCCGCATGCCTGGCACTTCACTCCAGTCGGAGCTTCGCTGTTGTTCTTCGGGGCGCGCGGTTCGCGTCGGCAGATGTGGGTGCCCGTGGTGTTGCTTGCCATCACCGACGTCATCCTCACCAAGTACGTCTACGCATTTCAGTTTTCCTGGGACCAACTTGTCGTCTGGGCGTGGTATGCGGCTATTCTGTGGCTCGGATCGAATCTGCGCGAGAAGTCCGGCCCGGTTCGCGTGATCGGCGCCGCGCTGACCTGTTCCGCTTCGTTCTTTCTGCTTAGCAATTTCGCCGTTTGGGCCTGGTCAGGAATGTATCCCCGGACTCTCGGCGGACTCATGACGTCGTACACCATGGGCCTCCCGTTCCTCCGCGGAACGGTGACCAGTGACCTATTCTTCTCGGCCGCGTTCTTCGGAGTGCCCGTATTCGTGCAAGCGCTTTCCCGCTGGACGCGTGGCTCCGCTGACAATCACATCGCTGCAGCCTAAGCATGTGTGGCGCGGGCACTCCTGCCCGCGCAATGCCGGGCGCCATCACCAACCGAGTCGAGCTTCGCTCGACGGACCCTTCGGCTTCGCTCAGGGGCAGGCTCTCGCGGGCGGCTGTCCCACATGGACCCGGCAACAGGTTTCGGCCGATTGCGCTTAATCAATCTCTTGAGTTCCCTTGGCCGCCAGTTTCCTGGCTTTCGCGCGCCGCCGCAGAAGCAGCCAAACCGCCACTCCTGCCACTACCGCTCCCAACACCCAATAAAAATGCTGCCGAAACAACTTGCCCGTAAGATCCACAATCTGCGGACCGAACCACAGCGTGAGCAAAGAAAGCGCCATGAAGCGGACGAATCTTCCCGCAAAAATTGCGGCCAGAAAGTCGCGGAATCGCATTTCAAACACCGCCGCTCCCAACACAAACGCCTTGAACGGAGTGGGGGGAGGCAGCATCCCGGGAAACATCAGCGCCCAGAATTCATGGCGCTCGAACGACGCGTGAATTTGCTGAAAGCGATCTTCAGAAATTCTTTTGCGCAACACCTTCTCGCCGCCAAGATATCCCAGGATATAGAGAGGAATGCTCCCGATCGCCGAGCCCAGCGAAGCCAGAAGCACATACAAAAGAAAATGGCTGCGGTCCTTGTACACATAAGCGGCAACCACCGCGTCCACGGGCATTCCCAACAACGCCGAATCCGCGAAGGCGACGACGAACGGTCCCCAGATTCCAAGCGGCACCAGCAACCGGAAGATCCACGCGGTATAGCGCGTCAGAATGTGTCCGATGGTTTTCAACAGGAATTCAGTTTACGTGAAAGGCGGAAGGGTCACGTGGCGAAGCGGAGACCTCGGCCTCAGAAATGTTTCGTATGCCCCTGCAGCAACTTCAGCGCATGCGGAATCAGCTCGACCACCGCTTCCAGCGATTGCGCGGCCCCGGCGGGGCTGCCCGGCACGTTCAGAATAAGAGTTTTATCGCGCACTCCGCATACACCCCGGCTCAGCGCGGCAAACGGAGTCCTCTTTACGCCTGCGCCGCGCATCTGCTCTGCCACGCCGTCCAGCATCCGGTCGCAGATCGCTAGCGTAGCTTCCGGTGTGACGTCGCGCGGGGCAATGCCGGTCCCACCCGTGGTCACGATCAACTGCACATCCAGCGCCAGCCGCATCAGCAGATTTTGAATCCGCATGGAATCGTCTGGCACAATTTCCTGCGCCACGATTCGAAAACTAAGCTTTTCCAGAACTTGCGCCACCGCCGGACCTGACAAATCCTTCCGTTCGCCGCGGGCGCAGGAATCGCTAACCGTGACCACCGCGGCCAGGAACTCGGGTGTCTCCACTTCAGCTGTCGAGGAGGACATCTTCCTCCTCTTCCCTTCGGCCGCCGCCTGAGTTGGTCGCCGCGGCGGGCATGGCTACGGCCGCGCCAGCCGGATCGCCGCTTGCCGCGTCGCCACTGGTCGCGCCGCCGCTCGGGACCGCACCTTCGCCGCCGCCTTCACGGGCCGATTCGTCGAGCAAGCGCAGACCTTCCATCAAAAGGCCCTGGGTATTCAGCTGCGTGGTTTCTTTGTCGGTCTTGCCCTCAAAGTCGAGTTCGAAACTGCCGCCCGTCCAGCGCAGAACTTTGAACACCGCCTCGTCGCCCACCAGCGCGCCATAGGTCGCGTGCTTAACCTGGCCTTCGACAAAAAACACTTCGCACTTGTCGCCGTCTTTGGTCAGCGTGAGCTGGCAGCTTTTGCGGCCCATCTCGAGCGATTGCATCAGATCGATCACGTTCATCTGAGCCAGATTGCCGCGCACCACGCCGTCCGATGGCGCCGTTTTCGCCATTTTTTCCAGCGCGATGCGGTCGATCATGCGCTTGATGCGCCGTACCGCCTCCCGCAGAAAAAATGGCTTCTCCAGATAGTCGTCCGCGGCGTCTTGTGGCGATAAGCGCTCGGCAATGTCGGCTTTGTTCGCCATGAGTACGGCAGAAAAATTGGCGGTCTTCGGCCGGCTCTTCAATTTCTCAATCAGCTGCCGCCCATCCATCCCCGGCAGGCGGTAGTCGCACACCACCAGGTCCGGAGGATCGTCCACCGCTTTGAGCAGCGCGTCGGCGGATTCCGACGCAGCCGTCACCGCCGCCAGCGGCGACAGGGCTTGCTGCAGCATTCCCAGCACCATCGGATTGTCTTCCACCAGCAGCAGCTTGACGTCGTTGGCCATGAATCGAGTGAACTATTCTTTCTTTACTTCTGCGAGCTTCGCCGCACTCTGCGCAGTACTACTTCTTCGACCGTTTCTTTTCCACGCGCCGCGGACGCCGGTAATCGCCGCTCTTTCCGCCCGTCTTTCGTTCCAGCACAATCTGCTGAATTCCGATCCCCTTGTCCATCCCTTTAGTCATGTCGTAGACGGTGAGCGCCGCAACCGTGACCGCAACCAGCGCCTCCATCTCAACTCCGGTTTGAGCGGTGGTTGCCACTTTGGAGACGATTGCGACGCCATTCTCGCACAGGCGCATCTCGACATCAACGCGCGCCAGCGGCAGCGGATGGCACATAGGGATCAGCTCCGCGGTGCGCTTGGCCGCCATGATGCCCGCGATTCGAGCCACTTCCAGGGGATCGCCCTTGGGATTTTTCGGTAGCGCCGCCAGCACCGCCGGCTTCATGGCGACAAAGGCGCTGGCCTCGGCTTCGCGTCTGCCAGGCTTCTTGCCCGAAACGTCCACCATGCGGGCGCGCCCCGCGCGGTCGTAATGGGAGAGCTTGCTCATGGGGCCGTACTCAGATCCGTAATCATTATTTCACACGCTGGGGAACGGCTGATCTGAACGCCGGGGCCTCGGAGTAAAAAGGAGCACAAGAATCTCTGGACTGAATCCAGGCTACGCGCACCGCTGACAATCCGACGCTTCGGGATGTTACCGCAGCCGTCAGCGCAGCATCACTCCCACCCACTCACCCTCTGCGATGAATTCCCGATCGGGGGGCACAACGACGTAGCAGTTTGCGCGCGCCGTGGCCGCGATGTCTCCCGACCCCTGCCAAGCCACAAGATGAACCTGCGAGTTCTCAAACTCTCCCGAAAGCATCGCGGGGAGAAACCGCCTCAACCCGCTCTTGACGCGGATTTCCGATGCCAGCCGGGCATGCAGAAATGTCAGCTCGCGCAAAGCCATCCCTGCCAAGGCCTCGATCATGGCCCGCACAAACAGTTCGAATGTGACCATCGTCGATACCGGGTTGCCTGGGAGGCCGAAGAAGTATTTGTGTTCTTCCGACCGTACTCGCCCGAACACGACTGGACGCCCCGGCTGGATTCTCGCGCCCGTGAAAAAGAATTCCGCGCCCAGTTCCGCCAGTACCTGCTCGACTAGATCGTAGCGTCCCAGGGAGACGCCGCCTGTCAGGAGCAGCAGATCAGATTGCAATCCCAGTTCAATCAATCGCCGAAGCTTTTCAGTTTCGTCGGGAGCAATGGGCAAAAGCACGGGAACGCCGCCGGTAGCGAGAATCTGCGTGGCGAGCGAATAACTGTTGGAGTTGCGAATTTGGGTGCGTCCGGGCGTGGCGTCAACACCAACGATCTCGTCGCCCGTGGTGAGCACTGCGATTCGTGGTCGCTTATACACTTCCACCCGCGATTTGCCCACGGAAGCGGCGAGCGCAATCGCGGCGTCATTCAGTCGCACGCCGCGATCCACCAGCAGGCCGCCCTGCCGAGCCTCTGCGCCGCGGGCAACAATGTTTTCTCCAGGAACAACGTCTCGCGTGATTTCGACCCGATTGCCCCGCCGCGAAGTGTATTCGACCATCACCACTGCGTCCGTCTCGGCTGGTACGGGTGCTCCGGTCATGATGGAAACCGCTTGGCCTGGATCTACGTGAGCGGGAAGCAAATTCGGGTTCTGTCCAGCTCGGATCTCCCCGATCACTTCGAGCATCGCGGGAAGCTGAGACAAATCGCTGGAGCACACCGCGTAGCCGTCACGCGTGGAGCGGGGGAACGGCGGGATATCACGGTCGGCCACGACCGGGTCGGCCAGCACACGGCCGGCGGCCGCGAGCAGATCCACACCTTCCGTCGCGCCCGGAGCTACCGCTGTATGGAGTCTGATCCTGCTGGCTTGTTCTTGAACGATGCGGCGCGCGTTTTCGAAACTGAGCACGGACGGCGAATCGGGCTGCGGAGTCATGCCCCCATGATAAGACCATTCCGGGCTGGGGTGGCTTCTGACGAAAAAGCTGCGATCGCTATCGGGCCAGTTCCTGGCCCAGCACTGCGGGATTGCTGGCAAACGAAATCCCAACTTCGAGATCCACCACGCGGTCGTGAACCAGTCGCGCGATCTCCCCGTCGAAATATTGCATGCCTTCGTCAGACCCGGCCTTCATGGCATCGAGCAGGGTCTTGTCTTCGCGCTCGCCTTTTTCGACGCATTCGCGGGTGCGGGCGTTGGCTTTGAGAATCTCGATCACCGGCACGCGGCCATTACGCCCGGTCTTGGGCAGTAGTCGTTGGCAAATAATGTAGCGGAACGATTTGGCAAAGCGTTCCCGCACCGACTGCTGCTCATTGGGCGCAAAGGACGTGACGATACGCTCCACGGTTTTCGAAGCATCCATGGTATTGAGGCTGGAAAGAACAAGATGGCCAGTCTCAGCCGCTTCCAGCACAATCTCGATGGTCTCGCGGTCGCGCATCTCGCCCACCAGAATGACTTTCGGTGCCTGCCGCAGCGCCGATCGCAACGCATGAGCAAAGCTCGGAGTATCGCTGTGCAGTTCGCGCTGATGAATCGTCGAACTTTTGTGATTGTGCAGAAACTCGATGGGATCTTCGATGGTGATGATGTGGTAATACTTTTCGCGATTAATGCAGTCTAGCAGCACGGCCAAGGTGGACGACTTTCCCGACCCAGCCGGACCCGTGACCAGAACGATGCCATCGCGCAGCTTCGACACATCCGCCAATTGCTCGGGCAGCCGCAGAGTTGCAAAATCAGGGATGGCGGTGGGAATCACGCGCATCACCACGGCACAGCTGCCGCGCTGAATAAAAATGTTGACGCGGAAGCGGGCCAGCCCGGGCAGTCCGTAAGAGATGTCGCAGGCGCCGTGCTCGCGCAGTGTGGTAATCGCCTGCTTGTTGTCGCCGATCAAATCCACGGCGATGTGCCGCGTATCGTCGGCATTCAGCACGGTCATCCCCGGAACCTGCACGGGGATCAGTTGGCCATACACCTGCACCTGCGGCGGACGGCCGGGCGAGAAAATGAGGTCGCTGATCTTTTCGGCAGCGCCCAGCATGGCGCTCAGCAAAGAAGGCGTGGCTACCCTGCCTTTTCCCGAAAAGCCTTCAAGAACAACAGAGATTGGCGCAATGCCCGGTGATGCCATTCGCTCCTCGCACTTGCGGAATCGCACGCACCACAGAGAGGGAAAAACGATGTGAACTGTGTTAACTGTACCGCGCCGCGAGCCGTAACGCTAAGGCCAGCAAGTACATCTACCTTCGTAACCTGGCACGGTCTTCAGCAAGATAAAAAGGGCAGCCGGTTCGGCCACCCTTCGAGTGAGGCATACTGCGTTTCTTGAGTTTCGCTATTTGTTCGTGGCCTTCTTCTTGAACCCGGTCTCCACCGGGGCTCCAATGGAGGCCAGCATGGCTTTGGCTTCCTCCGAGTGACCTCCGGTAGGCTGCAATTCCAGATATTTCTGGAAGGCCTCAGCAGTCCCTGGAGCAGCGACCATTTTGTCGCCCTGCAACGTGGCTTTCCCCAGAAGATTTACGCCCTTCTGGTAGTAAGCCTCGGCCCGCGTGGGATCCGCGGCAATGCATTTATCGAAGGCGACAACGGCCTCGTCGACTTTTCCCGCGTTGGTGAGAACCGCGCCGATGTTGAAATACGACTGCGCCACGGAGCTGGGATCGGCCTGCGCAGCCAGTTCGTAGGTCTTCACCGCGTCGTCAATTTTGCCCGCCCTGTTGTAGGCGTCCGCCATGTTGTTGTAGTAGGCGGCGAGCATCTTGGTGGCATTGGGATCTTTATCTTTACCGGTCTTGATGGCGTCCTGCTTGAGCTCAATGGCTTTCTGGTAAGAGTCCGCTGCTTCTCCGAAGCGCTTCTGCTTCTCCGCCAGGTCAGTCTGCTTGGCAGCCGACAAACGATAGGCATCGGCCAGCTTGAACCACACCAGGTCGCGAGTCGCGTCCACCTGGTTGGCTTCGGTGAGAATTGCGACTGCGCCGTCAAAATCTCCCGCATCGGAAGCCGCCTTGGCCGCCAGCAGCTTCTCGTTCAGGGCCTTGACGGTGTTCCCTTCTTTCGCCTGCCTGGCCTGAGCCTCCTGCATCTGCTTCAACTGCTCGGGTGTCAGACCTACGCCTTTGGCCTGGTTTTCCTGCTCCTTCTTCACATCAAAATCCACAGTATTCTCGTCGATCTGAACGTGGAATCCTTTGACGTGGTCCGTCTCTCTGTTCGCCTTCAGATCATCGGCGTTCTTGTAAAGCGTGACGTTGTACGTGCCGGGCGAGATCCCCAACGAAAAGTATTCCCCTTTCTTGCTGGTCTTAAGGGTGTACTTTTGACCATTATCCGTATTGACCCAGACCACCACAGCATCGGCGAAGGGGTTGCCCTGGGCATCTTTACAAACTCCCTTGACCGAGCCCGAAGCCTGAGCGAAAACTGGAGGCACGCACCAAGCCGCCGCCAGAACCACGAACACAAAAATTGCAAAATGTTTTTTCATTTTGGCCTCCCGGCCGAAACCTTATCTACCTTGCCGCTTCCACATACGAAATCGGATCCTTCACTCCCGCAGCCTGAAACGCGCGCACGCGCAAAACGCAGCTGTCACACGTACCGCAGGCCAGATCCTCGCGCCGGTAGCATGACCAAGTTAAATCGAACGGTGTGCCTAGTTCAAGCCCAAGCTGCACAATCTGAGATTTACGCATCGCAATCAGTGGCGTGACAATCTCAATGCGTCCTTCTTTGGTCCCCGCGCGCACCACCTGGTTGAATGCCTGGTAGTAAGCCGGTCGGCAGTCAGGATAACCCGAACTGTCTTGTTCCACAGCCCCGATATACACCTTTTCAGCGCCCAGCACTTCGGCCCAGCTCACTGCGACCGCCAGAAAATGCGCGTTGCGAAAAGGCACGTAGGTGACGGGGATCCCACCTCCCGGAAGCCCATGCCCCGGAAGCCCCGGCCCTGCCGCATCGGAGTCCGGGACGGCGATGCCCTCATCGGTGAGAGCCGAACCACCGATGGCGGACAACGCATCATTGCGAACCATGAGCTGGTCGAGAATGTTGAGCCGCCGGCAAATCGCAAGAAACGATTGCCGCTCCCGCTCTTCGGTGCGCTGGCCATAGCTGATATGCACCGCCGCCGCCGCCCCGTAGTCGCGCACCGCCCGTGCCGCGCATACCGCGGAATCCATGCCACCGCTCAACAGCACCACCGCCCGGGATTTGGTTGACTCCGCCATTTCTTACGCGATTGCTGATTGCTGATTCCTGCTTGTTGACGGAACCGCAGCGCAAGGGTTGTCAATCAACAATCAGCAATTCGTCAAACGCCCTTCACCGCCGGGTCCCAAATAAACTTATGCAACTGCATCCCCAGCCGAGCCGCAACATTATCGGCAATCATCCATTCCGCGAGCTCCTGGGGATCGAGCAAGCAGTGCGAGCTGTCTCGCGTCCCGGTAGCATCCTTGCGGAACGCAGGCGAGAACAGAACGGCATTCACTCGTTGCGCCAAACTGTGTTGCTGCGCAAAGTCGCGCGCAAACTCGTAGTCCGCCCGGCTGCTGAGCACGAACTTAACCTCATCGCGCGAGGTCAGCGCCTTCAGATTGTCCCGACAAAACGTCTCTGGCTCCCCGGAGTCAGGACATTTCACGTCGACAATCTTGACCACTCCCGCCGGAACCCGCTGCAGAGGCCGCTCTCCGCTGGTTTCGAGAAGCACGCCGTACCCGTCCTGCAGCAGTCGCTCCATGAGCGGAACCGCTTCGCCCGCCTGCAGCATCGGCTCGCCCCCGGTGATCTCGACCAGGCCTCGACCAGGACTGAGGCGGTTCACTTCGCCGAGTACTTCTTCAATCGCCATTTTCCGCCCGCCCGTGAACGTATATTCGCTGTCGCACCACGAGCACCGCAGGTTGCATCCCGTCAGGCGGACGAACACACACGGCAACCCTGCGTAGGTAGACTCCCCCTGAAGCGACTTGTAAATTTCAGTAATCTGCACGGATATCTGCACGGAGACGACTGGCCACTGATCACCGGCCCCTGGCCACTGATCTTAGCTACTCGCTGTACTTCGCCGTAGTCGTGTCCGTCTCAAACACAGTTACATCCTTCACGCGCACGCGCCCGCCCGTCACGCGCTGCAGGCGTGTGTCGGACTCGTGATAAAAATACTTCGCTAG